>Ga0233425_10001032_pt1 | contig 66097 bp, 52 predicted proteins | sample Watercolumn_Towu_2_FD_181712 | JGI IMG/M metagenome (GOLD analysis project Ga0233425, IMG submission 181712) | Freshwater microbial communities from Lake Towuti, South Sulawesi, Indonesia - Watercolumn_Towuti2014_140_MG | ecosystem: Environmental > Aquatic > Freshwater > Lake | place...
CTGCCATCGAGCTTAGGTAAAATGTATTTGGTGATCCACTCGACAACATTCAGCAGCCTGGAAGTCCCGCGGTAATCCATTTCGATCACTTCGCTGATCCTGTTTTTCCTTTCAGGATCCTTCCTGAGCTCATGCTGTGTGACGACCAGTCTGCTATAACATGCAGCACAAGGCACCACGATTTCTTCCATGTTGTTTTTCTCGGCAGTAGCGAGGATTCGTGCAGGCAAAGCCAGCGACAATTCCTTGTTCAGGTTGTGAGCAGCAGTGGCACCGCAGCAATTCCAATCGGGAACCTGTTCGGGATCCATATCAAAGGCTTTTGCCAATGCAAATACTGATTCATTATAATCCCTGGCAGATCCTTCGAGTGAGCAGCCGGGATAAAAACCTATCTTCATTACTTTTCTCCTTGATTTCTGGTTTTCTTAAAAATTTTAGCTACGTGGGCTTTATTCCTAATCGTTTCAGGAAATATATGAAGCTTGCCTTTTGATATCATCTTTGGTCCGAGAGCCATATCCTGTGTTAGTTTCAGCGACTGCCGCTTATAGTCAAGGATAAGCCCGAGTTCATAAAGCCTTCCCGTATATTTTATCATGTTCAGGAAAGATTTATGAAAGGCGATGATATTTTTAGCTTTGGGATTTTGTTTTTTCTGCGAAAGTGACTTCTGTCGTAAATAATCCATCACCGACGGGATATCAATTTCCATCGGGCAGCGACCGAGGCACATCTCGCAGGTGACACAAAGCCAGATAGATTGCGACCTGAGAAGTTTCTCGTCATTTTCCTTCGATTCGGTCTGCAACATCCGCATGACCATGCTCGGCGGATAATCCATCTCATCAGCCACCGGACAACCTGCGGTGCACTTTCCGCACTGGTAGCATTTCTGGGAATGCACTTCTACACCCTTTTCAATATCTGCCGCAAGGCTTTTTTTCTCCAAAATATGTGTATGATGTGACATTTTAATAACCTCACAATTAAATTAAATAATGCTCGAATAAAGCCGGATAAATTGGACGCGCTCATAGGACGCGGGATTCTGAATGTTTTTATGACTCAACAATCCCTTAAAATCCCCTATTGAATTATACTTTTGGGCTGTCATCCAGGTTTCGATCCCTTTTAGGATTTTCGGGATTACCTCGAAATTATGTTTATAGAATACCGAAACCATTTGAACTGCATCAGCCCCGGCTAAAAGCTGCTTGATCACTGTTTCATGGTCATGGATTCCGGTTGAAGCCGCGATGTCGCAGTTCACCTTTCCGGAAAGCAAAGCTACCCATCGCAACGAATGCGAATATTCAGCCTCACCGCTGAACATGTTCGTCGCAGTTACCTGCTTGGTGTTAATATCGATATCAGGATTGTAAGGTCTGTTAAAGAGCGTAAGCCCCGCAATGCCTGTATCGGAAAGTTTTTTTGCTATTCCGGCAAGGCTCGAAAAATAGTATCCGATTTTCAGAGCTACGGGTATCGTTACAAATTTTTTAACCTCGCTGATGATGTCGAAATAGATTTGTTCTGTTTCCTGGCTCGTTTTTTCGAAGTCGGAAGGTAAGATATAAGCGTTCAGCTCTATGGCATCGGCGCCTGCATCCTGCAACCGTTTGGCAAAATACTGCCAATCGTACTGGGTGCTGCAGTGAATACTTGCTATTACAGGAATACCGACGTTTTTCTTTGAATTTTTTACCAGGTTTAGGTATTGCTCAAGTGTATGTTCCTTTGCATAATTCGTTAGGTAATCGAGTGCTTCTTCGAAATAGAATTCTCTTGCATTTACGATCTCTTCGAATGCCTGCTTCCAGGATTTTATTCCCGGATCATCGGAGTGTATGAGCTTATCTGTTTCAAACTTAATCTGCTCCTCAAAAATCGACTTCAGGATAACGGCACCGGCTCCTTGCCTGGCAATAGATGCAACATTATCAGCCGAAGAAGTCAAACCTGAACTGCCGACCACAATCGGATTCTTCAAATTCAATCCCAGGTATTTACACGATAAATCGACCATATCACGATGAATTTAATGCCGCCAAATATAGAAACATTTTAATACGGTATCATTAAACTGAATTTTTTTTTAATGCCCTGAATAAAAAGAATAAATCCTTTAAATATACAGATTTTAATAGGTATTTTCAATGATGTCAATCGCATGATACACTTATTACATGTAATCCAAACATAGATTTTCACTCCGGTATTGGAAATTGGAAATTATTCAGCGAAAAAAGCCTTCCCTGCAAAATGGCATGTTATGGAAAGTAGAATTCTATTTGTGAAGGATTATTATGTAGCACAGCACTGGCATTTCAAAAATGGTAAAAAATACCCTAATCAATAAAGCTCTTCAATGCAGAACATACTTGAATTGCCCAGAGGGTAATGATTAAACAGCAAGAAGGAAAGGGATGGATGATGGAGAAGCCGAAATAAAAATCAGTTTCTCAGTTTGCTGTGTTTCATCCCGTAAGTGAAATAAATGACCAGTCCTAACGCCATCCAGATAATCAGCCTGAGCCAGGTATCAAAGGGAAGTGCAAACATCTGTGCCATGCAAATTCCGGCACCAAGCAAGGGAATCGTCGGTACAAACGGAGTTTTAAAAGGTCTCTTAAGTTCCGGCTTTGTGTAACGAAGAACGATGATCCCTCCGCAGACTATAACAAAAGCAAGTAGTGTTCCTATGGAAACAAGCTCTCCAAGAATATTGATCGGCAATATTCCGGCAAAGGTCATTGCAACAATGCCGGTTATTATAGTACTCAGGTAAGGTGTCTTGAATTTCGGATGCACTCTTGAAAAGACAGGCGGCAATAATCCATCCCTCGACATAGAATAGAAAATCCTCGGCTGACCCATCAGCATCACAAGGATTACGGAGCTCAGACCGGCAATGGCTGCTATTTTTACGATCGGTCGGAGCCAGAACATTGATTTACCCATGGCATCGACGCCTACGGCTACCGGATCGGCGACGTTCAGTTGAGTGTAACTGACAATACCGGTGAGCACGATTGCTACAAGTATGTAAAGAACAGTCGAAATCCCAAGTGATCCGAGAATTCCAACCGGCATATCGCGCTGTGGATTCCGGGCTTCCTGGGCAGCAGTAGAAACGGCATCGAAACCGATGTAGGCAAAGAATATCACGCCGGCTGCCCGCAATATCCCGCTTAGTCCGAAATGACCCCATTCGCCGGTGTTTTCCGGTATAAAAGGCTTCCAGTTGGCATTCTGGACAAACATAATTCCTACCCCGATAAAGATCAGTATAACCGAAACCTTTACAATGACCATGATATTATTAAAATTCGCTGACTCCCTGATACCAATAACCAGCAGGCAAATGATCACGGCAATGATCAGCATGGCAGGCAGGTTAATAATGGCAGTAGTACTGGGCAAGGTGTCGACATTGAGACCGGCATCGATGAGGTCCTTCGGGATATTGGATAACGCTTTCCATCCGATTTCAGGAACCTGGTAAAGTATGGTGCCTGTCGCAGCACTGAATTGTGCAGGAATATATATTCCGAAATCTTTTAAAAAGCTCACTACATATCCCGACCATCCGACGGATACGGTAGATGCGGCAAAAAGGTATTCGAGAATCAAGTCCCAGCCTATAATCCAGGCAAAGAACTCTCCGAGTGTAGCATACCCATACGTATAAGCACTACCTGCAATCGGGATCATAGACGCGAACTCGGCATAGCACAGCCCTGCGAATGCACATGCAAGACCCGAGACCAGAAATGAAATAACAATCGCCGGTCCGGCATACTGAGCGGCAGCCTGACCCGTCAGTACGAAAATCCCGGCGCCGATGATGGCTCCGATTCCAAGGGTGGTGAGGTTCATAGCACTAAGAGTTCGCTTCAGGCTATGTTCGGAATCCGATGCGCCAAGCAACTGGTTGATGGATTTAACCTGAAAAATATTGTACTTCATAATCACATGATTTAATATTTTCTTACAGGAAGAATTCGACGAATACCCGCAGGATCACGATAATCCGGTATTTTCTGCAATAATAGTTAATTTTCACGCTTTTCGTCAAATATTTTATCCATTAACCGAACCCGTGCTTAATCATCCGTGGAAAAATATAAATGATGTTGCTGGAATGCCGGTAAAATAATCGGCAACAAATTTTTATTAATTGGTATTTTAATATTGTTATTCTATATTTGCACCCTCAAAAAATCAGGGTAAAATCCCATTTTTCCCTCATGGATTAAGGGATTGAAAAGGGTTACAGACCAATTACCCACAGTAGAAATTTTTGAAAAGATTAAATTTATAAATCAGTAAGAAATGCAAAACAAAGGAGCTTTTAAATTCTTTGCAATTTTATTCGCAATTGTTTGTTTGTACCAACTCTCTTTCACTTTTATTACTTCAAGGGTTGAATCGAAAGCAAACAGGTACGCCAATAGTTATACCACTACCTCGCTGGCTACCGATCTTTCAAAAGGGAATGAGGCTTTAAAGATGTACCTTGTTGATTCCATTACAAAGGCTCGTGAAAATTATTATCTCGATTCGATGGCAAATGAGGTGGTCTTTAACATTCTACTGAAAAAATACACTTACAAAGACTGCAAAGAACGAGAGATCAACCTGGGACTCGACCTTAAAGGCGGGATGAATGTTACGATGGAGGTTTCTATCGGCGATATCGTTACCGGGCTGTCAGGAAACAGCCAGAACCCGACTTTCCTGAAAGCCATAGAAATGGCTCATGCGAAACAAAAAAGCAGTCAGAAGGATTTTGTAACCCTCTTCGGTGAATCGATCGAACAAATAGACCCGAATTTCAATCTTGCCTCCATCTTCCTTTTCGAGTTTAAAGACAAGGGCATTACTGCAAACTCATCCAACAGCGATGTGATCGATGCGATTAACAAGGAAACCAGCGGTGCATTCGACCGTACATTTAATATACTCCGCACCCGTATCGATAAATTCGGTGTTACGCAGCCGAATGTCCAGAAAATTATGGCTACTAACAGGATACTCGTCGAATTGCCCGGTGTTAAAGATCCTGAACGTGTTAGAAAACTGTTGCAGGGAACCGCTCAGCTTGAATTCTGGGAAACCTACCGGTTTAACGAAGTTTTCCAGTATTTCGGCGAAGCCAACAATAAACTTGCAAGCCTGTCAGGTTATGATGAAAAGAAAGAAGAGCCCACTGCATCTGAAAGCGAAGGAACAACCAGCAAAGCCGAAAAGGACACTACCTCGCTGGCTGCAAATGACACTACAAAATCATTGCTTGAGCAATTAAAGAAAGATTCAACCGACGTCAGTGAAAAGGATCAAAACTTTGCAGAATATGCAAAGAAGAATCCGCTGTATGCCGTTTTAAATCCGGCGTACGAGCAAAGGCAGGGACAATATTATCCCGGACAATCAGCTACAGTAGGATTTGCACAAATCAAGGACACGGCAAAAGTCAACCAGTATCTGAGGATTACAAAAAACCTTTTTCCGCGCGACATGAAACTTGCCTGGACACATGAACCACGAGTGGAAGGTTCAGGTGTTCTCGAGCTTATCGCACTAAAAACCACCAACCGAGACCTGAAGGCTGCTCTTGGCGGAGAGGTCATCAACGAAGCAAGACAGGATTACGATCAGAATGGAAGAGTTGAGGTCAGTATGTCGATGAACTCCGAGGGTGCCAAAATCTGGAAACGGCTCACGGGTGAAAATATCGGAAGACAAATTGCCATTGTACTTGACGATTATGTGTATTCGGCACCCAATGTGAATTCGGAAATCCCGAACGGTCAGTCTTCAATTACGGGTGGAAATACCACGGTTGAGGAAGCACAGGACCTAGCCAACGTTCTGAAAGCCGGTAAGCTGCCTGCCCGGGCACACATCGTCGAAGAAGCCATTGTAGGACCCTCGCTTGGAGCGGAAGCCGTAAATGCGGGATTGTGGTCATTTATCGCAGCCTTTATCCTGACGCTGATTTACATGTTGTTTTATTATAACCGCGCCGGCGTTGTTGCCAACATTGCTTTGTTTACAAACGTATTTTTTGTGTTCGGGGTACTTGCATCAATAGGAGCTGTTCTCACACTGCCCGGTATAGCAGGTATCGTGCTTACAATCGGTATGGACGTTGATAAAAACGTCATTATCTACGAGCGAATCCGTGAAGAGATCAGGGCTGGGAAAGGCTTGAGGCTCGCCATAATGGACGGATATAAACACGGTCTTACCGCCATTATCGACAGTAATATTATTACGTTGCTCACCGGTATTATTTTGTTTGTCTTTGGTTCCGGTCCGGTTCAGGGCTTTGCTACAACGCTCATCATCGGTATCATCAGTTCATTGTTCTGTGCTATTTTTATAACGAAACTCGTATTTGTGTGGATGCTCGACAGAAATATGAGCATTACTTTATGGAACGACTACACAAAGGATATCCTGACCAAGACAAACTATGATTTCATTGGATTAAGGAAGGTTTTCTATATTGTCTCCGCTTCCCTGGTTGTTGTTGGAGTTGCATCTCTTTCGTTCAGGGGATTGAGCTACGGTATCGATTTTCTCGGAGGTAGAAGTTATGTGGTCAGGTTCGACAGGGATGTCAGATCTGATGAAGTGAGGCTTGCGCTTGCAAAAGTTTACGGTTCTGAACCTGAAGTAAAGACATTCGGGGCTGCAAACCAGGTTAAGATTACAACATCCTATATGATTGACGATATATCGACCGAAACGGATTCCGTTGTTGAGGCAAAATTATATGATGGTGTTAAATCGCTCTATAAAAATCCGATTTCTGCAAATGAATTCCTTACCCACTCTGAGCATAAAGGTATTGGAAAACTAAGCTCGCAGAAAGTTCAGCCTACCATTGCTTATAATTTGCTTGTGAAAGCTTACTACGCAGTGTTCTTTTCGCTGCTGATCATTTTTGCATACATTGCTTTCAGGTTTCGCAAATGGCAATGGGGCTTGGGAGGTGTTGTCTCCCTCTTCCATGATACCTTCATTGTCGTCACGATATTTTCGTTGCTTTACGGTGTATTACCCTTCAGCCTTGATATCGACCAGCATTTTATTGCCGCAATCCTAACTATTATTGGTTACTCCATCATGGATACGGTGATTATCTTCGACAGGATCAGGGAATATATGAACCTGCATCCAAAACGAGACCTCCATGCCAATATGAACGCCGCTATCAACAGTACCCTTAGCCGTACGCTTAATACTTCAGGAATCACCTTTATGGTACTGCTTGCCATGTTTATCTTCGGAGGTGAGGTAATTCGCGGATTTGCGTTTGCTTTGCTCGTCGGTGTTGCCATCGGGACATATTCCTCTATCTTTAATGCAACTCCGATTGCTTATGATCTGATCGTTTGGCAAAGACATCGCCGGGAAAGAAAAAAACAGGAACTGGAAAAAACAAAATAACGATCGAAAGTCCGATTGAAGAAAGTCTCCCGGTGCAGGAGACTTTCTTTTTTTGTGCTTAGAGTTAAACCTGCCGGTCTTCAGCATATCAACCAAGGGCTTTTGTGATCCGGCTCTCAATTTTAATGAACCTGCAGCGACTTTTAATCAGTGTGGAATCTGCAACTATTTCGAATTACCGGACAAATTAAGATACGGGTCATCTATTGATAAACCTGAACTCAAGAATGTGCATGAAATTACCAACGCGTATTTTTGCTATTTTTGCGTTTTTAATTAATGATGAGCGGATTTCCATTGTTTCTAAATATGAGTGGCGGTGAAATACTGATCATCGTAGTGGTAGCTTACCTGATTCTGGGTCCAAAGAAAATACCGGAAGTTGCCCGAATGATCGGTAAAGGGATCAACCAACTCAGGCAAGCGACGGATGATATAAAAAGGGAAATAAACCGGGAAATTTATAATGTTAAAAAAGAAGTGGAACCCGATCTCAGGGAACCTGTTATTCCAGCGGCTTATAAAAATGAAGCCTCATCAAACAGCAAAGAAAGTCCGGATATCAAAGCTGAAGGACAACCGGATAAAAGCGTAAAGGATTTAATTTAAATATAAATGAATTTGATCATGAATTATTTTGTTTTAGGTGTAATCGGACCAACAGAAGTCATTTTAATAGTAGCCGTTGTCCTCCTGCTTTTCGGTGGAAGAAAAATACCGGAATTGATGAAGGGCTTAGGTCGCGGAGTGCGCGAATTCAAGGAGGGAATGAGTGGCGCATCAGAAACAAAGAAGGAATCTGCAGATCCTGAAAAAAAGGAAAATCAGTAGGCATACCGCACTATCTTTTCATCCGGTTAGTTCCTGATTTTTTTTGGGTTAATGCACATTACGGGTATTTGCGATTTGTTGAAGATGATGCTTTCATCGATATTGCTCAGCAGGAATTTTGTGAAGTTATTATTCGGGCTGGTCATGATGATAATCAGATCGGCTGACACTGAAGTGGCATATTCAATAGCCTGTTCAGCAAAACCACTTTCCTTTACGGAGATCAGGTAGCTGTATTGGACCTTGCTCTCCTCAAAATAGCTTTGGACTTTTTGTGTGGCACTTATGATAGCAGGATCGGTCGTATTAACCTGGAATATATTGATTTTTGCATTGTATTCCTTTGCCATAAAAGCCGCCCACTGAGCTTTCTCCTGCAATCCGGTGTCGCTCGTTACTGCAAAGACGATTTGATGGAAGGCACTGGTCATCTTTCGTTCCTGGGTCACGATTACCGGAACCGGCGAACTGGTAATGACTTTCAGGGCAAAACTGCCGGTAATATGCTGCATCCCCGATTTACCATGTGTTCCGAGAAAAATCATCCTGGCACCTGATTCGGCTGCTGCATCGCCAATCATCGTAAAAATGCTGCCTTCCTTCACCATATAGCTTACCTTAATGCCATGTTCTTTTTCAATTTCCTCTGATTGCGATTTCAGCTTGTCGGAAATATACTCATCATGAAGGTATTTCTTATTAAGAAACTCACGGGTATCATTATTGATTACATGAAGCAGGATAAGACTGTACTTCAGATGTTTTGCGGATATCACAGCCTGGTCGATGGCATTGTTGCAGATTTCTGAGAAATCGGTTGGGACGAGGATTACATTTTTCATATTGGTTTCCATAAAATTTGATTTAAACTGGTTAAACTTATTTCATTTTTTCAAGATTATCGATGGCTGTCAATGCCTGGACATCGGTGGGTTCTAAAGCCAGGATTTTTCTCCAATAAATCAAGGAACTCTCGATATTCGAAATACCGGTTTGTTCATTTGCTTTGATTCCCTTTTCGTTCAACATGTAAAAATAAAAGGCAAGATAACGATAACATTCGATAAGGTAGTTTTTGTTCTTCAAGGTATCACCGGTTTCAAGAACCGTTAAAGCTTTTTCGTAATCTTCCTTCGCCAAGCCGGAAGTAGTTTCAGGATCGAGGCGCGCCCGTGATCTGGCTCGGAATAAATAACCCAGGTAAGAATCGGGTTTGAATTCGATGAGTTTCGTAAAAGCGGTGTCTGCCTGCGAATAGATTGCAATTCTTTCAACTGAATCCGTTACGGTAATCGTATCCTGTGCCCACATGTAATATTCCCGTCCGACCTGATACCAGGTGTTTTCGACATTTTCAGCCTTAACTTCCAGCAACCTCTTAAACCAGTAAACTGCAGGTTCATGTTGTTTCAGTTTCGAGTATTGTTTTGCTATTTCTTCATATGTCTCAGTCTTCAGCGAATCCATTTCGGCTGCTTTCACCAATTCAATCAATCCCAATGAATCCTGTTGGTTCCTGATCAGTAGCCTCCCGTAGTAAATATAATCAGTAGCAATTATTTTACCCGTATCCTGTACCTGAAAAAATTTATCAATGAACTGCAATCCCTCGGGGTACTTTTCGGTTTCGAAGCTCACATAAGCTTTCAGGCGGTAAAGGACGGGATTATCAGGATTCATGGCAATCAGCTTGTCCAACGCCGTATCGCACTCCTCGTAGTCTTTACTGAAGAACAGGATGTAGGCGTATCTTTCCTCGATGGCTGATGTAATTTCCCCGCGCTGAAGGTATTTTTCATAGCAGAATTTAGCCTCGTTGTACTGCCCGTAAGTATAGTATAAATCACCAAGATATTTATAGACCAGTAATCCGTTCGAGTCGATCTTAATGGCATTGAGTAAGGCTTTGAGCGACTCTCCGTAGTTTTTGGCTTCACCGTAAATTCGTCCCAGCTTTACGTATGCTATGTAAGAATTCGGATCATAATAAATGGCTCGTTCGTAGGCATTGGCAGCCTTGCCATAATCCCTTCCGACAACATAATAATCACCCGACACAATATGAAGATTGGGATCCTTGGAATTGATATCCCCTGCCAGACCTATGAATTTTTCTGAGTTAAAGGAATCGAGAATAGTATCATTCTTGCAGGCGTTCACTACTTCAAGCAGGGGTGAGATTTTTTTTACCGCCAGCTTTTTTACTTTTTCAAAATTCTTGACAGCATTGTCTTTATTGCCATGAATCAGATCGATTCCTCCAAGACCGGCATAATTCAAAGGTTCCGAAGGATTTAATTCAAGTCCTTTACGGAATGCGAGTTCTGCGGAATCGGGCAAATGCGAACGCAGATAGGCAACTCCGAGATAATAACTGACAACGGCATCCAGGGGATATTTCACCGAAAGGTCCTTCAGGTAGCTTTTGGCAGAATTTAATTGTTCCTCCTGCAATAACCTGATCGCCGGCTTAATGTCCTGCGAAACCAGGATTCCCGAAAATGACACGATAAATATCAATGAAACTACAAATCCGGTTGAACATCCTCTGTCTTTTCTCTTTTCGCTGAACAAACTATTCTTCATAATATTTTAGACTTTAAGATTTATACTATCACATTTCATTCCTGACTTTAACAACCCGGACGGGCGAATTAGCAGGCAGGATACCGGCTTTTAATATGATCCGCTGACCTTTGTCGCTTGAAAGAAATGACACAAAACCTGTAGCCAGTCCGTTACGAGGCTCGGTATTAATTGCGTATATGTTTCGTGTAAGCGGGTAAGAGCCATCATGCATATATGCCTGAAAAGGCTGATAACTGTTCTGATACGTTGCAATGCTTTCCTTTGACAGAGCCATGACCCTGATCTTCTTCAGAAAAGAAAGTTGCAGGGTGTCATCCCTGTCGCTGATCCAGCTCACGCCGATCAAACCCGCTGCCTCCCTGTGTTCCGAAACATAGGTGATAACATCTGTATTGAGGTCGAGTGCCGAAAGATTTTTTGACAAATTGTTACCCTTTATGATCGAATCCATCATGTAGTGCACGATGCTTGACTTCTCATTATCGAAAACAATGCTCATTTCACCCAGCGTTGAACCGGGATATATCTCATCCCAGCGATTGATTTTACCGGTCAGGACATCTTTCAGGCTCGCTACCGTCAATAATGTGTCCTGATTCTCCGGATGGACAATCACCGCAACGGCATCTACCGCTATTTTTAATTCGCGTGGAAAGAGTTTTTTCGAACCAAAGTAATCCCGCTCGCCGGTATTTAACATCCTTGAGGCAATAGCCACATTCGTGCTGTCTTTCAGCAACCCGTCAAAGACATTCGATTCAGGCAGGTAAACCGGTTTTATTTCACTATACCGGTATAATCCCTCGAATACCTGTATTTCGGCATCACCGACAGGTTTGAATGTTTCGTCTATATAAACCTTGATTCTTCCGGTAGTCGGTGTGTTTGTATAAGGATCCCTGTTTATCCGGTTACAGCCGCATAAAATCAAAGCAACGAAAAAAATCAGGTTTGTTCTCATTTTCTTGACGCAGCAATGGCTTTGTACGACCTGTAGCCTCTGAACAAGCCATAAACAATGAGTAAAATACCAAGCACAACTTTCAGCGGGAAGTTCCAATAGCTGGTTGAAAGCAAAATAATTCCTATTGAAATATAAAGGACTGCCATGAACATGCTGATATATTTCAAATAGAAATCCACAGGTCGCCGTTAGTGAAGTTCGAACTTTAACGGAATCATGAAATAGACACGTACAGGTTTTCCGTTCTGCTTGCCGGGATTCCATTTCGGCATACCTGATATAACCCGAATGGCTTCCTCATCACAACCTCCTCCGACACCTCTGAGCACTTTAACATTGGAAACCGAACCGTCTCTTTCGACAACAAAGTTCACGAATACTGTTCCCTGTATGCCAGATTCCCTTGCCATCTGCGGATACTTGAGGTTGGCATAGAGGTATGCAAGCATTTCCTTTTCACCTCCGGGAAATTCAGGCATTTGCTCGACCATTTGGAAAATCTGTCCCTGTCCCACGATCTCCTGGTCCTCGACCGGCATTTCATCAGGCATCATTGCGCTCGGGTCATCGGTTCCCTTGTCGAAATCAATGTTACCGATGGCTGCTTTGCTGTCAACAACTTCCTGCTGAGTCTTCGGTTCTTCCTCGTCGGCAACTTCCTCATCAGCCTTGATGACCGGAGCAGTGAATTTGATTACATTTTTCAGTGGTGGCGGTGGCGGAGGCAGTTCCTTCATCATTTCATCCACCTTTTCCTTCGGCTTATCCAGCTTTATATCCGAAAGAACCCTTACCGAAACGTCCTTCTCCTTACGTTCGGGAACGATCTTCTTGATGATTACAGGAGCTGTGGTGCCGAGCAGGAAAAATACCGTAGCTATTGCAAGAGCAATGACATGCCTGATATTCGACAACTTTCGCAAAATGAATGCGCCATATTCCTTATTTCTGTTCTCGAAAACTATTTCGCACCATTGCTCGTGGAAGATATTTACTTTCTGTGCCATAACGATATTATTTTAGCGTTATTGAAATAAACTTATATAGTAACGCTTTTCAGCAGTTCTATATCATACTCCGTAATATCAACTATTGCATACCGTCCGATATTGCAAATTGCCATTTCATCCAGGATATCGACGAGGTTCCTATAGGAAGCATCATTGGTAGCCTTGATCAGGACAATCGGCGCCTTTTTATCCGCGATAATTTCGTTCTTCCTCTTATCATATTCTTCCTGCTTCATCTCGGTTCGCGCTTTTTCCTTGTTCAGTTCTTCCACTTTCACCATGACGTCGTAATTCCTCTTAATCAGAAATTCGCGTATCCCGGAGGCTGAAAAATCAGTCTTATTTACTTTCGGATCGATATCATTTTCCCTTGTTCCTTCGTAATAGTACACTTCGTTATTCTTTTCGAGGATGATGGTAATTGCCCTCGATGCTTTCACCTTGGTCTGCTCCTCTTCGGGAACTTTATCTTTCGATGGCATTGCAATTTCCATCGTCTGAGGCTTGATCATCGTTGTGGTCAGCATAAAAAACGTTATTAAAAGGAAACCCAGGTCAACCATCGGTGTGAAGTCGATACGGGTCGAAACCTTTTTTGATTTTTTCTTGCCTTTTTTGCCGCCCGAACTCTCTGTGCTAATTTCAGACATTGTTATTCAGATGTTTTAAGTTTATCAGGATTTTGCTCAAGACTTGTAATTAAATTATAACGGTTCTCATTCAGATCCTGCAAAGAATTCATCAGGTTCTTAATGACGGGGTAGGGAGTTCCCTGGTCAGCTTTAATTGCTATCCGGGCTTTAGGCTCTGCCAGCCTGGCTGCCTTCACCCAGCTTTTAAACTGATTATTTAAAGAATCAGCCGGAATTCCTAGGGCATTTTCTTTAAGGTCCCTGTCACTGGGCTTTAGCGACAGGAAATTCTTCATTTGCTCGATGGGCACTCCAAATATGTTGATCAGGCTGAAATCCTTATATTCTTTCTCGGTAAACTCGATCGAATAAAGCTCTCCCATGTTCTTCAGCATTTCTTTACGTTCCGGTTGACCATCCAGTCCGAAAAATACCTTGCCGGAATTTTCAACCAAAATGGTCATGATATCGGTTTCAGGTATTTTAATTTCCGAAATGGATGACGGTGTACTTACCTGGATAGGCTCTTTTTGAGTAAAATTAGAGGTAAGCATAAAGAACGTAAGCAAAAGAAATGCAACGTCGCACATTGCGGTCATGTCGATCGCCGTACTTTTTCGCTGAACTTTTACTTTTGGCATAACAGCTATACTTGTTTGTTATTAATGTCTCTGTCCGAAAGTCTGTACAATGCTGAATCCGGCTTCATCGATGCTATGCAGCAGCTTGTCGATTTTCGTGGTATAAAAGTTATAGAAGATTACAGCTAAGGCGGCTGTGGCAATACCGAAGGCAGTATTGATCAGCGCTTCGGAAATACCGGTCGCAAGTGCAACGGAGTCGGGAGCACCGGCATGAGCCAGAGCGGCAAATGCCCTGATCATCCCTATAACGGTACCCAGAAGACCCATCAGGGTAGCAATTGATGAAATGGTAGCCAGGATGATCAGGTTCTGCTCCATCGAAGGAAGTTCGAGTGCTGTTGCCTCTTCCACCTCTTTCTGAATAGCCAGGATTTTCTGTTCCTTTGTCATTCCGGCTTCCTTCTCCATTTCTTCGTATTTATTCATTGCGGATTTTACAACATTTGCAACCGATCCCCTTTGTTTATCGCAAAGCAGAAGAGCCTCGCTGATGTGGTTACGGGTAAGCATAAGTTTAATGTTCTGGATGAACTTCAAAACGCTTCCTTTGCCGGCTGCCTTGTTCAGTGTTAACCAACGTTCGATACTGAAAGTAATAACCGTCAGTAATAAGCACATCAGGATAGGAACAATGATTCCCCCTTTGTAAATAATGCCAAGGAAATTTCCGGGAAGTGGAGAATTCTCGGGATTATTTCCCTGGAAGTTGGCGGGATCGCCCATAATCAAGTAAAAGATAAAAAAAGATACAATCAATGCAACAGGAATAACCAGTGCAGAAAAAACGTTTTTAAAACTTCTGAAAAATTCACTTGTACGGTTCATAACTTTTAAATTATTAGTAAAAACTTTTGTTGAATAAATATCATTGAAAAAACACTCTTTAGCCTTTTAAAATTCATCCGTCCATACCATAGATGCACAAATTGTATAAATTCACAAAAATTATTTCCGGTAAAAGCAAACCATGGACAACCTGTTGTTTATACCGCAAATGCCCGGATTAAATGTATTATTAATTCCGGAACTACAGGAGAAAGTCCTTAAACGAAACTGCGGATGACCGGCAGGAATTTTCGTAAATTAACAATCACTATAAGCGTTTTAATCCGCTACAAATTTATTATCTTAGTATGATAACCTCCAAATTTTTTTTACTATTAACGAATAAGTTCTTTCCCGGTTGATGACAATTGGATTATATAATTGGCTGTTTGCCGAATAATTTCAACGCAAAACAAACACTTATACCGGATATTGGTTTTAGGAAAATGCAATTAAAACTTAGCCGACGCGAAAGTTAAATTGAGTTCAGATGTTTTACAGATCGAATGGTGAAAGGCTGAGAGCCTTTTTCGGAGATAAACGCAATTTTAAAGCCAATGACATTGGCGAAGGATGGTTATTATTCGAACACACGAGGTTGATTACCGATTGTCCCCTGGCAGAAAATGAAACCGGTGTTCCTGCGTGTACGCTTTCCATTTCTTTCTTTGGCGACAACATCGAAGCAGTTGACTGGCAAAACCAATTTAATAAACCGGCTTTAAGAGAGAATTCAACAGATGACTACATAATAAATTGAAATGAAGAACAATGCTAAGACCACTGGCGAATTCTCATTCGTATTGCAGCCATCTGCTCACGGCGTAGGCGTTTTCGCTGCACATGATATAGCAGAAGGAACCTATTTGAGGCTTTTTGCGAATGAAAAAGGAAACGAACCAGGATACTCGGTTCGCAACAAGCGCCAGGTCCCCGAAATGTTCAGAAAATATTGCATTAACAGGGGAAATACTTTGTCAGGACCCCGTGATTTCGGTCGAATGGAGATCGGCTGGCATTTGAATCATTCGGAAACCCCGAATGCTGTTCACAGGGATTATGAATACTACGCTCTGGTAAATATCAGGGCAGGAGAGGAAATCACGATCGATTACAATTCGCTTGGAGAGCCTGAGGATGCCAAAGAGGATTATTACAAAAAGTCGTAATGAGCATGCTTAAAAGAAATTCAGAGTGAATGAACCAGAATTCAAAACCTTTTGTTGTTAAACCAATAATCTGACCGCACTATGAAAAATACAATTAACCTGTTGAAGTTTGCAGCAATCGTGGGAAACATCCTGTTTGTTCTGTGGATTTTGTTTAACGGCATCAGCGAAGGATTTGTCGGAACGACACTTGAAAAAATATCTTATTTAAGCCTGATGCTTTTGCTGGTGACGAACAGTATATTGCTTCTTGTCAATTCAAATTCGCAAAAAGTACCGGATTAAAATGGGTAATTTTTGTGCGCTGATAAAGCACACAGGCACAGATAACCATTGAAATGACAGTATAATTATTTCGGGACGCGAATTGATTTTCCCTGTCCTTTTGTTTTCCTGGATTGTTATGGTTATGGTAAGGCTATAATTCAGTTTCATGATTGAAAAACACGTGTCCAAAGTTAAAGAAGCCAAACCGGGCTTAACGTCAAAAAGCATGAAAGAATCGGCAACAAGATTTCTTCGACTTGTTGCCTCCGGGGAGGTTCAGGAAGCATACCGGCTATTTGTGGCTGATGATTTTATTCACCACAATACATTTTTTGCAGGAAAGAGGCAGTCCTTATTAAAAGCCATGGAAGAAAATGCAGTTGATAATCCGGATAAAATTTTGCAGGTCCACAAAATCATTTCAGAAGAAGATCTTGTGGCGGTTTTTTCACATATCAGGCAAAACACGAAAGATAAAGGAGCAGCTGTCGTGCACATATTCCGGTTTGACAAAGGCATGATTGCTGAACTTTGGGATATTGCAATGGGAGTTCCTGCAAAAAACATCAATGAAAATGGCACGTTTTGATCAATTAGGATTCGCATCTTTCTGCCTGAAAGAATCTTTGCAAAATATATCAAAATAAACCTGCCGGCGTTTACATTGTATAAATCCTTCTAACTTTGCTTCGCAAATAAATAGCCATGGCAATGGACAAAAGCATATTCACCGATAAAAACAAAAAGCCCGGAGATTCTGATCTTGCCGGATCGCTCGGAGATACATTTGTTCTGTGGCAGAAAATCATCCAGTACGTTTTTGCCAGGTACCCTTATTCACAAAATGAATGGAATTACCCTGGCGAGAAGTACGGCTGGAGTTACAGGATTAAATATAAGGACAGGATTGTGCTCTATCTTTTGCCGAGGCAGGGTTTTTTTAAAGCGGCATTTGTATTCGGGCAAAAAGCGACCGATATTATCCTGAAAAGCACTATTTCGGAATCCATCAGAACGGAACTGGAAGAAGCCAGGGTTTATACGGAAGGAAGGGGAATCAGGATCGACATCAGGAACGAAGTCATTCTGAAAGAGATCAATGCCCTTATTGATATTAAGATCGCCAACTAAGAGGCTGTCACTTATCTGAAACCAGCCCGGTATGACCGGTTTAGGCATTTGTCAGGGATGTCGTCAACGCGATGAGCAATACATAAGAATGAAAAAAGGTAAGGACATCTTGTTTTACATTTTGGTGATCGTCGTTTTCGGGACGGTCATGTACTATGTTCTAGATGCAGGCAGGAATCTGGAGGCAAGCAAGAACCTTACCCATCATGTACCCGGCAGCCAATCGCTCTGGAACCAGTTTATCGATCTGAGCGTGCACAATCTCACCAATCCGCTTGCAATACTTTTGTTGCAGATTATTACGATCATAGTCGTCGCAAGGATCGTTGGCTTGTTGTTCCGGTTGATCAGCCAGCCAATGGTCATTGGCGAGATCACAGCCGGAATCATACTGGGACCTTCACTGTTCGGCTATTATTTTCCTGAATTTTCATCCTTTCTCTTCCCTGTTCAATCGCTTGGAAATTTGCAATTCCTCAGTCAGATCGGATTGATATTGTTTATGTTTATTGTCGGGATGGAACTCGACCTGAAGGTGCTTCGTCACCGTGCAAGCGATGCCGTCATCATTAGCCATGCGAGCATAATCATACCATTTACATTGGGGGTTTGTCTTGCTTATTTTCTGTATGTGAACCTTGCTCCCGGCAACATCAATTTTCTTTCATTCGGTTTGTTCATGGGCATCTCCATGAGCATAACCGCATTCCCGGTTCTGGCAAGGATCGTACAGGAACGCGGAATGACAAAAACCCGGGTCGGATCGCTGGCAATTACCTGTGCGGCGGCTGACGACATCACCGCCTGGAGCATCCTCGCCGCAGTGATCGCCATTGTAAAAGCAGGTTCATTTGTCAACTCCATATTCACAATCGGATTGGCTGTGGTTTACATTTTTTTAATGCTCCGTGTCGTTAAGCCGTTCCTGAAAAAACTCGGAGAAATTCATTCGAGTAAGGAAAACCTGAGCAAACACATCGTTGCTGTTTTTATCGTTGTTTTATTCCTTTCCGCCTTGACCACCGAATTCATCGGGATTCACGCTTTGTTCGGAGCTTTTTTTGCAGGCGTAGTCATGCCCGACAATGCCAAATTCCGCAGTATCTTCATCGAGAAGCTTGAAGATGTTGCTGTGGTGCTGTTCCTGCCATTGTTTTTTGTTTATACTGGTCTTCGAACTCAGATCGGGCTGTTGAACGATGTCGCACTCTGGACTGATTTTGCCATGATCATCCTGGTAGCCGTTACGGGCAAATTCCTTGGCAGTGCCCTGGCAGCCCGGTTTGTAGGTCAAAGCTGGAAGGACAGTTGGTCGATAGGTGCATTGATGAACACTCGCGGTCTTATCGAACTGGTTGTCCTCAATATCGCTTTCGACCTGGGAGTTCTTTCGGCTGAAATATTCGCCATGCTGGTGCTGATGGCGCTGATAACTACCTTCATGACAGGACCGGCGCTTGCATTCATCAACTTTATTTTCAGACCGGAACCAGAAGTGTTGGATCAACCGAGGGAAGCAGGTAAATACAATATTCTGTTTTCGTTCGCCAATCCTGAGCGCGGAAAAACAATGCTGCGGCTTGCCCATTGCTTCGTGCGAAATTCAACCGGTGAAAATTCAATTACATCCCTGCACCTGACACCTATCGATAACCTGCTTCACGACAAGATGGCTGAGCAGGAAGCTGAAAGCTTTCAGCCTGTCAGAGAAGAGGCTCAGAACCTCAATCTGAAAATCAGGACTATATTCAAACCCTCAAAGGACATCAACAGGGACATTATTGAAATTGCCAATAAAGGTAATTTCCAGTTGCTCATCGTCGGGATGGGGCAATCCTTGTTCGAAGGCTCATTCCTCGGTCACTTGCTGGGCTTTACCACGCAAATCATTTATCCTGCAAGGCTGGTTCAAACACTTACCGGAAAGGAAAAACTGTTTAAAAACAAATTGTTCGACGAAAGGATCAGCCAAATCCTGAAAAAAACCAAAGTGCCCGTAGGAATCCTGATTGACAAAGACTTTTCACGAACCGAAAGGATTTCTATCCTGTTGTTCGGCTTGCCTGATCTCGTTCTTCTGGATTATGCCGGGAAACTTTTCTACAATAGTTCCACGCAGACTGTGGTTCAGGATATGTCGCGAAATGCAGGCATCGAACCGCAAATCAGGCAGTATGCTTCCGGTGTGGGAAAAGAATTCGAAAGCAGCCTGAAAGTATTCGATCAAAGCAGGAGCAATTCAAGCCCAGCTGAGATACCGGACCTTATTATGGTTACCATCCGCGGCTGGAAGGAACTGGTTGAAAACCGTAATGAGCTTATTACCACGACATCCTCGGTGCTCATCATGCAGAGTTAATGATTCAAACCAAGCCCAAATGAGATCCTTCCTTGTCCTGTATTTTTCATTTAACCTTATTCTGTCTGCCTTTTATATTGACGTCAGGATCAATGCAAATACAACTTCCAGGGCTTTGCCGATCATTACTTATTTCGAATCCGGCACCTTTCAGATCGACAAGTACCACGAAAAGACCTGTGACAAAGCATACGTCAACGGGCACTATTACACCGACAAAGCCCCTTTACCAACCTATATGGTACTCCCGTTCTTCGGGATTTTAAAATCACTTGGTCTGATAACTCCTGACAAAAACGGAAGCCTGTTCGGCAGTCATATATATATCTTAGGCGGATTCCTGACTGCCAGCCTTCCTTTTGCATTACTGATGCTGATGGTTTTTAAAAGGCTCAGGCAGCCGAACTACACCGTTTCACCGGTATTTCTTTCGATGCTGCCTTTTTATTCATCCTTCATTTTTCTTTTTGCAGGAACCTTTTTCGCCCACATCATGTCGGGTATGTTCCTGACGTTCGCCTACATCAGCTATAAACAAGAAAGCCACCTGCTCTCAGGAATGTTTGCGGGATTGAGTTTCCTTTGCGAATTCAACCTGGCAGTCATATTCTTCATCTGGGGCTTGTTGCTTATCTTCAGGCTCAGAAGGATTAAACCGGCAGTGATTTTTGCCGCCGGCATCCTGCCATCAGTAATATTCATCTTGATCTATAATTACACATTCACCGGCTCACCGTTTGCGATGCTTTATAAATTCCACAATTTTGAAGAGGTTCACACCGGCTATGGGTTTGCTGCACCATCTTTGAAATCGGTTTGGGGGCTAAGCCTTAGCTGGTACAAAGGTTTGCTTTTCTATTCTCCGTTCCTGGTTCTTGTGCTCGTTGCTGCTTTAAAAAAGTTTGAACCCGGAAAAATGAGATCTTTCATTTCACACCCGCTTGTACTTGGCAATGCGGTTTATTTCTTTTTTATTTCGTCTTATTTCGCATGGTGGGGTGGCTGGACCCAGGGACCCAGGTTTCTGCTGGCACCGGCAATGTTGCTGACCTTCGAAGGCATCCTGTTTGTTGCAAAGCAAAAGATCCCTGTAATTCTGTTTTGGCTTTTAACATTCTTTGGGTTGGCGATTACATTTCTTTCAAAAATCACGGTTGTTTATTCGGTTCCGACCGATATCTCCAATCCGATGACCGACCTGGTAATTCCACATGTTGTCAGCGGCAAGTTCAATGAGAACAATATTCTGACAATGATGACCGGTACGAATCCGGCATTTTCAGCGGTAATATTCTTTGCCCTTTTCGCCGCCACGGTCATTGGTCTCGAACTCTGGCACAGAAGGCTGCGTCGGATCGGGGATTTTCAACCTGTAAATCGAAGTGAATCTTATTTTTCCTAAGGAGGAACAGTTTTCCTTTCTGAATCCAAATTTGCAAGAGTAAGATCCCGATCAGCGAGGCTACAACACGAACGGCACGAGGACTTTTCTTTCCGCTGGATATCCCTCTTGTTCAAGTCTGTCCGCTCAGCCTTGTCCATCGGCGAAACCTGGACATTTACCTTTATTATCTCGAAGCCTGTCCTCATTTATCTTCTCACAAACTTCCCGCTCCCAGCCATCCCGAAAAACTTGCTTTTCGGAGCCTTCTTATTGCCTGATAAATCTTACCGACCCGGCTAATGTTCCCTCGCTCTTCACCACCGCAAAGTACAGCCCTTTTGCCCAGCCGCGCAGGTCTATCTTTATCTCCTGCTGCCCTTTCCATATCTTTTCGGTGTGAACCCTTTTCCCGTAAATGTTGTAGCATTCCAAAAGTATGTTGGTGTGATGATCTGTGTTTTGGAAGGCGAGGGTGATTTCTGTTTCGGCAGGGTTGGGATAAGCCGTTATGGGTATGGTAGCAATAAAACTGTAGTATTCCTCCGGCGAGGGGATTTCCTCTGCCCCTGTCCAAACAAGGCAGTCCGATAAGTCAATTGTTCCCGATTGGATTTGCTCCAGGCAGAGGCTATCATAAGTGTAGGTGTTGGTGTCGAAGGGGACAAATTCAAGGTTTTTGTCGATTTTATAGAGGTAAATGTTCTTATCACCGTTTGTTTCCGTAATTGTAGATGCTAAAACAAAGTTATTATCCGAAGATTTTATCAAACTTGCCGAGGAGGTATTGGGATGAGAAAGAAAGTTATATAAATTTCCCGCAGTATCAAAAACCAGTTCTCCTCCCGGATTAATGTTATAATCCGTACCAAACAATGCTGCCGCTATAAATAAAGTGTCATTTATTCTGTCAATATCTCTGATATGATTACTGTGAATATCAGGACCGATTTGCTCATTAAAAATCTCACTTAGGCCTACTTCTTCACCTTGAGTATTATAAAGTGCCAGTAAAGAATTGTCAATATCGTCATCGTAACGTCTCATTCCGGTACCTAAAATAATCGAATCATTTATTGGTAATGAATAATAAGCTTTCCCAAAAACCGAGTCAAGTGAATAAAAAGGTAATATCCACTTTTCATTGAATAAACTATCAATTCCGATAAAAAGCGGGCGCTGATAAACATGTGTCGTATCACTTGGAAAAGGCCAGTAGCAGTAACCCGAAATATAATATTCATGGTTGTGTTCCATCAGGTCATAAGCCACCGGTACATCTATCCAGGGATAATCCTCCTGCCGGGCATATTGCTTTTTCCACAAATATTCACCATTTTGATCAAGGCACTCAAGGTAAATCCGCGCTTCAAGATCATTGCTTAAATAATTGCATAAAATTACAATTTCATTGTTTTCATTTAGTACAACATCCCAGGCGCTTGCCTCATGTAACTGATCATCAACAAGGATTTTACACCAAACCTTTTCTCCGCAAGGATTGAATTTTGTGACAAACGGCCATGTGCCTTCGTTAAATTTTACACCTGCAATATACCTGTTGCCTTCATTATCCACAGCAGTACTCCATCCATACATTTTATAAAGGTTGTGGTTCAATAAATTATCCCATAATAACTCACCATTAATTGTAGTCTTTACGTTCCATCCTTTACCTTCACCGTTTATTGCAGCCCATCCTTCAATATAGTACCCCTTGTCATAATATTCAATTATATCTCTGGCACCTTCGTCCCTGTTTGAAAGACCAATGTGCATTTCCCAGTCTGTAATCTGCGCAACCGAACACTTAGCAGCGATCAAAATGAATATGATTATTATCACTATTGTTTTCATAACCCAAAGATTTAGAAACCGGTAGGAATTCACCGGACTTATTTTCCGATGAATTCCTGCCGGCTCAATGATGATTAGTCAGTTATAGTGAATTTTACGGATTCCCTGGTTTTACCGCTTATTCTAAGTACGGCTAAATAAACGCCTCGTTTCCATTTCCGTGTATCGACGGTCAACTGGTCTTTAACATTTACCGCATGAACTGAATAAACCGGTTTTGCTGCCATGTCGGTAATTTCAACTGTGGCATCCTGCTGCTGCATCCCAAAACTGTACTCCACAATGATGTAATCCTTTGCAGGGTTGGGCATTAACTTCAACATGCGTGGTCCATTCTCTGAACTGTAACTTATAGTTGAACCCGAACCGTTAACTGCTGTTGATTTCAGCATTTCAGGCATCTCGATCGGCTCTTCATAATCAATTGCCCCTAAATCCAGCAAGGTATTTAGTGCATACACGGAAGCTGTGCCTTGTTCTGATTCCATAATACCAGTAAGTTCTGTCATAGCCGTTGAATCGGGTTGTGTCCCTTGCAGGGTTGAAATCAACCCGGCATATTCCGCCATCTGGTTGAACTTTGTATTTTCCTCCGGGCTAAGTTCATATTCTCCGGGAATGCTTTCAAGTATTGCCATCCCCGTATTCCAAGCACCCTGTTCCATGCTAATGAAAGCAAGTTTGTATTTCGACTCCAGTTCATTATCCGAATTATACAAAGCGACAAGGCTATCGCTTCCCGCAATAGAATCCCTTCGGTAAATCCTTTCCAGTTCATTTATTGCTCTTGCTTTATCCAGCTTGAATCTTCCGAGCTTCGATTCGGTTTTCTCCATGACCGATACGATGTTCTTCCCTTGCAAGATCTGCTCTTTCATGTATTCGGGCAACGGTGTCCACCGTTCGTCCAGCTTGTTCATCAGATCGTCGCTCTTGGCGGTATGTGGATTAGCCACCATCACATCGCGGATCATGGCAGCGGGAAGCACTTCTTCCTTTTCTATAGCCGTGCTTACCACCGTGTCGGACAGGTAAGGCGAATTGTCGACCAGTTCAGTATATAATGCCATGGCTTCGGGGGGGAAGCTGTATTCCACTTCATCCTGCAGTTCATCCGTACTGCCTCCGTCAACCAGCAAAGCAAGCAAGCTTTCCGTCGAGTCTATCTTCAATTCCGATTCTACAATCAATGCCTTCAAATCGCCGGCACTTCTTCCTCCTCCGCCACCACCTTCAATACCAGAAGGACAACCGTTTTCAGGAGTCCAATCATCCGGTTCAACATTTTTTGGTACTATTAAAATTGTGTTATGAGTATAGTCCTTAGGCTCAACATTTTCATAATCGGTGTTCAAAGGATAATAATAAGTCACAAATCTTCCCTGGTTGTTGATGTCGTCAAAGTCGCCATAAGGTGGAGGTTGTAAATAAAACAGGTTTCCTGCCATATCGGTAGGATTTGTGCCGTTGGCTCCCTGGTTTGGAGCAATTCCCCAGCCGCTGATACGTGGACGGGGAACCAGGACATCGGCTGTGCAAACATCAAAATCATTGCATAGAATCTGCAAACCTGTTGGTGGTCCAAACGTGCTTCCGTTTTGTTCCTGTGCTGAAATACCCAGTACTAAATTTGAAAAACGGTTATTGTAGATTTCATTTGCGTTGGTACCCGAATTACAGACTATCAATCCTACTCCTACCTGTCCCGGACCTTCGTGCAGAAAATCATTGTCCTCAACCCAGTATCCGGTACTGCTGTTCAGGTACATGCCATAACCACCAATCGGACTATAGGGCGCGTTGGTATTGAAGATATTTGATGTTACCCTGGCATTGGTCATGCCGCTTATATAAACCCCCTTGAAATTAAGATCGAAATGGGTATGCCGGATATCTGCATGGCGGTTCGGATTGGAAGCAATGGCATATATCCCGTTTAACAAATTGTCAAATACACTGTACTGCTGCGATAACCCCTGCATATATCCATCTATTGAAAACTGCGAGTTGTAGCTGTATATCCCCGATTGAAAATAGTTTATTCCGGTATTGTTGATGAATTCGCAGCCCTGGAAACGGACGCCTTTTATTTCATTCAGTTTTACAAAATAATCCGGATTCACGCTTCCTGGATAGTCCTCATTTGTTTCGAAACGACTGATGTTAATGAAGCTTGAACTGGAATAACTGTATCCTGTTGCGGGATATTTAAGGAAATAAATCGCCTGCCTGTTATTCACGAAGTTTGCATCTATTGCCTGTACGATTCCGCCGGTAAAGTTATAGTTCAATTGTCCGCCCTCCGGGTCTCCTTCAACCTTTATAGTCCTGATGCCAACAACAGCGTTTTCAATAGCGCCGCCGTTAATAATTCTTATCAAACCCTGGTATAAAGGATTTTGCGGGCTGGTTGCCGAACCCCATAAATGAACACCTGACCATAGGTCCGGACAATCCAAATTGAAATGGGTTGTCAAAGTGGAATTATCAACGATAAGCATCGCACCCGGTTCAATGATCAAATTGGTATTTTCTGCAAATTCAAGCGTTGTATTGACTAACTCGAGTGTCGATCCGCTTTCTATTGTCAAACCCCTTGCAAAGCCAAAAGTTTCGTTTTCCCACGGGGATGGAGGAAGAGACAATGAAGGAAATACTATAGCTTCTGTAAAATCCCAAATTTCAGGGTCTAATGTAATAGTAGCTGTTTTCATAACAGTTTTTTGGGAAGCGGTATGCGTAGCCTCAACAGTATATTCACCTTCGCATAAATCTGAAGCTACATTAGTTTCGCTGATGACAACCTGGTTTTCATCTTTCCAAACCCAGGTATAGTCCTCAATTTCTCCGTTAGTAGGAGTTGCAACGAGATCGCTTGTGCAATCACCCGGGCATTCGATTGTAACGTTATCAACGTTCAGATCAAAGAAATGAGGATAATCGCTGTATTCTGGCAGAATGTAGTATTTTTGGGTTGTTCCAATACCAGTGTATGTAACCAATGCCGTTATATTTTCCAATACAGTCGAAAATTGACCCGTGATCTCATTTATCCTGCCCAGTGCTGTTCCTGTATTCAAAACAGCATAAATATGCCCGTCTTTGCCAGCCTCTAAATAAGTTTTGTTATAATTGTCGGAATTCGGAAGTTTTTGAGGTAAAACGGTAGGAGTAGTATAATTGTACTTATATATACCATTATCTTGATTGCCTTGTGTGCCATAACAAGAAAGATATATTATTTCATCATCCACTTGAGAAAACTCTATTCCAGTTATTCTTCCATGATTCATGTCCACATTAAATCCTTCATTCGTATCCTCATTATACATAAAAAGATGGTCCTCATCATCTCCTTTGATTATCCATGCCAAAACAACATCGCCATGATCATTTACTTCCATTTCCATATTATAGGCTGCAAAATTAGACATTGACCCATAAACAGGATGGGAATTCACATTTGCGAGAGTACTGACTTCACCACTAACACCACCTGAATCAATAATTTTTTTACGAAGTCCATAAGATTGATTATCGGCACAACAATAGTAAATGTCCCTGACAATCCCTACAAATTCATCTTCTCTCTCTTTTGATATGGCAAAAGCACCATAACCTCCTCCAATATAATCATACGAATCTTTATAATCAATGCTGGTTACAAAATTTGAATAATCAATTTTAGTAAAGCAAAAACCTTCAGTATATGAGAAATACCTTGCATAAAAAACAAAATAGTTTGTTTCTTCACTTCCAGGTACCTTAATAATCTCTAGTTCCGGTGAATATGTTTCCATCGGATCATTCTGAAGGGTAATGTTACCAACATCTTCACCGGTTGCATTGTTTATTATTTGGTGACCAATAATATAAAAATACAGCGATTCATCTTCATCAAAACTGCCACTTGAAAATAATTTTTCGTCCCCTCCGCTATACTCAGTATTAGTGAGTTGTTCTAAACTCAGACCATTGGGCTCAAACACAATCTTGTTTGGAAGATCCTGATCAGGTAAAATCCAACTCCCGTACTGACTTTTTACTTGATTTAGAAGAATTAATTGTACAAGGACAGTTGCTAGGATTACTAACACAATCTTTTTCATAATTTTATTTTTTTTCAAATTAATAACCTTATTAATAACCTTACCTGTTCTATTTACCTCGGATACAGGCTTTTTTTACGAGTCATAGGTTAATTAAAACAAAGAAGGCTACTCTTGCTCTAATTAGTTTGATTTTGTATCTTTGCCCGCTTACCTCCTTTCAGGTCGAATGGTTTATAAATTATGTCGCAATAATTCATTATCATTTTAATGAAGGGAGGTTATTTTCTCCCTTACCTTTCTTCAAAAATTTCAACTGTTCATAGATTTTTTATCGGCGTATAATCGTTGATCTGTAGTCAAAAGTAAATCAAAAAAAATCACAAGTCAAGTTTTTTTTCAGGTAGCCGAAAATCGTTTTTTTTTTTTTTAGAATTCAATGTTCAGACTATCAATGGTTTAGTTACTTCTGTCAGGTATAAAAAAATTTTATTTTTTTAGATCCCTATCAGCGAGGCTACAACACGAACGGCACGAGGGCTTTTCTTTCCGCTGGATATCCTTCAAAATTCCTTCTATACCAACGGTGATGATCAAGCGCTCTCGGAACCAGGTTAACGAGCGTCCAAAGGAAAAAAGAAAATGTCGGCAGGCACCAGGTCATAATGGCAAATCCTCCCCACTCAATGATTTCTCCAAGGAAATTGGGGCATGATACAAACCTGAACAATCCTCCATAGGGAATTTTGTAGCCGTTTCCATTGCGCCTCAACCTGATCAATATCCTGTCGTGGTACAGGTTGGTGACGAATCCCGCTGTAAATAATATTATTCCGGCATCAAACCTTGGATCACAGAGCCAGTCCGGCGCATAACCCGGTGACAGCCAGCCGAACCAGTACCCGTTGACAAAGCCATTGACGAGGTTGAAAAAAAAGGCAAACAGCATGATCAGGATAGGTATTTTCTTTCCCTGTGTACGGATGCGAAAGGGAAAGATCAACACACGATGGATGTAATGAAAAATCCAAAGGCAGACAGCAATCGTACCCGTAGTACCGATTGTCGGTTTCATGTAAAGCGCCAGGAAGGTAAAAAGGACAAGAGCAGGCAGTTCCATCAGGAACCAGCCGAGCCGGTTATTCATCAGCGGACCCCAGCCTTTAACGGTGTGCCGACCGTACGGCGCCGGAATCCTTAGAAGCAGAGGGAAAACAACAACTGCAAGTATCAGCCATCCAAGTACGAAATATCGAAACCAGCCTTCATTCATCACGATTCGATAAACCCGTTGCTTTTAAACCATTCAAAGGTGTCTTTAAGTGTTATTTCGAGAGGACGCGGCAAATAGCCAAGCTCTTCCGAAGCCTTTTTGCAGGATATATTCCGGTTGGAATTGCGGAGGATTTCCAGCGAATCGCGGGTATAAAGGGGTTGTTCCTTCCTGATTCTTGAATAAACGCTGATAAAAGGCGATCCGATTGCCGCCACATAACCCGGAACTATCCGCTTTGGTGTTTTTCTGCGAGTTATTTCCGACATCAATTGCGAAAGCTCGATAAGGCTGAGCCATGTTCCGGAAAGGATATACCTCTCTCCCTGCCTTCCTTTTTCCACGGCACTTATCGCAGCATCAGCCACATCCCTGACGTCCACCCAGTTGTAGCCGCCCGGTACGAGCATCGGCAAAGTATTACGAAATATCTGGATGAGAGCCCTTCCAAGCAATGAAGGCTTGAAATCGTACGGACCAATAATCGCGGTGGGCGTCAGTACCACAGCATCCAAACCTTTTCCTGCTGCCTCCAGCACCAGTTTTTCACTTTCAGTTTTCGAATGCTCATAGATCATGCGGGAGTGACCTATCAGCGGGCGGGTTTCATCCAGCTTTTGATCGAGCGGAAAGTGATCGAACACGTGAATGCTGCTAAAATGAATGAATCTCCTTTTTCCTGATCCGATGCATGCTTCGATGATATTCCCGGTTCCTTCGACATTGGTTCTGATTACATCATAGCGGTTGCGTTCGTCAATCGCTATTTTTGCAGCAAGGTGAAAAACGACATCTGCATCCCGGATTAAATTTTCAAGGGACTGTTTGTCGAGAAGGTCGCCCCTGACAATCCTGGCTCCCATCCTTTCCAGGTCGTTTTCATCCCGGTGAACGAGCGCCAATACCGTATTCCCCTGACGGATCAGCTTCCTGCAAAGTGTATTCCCCACATGTCCGCTCGCACCTGTAACTGCTGCAATCACTGGTAAATTTTTTCAGCATCAAAAATAAGGTTTTCGTCAAATTCAAATGTGGAAGCCTCATGAGAGAAATCCTGTAAATTGTTTAAGAACTACATAAGTTATCATCAGATCAACCGCAAAGCGAAATGAATGAACCATGAATTCAGTATTTTTGTTTTTGTATCTTTAGATCGCAAAAATTTTGTACCATGGAAAATTTGAAAAAATACCGTTTCGGAATCTTCCTGTCGCTGATCATTCTCACGTTCGTTTGTTTCGAGCTTTACAACCATTTTCAGAACCGCAGCATGGAGCATCGCCTTCAGCAACTGAACAGCAAAACGGTTTATTCGGTAAAGGAAGACACAACCATTTATCGTATCAGTAAAGATGAATTCGAGAGTATCGTCAACGAAGATGTTCAGAATCAACTGAACCGAATAACGAGCGAAGTGTTCAAGTGGCTGAGTGTCGTCATCAGCTCTGTTCTGGCTATCCTGGCGTTTTTCGGCATCAAGGAACTGAACCGGAGCATCAATGATAAGATCGGTGTTGCCGTGAGGGAACGTATTGAAAAGGAATACCAGCAGATAAAGGGCATTCAGGGATCGTTCGAGGAAAAAATAGAGGAGATCATAAGGAATGTGAAGCTGAAGGCTGAAAAGGAACAGGGATTCTTTATGAATGCGCTTGCCCTTAAAATCGAAATCGACGATGCTTTGGAGCACGTGAGCCGCGATTCAAGCGATTACAAGCTAAAACTGAACAGTTTCCGCCAGAAATTAAGCAATCTCTCACTGGAGGATGACGAAATGAAGAAAAGCCTTCTTGAGAAAGTATTTCTGTTTGTTTACAAGTCGAGAATGGACAACGACATGAACACACTGCGGGATGAGTATAAGGACAGGTTCAAATTCAACTACATCACCTGGGCGAACATTGCCATTGCCAACATGAATATGTACGAATCCTACAATGCCGAGATCAATAAAAAGTATGCCTTCGAAGCTTGCGAAAAGGCTCTGGAGCTGCTTCCCGGCTATGGCGATGCTTATGCAGTTATGCTTATTATATTTGCTATCGATCTCAAACGCAATGCAAAAGTCAAAAGGGAGGATATAACCGATCTTTTCCATGAGATTAATTATGGTTCCGACAGCACACCTGCATTTGAAACCTGCAACTACCTGAACCGGCTCACTGATCGTTGGGTGCAGTATATTGACCTTCTCCGTATTGAGTTTCCCGATGAAATGAAGCTCATGTATGCCAGCTTCCAGCCTGCGAATTCGTAAGGGATCAAATCAATAATGGATCACTTCATAGAATTTCTTGATGCCTTTGTCGTAAAAATAGGCGATGATGAAGCATAACCCCAGTACAATCACCAGCCAGGCAATATTGTATTGCAACCCGACTTGTTCCAATTCGTAAATAACCAGCAGCTTGATGGCAAAGTGTACCAGGTAAAGGGCAAAGGAAATGACACCCGTAAAAACGAAGAAATGTTTGACAAGCCTGATATTCAACCGATACAACAGTATGCCGAAGGAAGTGAAACCGATCAGCGAAGGAATATCGTTCAGCATTTTACCTACAAATCCGAGTTTGACTGAAAACAGGACATATAAAATCATTCCGGCTCCTGCTGCTATGATCACATAACTCTTCTTCATATCCCAGAAAATAAATCCACCGGATAAAATATTTCCCGCGAAATACATTCCAAGAATAAACTCCCACAAATATTGAAGGAAAAAACTATTCCACACGCGCATCTCGGCTTTGCCAAGTATCAGAACCAGGAAACTCCACGAAAGACTGATGATGATCCCCAGCGAAAGAAACCATTTGTTGCCGAGCCTTTGTTTTACAATAATGAGCAGCGGAAATACAAGGTACAGCTCGAAAATCAGCGAAATGAACCAGAAATGGTATCCGAAAGTGCCGATATAGGTTTCGCTGAACATTTTGTATAAAAAAACATGACTGAAGTACTTCGCCCATGTATTGTACGGGTCAAAGGGAATCAAATAGCCTATAATTCCTATCAGGCTCACCGTGATGATGTAAGGGATATAAACCTTCAGGAATCTCTTCTTCAGGTATTCGACAAATGTCAATGGATGCTTGAGGTGCGACAGGTAAAGCCCGAATCCTGAAATAAAAATAAAAGTGTGAACACCGGCTCCTCCAAAATTGATAACCTTCAACAAAGTATCCGGCAGGTCCATTTTCTGGAAAAGATGAAAAACTACGATTGAAAGCATAGCGTAACCTTTCAAAAAATCCAGAATTTCGATATATTGTTTGCGGTACATTAATTCTTTATCTTTTACACTGATGGAAAAGACTGGAGCTATCCTCATCAAGTGCCATAAATGCAAGGCTATCCCCAAATAAACATGAATCGCAATTGCAGGTTCAAAAATATTTAAAAATCGGTATTGGTGAAGGCGTGGAAATTTTTTTATCCCGGCAAACAGGTATCGAAAACAGTTTTCAACAAAATTGTTGTTAAAAAAACCCCTTCCGTCAGAACACTTGACTTTGTGCAGGTTTTACAGGTATTATGCTGCACGCACCGGCATCAAATTGATCTTTACAGGAAATTATCCTTCTTAAAAGTGAACCCTTGACCTGTCCAAATGGTTCAGTAAACAATTAAATGAATCGGCAAAAGGGTATTACCCGGATGCCGATCCTTAAAAGAAATTATGAAATGAGCCATGATAAAAGATTTAACATTAAACGAAGTAATTTTCATGGCGAATTCTCCCGCATCAGCGGGATGACATTAATTAAAAAATTCAAATAAAACCACATGAAATCTGGAATTAGCGATTCATCCCAGGAATCAGATTCGGAGCCTGAACCACGAAGATATCATTTACTCACTACGAAATCTGCATCATGCAAAAGATAGTCGTTTTGAGCAACCCGCCCGAATGGATCTTCGGCATCGATGGAGTTGATGTCGTAGCAACCAAAGAATACTTATCCAATCCCCAGTTTGCCTTGCAAAAAAACGTAAGGATTTTCAACCTGACCGGCGATTACAGTTATCAGTCGGAAGGTTATTATGTTTCATTGCTGGCTGAAGCGCGCTGCCATAAACCGATGCCCGATGTCAAAACGCTGCTCGACCTCAGGGTGCCTTCGATGGTAAGGGTAGTTTCTGACGATCTGGATGAACTGATCCAACGCAGTCTTAAGCATTTGAACCAGGAAAATTTCTACATGAACATTTATTTCGGTCAGAACACTTCGGAACATTTCACCAGGCTTGCCTCGGAACTTTACAAGTTTTTTCAGTCGCCGCTTCTGAGGGTAAAATTCAGTTTCAACAAAAAGTGGACACTGCAGACCATAAAAGCAATTGCCTTGTCCGACATACCTGCTGAAGAATCGGAGGCAGTACGGAATTTTGCTTTCGATTTTTTCGGCAAAAAACGTTACGACAAGCCACGCCCGGATAAGTCGGTTTACGATGTAGCAATTCTGTACTCCACCGGCAGAGGCGAGTCGCCCTCAAACCGGCAAGCCATCAATAAATTTATCGAAGCAGGAGAAAAATGCGGTTTCAACGTCGAGCTGATCACTCACGAGGATTTCCAAAAGCTGCCTTCATTCGATGCCCTGTTTATCCGCGACAACACTACGGTGAAGAACCATACCTACCGGTTTTCGCGCTTTGCTCAATCCGAGGGTATCGCCGTCATCGATTATCCGGATACGATCCTGAAATGCAGCAATAAAGTATATATCGCCGAACTCCTTCAATTGATGAACCTGGCTGCCCCCAAAACCATGATCATCCACCAGGGAAATAAACAGGAAATCATCGAAACACTCAGTTTGCCCTGCGTGCTGAAATCACCTGATTCAGCATTTTCACTGGGTGTAAAGAAAGTGGAGACTGCCGCTGATCTGAATGCCGTCGTAAAAAAGATGCTCGATCATTCGGATATGATCATCGGGCAGCAATACATTTTCACCGAGTTCGACTGGCGAATAGGGATTTTGGATAACAAGGTTATTTTCGCATGCAAGTACTTTATGGCGAGAGGACACTGGCAGATCTATAACTGGCATGCGAAATCGAAAAAAGACATCTCCGGTCGCTTCGAAAACGTTCCGGTTGAAAATGTTCCTGCGCCGATCCTCAGGCTGGCTCTCCGGGCGGTTTCAGCAGTTCATACCGACGGTTTGTTCGGTGTCGATATCAAGGTTGTAAACGGCAAGCCCTGCATCATCGAGATCAATGATAATCCCAACATCGATGCAGGTGTGGAGGACAAAATCCTGAAAGATGAATTGTACATGATGGTGATGCAAAGCCTCAAACGGCGGATCGAAGAAAAAATTTTCAATGGAACCCGCAAGGTCGTACAGCCTGTTTGAGGTTATCGGCATCGAGATCGAATACATGATCGTCGACCGCGACACGCTGCAGGTAAAGCCCGTTGCTGACTTACTGTTGTCATCTGTTTCGGGTAACGGGTTCTCTGATTTTACCAACGACGGTATCGGCTGGTCGAATGAACTGGTCAACCATGTCATCGAATTGAAGACGGCTAAGCCCGTTCCCACCCTCAACGGAACTTCAGGACGGTTCGCAGAAAATATCCGTCAAATCAATTCCCTGCTCGAAAAACACAATGCCATGCTCCTTCCCACAGCCATGCATCCCTTCATGGATCCTCCAGGGGAGACTGTTCTCTGGCAACATGAGAATAAGGAGATATATGCATTATACGACCGGATTTTCGGATGCAGAAGCCATGGCTGGGCAAATCTGCAAAGCGTTCATCTTAACCTGCCATTTACAGGAGATGAGGAATTTGGAAAACTCCATGCCGCAACACGGCTTCTATTGCCTTTGATCCCGGCGATTGCTGCCAGTTCACCTCTCCGCGAAAACAAACTCTCAGGCTATCTGGATTCGAGAATGCAGGCTTACCTTACAAACCAGAGACAAATTCCATCATTGATGGGTAACCTGATTCCTGAAGCCGTCTTCACACAAGCAGAATACCATCAACGGATTTTTAATCCGATCCGGCATGATATCGAACCCTGGGATAAAGACCGGGTCATGGATCACCATTTCTTAAACTCCCGGGGAGCCATTGCAAGATTCGACCGCGGCTCCATCGAGATTCGGGTCACAGATACACAGGAATGCCCGCTGGCTGATCTGGCGATCGCTTCTCTAATTAAAGAAGTTTTGAAATACATTATCGAAGAGAACTATTCAGGTTTTGGAAAGCTGGTTTCACTGAACGAAATGCAGCTCCTTTCAAATTTTAATGCTGTTATCCGTGAAGGCGAAAAAACCGTGATCACGGACAATGATTTTCTCGAAATGATCGGTATCACTGAAAAAGCAATAACCGCCAGCGAAGTGTGGCAAAAACTGTTTCAGGATGTTTCTTCACAAATGAGTATTGCAGAAGCTGAAACAATCCGGTATATTCTCACAAAGGGTTCCTTGTCGTCGAGAATCATAGAGGGTATCAGCGGTAAAGCAGAATCCGAGCGGATTCATTCGGTTTATAGTTCACTTGCCCAATGCCTGCATGACAATAAACTTTTCCTCCCCTGACCTTTTGCACATGTACACGTCAAATCATTCAATGATGATCAGCTGCCCAGCAGCTCTTTTAAATAATAACCCGTGAACGATCCTTCCCTGCGTGCCACTTCTTCCGGCGTTCCCTCACAAACAATAGTTCCGCCCTTATCTCCGCCTTCCGGTCCCAGGTCGATAATATGATCAGCCACTTTTATCACTTCCATATTGTGTTCGATCACAAGAACCGTGTTTCCCTTATCTGTGAGCTTTTGCAGCACCTGCAGCAGCACATTTACATCCTCGAAATGCAAGCCGGTGGTGGGTTCATCCAGTATATACAAAGTTTTGCCGGTATCGCGCTTCGACAGTTCTGCCGCCAGTTTCACCCGCTGCGCCTCGCCGCCCGAAATGGTGGTCGATTGCTGCCCAAGCGTTATGTAGCCGAGTCCGACATCTTTCAGCGTCTTTATTTTCTGCACGATCGCCGGGATATTCTCAAAAAATTCCACAGCCTGATCGATGGTCATTTCCAGGACATCGTTGATGGATTTTCCCTTATACCTTACTTCGAGCGTTTCGCGGTTATACCTTTTTCCGTTGCACACCTCGCAGTGAACCTGCACATCGGGCAGAAAATTCATTTCGATCACCCTCAATCCTGCGCCACCGCATGTTTCGCACCTGCCACCCTTAACATTGAACGAGAATCTTCCCGGTTTGTAGCCCCGAACTTTCGATTCCGGCAGCTGCGCATACAACTTTCTAATCTCATCGAACACTCCGGTGTAGGTAGCCGGGTTCGAACGCGGCGTTCTGCCTATCGGCGACTGGTCGATGTCGATCACCTTGTCGATGTGTTCTGTTCCCCGGATATATTCGAATGGCAGCGGTTTGACTTCGGATCGGTAAAAATGCCTGTTCAGGATAGGAAACAAGGTTTCGTTGATCAGGCTCGATTTACCGCTGCCCGACACACCGGTGATGCACACAAATGTTCCAAGAGGTATCCTCAGGGTGACATACTTCAGGTTGTTGCCTGTGGCTCCGGCAAGCTCAAGATAATTTCCGTTTCCCTGTCGCCGCTTTTTCGGGATAGCGATATTTTTCGTACCCCGGATATATTCGCAGGTGATGGTTTTACAGGCAAGCATATCCCTCGGCGAGCCGGAAGCCACGATCTCGCCTCCATGGATACCGGCGCCCGGACCAATGTCGACAACGTAATCTGCAGACAGAATCGTTTCCTTGTCGTGCTCGACCACAATCACTGAATTCCCTATATTCCTGAGGTCTTTCAGTGAATTAATCAGCCTGATGTTATCTCTTTGGTGCAAACCGATTGAAGGCTCATCGAGGATGTACAGCACATTGGTTAACTGAGAGCCGATCTGTGTAGCCAACCTGATACGCTGAGCTTCACCGCCTGAAAGGCTCCGCGAAGCCCGGTTCAGTGCCAGATAGTCAAGCCCGACATCGAGCAAAAAACGGATACGCGTTTTGATCTCCCGGATAATCTCATGAGCGATCACCTGTTTTCGCGGATCGAGTAATTCTTCCAGGTGGTTTACCCAATCGGCAAGCTGAACCAGATCGAGGTTCGAAATTTCAGAAATATTCTTTCCGGCAATTCTGAAATGCAGGGATTCCTTTTTCAGCCGCTGACCATCACACTCCGGGCAATGAACGGTGTTCATGAAACCCTGCGCCCATTTCCGGATGCTGTTCGACGTGGATTCGTTGTATTGATTGATGATAAAATTAACCACGCCTTCGAAATTCAAAGTATAAGTTGAGGTAATCCCAAGGTACTCCTTTTTGATCGTGTAATTTTCGTCGGAACCATACAGGATGGTCGTAATTGCCTTTCCAGGGATTGATTCGACGGGTGTGTTCAGGTCGAAGCCGTACTTTTCCCCGATGGCTTCCATCTGGTGAAATATCCAGCTTGGCTTGTACTCACCAATGGGCGCGATTCCACCTTTGCGGATGCTTTTGTTTTTATCCGGAAATATCTTTTCAAAGTTGATTTCAGTTATGGTTCCGAGCCCGTTGCAGGTCGGGCAGGCTCCATAAGGAGAATTGAAGGAAAAGGTGTTGGGTTCGGGTTCGCTGTACGAAATTCCTGATGCCGGGCACATGAGCGCTTTGCTGTAATGCCGCACTTCGTTGGTTATGCTGTTCAGAACCATTACCGATCCCTTGCTGTACCTCATGCCAAGCTGTACCGACTGGACAAGCCGTTTTTCTGAATCGGGGCTGACGGTTATGCTATCGATTACCAGTTCGATGTCGTGAACCTTATACCTGTCGACTTGCATTCCGAATTTCATTTCCTGTACGGTTCCGTCAATCCTCACTTTGAGAAATCCCTGTCTCCTGAATTGCTCAAAAAGCTCCCGGTAGTGACCTTTCCGACCCTTAACCACCTGCGACAAAATAGTTACCGTGGATCCGGCAAACTGGTTTTTAATGTGATCATAAATCTGAGCTTCCGTAAACCTGACCATTTTCTCACCTGTGACATAGGAATATGCGTCTGCTATCCTCGCGTACAGCAACCTGAGAAAATCATATATTTCAGTAATGGTTCCGACCGTCGACCGGGGATTCTTATTGACAGATTTTTGCTCGATAGAAATGACAGGACTCAAACCGGTTATCTTGTCCACGTCAGGACGTTCGAGGTTTCCGATGAACTGCCGTGCGTAGGCAGACAGGGTTTCCATATACCTTCGCTGCCCTTCGGCATAAATGGTATCGAAAGCCAGGGAAGATTTTCCGCTGCCGCTCAATCCGGTGATCACAACCAGTTTGTTGCGGGGAATCTTAACGCTGATATTTTTCAGGTTGTGTTCCCTGGCGCCGTACACTTCAAGCAAATCATCATTCGGCTTTAAATCCTTCGTGTCCATGCTGATATTTTTCCGGTCAGGTCATTAAAATTAGCCGGCAGGTCAGTTTATTTCATTTGCCTGTATCGTGTCATTGAAAATCACCCCGAAGTCATCTATATTCTTCATCAGCTCCTTATACTGCAACGAACGATCGACAGGAAGCTTGATAACATAAGCCTTTCCCATAGCATTCGGAAGGATTTCCGATCGTAGCCAGGGATTGAATTCCTTGAGCATTTTATAACTCGCTTTGTGGTCGGCGGCAAATTTTACGAGGTCAGTAACCGGATGATTGACGACGATTTCCTCTGTGGGAATAGGTGGATAAAGATCGGCAAGCCGCAGATAGAATCCATAAGCCACAGGGCGTTCGTAAATGGCTTTAAGCGCCAGTATCCTGAAGATATACCGCGACGTTTCCTCGCTGAGGAAAAGATCATAGTAATCACTGACCTTCTGTTTTTCTGCCTGATCTGCAACCCGCCGGTTACCTGCATTGAATGAAGCCGCGACCAGCGTCCAGTTCTTGTATTTGTCGAATGAATCAAGAAAATAAAGACAAGCAGCCTTTGTTGACTTTTCGACATTATACCGTTCGTCCACATCCTTGTTTATTTCCAGACCGTGTATCTTTCCGGTGCTTTCGATAAACTGCCAGAACCCGACAGCGCCTTTGGGTGAAATTGCCTGGGTAAGTGAGCTTTCTGCAAGAGCGAGGAATTTGAAATCATCCGGAATATTGTTTTCTTTCAGGATCGGCTCTATCACTGGGAACCAGCGGTTCGCACGCTTCAGTGCCATGATGGTGGACGAATGCCAGTAAGTATTTATCAGCAATTCCCTGTCCAGGTTTTCACGCAGAAGAACATTGTCCAGCGGCACCGGCTCCCCGGCAAAATCTATTGTTTCGGGCAATGGTGGAGTAAATATCTTGTAATTCCTCGAAAAAGCACCGTAGTAATCCGAATCGCTGATCTTCTTCTTTTTATCGGAAAATACAAATAAAACCACGATAATTCCTGTCACTGCAAGGACCGAGGATAACAAAAAAACTCTTCGCATGATAAACAGCGGCTGTTAGATAAATTTTGATTGAAATGCGGCAAAGAAGGGTGCATTTCTGTCCTTATCCGAAACGATCGGATCAGTAGCGTTCCAGGTAATATTCAGGTCGGGATCATCCCAGCGGATGCTTCCCTCCGATTCCTTGTTATAGTACTCGGTGCATTTATACTGGAAGATCGTATCATCGGCAAGGGTCAGAAAGCCGTGAGCAAATCCGGGCGGAATCCAAAGCGTTGTTTTGTTTACTTCATTGAGTTCCTGCGTGAACCACTTGCCGTATGAAGGTGAGTTTTTCCTGATATCAACAGCTACATCAAGGACACCACCTTTCACCACCCTTACCAGTTTACCCTGTGCAAAAGGAGGATTCTGAAAATGCAATCCACGCAATACATTCTTTCCCGATTTGGATTCGTTTTCCTGGACAAATTCGATCTTGATTCCCAAATTGCTGAGTGAGTCGATCCTGAAGGACTCGAAAAAATATCCCCGCTCATCGCTGAATATATTTGGCTGGATCAGGTATAGCCCGTCGATGTATGTTTTTGTTACTTGCATTGTGATTTATTTGAGACTAAGCAGAAATAATGATTTTACTACAAATTAAAGGTGGATGACCTCGCCATAAGCTGCAGCCACGGCTTCCATTACTGCTTCCGACATGGTCGGGTGCGGGTGTACCGATTTCAGAATTTCATGCCCGGTTGTTTCCAGCTTACGTGCTGTAACCGCTTCAGCAATCATCTCAGTGACATTTTCACCGATGTAATGAGCGCCAAGCCATTCGCCGTACTTAGCGTCGAAGATCACTTTTACGAATCCATCCTTGTTCCCTGCAGCGCTGGCTTTTCCGGAAGCTGTGTACGGAAATTTGCCGACTTTAATCTCATAACCGGCTTCGACAGCCTTTTTTTCGGTTAAACCAACCGATGCTATTTCCGGGTTCGTATATGTGCAGCCCGGTATATTCCCATAATCGACAGGTTCCGGATTAAGACCTGCAATCTTCTCGACACAGCATATCCCTTCAGCTGAAGCAAGATGAGCCAGTGCAGGTCCGGGAACTACATCGCCTATGGCGTAGTAGCCTTCAACATTGGTTCTGTAAAACTCATCGACGATGATTTTATCCTTGTCCGTAATAATTCCGACACCTTCCAGCCCGATCCCTTCAATATTTGATTTGATCCCGACAGCCGACAACACAATGTCAGCTTCCACGATATCCTCTCCCCTCTTCGATGAAACCTTTACTTTACAGGTTTTTCCTTTTATATCTACCGATTCCACTGTGGAGTTTGTCATCACTTTGATTTTCGTTTTTTTGAAGCTGCGTTCGAGCTGTTTTGCCACTTCCTCATCTTCCAGCGGTACAAGCGTGGGCATGAATTCAATTAAAGTTACCTCTGTTCCGATGGAATTATAGAAAAACGCAAATTCCGATCCGATTGCTCCCGACCCTACAATGACCATGGATTTGGGTTGCTTTGGCAACGACATCGCTTCGCGGTAACCGATCACTTTCCTGCCATCCTGCTTCAAACCGGGCAGTTCTTTCGATCTCGCGCCAGTCGCGATGACGATGTGGCTGCCTTCATATACCGTCTTTTTGCCCTCGCTATCGGTCACTTCAACTTTCTTTCCCTGCATGATCTTACCTGTACCTGCGATATGATCGATCTTATTTTTCCTGAAAAGAAACTGAATGCCTTTGCTCATGCCCTCTGCAACTTCACGGCTCCTTTTAATCATTGCGGCAAAATCGGGTTTTGCATTTTCCACAACAATTCCGTAGTCGGCTGCATGCTGCAGGTAATTGAACACCTGTGCGCTTTTCAGCAGCGCTTTGGTGGGAATGCAGCCCCAGTTGAGGCAAACCCCGCCAAGTTCAGCTTTTTCAACTACAGCCGTTTTAAGTCCAAGCTGCGAGGCTCTGATGGCAGCAACATATCCTCCCGGACCACTGCCAATCACAATCACATCATAGTTCATGTCAGTTAATGTTTTGTTTGCTATTAGCCCGCGAAATTAAAAAAAATATCATCCTGCTATTCCGAATCTTATAAACTGTAATGGATGCTGTGATTTTTCAATGTTCAAATTACAATCTCATCTAAAAATCCGGTTTTTACTTCCGGTTTTCAAAAAATATTCAAGTTCCGATGATTATCGGTTAACAATGTTTGATTTTTATAATTGAAATCATAGTTTTGTCCCGTGATTTTAAATTCAGATTTTCAGTCATTCATCTTACTTAAACTTTATGAACGAAACAGGGAAAAGCTTTTATGTTGAGGCAGCCAAAAGGTCGATGACCTGGCACCAGGAGAACCTCAGGAGGATCAGGAAGCAAAGATTTGATACGATTGCGGTTCATGGGATTTATTCGATGGAAGAAGCACTCAATTTCAACCAGGGATCGATAATCGAACCGATTTATTTATCGACATCACAGGCATATCGCAATGCTGACGAAATGGAAGCTGCACTGGGCTATGAAATTCCGACCTGGTGCTATTCGAGAATTGCCAACCCTTCAATGTATTACCTCGAAGGGGTTCTTGCCCTGCTTGAAGGATATGGTTCGGATATAGAAACCTCATGCTGTGCCACATCATCAGGGATGGGAGCTATTGCCAGCGCGGTTGATCCTTTTTTGGTGAATGACCCTCGAGATCAGGATAAGAAAATGAATTTTGTAGCCACCAGCCAGGTTTATGGCGGAACTTTTCAGCAATTTGCTGTAAGAAAAGACCTGGAGAAAAATATCCAATGGCGGAAAATAATTCACTCAGACAACATTGACGAATGGGCTTCGCTGATTGATAAGAACACGCGCTTTCTATATGGCGAATTGCCGAGCAATCCGGGGCAGGCTTTTTTCGATCTCGAAAAAGTCGCCGAACTGGCACATAGTCATGACATCCCAATGATAGTAGATTCAACGGTTGCTACTCCGGCTCTGATGCGACCGCTCACGCTTGGAGCAGATATAGTTGTTCAGTCGATTTCAAAAACCATTACTTCCGGCGGTTTCGGAATAGGTGGTGCAGTGATTGCAAGGAAAAACATCATTTCAAAAATCAGAAATGACCAGATGAACGCAGATTTCGGAGGATACATCAAGCTTTTACCGAACCGTGACAATGGTCCTAATATTTCCCCTTTCAACGCCATGATGGCATTAAATGACCTGAGGACCTTACGATCGAAGGTTGATATTCTGAGCCGTTCAACCCTGAAGATTGCAGAATTTCTTTCCCGTCACAAGCATGTGGAACAGGTCGATTATCTCGGGTTGCCAAGCCATCCGCTTCATGAGGTTGCTAAAAAATATCTTGTTCTGGTCGATTCCGAATTGGATGAATGCTACGGCAAGAAGGTAAACCGGTTCGGACACCTGATGTCATTCAGGATCAAGGGCGGCGGACAGGCAGCCAGAAAGGTTTTTGACGGATTCAGGATGATCTGGAGAGCAACCGACCTGGGAAGGATCAAATCGGTTGCAACCATTCCTGCAATATCCACTCATTCGCAACAAGGCGAAGAAGGGAGGAAACTTGCCGGCATCCCGGCGAATCTGATAAGGCTTTGCGTTGGAGCTGAACACCCGGATGATATCATCGCCGACCTGGAACGGGGATTATCAGTGCTCGATGGAAAAGTTTATCCTGTTTCCTCACCTGAATTTTCGGCAGGCGGAGCGTCATCCTCAAAACTGGAAAGATAATTAACCTTAAATTTTTCAATATGAAACACAAAATTGGTTTACTTGGATTTGGTACGGTTGGTCAGGGGATCAGCGAAATTCTCATCGACAAAAAAGAATACCTGAAGAAAAAATACGGGTTCAGGTTCGACATCGTTGCTGTTGCCGATTTTAAATTCGGCAATGTTTACAATCCAAAGGGACTTGATATTGCCCTGATGCTGAAACAGGTAAAGGGCGGCAAAAAATTCACGAAGGATGTTGTCAACTGGGATAACAAAAAGATTATCCAGAAGTCAAACACTACGGTTTGGTGCGAACTCACTTACACCGATTTGAATACGGGAGGTCCAGCCATTGGTCATGTGAAGGAAGCACTGAGATCCGGTAAGCACGTTGTGACATCCAATAAAGGTCCTGCTGCATTGTACTTTCCTGAAATGAAAAAGCTTGCTGAGAAAAAGGGAGTTAAATTCATGATCGAAGGTACTGTCGTTGCTGGAACTCCTGTGATCAACCTGGCAGATGGTCCGCTTGCGGGTTGCGAAATCTCGAAAATCCGCGGAATATTGAACGGTACTACCAACTATATGCTCACCGAGATGGAAAAGGGCATGACTTATGACGATGTACTGAAGGTGGCACAGGAAAAGGGATATGCCGAAGCCGATCCGACCGGTGATGTTGAGGGATTTGATGCCAGAGGAAAGGTTACTATTCTGGCAAACATCGTAATGGGAGCCGGCATTAAAATTTCAGACGTCGCTTGCAAAGGCATTACCGGAATCAAGCCAAAAGACATCGAGGCAGCTAAAAAGCAAAACAAACGCTGGAAACTGATTGGCTCGGTCGAGAAAAAAGGTGGTAAGATCATAGCATCGGTAAATCCGGAAATGGTTGAACTGACCCATCCCCTTGCAGGCGTTATGGGCGCGAAGAATGCCTTGACCTTCACAACCGATCTGCTTGGTGATGTCACGATTGTTGGTCCCGGTGCCGGGAAAACCGAAACTGGGTTTGCGATATTGACGGATTTGATAAAGATTCACCAGGACATCAAGTAAAGTTTTTGTGAGTAAGGATCATAAGTAGGATTTAACGATATTTATTGATACGGATAAATATTGAGCGATATTGGGTGCTTTGATGGAAATTAATTGCTGTTTATGGACAGTGGTAATTCATTTTTGCTATATTTTTGACATCTGAAAATATTTAACGTTTTATAAAACCCTAAGTAATCTCAAATGATCTTAGAAAAAACGACATTTACATAATTCAACTTTGCGACAATTTCAATCACACTTACTCATTATTAAACAAATCTCTATTAATTTGAGCTAATTTCTATTTATTTCAATAAACCTCAACTTATGTCCTACACCGGAAAATTTCTTCAAGTCGATCTGAGTACAGGAAATTATTCTGTCGGAGAAACAGATAAAAATCTAATCGATCAATATATTGGTGGAAAAGGTCTGGGCTTTGCATTGCTGGATAAAATAGCGCCTAACCCCGATCCTTTTGGACCGGAAAATCCACTGATTTTTGTCAACGGACCGTTCACGGGAACACGGGTTCAGACAAGCGCACGAACTGCGGTGGTCACTAAATCACCGCTTACGAATTCTGCCCTGGACAGTCATTGCGGCGGAAGTTTTGGTCCTAGATTGAAGTTCGCCGGATATGATTACCTGTTGATTACCGGTAAAGCCTTAAAGCCTGTTTACCTGTATATTTCGGACAAGGACGTTAAGATACTCGATGCTTCAGAACTTTGGGGCAAAGGGATTTTAGAAACGAACGATCTCCTGCAGGCACGGCATGCAGGCATAGATCCTCATGTTGCAGCCATCGGTCAAGCCGGAGAAAATCTTTCAAAGATTGCATGCATCGGTGTCGACAAACACCGGCAATACGGACGTGGTGGAGCCGGTGCAGTGATGGGTTCTAAAAACCTGAAAGCCATTGTTGTTGACGGAAATATTCCAATAAAGTATCACGATGATCAGAAATTCAGGGAGGTGAACCTGAGGCTTACGCACGAAATCACAGAAAACGAAGGGGTAAAATTCCGGAGGATCAAGGGAACCATGAAGTGCGTGAGAAGTGGTCAGAACAATGAGTACCTTCCTACAAAAAATCACCAGTTGGTTCAATTTGAGGATTTCGAAAAGATCAGTTCGGAAGCTGCCCGTGAGGAGTTGAATTGGGAAGATACAGGTTGTTTCGGTTGTGCAATAAGGTGTTCCAAATGGGCGCGATGGGACGGACATGAAATTGAAGGTCCGGAATATGAGACTACGGCTTTTCTTGGATCGGGAAGCATGGTGAACAGCATTAAAGATGTGAGCTGGGCAAACGAAATCTGCAACGATCTCGGTATGGACACAATCAGTGCGGGTATCACCTGTTCGTTTGCAATGGAATGCTTTGAAAAAGGTGTTATCGGCGACTGGCAGGGTTTGAAAATGGAATGGGGTAATGCTGAGGAACAAAGAAAACTCCTTTACCTGATGGCAAACCGCAAAGGCATAGGTGAAATCTTTGCCGATGGGACAAGAGATGCGGCTCGTAAAATTGGTAAGGGTAGCGAAGACTGGGCAATCAATACCTATGGAATGGAACTTTCCGGGATCAATCCGAAAGGCTCTTTAACCATGGGTGTAATGTTCGCTGTGGCTGATTTTGCAAGCCATACAAGGTTATGGATAGCTGAGCAGGAAATGGGACCGGAATTTACGGTTGATGATATTCCTCAAGCATTGGCGGATGGTATAGATACGGTTAACGTGAGGAACTGCCTTGTCATTTGTGATTTTGTACCGCTGAATCTTGAAAAGCTGGCTGAATTGCTCAATGCAGCCACCGGCTCAACCCATACTGCCGGTTCATTGATGAAAGTTGGTGAAAGGCTGACCCATCTTGCTCGTCGTTATAATCTGCGGAATGGCAGGACATCTAAGGACGACACTTTGCCCGGTCGATTTTTCGATGAGGAATCGCTTGCTGGATTTATTAAGGGTAAGAAATTAGAAAAAGAGTATTTCAATTCTATCGTTGGTGGGTATTATAAATTGCGTGGATGGAACCAGAAAGGTGAACCCGAAAAACCCGTTCTTGAAAAAAACTTACTGGTTTAATTTAACCTACATACAATAAAAAAAACCGGCAGAAGATTCGCCGGTTTTTTTATTTTTCAGAATTACCTGATAATCGTCATTTTTCGGGACTTACAATAACTTTCAGTTTTTAATTGATAAAAATAAGTTCCGGGATTTAATCCGGTGGCTGAAAAGTCAATCGAATAACTGCCCTTTGCTTGTCTTTCGCTGACAAGGTTTTTCACCTCTTTTCCGGTAATATCCATAATTGTTAACGAAACATTTTGGGATTTTGATAGAGAGTAAGAAATAGAGGTGTTGACACAAAAAGGATTTGGTGAATTCTGACTCAAAGCGGTTCTTGGTAAATTATTTTCAGAAATACTAGCGGGTCCACCTGCTTTAACATACGAGAAAGCACCAATCTCAATAGTCGAAAGGTCGAACTGCTCTTCATAAACGGATGTAATATGAACCTCGGTAAGATCATTCGAGTACCAGTGGTAGTTTTTTGTATACAGGGTATCGAGAAGGGGATAACTTATACTTTGATGAAAACCGGTAAGTCTAAGGCAAGAATAATTTCCTGCCGGTAACGTCATAGTCCCAAACGCATCAACCAGGTATTCCGATTTCGAAACGGAATAAATGTCAGGCGGAAACAGCCATGTAGTATCCCAATCCGTCTCCCAGGTAGTTCCATAGGTAAAGGGCATTACTGCCTGCACAACGGGTGGATCATAGATGGGCCAGGCTTCATTTTCATCGCTTAATCCATGAAGTAAAAGCTGATCCGAAGTAAGTTCCTGATAAGTCCACGAATGCAAAGTGTCTTCTCCATATCCCCAATTATAGGCTTGATCAGACATAACGACATTACAACCCGGAAAGGTGGAATAAAAGGGCGCCGAAGAAGGATCTATGCTAACACCATTTCCTACCTGGCTGAAATCAAAATCCGAAAAATCCCAATTCTGAGCCGAGCTGGAGGGTTCTCCAACAAACACTGAAAGAGTGGGTCCTTCAAATGGCGTGGCGTAAGAAGTGTACGTGCTTCCAGGATCCAAAGCATTTTGATAATCCGAATGGTTTAATGTGATCTGCGATTGAACCATAGCACTAATTGCAAAAAAAATAAGTAAAAGTTTTGTTTTCATTTAATTTCCTCCTGAATTAATTAAATTGATAGATTTTCACTGGAGGCAAATATAGTTGAAATTCACATAAATATAAAAAAAAATTTTTTCTATTTTTTAAAGATAAGACATCCAGCTAAAACCAGAAATATGAATCCGATAAAATGATTCATCCTGAAAGTCTCATTTTTAAGATTTCTATATTTGCAGCCGGCTTAAAATTTAAGAGGTTACTCCGCCATGTCAAAAAATCTTTACATCGCAGCTGCCGAAGCCGACTCAGGGAAGTCACTGGTAGTTCTCGGGATCATGAATATTGTCCTCAGGTATGTGAACCGTACAGGCATTTTCCGACCGATTGTTCAAAGCAATTTGAAAACTGACCACGATATAGAACTGATCTCACGTTATTTTAACCTTCCTTTCGGTTATGATTCAATGTACGGACTCACTTCGGACGAAGCACAAAGCCTTATCCAGGCAGGCAGCATGGATGAGTTATTTACGGCGATCCTGAACAAGTACAAAAAGCTCGAAGAAAAATGCGACTTCATCCTTTGTGAAGGAACCGATTTTACGGGTTCATTAAAACCGTTTGAATTCGATTTCAATGCGCAGATTGCGAATAATCTCGGGGCGCCCGTTCTTGCAGTTGTGAACGGAAAAGGCAAGGATGTCGGTGAAATTGCAGATACCATTAAGATGTTCAGGAATGTTCTCACACGGGAAAAGTGCTCTTTGGTGGGCATGTTTGTGAACCACGTGAAACCGGAGGATAAGTTTTCGGTCACCGAAGTGTTGAAAAAAACCCGCAGTGAAAACGAAATCGATTTTGTGATCCCCGAGCAGGCATTGCTGCAAAAGCTTACCATCCGCAATGTGATTACGGCTCTTCATGCGGATTGGATTTACGGCGATGATGATGTATTGGATTATGACGTGAACGATTTCAGGATCGGTGCGATGAATATAGAGCACATTATCAGACTGACAGGTCCGGGAACCCTTGTGATCACTCCCGGCGACCGTACCGACGTGCTGGTCACTCTGTTCATGACCCTCGTTTCAGATACTTTTCCCAAAATCGCCGGGATTATTCTAACAGGAGGATACCGACCTCCCGAAGACCTCATGAAGCTCATCAGGGGAATTAAAAAATTGCCGGTAGCTATTTTCAAAGTTGACACCGACACATTCGACACAGCAATGAATATTAACCGCATCAGACCGGTTCTGACGCACGACAATGCCCGCAGGATGGCAATAGCGCTGGGTCATTTCGATGCACATGTGGAAAGCCAAAAGATCAAAGAAATCATTTCGATCACACCATCCAGCGTGGTCACCCCGATCATGTTCGAGTACCAGCTTTTCGAAAGGGCGCAGCTTCACCGCAAGCACATCGTTTTGCCAGAAGGTACCGAGGAAAGGATTCTCCGCGCTGCTGAAATACTGCTTCGCCGCGATGTGGTTGACATAACCCTTCTCGGGAACGAAGCTGAGATTGCCAAAAAAGCCGATTCGCTTCACCTGAAACTAACCGGTGCCAACATCATCGATCCTTTCGACAACGACCTGATCAACGATTATGCGCTCACCTATTACAAACTCAGGAAGGAAAAAGGGATGACCCGCGAGCGGGCTTTCGACACCATGCGCGATGTCAGCTACCTTGGAACCATGATGGTTTATAAAGGACATGCCGACGGAATGGTTTCAGGGTCGGTTCATACAACACAACATACCATCCGCCCGGCTTTTGAGTTCATCAAGACCAAACCCGGCTTTTCGATCGTATCGAGCTGCTTTTTCATGTGTTTTGAGGATAGAGTGCTGGTTTACGGCGACTGTGCGGTGAATCCCAATCCCGACTCGGAGCAGCTTGCCGACATTGCCATCAGTTCTGCCGATACCGCCCGGGCATTCGGTATCGATCCGAGGATTGCCATGTTATCGTATTCAACCGGTGAATCGGGAAAAGGAGAAGATGTCGAGAAAGTCCGTAAGGCGACCGACATAGCCCGCAAGCGCAGACCAGACCTGAAGATCGAGGGTCCTATACAGTATGATGCCGCTATCGATGCCACAGTTGCACGGCAGAAAATGCCGGGCAGCGAAGTAGCAGGAAAAGCTACGGTTTACATATTTCCTGATCTGAACACCGGGAACAACACCTACAAAGCTGTACAGCGGGCGTCAGGCGCCGTGGCGGTGGGACCGGTTTCACAGGGACTGAATAAACCCGTGAACGACCTTAGCCGCGGATGTACCGTCAAAGACATTGTGAACACCGTGTTGATAACGGCAATTCAGGCACAGATGGAAGAGAAATAGGAGTGCAGACGGATTTTACGAGAGGATAGCAAAGAATACACACAGGAAGCAAAAGCTTATTTCCGGATAACAACCTGAGTAATATGGAAAAACATGGGGAAGATGGCTTATTGCAGTGAAAATTTCGAGCAGGAGGTTTTTAAATGGCACAAGTTACTAACTCAAATCGGTGCGGAAGGCATACAGTAAACCGGACGCCATTTTCCGCACCCTTAAGCCGGTTAAAATCCTTAACTATTAATTAACTGTTCGAACCATTTCCGGCTGACAAAATTTTTGCAACTTTGCATTGAATTATCCTTCTGATATTTAAAAACAATTAAAAATTAAACAGATGAAAAAGCTAAAAAATTCAATCGTCATCGCAGTTTTATGCGTATTGATCTCGGGCTCTGCCCTTGCACAGGAATGGACTAAAGAACAGCAAGAGGTATGGAAGGTTGTTGAGGACACCTGGAACAACTGGAAGACCAAAAATTCCGACGGAATCGCCGCTACCCTTCACGATAAATACCAGGGCTGGAGCGATGAGTCGCCATTACCGATGGGCAAACAGGAACTGCTGAATTGGTTCAACAGCATGAAAGATATGATGACTTTCTATTATTCCTACATCACGCCCGCTCGCATAACGGTTACAGCCAATGCAGCCGTGGTGGATTATTATTTCGAATTCTCTGGTGAATACAAAATGGGCGACAAAACCATTCCCGAAGAAATGAAGGGCAAAACAGTCGAGTTCTATGTAAAGGAAGGTGGCAAGTGGCGCCTCCTCGGCGATTTTATGTCTGAGAACAAGGAGAAGGATAGCGATGACGGAGAGGATTGATCATCGGTAACTTTCCACCCATCCGATAAATTTTAATTTATCTGTTTGACCACAGAATGCAATGAGTCTGTATGAAGGACACGCAGCATAATTAAAAATGGATCAAGCCTGTGCTGATCCAGCGTAATTTTCTCTGTGCCCATTGTTTAACTCTCTCTGTCATCCCTGTGGTTTATTATATAATTTCTGACCAACTTTTCAGAATGCATATATTGATGCTAATCTTTCTTAGTTTTACCGGGTATAAATTTCATCCTCATGCATAAACAGATTGTCATTTTCTTACTTCAGCTTTTCATTTTCGTTGATTTCCTCACGGCTCAGAACCTGAACAGGCAGTCGTTCCCCGAATTGGAGCGGAAAATAAGCCGCCGGATGATCCTGCTTCCCGACATCGAGGGATTTATCACCCTGAAAGGCGATTTTCACATGCACACGGTATTTTCAGATGGAACGGTATGGGCTGAGAACAGGATCGAGGAGGCATATCATGACGGATTGGATGCCATTGCAATAACCGACCATTATGAATACCGACCTCATAAGGAATATGTGAAGGAGGATTACAATGCGGCTTACAATATTGCCTCGGGTTATACGGCTGATAAAAACATCATTCTAATTCACGGGGTGGAAATAACTAAAAAAATGCCACCGGGACATTTCAATGCGCTGTTCGTTCAGGATGCGGCTGTTCCGGAGTTGGCTGATACTTCGCTTCAAGCCTTTCTCACTGCCATTGAAAAGCTCCATAATCAGGGCGCCTTCATTTTCTGGAACCATCCAGGATGGTCAGCTCAGCAAAAGGATACTGTGAAATGGTTAGACGTGCATCAGCTTTTGCTCGAAAAAGGCTGGCTCAACGGAATCGAGATATTCAATTACATCGAATGGTACCCGGTTGCGCTGGAATGGGCTCTCACAAAGAACCTTGCTCCTTTTGCCAACTCCGACGTTCATGATCCGATGGCATCGACTTACAGCACAGACGACGGTTTTATAAGACCCATGACCCTCATATTCGCAACAGAGCGCTCGGAGAAAGGGATTCGGGAAGCAATGACAGCAAGGAGAACTGTCGCCTTTTTCAACGGGCACCTTGCCGGCTCGGAAGACCTGCTTGGAAAGCTATTTGATAAATCGCTGAAAATACATAGCTTCCGTAACACGAAAGGAAAAACCATTTGCGAAATCACTAACGATACCGATTTCACCCTTGTGCTGAAAGGACTTTCTGAAACATGGAAAGGCGAGTTGACACTGGCGCCACGTTCGGTGGGAAGAATTACAGTTAACGAGGAAGTAAAATCTCTTCATGTCGAAGTCACCAACTGGCATACGGGGATGAGGAAGAACCTGGAGCAGGAATTGAGGTTCTGAATTGAATCCGGCAGTATCCTCACATATCCAGAAATTCCTGAAATAATACCTGCAAATATGCCTTGCCCTGCATGATCACCGAATCGCGTTTGCCGGGTGCGATGTTGATCTCGACAAAATCCTTCAGTCCCTGGTGCCAGATAAAATAACCATCTGGGCACATCCACCCTACGCCTTCATTGGCTTCGAAGTAAGCAAACTCTTTTGTAAATGGATTGAACAGATCGCGGCTCCAGAAAAAGTCTTCCGACGATATTCCAAGCTGATGAAGCAGCGTGCCGGCAACGTCGTTTTGGGAGCTGATCCGTTCCATCTTTTTCCCACGGAATTCCTCCCTGATCACCTCGCCAAAAAACAGGAGAGGTATGCGCCGGTATTCTTTCGAAAGGATCGGGTGGTTGAACTGCGAATTATGGCTGTGATCTGCCACGATAATAAAAAGGGTGTTTGCATACCAGGATTCTTTGGCTGCTTTCCTGAAAAAATCACCGAGGCAGCGGTCGGTGTAATAAACCGAATTCAGAAAATCATTTTCGGAATCGGCAAAATGAAAAACAGTATCCTTTGGCTGATCATAGGGCGAATGGGAGCTAATGGTGAATAATTCGGCAAGAAAAGGCTGCTGTTCAGTTTTCAATCCGCTGAGGAGTTCGCCGAACATTTCCTCATCGAAAATACCCAGCTTGCCGCGATGCAGAGATGAACTGAATTCGGCTTCCTCCAACACACGGTCGAATCCTGTTGTAAGCAGATACGATTTAATACCGCCATAAATGAGCTGTCCGCCGAAATAAAAGGATGACCGGTATCCCTGTTTCTTTAAAACCGTTGCCAGGCTTGGAAGTTTGGGTATTTTTTCGATGTGATGGGTTACCGCAGTGATGGGAGTAGAAGGGAAACCGCTGTTCACCGATTCGATCCCCTGCTCAGACCGATTGCCTGTTGCATAAAGCTGCGTAAACAGGATTCCGTTTTGTTCCAGTATCCTGAATTCCGGCGTGATGCCTTTGGCTCCGCTCAGCGATTCGATAACATCTCCGGTCCAACTTTCCATAAGCAGGATAACGATGTTCGGGCGGTCGGTTTTAAGAAATGAAATTGTAGTATCGGCTGGCGTCCCATGCAACTGCGCCACGATTGCTCGCGCATTATCCTGCTCCATAAACAGGAAAGGATTTTTGTTTTTGAACCGGATGCTCTCGATGGTGCTGCCCATGAAGGCATATCCGGAATTCACAGCGGCAAGGTTAAGAATATTGTACTTCGAATAGTACGACTGGCTCTGGTTGATAGGTATCTGAGCCCAGCCCCCACGGATGCCGAGAAACAAAAAAGCGGGCAAAAGGATCAATAACAATGCCGGGACCACTGTGAGCCGCTTGTCGAATGTTTTAAGCCGGAAGTAACGGTTATAGACGAAATACCACAAACCGACCTGCAGCATGAGCACAAAAACAAGGAAGAAAAAGCGGAGAGAAGAGGTTGACTGATAGATTTCCCTGGGATGGTTGAGATAGAACAGTGCTTTATAATGAAGCTTGGTTTTCCATTCATTATAAATTCCAAGCTCGGCTGTGGTAATCAGGAAATAAGCCACCAGGGCGATCATCATGTAAATTCGGTCGGCTATGAGCAGTTGCGGTGTACGGAAAACGAAACTCACGATATGAATGATAAAAGTGATCACAAGCAGGTAGCAGGTTGTGGAAATATCAAGCGGAATTGCCCTGGTAAAACCTTTAATGGCTTCAGCAAATGGAATAGCCTCCTCTTTAAGCGCTCCGGATTCCCAGATCAGAAACAACGCTCTTGAGAAGGCAAATATGATCATCCAGAAAAACGCCCGCTTTAGCAGGTTAATAATAATTTCCTTCATCCTTTATTCCAATTGCAAAACAACATCACTCTGTTGCAAATTGTTGCGGTACGTTTGTTCATTGGTCTATCGCCGGAATTTATGATGCCAGAATCTGCTTGGTTTTTTTGATCTCTTCGGGAGTTCCGAGAACAAACAGCTTGGCTCCGGGAATCAGCAATGTTTTGGGTTTGGGATTAAGTATATATTCTCCATCCGGACTTTTATAGCCTATGATGTTCACGCCTGTTTGCCTCCTTATCCTTAACTCATCGATGGTTTTGCTTGCCGCTCCCGGAGCAAGTTCAGGACAGATGATCTCTTCGAGCCGGGTAGGATCCTGACCATGAACCGAAACATGTTCGAGGAACTCGATAATATCAGGACTGGTAACCAGGTTTGCCATGTGAGCGCCACCAACTCTTTCGGGCATAACAACACTGTTTACACCTGCCATCCGGAGCTTCCTTTCGGAGCTTTCATCTGATGCCCGGCTGACAATAATGAGGTTTGGGTTTTGCGACCGCGCCGAAAGAACAACATAAAGATTGTCGGCATCGATGGGCAAAGTGGTGATCACCGCTTTGGCTGATTTAAGTTTTGCTTGCAGTAGAACCTCATCCTGAGTGGCATCCCCGTTTATAAATGACGTTTCCGATTCCCTGTTTTTCGAAATGATATCCTGGGTTTGCTCAATGATGACATACTGCAGGTTATGTGCCCTGAGCTCACGCGCTGCCTGCTGCCCGTTTCTTCCGTATCCGCAAATGATAACATGATTCTGCATTTTCCTTATCGTTTTATATTCATTGCCCTTAATCAGAGTTCTGAGCTGACCCTCGAAAAAATGGGTCGAAATAGTAGTGAGTGCATAAGCGTATATGGTAATGCTGAACAGGATCAGGATCATGGTAAAAATCTTTCCTCCTGCACTAAGCGAATGGATTTCCCCAAAACCGACTGTCGAGACGGTAATGACGGTCATGTACAATGCATCCAGGAAATTGTCGCCCTCGATGGTCATGTATCCCATAACGCCCGTGATATAAATAGCGGCAAGCATCGAGATGCCGATGATGATTTTTGTCCTGTTCGAAATGCGTTCCATTGATTGGATTTACCCGGCAAACATAATCAAAAAACCTCAACTATGCTTTGTTTCAGCAGTTCATTGCCAATGGAGCATGAAAGACATTTTTTGGCAGAGCAATATTCACTTTTCAGATGCAGTAAAGCCTGGGTATTAAAAGATGTTCTGCAACTCATTCCGAGGGCTTCCCACTTTCGTGTGATCCTGTTCGACTCTCCGGGAATTTGCTCCAGGAAGCGCAGGCACCGGTCTATGAGGCGCTGATCAGACCTTGTTTGCCCATAAACAAAAATAAAGGGTATCACAGTGTTCACGATGATTAGCCTGATGGATTCCGTGCCCAGGCTTTTGTTCCTTGCTGCAGATTTTTTCCCGAACCTGAAGTGTTCGGTCCAGTAACCGGAAACGGTAACTTCGAAGAGTGCCATAAGTTCCCTGAGCGTTGTCGCTTCCAGTACACCGGAGAAAAGGTGCGACGACCGGTTGATAAGACCCGCAAATTGCGAAATGCGTATCGTCGGGAAGTTGGAAGGTCGGAGGCGCATAAACCGCCACAAGTGCGCATCCATGGGAATTAGCCTGTACTTGGATTGCAGGAACCTGTATTCTGTCAGCAGATTCGCAGGGTATTCTTCTCTTGTTTTTAGAGGAATCAGTCCGGCTTGCCCGAAAAAGAAAGCTTCTGTTTTCATCAGATTACCATGGTGCTTTGCAAGATATTTCAGGGGAATCGACTTGGCAAGAAGGTCGAAAGGCAGAGCATTTACCTTAAATCCGAAGTTACGCGCAAGGAATTCATAAAATGTCCTTTCCCAGTCATTCTTGTTGAAGCGGAGTTGAGCCGTGATCCCGGCTGCTTTGGTTTCCAGCCTTTCGAACAGCATCCGGTCCAGCCAGCTGTTTACAACAAATCTTTCAGCCTCATTGATTATATTTTCGCAGGCAATCCAGTTACGGCTGGTCATAAAACGTTTGTAGCATTCGAAAATGGAAGCATTGTATTGATTGCCGACGGCAAGCGTGGGCAAGGGCAGGTTCTTCTGAGTTCTGACAACTTCATCCGCCACATGAACCACGTGAAGGATGACATTTTCATAGGCTTTGTCCTTGTGATGCTTGTGTTCGTACCACAGGGAAGATTTCAGGTGAATCTCGATGTTCCCAGCCCATGTGGTTTCGCCGATCCTGATCCTTGCACTGAAAAAATCAGGTCCTGAATCAGTATTGTGAATCCCGGGATCGAGGATTGTTATGGGTTCTCCGCTCACAAGCTTCAGGTTTGCGAACAGCAGCCTGAATTTCCAGAGGTAGTGGATGAATTCTTCGGTCATCAGGATAAATTTTCGATAAAAGTAATCATTAATAACCGATTAAAAACAGTCCCGAATATTCATATCGCCAGAAGTTAACCATAACAAAGTTTATCCGTCAGCCTGAATTAAAATGGCAATCCCATTCGAATCAAAATCAAAAATCATTAAACCTAAATCTTAAATCTAACATCCCTCATCATAATCCCTTTCCCGTTAATTATCCTTAAAAATTCTTAAAAGGCAATTATCCACATAAATATTGTCTGTAACTTCACGTTGCTATTTTGCAGAAATTTTAACAGTCATGAAAGCTTTTAAACAAATTGACTTCAGCCGCGAAACCCGTATTGTTTTCGGTTACGCTGCAATGATGTGCCTGCTCGGGTTCTTAATCCTCCTGTCCCCGGTTTTTGCGCAGGACGACAGCCTTCAAACCATCGAGCCGAAGGTTCACATAGATGTTAAAAGGGATTACGACCCTTACGGAAATCTTTCCCGGTACGATTCTGTTTATTCATGGTACTGGTCAGGCAGGGGAAACCTGCCCGAAGAATACGATTCAATCTTCAGGCAGTTTTATGATCCTAATCTTGGATTTGGTTCCGGTCACAAATCCGTTCCTCCGCTGATGCCCTATTACCCTGAAGGAGACTCTGCCGATTCCTTAAGGTATTCCCTGTTCGATTACTATTTCGGCAGAGACTGGTTCAACAACTTCTGGTTTCCGTTTCATGATGTGCCCGGTATGTATGATTGGGACTTACCGTTTGATGATTCGCTCGGCATTTCGTTCTATGACTTCGACGACATGCAAAAGTTTTTCGACAAACGCTTCGACCACAAAGACATGGTGCCGGACGAAGAGTATTTCCGGAAACTCGACAAGCAGCACAAGGACTTCATGGATCGGTACAAACAATATATGGAAGAGAACCGGAAGCTCATCGAAAAGTATTTCGGAAATCCCTTACCCGGCAATGATACCCTCCCCGGTTTGAAGCCAGACAAATTCAATCCGGGATTGGATGATGATAAACCGGCTAAAAAAGGAACCATATAAACTGCAAATAGCCTCAGAAACGATTTAAAAGACAGCTCCTTCCCGGTTTCGGATTCGAAGCCGGGTTGTTTTTTGCCGGGCATTTAAAAAATCCAAACACCCGCCGCTTTTTTTAAGTAATTTAGCCCGGAATTTACAGGTGAATGTCGTTTCCGGAAAGATGAACTGTGATAATACCAGCCGAAAAATTTATCAATTCAGGTTCAGCCCTGAAACCATCTGTCATGTCGAAAATCCGGCAATCATCCAGATCGCGGAAATTTCCACCGGACAAATGGTCAACGAAGCTGGAAAACCTTTTAACTTCATGTCCAACGGAGCTTTTGCTAAGAAGATTACCCTGAACCTTGAACATGCAGGCAACCGACAAATTTACCTGTCAGGCAGGCAAACCTTAGAACTGTTTGCAGCAGGCAAGCTACATACTTTGAACTTCAGACCTTGAATCCAACCACTCCCCTGGCAGAAATTCTCCGACCCGACAATCTCGATGATTACATCGGACAAAAGCACATCACGGGTGAAGGTGCAATCCTTCGAAAGGCGATCGAATCGGGTAATATCCCCTCGATGATCTTCTGGGGACCGCCCGGAGTGGGTAAAACCACGCTAGCTTACATCATTTCCAGGCAATTGCACAAGCCTTTTTTTACACTCAGTGCAATCAGTTCCGGGGTAAAGGATGTAAGGGAAGTCATAGCCGGAGCAAGGAGCAATCCGGCAGGTGCTATCCTGTTCATCGATGAAATCCACAGGTTCAACAAATCGCAGCAGGATTCTTTGCTGGGAGCAGTCGAAAAGGGAATCATTACTCTGATCGGAGCAACTACCGAAAATCCTTCTTTTGAAGTAATTTCTCCTTTACTTTCCCGGTGCCAGGTTTATATTCTTAAAGATCTCGACAAGGAAAACCTGCTTGAGCTGCTCGAACGGGGTAAAAAACATCTGGAAGCAAAGCTGAGCCGGCGTCTGGAAATCAGGGAAGACGAAGCCTTGCTGAGGATTTCGGGCGGTGACGCAAGGAAACTGCTCAATGCTCTGGAACTCGTGACCTCTGCATACTACGGCAAGGAAGAAAATGTAATCATCGATAATGAAAGGGTGCAGCAAGTGATCCAGAAGAACCTTGCCATCTACGATAAGTCGGGCGAAATGCATTACGATATTATTTCTGCCTTTATAAAATCCATGCGGGGGAGTGACCCTAACGCGGCTGTGTACTGGCTTGCAAGAATGGTTGAAGCAGGAGAAGATCCGCTTTTCATTGCCCGGAGGATGGTCATTCTTGCCTCTGAAGATATCGGGAATGCAAACCCGAATGCATTGCTGCTGGCTCAGAGCTGCTTCGAAGCAGTGAATGTTATTGGATACCCCGAGTGCAGGATAATCCTGTCACAAACGGCAGTTTATCTGGCTTCGTCGCCAAAGAGCAATGCATCTTATCTTGCGATCATGGAAGCACAAAATGCTGTTCAAACCCACGGAAATCTTTCTGTCCCCTTACATCTCAGGAATGCTCCTACAAGGCTGATGAAGGATATTGGATATGGCGATGGCTACAAATATGCGCATGACTTCAGGGATAATTTTGCTGACCTCGAATTTCTTCCGGATAAGATCCGAGGAACAAAATTTTACGATCCAGGCGACAATCCCCGGGAAAAAGAAATCAGAGCCCGGCTCAGGCAATTGTGGAAAAACAAATACAACTATTAACCTCATGCGTTGTCCCTCTTATCTGTTACTACTTGTCATTTTCCTGGCACAATGCAGATTCCAAAGGAATCGGATCGAAGGCATTCCCATCACCGATTCATACAACAAATGTGAGGAAGCGGGATATGATTTTGGCGAGATCATCACCCTTGGGGACAGCAACAACCGATTTATGGTAAGCCTTCCGTACGAATGGGCAATCCAGGAATCATATTCCGATACCCTTTACGGGATCGTTGCATCCAACATCTGGGAAGCCGAGGAGAATCCGGCTTTATTCATGTCCTTTTCTGTTACCGGTTATTCTACTGCAGATTCACTTCACAGTTACCTGATGCACGAGTTGCAAACTCTCAAAGCAGATAAGAACATGAAAGTTCTCGAAACAGGAGAAACCACCCTCAATGAAAGGAAGGCTTATTGGGTTAAATTCAGGAATACCGAAAAGGATAATCAGTTTTTGAACCTGGTTCTGTACGCCAAATCTCCCGAACGTGGCGAAATTTTCCTGATCCATTCCTGCGTGGCTGATGTCGCGGAGCCGGATAAACGGCTGTGTGCAATGAAAAAACTGGCAATGTCGTTCGAATTTGTAACCCGATGAACCGGTTTGAAGCATTTGGTTAATTTTGCGCGGAAATGAAAGATCACGATAGAAATACCTTTAAACTCTTTAAACCTAAGACAAGGGACATATTCTCCGGTCGAAAAGTAACAATGTTTCTAATTTTCATCCTGTAACTTATGCTGATTCCAATCGAAAAACTGAAACATACGAATTCAGGGAATTTCTTCCTCATTGCCGGTCCATGCATCATCGAGAATGAAGAGATGCCGGCACGGATTGCTGCTGAAATCAAGGAAATCACTGACCGCCTGAACATCCCTTTTATTTTCAAGGCTTCCTATAAAAAAGCCAATCGTTCCCGACTCGACTCATTTACCGGCATCGGTGACGAAAAAGGGATGAAGTTGCTTCAGCAGGTCGGAAGGGAGCTGCATGTCCCGGTACTTACCGACATTCATTCTGCTGAAGAAGCTGCTATAGCAGCCAAATATGTGGATGTAATTCAGATACCGGCATTTCTTTGCCGTCAAACTGAAATCCTCGTCGCAGCCGCTAAAACAAGCCTGCCGGTAAACATCAAGAAAGGACAGTTCCTGTCGCCGGAAGCGATGAAATACGCTGTCGGCAAGGTAAAAGAGTCGGGAAACGACCGTGTTTTTCTCACCGAACGCGGAACAACTTTCGGTTACCAGGACCTGGTGGTGGATTACCGCAGCATACCAGCTATGCAGAAGCTCGGAGTTCCGGTGGTGCTCGACTGCACGCATTCGCTGCAACAGCCTAACCAGGCTGAAGGACTCACGGGTGGTCAGCCGGAACTGATCGAAACCATAGCAAGAGCCGGCATTGCAGTGGGCACGGATGGCATTTTCATCGAAACCCATCCCGATCCGACGGTAGCTAAATCCGACGGAGCCAACATGCTGCCACTTTCACGGCTTGAACAATTGTTGAAACTCCTGGTTAAAATTCACAGAGCAATAACCTGATACAAACATTAAATTGAAAAGCTATGAACAATTCAAGCGAAGACAAAACAGCAGCCGTTGTCAGTTATCTTACACTGCTTGGGTGGATACTCGCATATCTCATATACGGTAAAAACAAAACTGAATTCGGAGCCTTTCATTTGCGGCAATCACTCGGACTTCATCTCACCATCCTGCTTCTGTTGCTTTTTGGTATCGTCGGGAGAATACTGATTGTCTTGGTATTTATTTTCCTGATCATCGGGTTTATTTATGCTATCCAGGGCGAGAAAAAAACAGTCCCGCTAATCGGGGATTTCTTCCAGGCAATCCTCAAGGGATTGAACTGAACCCCTGATTATTCGATGATGACATTCCTAACTGCGCCGGTTTCGGGGTAGAACTGAACCGACGACAAGTTACCCGGCAAATAGGCAACACTCCCGAATTGTGCGATCCGAAATGTTCCCTGGGCTTTAAGATCGTTACTGATTTCGATGCTTGCATGTACGGTTGCAGGAATCCTGTAAAAGAATCCCTTTTCGGCTGACTTTTCTCTTTCCCTGTTAATGTAAGCCAGTTCCGCAGGCAGTGAAGGCGCTTCTATTTTCACACTGATCTTTTCTCCTCCGGCAGAACCCGGCTCCTTGATGCCGGTCCTTTCTGAAAATACGAATACCGGTATCGAAGCTGACTCATTTGCATTCTCAGGCAGTACCGTAAATGAATAATGCAGCGTTTTCTGGATGATGATGCCCGTAAAGAGCGACAGGTATTCGTTTTCGAGAGCCTTCAGCTCGCTATCCATATAGGAGATCGTACCGGCATCATAAGCCACCTCCTGGTAACCGGTAAGCAGGTTGTAGCGGCTTTCACGGATTTTGCTAACCATGTTTGCGGCTTCCACGGCTTTTTGCTCGGTGCTCTTTTCCACCCATTTGCGGTCGATGTATTTCTTTACAACGGTAACCGTATCCACCACGACTTTGGTGATGACAGTATCGGTTTTTTCGAACAAGTTGGTCTCTGCTGAGAACTGGAAAATTCCCGCCATGGCATTCTGGCTGTCCGATACCTTGGTAATGCCTTCCTTTAATGTACTCTTCAGAACATTCGCATCCAGTCCGGCTATCAACCCTGCATCATTGAGTGAGAATAGCATTGCGCTAGTTTCTTTGATGGTCTTTTCGTCGAACTCGGCAAAGAAGCACTGCGACGGATCGGGTTGCGGGAAAGTGCCCAGCCTGACATCGGTGATTGCATATTCGTTGTAATCACTTGTTGAAACATTGTCCAGGTCGAGGTATTTGCCCGCATAATCGGCATAGGGACCAGCATAGTATTCCTTTTTTTCAACAGTGATTTCCACTTTGATCAATGTCAGCGGCAGGGAATAAAACACGCCCTTTTTATCTGCCAGGTTTTCTCCGCCGGTAACCCGGTAAACCTTTACCTGTGACTGCACCGGAAGACAAAGCAACAGGATGGTGGTAACCGTAATAAGCACAATGAGAGGTCGGTTCATGTTGAATTTCATTTTTAACCCATCAAAAAAAGTGATTCAAAAGTAGGCTATTTTTATTATCATGACTGTTTGCCTGGAAAAAACAGGTTCCAATATTGATTGGTGCAGGGAAAAATTTATCACGATTTCAATGATGATTAAATTTTTCGTAACTATTCACCCTGTCTAAATAATTGAATATAATTAAATTATGAAACCATAGAGTTCACGGAGAAATTTACACAGACCTGCCTGCGCTTGCCTGACGGCAGTCAGGACAGGCAGGATGCACAAAGGATTGAAGCACTTATATCTACCATTGTTTGTACTCCGTGCAAACTCTGCGTGCCCTGCCTGCGGCTGGCAGGTCTGTGGTTAAATAACTGAATTTCAAATGCAAACAGGGGGTGAATAGTTACAATTTTTCGAATAACCTGATTAATTCGTGAAAAATGAATTAACCAGCGGAGGTTGTCCTGGCTGCGCATCCGGACGAAGGTTAACCCTCGACGATGTTACATTTTGTCGGCTTACGTAATGCCGTGACATTTCAAAAGTGAAAAAATTGTGAATTTTTCAGGTTAAATGGTATATTTGCGCGGAATATTAAAACACCCGGAAAATGAAAAACCGTTTTTTGTGCCCTGAATGCAGGTCGAATCTGAAAGTGAAGAACTCAGTGATCTTTTCGGCACAAACCGAGAAAGGAATCAGAGGACTCATCCTGCTAAGCCCCGATCCTGGAAATTACTCTATCATACATGACTCCGAGTTTGTTTATTCAGCCGGTGAGCACATCGAATTTTTCTGCCCGGTGTGTCATGCCAACCTCGGAATCCCGGAAGTGGGAAAAGACCTTGCTGAGGTGATTATGGCGGATGCCAAAAATGTCGAATACCGGATTATTTTTTCGGAGATCGCCGGCAAGCGATGTACCATCAAAATGAAAGAAAACAAGATCGTGGAATCGTGGGGTGAGGACGCGGGTGAATTTTTCAATTTCTGGGGAGCAGCACCGAAATACTGATCCCTTCAAAGTATCAGTCACAGCCTTTTCCGAACCCGGAATCCTTAAATAATTGTTAGTTTTTGAACCGGAACCTGAACCATTTGTTTAATCCCAAACGACATAGGATTTATTCCCGGAAAGTCATGAGGGTGCGCACAAGGTTAAGATAACATTCAGATTTAAAAACGCAAAGTTGAACCTGGTTTTACGGTTCAAAGGCGCTGCATCAGTTGAATGAAAAGACGACAACCTGATTAATTATTTCCCGATAAATCATGCCGGATAAACTTGAATAACTTAATATCAACACTATGAAAAAGCAATTCTTAATTACAATCATACTCCTGATGGTTATGTCCATGGCAGGCTTTCAGCTTTATGCACAAAAGGATGCGGACAAGCTGAAGACAGAAATTAAACTGATCAATGACAAATTGGTTAAAGCCAGTTTGGATAACAACCTCAACGCTGCAATGAATTTTTATTGCGACGACGTGATCTCGATGCCGAATTACGGTCCGCAGATAGTGGACAAAAAGCATTTATTGGACAAGAACAAAAAAGACATGCAGGAAGGTTTTTAAAATGCTTTCGATGAAATTGCAGACCGACAATGTTCTTACCGATAAAGCGTATGTGATTGAGACCGGGCATTACGACATCTCGATGCAAATGCCGAAGATGGAACAACCCCTTAACGACAAGGGAAAATATATTACCGTTTGGCAGCGGCAATCTGACGGTTCGCTGAAGATTCTGGTCGAGACCTGGAACACCGATACCAATCCTATGGAAGCAGGAAAAAGCACTGCGGAAAAGGATATGGAATAGCCGGGGCATAGAAATGAAATTAGTCCAATTTTATTTCATCGCGTATTAACAATTTCGGGAAATTTAACTGCCACTCTTAGCCTGTATTAAATTTCGAAATGATACAACCCGCAATTTACCTTGACAAGGGCTGATTCGCTGATTCAGCCCTTGTTTTTTTTGAAAGTGCCGGTTCAAATTGACTGTAAATACTTTTTTTGTCGGCAAGAGCTATTTCTGGTGCCGGACTTTTATTACATTCTTCCCGCGAACGATAGCTTTTAAAGAAAAGAATAATGTTCGGAATACCTGAGCATCTGTTCGGTATAGTCCTCGGGATATTCAATGGTGATGCCGGTGATCTCGCCCTGGGTTTCGGTCAGTTTAAAATAAGGATTCACAAAACCTCCATAAGGAGCGATATTGAGCCTGACAAACCTGTCGAGAACTTCTTTATGCAATGGCTGGTCTACTACCACACCGTAAGTTTCAACCAGCTTCTTACCGCTTTCGTAATCCCCTTCAGATTTGATCCGCTGAACTTCAGCAAGTAATTCACCGAACAATGTTCTAAGTTTTCGATAATCATTGATCCTGAAAAATGTTTTTCCATCCTTCAGTACTTTTTCGATTACTTTATCCTGCTCTCCTTGCTCGAAACACCATTTAGCCACCAACTGCCTGTTGCGCATGTGAGCCTGTTCGATATTTTTACCAGGTTCGATGCGGGTAAGCTGTGTCATGATCCCATTCCGGATATAAGCATTGTATTCTGCTTTGGCAACATTGGTATCAGCCACAATCCCGAGTTCGATCATTTTTGGATCTGCAAGGTAGTACAGGGCGAACAGGTCAGCACGCGCTTCCTCGAGCGCCGAGGAATAATTCTTCAGAGCTTCCGAACTAGTTCCCGGCAGCAATTGTCCCGATCCGTGACCCAGGCACTCATGAAGGTCGGTATGAAGATTACCTGCGTAATAGCCGTATTTTTTTGTCAAATTAATTTCTTCCTGCGAATAGCAAAACTCTTCGAGAAATCCGTTTCCGAGCGCAGCCTGATCGTAAGCGTACGTTATGTTGTCCATCGTTACCGACTTAGACCCATGCTCTTTCCTGATCCAATCGGCATTTGGAAGGTTAATCCCGATAGGAGTCGATGGGTAGCAATCTCCTCCGAGCTGGACAACAGTGATTACCTTGGCAGATACACCTTTCACACTTCTCTTCCTGAACCTGTCAGCGATGGGTGAGTTGTCCTCGAACCACTGAGCATTTACGCTGATGAGTTCGGTTCTCTTTGTAGCCTCCTTGTCCTTGAAATCCACCACAGCTTCCCAGGTTGCTTTCATTCCAAGCGGATCTCCGTACACTTCAGTGAACCCATTGACAAAATCGACTCTCGACTGAAGATCGGTTACCCACAACACATTGAATTCATCATAAATATTGAGGTCTCCGGTTTTATAAAACCCGATCAGCTTTTCGATCACAGCTTGTTGTTGTGGATTCTCAGCTATGCCTGCCGCTTTTTCGAGCCAGAATACGATTTTTTCAATCGCCGGTGAGTACAATCCTCCGGTTTTATAGACGGCTTCCTTCACCACTCCGTTTTCTTTAACCAGCTTAGAGTTCAGACCATAAGAAACCGGTGTCGAATCGGCGGGATCTTTCATCCTTTGATAGAAATTCTCCGCTTCTTCCTGGGTAACTCCTTCATAAAAATTGCATGCCGATGACTTGATCATATCCTTCGAAGAATCAAGGTTTATCCTTTTTGGAGCCACCTGCGGATCAAAGATCAATGAAACCATCTGCAGGATGAAATCGCTCATGGTTTGCCCGTCCTCAAGAGGAAATTTCGCCTCAGGGCTTCCGCTGATCAAACCGGTGAAATATTCCGGGGTTACATCCGGGAAAAACTTATCGGCTGAATAATGATGATGTATGCCGTTCGAAAACCAGACCCTTTTCAGGTAAACGACGAATGCTTTGAATTCTCCTGTTTGCCGGTCGCCTTTGTAATTCCTGTAAATTTCTTCAAGCGTTTTCCTGATCCTCAGATTGTATTTGTAGTTCTGGTCGAAAAGAATATCCCGTCCGCATAATGCAGCTTCACTCAGGTAATAGACCAGTTTTTTCTGCTGCAGCGACAATTCCTCGAATCCCGGCACCTGATACCTCATGATCTTCAGATCGGCAAATTGCTCGAGAAGGAATGTAAAATCTTCAGTCTTTGTCATTTCATTTCCGGCTGGTGCGATTTTCTTACCCTGTTTACAAGCCATACATAATGCAATCATAACAATAGCAGGAAAAATCAGTTTTTTCATTTATAAATATTTTTAAAATAACTATCTTCTAAAAGTGGTATTACGGGGGTTGAGTTCAGCACGGCAGCGTAATCCAGGTCATCCTGTGAGCCAAGGTTTACAAGACGCTGATAATGCGAGCTTTTTTTGAGGTATGCTCCCAGGTCATTACGAGCGGGGAGCCAGAACTCCTGGGCTGCTGAAGCCGAGTCATGCAGGATGTACTTATCCTGCAGCCGGATCAGGCTTTCGGTGAGTGCGCCGGCAAAAATGGAATCTTCGAGGCTAAAGGTTTCGCGCCATCCTGCACAAAGAATCACGATGTTTTTATCGAGCCCCGATAGCCACTCTGTAAGATACTTCAGGTTAGTAAAACTTCCGACCACAATCAAATCGGCTCCGCGTGCAGTTTCGATGGCACGGGTTCCATTGGTTGTTGAAATTACCAGCGTTTGCCCC
>Ga0233425_10001033_pt1 | contig 66094 bp, 62 predicted proteins | sample Watercolumn_Towu_2_FD_181712 | JGI IMG/M metagenome (GOLD analysis project Ga0233425, IMG submission 181712) | Freshwater microbial communities from Lake Towuti, South Sulawesi, Indonesia - Watercolumn_Towuti2014_140_MG | ecosystem: Environmental > Aquatic > Freshwater > Lake | place...
ACGCCTACACGGCCGCGCAGGCGGCGATGTGGCGTCGAATGGCGCCACCCTGCCAGAAAATCGGACCCAACCGCTCGATCCCCGCAGTCTGACCCCAAATCGCAGAGTTCTCACACAGCCTGGGCCAATACCGACCTAACGCATCCGCTAGAACAGTGCGCCGCAATAAGTTGCGCCATCCCAAGAGCGGTCGTTTGCGTCCCCATGATCGGCGACGCTCCACCGGTCGCGGACCAAGTCTGCTTACTGGGGCATCGCGTCAGATATCGATCTTGTTCGCGATCTAGATCGCGTCGTCGACCTCGATGCCGAGGTGCCCAACAGTGCTTTCGATCCTCGAGTGCCAGTTACAAGCCGAAGGCGATAGTGGAACGCTCGTGATCGGTTCACAGTGGAGTTCAAGCCTGGAACCGGTCAGGCGATATCCCAGCGCACGAGCGACCTGTTTTTGAAGACGCTCAATCTCGCGGTCGCGGATCTCGATCACTCTGCCGGAAACGAGGTCAATCAGATGCATTTGGTGCCTTTGATGTGCCGGACCATAGCGTCCGGGTCCCCCTAGGAACGTGTATCGCCCGACCAATTCGAGTTCCGCCAGGAGCCGCAAGGTGCGATACAGAGTAGGCAGGCTAATCCGACTGTCGGCCGCACGGACTCGCGCGCACAGCTCTTCGACGCTGGGATAGTCCTGCGCCGCGAGGACGATCCTTGTGACCGTCCGCCTTCGCGCCGTTAGGCGACGGCCGTGTTCCCGGCACCACGCTTCGAAGTCCTCGCAGCTCTTCGCTTTCACGCCCCACCCGGATTGATGGGGGCCGGCGGCCGTATGCCTCGGTCCCATGAGTGTGCACGCCGTCAGCGTGTGCCGTTGACACCGTCGGAAGGGTCTGACATAAGTCGTAGTTGCAAATCATTCCTATTTGCAGATTAGACTTTCAGCCGACATTCGGCAAGCCCGCTTTTGGGTAAAAGGCGCACGACATGCAAAACGCTTGGCTGCGGCAACGGGTTAGTCGGCGGGGTCTGATCGTCAGCGGCGCCGCCGTGGCCGGTATCTCCACCTCTGGTGCGACTCTCCTCGCCCGACAAGAAGAGACGTCCCCTCAGGGTGGTTATGAACCGGGCGCCCAAAAACACGCGGACCACGCGACCTCCGGCCACGATGCCCACGGCAATATGATCAGCGTCGGCGATGTCAACAGTGCGCTGAACGGCTTCGATCCCTCGTCGATGCTGACCGACTGGGACACCGGCGCGGTCTCGCAGCTCCCCGACGGACGGACGCTACGCACGTTCGACATCGGCGCCGTGGACAAGGAGATCGAGATTGCGCCAGGGATCAAGTTCCCGGCCTGGACCTACAATGGACGGGTGCCGGGCCCGTCGCTGCGTGTGACAGAGGGTGACCGGGTGCGCGTTGTGTTCCGCAATGGCGGCTCGCATCCTCATTCCATGCACTTCCACGGCATCCACGCGGCACGTGTTGACGGTGTCCCTGGAGCCGGCGTCATCGCGCCCGGAAAAGAGTTCGTCTATGAGTTCGACGCCAAACCCTTCGGTTGCCACCTCTACCACTGCCACGCGTTGCCCCTGAAGCGGCACATCCACAAAGGCATGTATGGGGCCTTCGTCATCGACCCTGATCCGGCCCGCCATCCTGAGCACACTGCCGTTGCCCGCTCGCGCTTACTGGGCACACCCGAGAACAAGGAGTGGCAGGAGTTCGTGATGGTGATGAATGCCTTCGACACGGACTTCGACGGCGAGAACGAGGTCTACGCAGTCAACACCGTCGGCCATCACTTCGCTAAGCATCCGATCAGGGTCGTGCGCGGCAAGCCGGTGCGCATCTACCTCATCAACGTGATCGAGTTCGATCCGGTCAATTCACTGCACCTGCATGCGAACTTCTTTGACTACTACGACCACGGGACGACGCTGACGCCGACCTTGAGAACGGTCGATACCGTCATGCAGTGCCAGGCGCAGCGCGGCATTCTCGAGTTTTCGTTCAAAGAGCACGAGACGGGTCTTTACATGTTCCACGCCCATCAATCCGAGTTCGCCGAGCTCGGCTGGATGGGCATGCTCGATGTGACGGATGCAGTCGCATGAACGAGACGACGCCCGCACCCGCATCTGTGTCAGATCCGATGAGGAGTCGTGTTTCTTCGCGGTTCTCAGGACCTCTGTGTCTCGCGCTCCCCGTTCTGCTGCTCGCGATGGCCAGTGCCTGGCTCCTGTCGAGCGATCTCTTTCGCGCGCTCGAACGCGGCGCGCCGCCCGTCGAAAAGCTCAACTTCGAACGAACGGTTCTCGATGACGACGGCATTCATCTCAAAGTGCGCGCCGGCGGCTCCGAGCCGATGTCGATCGTCCAGGTCCAGGTCGATGAGGCGTATTGGAGGTTTACACAGGATCCGGCCGGGAACCTCGGCCGTGTCGCGTCAGCCTGGCTGCACATCCCCTATCCGTGGGTTGCGGGCGAAGCACATGAGGTCAAGGTGCTCACCAACCTCGGTACGGCCTTTACGCATGAGATCGCAGTCGCGGTCGCGACACCGAAGCCGAGCACAGATGAACTCGTCCCTCAGGCGCTGATAGGAGCGTTTGTGGGCATATTGCCGGTCGCGCTCGGCCTCATGCTCTATCCAGTCTTGCGAAGGCTAGGCCGCGACGGCATGAGCTTCCTTCTTGCTTTGACGGTCGGCCTCCTCGCCTTCCTCTTCGTCGATACGGTTGAGGATGCGCTTGAGCTGGCAGGCGAGGCGGCCCCCGCGTTCCAAGGCCACGTCATGGTGATCGTAGTGGCCATGTTGACCTTCCTGGTCCTCTTTGGCATCGGGCGCCGCCATGGCGTCCCCACAGGACTCGCACTCGCAACCTACATCGCGCTCGGGATCGGGTTGCACAATCTTGGCGAAGGTCTCGCCATCGGCGCCGCATTCGCGGCCGGCGCGGCGGGATTGGGTGCGTTTCTAGTGCTCGGATTTACCCTACACAATGTCACCGAAGGGATCGGCATTGCCGCGCCTCTTCTCCGAGCCCGACCGTCGATCATAGCCTTCGTCGGATTGGCACTTCTCGCGGGTGCTCCGGCTATTCTTGGCATGTGGCTCGGCAGTCTCGCGGTAAGCCCGCATTGGGCCGCGCTCGCGCTGGCCGTCGGGGCCGGAGCAATTCTGCAGGTGATCGTCGAGGTTGGGGACTATCTCGCGCGCAGCAGCGGCGGTACGCCGTGGGTGCTGGGCTCGCGGACGGTCATCAGTGGCATTGCTGCCGGCATGACGGTGATGTACGCAACCGGCATGCTGGTGAAGGTGTGATCCAGTCGCCGAAGTCTCGTACGCCCCTTGGTACCTTGAGGCACTCCGCGAGCCACAGCAATATGATCGACAGCTGTCGGTTTGGGGCACCTGCCGAATGGCACCTCGTGTGAAGGGTTTCGGACGCCGGCCCCCGGTGCCTGTGGCGCGTCCGTGTGGGGCCGGCATCCGAAACCCTTCACACGAGGTGCCAACCTATCGCTCTTAGCTGCGCGCGCCAGCAATGGCGGCTTACCCTTTGGGACCTGCTGGACGCAAAGACCCGATCGAGGGTCCGGCCTTGCATCGGCTGGCATGACACTGCCGGGGCGAGCCACATCACGTGGCAGTGGCTCGAGCGTTTCAAATTCCGAGCGTGCCGTCTTTGCAACACCGAGCGAGCCAGAAATCCCTTAGAAAACTGGCAAACCTGCGCAAAGGACGCAGGACGCAACCCGGGAGCAACGACCATGGCAGGGACATCCTTCAAAAGCCTCACGCTGGGCTTCATCGCCGGCGCCATCGCAACGGTGACGGTCCACGAGCTCATCAGCTACGCCCTTCTCCAGCAGGGGCTATTTGGGCGCGTGCCGTGGTCCCTGGATCCGGTGGCCGTCGGGCCGCTCGCCGACCTCGGCATTCCGCAAATTGCTTCGGACATGTTCTGGGGCGGGATCTGGGGCGCGATATTCGCCCTGATCTGGGGCGATCCCCCGCAGGGGGCGCTCTCCTTCAAGGGGGCGGCTCTCGGCATCGTCGGCCCGGCCATCATCGGCGTGTTCACGCTCGTGCCGCTCCTCACCTCGAAATTCCCGCTGTTCTTCGGCGGCGAGGTCGACATGATCTGGCCGGTGCTCGTCATCCTGGCCGGCTTCGGCGCGGCAACGGGCTGGCTTTATGGCTTCCTGACCAGCGGCTGCCGGCTGCCCTGACACGCGAGGCGGCGCGCGATTCGTGTCCGGCCGCAAGACGGGCCGGACACGAAATCGTGCGGCCATGACAGTGGGCCTGGGCTATAGGGGGCGAAATCGTTCGAGATTGTGTGAGCCCCGACGTGCCAACCGAGCCATCCCCCTTCGGCGTCTACATCCACTGGCCGTTCTGCGCGCAGAAGTGCCCCTACTGCGACTTCAACAGCCACGTCCGTCATGGCGGCTGGGACGAGGCGCGCTTTCTTGCGGCTTATCGGCGTGAGCTCGACCACGTGGCCGCGAGGCTGTCCGCCACTCAGGCCCCGCGTCCCGATCTGCCTTACAGCGAAGCGGGTCCGTCGCGATCCGGAGGCGGCAGAACGGTCGGCTCCGTCTTCTTCGGCGGCGGCACGCCCTCGCTGATGCAGCCGGCGACGGTGGCGGCAATCCTCGACCACATCGCCTCGCTCTGGCCGATCGCGGACGATGCAGAAATCACGCTCGAGGCCAACCCGGGCAGTGTCGAGGCCGGGCGCTTCGCGGGCTTGAGAAGCGCCGGCATCAATCGTGTGTCGATCGGCGTGCAATCGCTTCGTGACGACGAGCTCAGAAGGCTCGGCCGCATTCACACCGTCGCCGAGGCCATGGCCGCGCTCGCTATTGCGCGGCGCACGTTCGATCGCGTTTCCTTCGATCTCATCTATGCGCGGGCGGAACAATCGCCCCGTGACTGGCGCGCTGAGCTTGGCGAGGCGTTGAGCTTGGCCGGCGCACACCTTTCCCTTTATCAGCTCACCATCGAGCCGGGCACGCCCTTCGAGGCGCTGCACCGGGCCGGCAAGCTCCGGGTGCCCGACGGCGACACCTCGCTCGCCCTTTACGAGCTGACGGAGGAGCTGACGGAGAGGGCAGGCCTCCCCGCCTACGAGGTCTCCAATCACGCCGCGCCCGGCGAGGAGTGCCGCCACAATCTTCTCTATTGGCGGTACGGCGAATATGCGGGCGTGGGGCCCGGCGCGCATGGCCGGCTTCTGTGCGGCGGCGTCCGGCACGCGACCGTCGCCCATCGCAACCCGGAGGAGTGGGCGAGCCTCGTCGAACGCAGCGGAGGCGGGTACTCGGAGTGCACGGCTCTGTCGCTCGCCGAGGAGGCCGACGAGAGGCTCTTGATGGGTCTGCGGCTCACCGAGGGGCTCGATCTCGCTGCGCTGAGTGAGGCGACGGGCCGAAGTCCCGGACGGCGTGCCGTCGACGCGCTCAGGGATCTCGGCATGATCGAGGATGCTCCCGAGGCTAGCCGGCCCCTTGGCCGAGGTCAGGGCCACCGGGTCCCGGCCGGCGCGGGGCGAGCCGAAACCGAAGGTGGTCAAGCCGCGGGCGGGCCGCCGGAGGATTTCTGCTCGATCCGGGCCTGTGCCGGGCCAGGCGCGCCGCCATTCGAGGCTGCTCCCCCACAGCGCATCCGCGCCACCCCGCGCGGCCGGCTGGTGCTGAACGAGGTCGTCCGCCGTTTGTCCGAAAGCATGACGACTGCGCCTGCGTCCGCGGCTTCTTGAGACCGGCATGTGGACAAGCGCTCACGCGCCCCTTATCTGACGCCGGATGCTGAAGAGCGCCTACGACTGGATGATGCGAAAGGCGGCGAGCGAGCAGGCGCCGCAGGCCCTGTTCTGGGTCTCGTTCATCGAAAGCTCGTTCTTTCCCATTCCGCCCGACGTGATGCTGATCCCGATGTGCGTCGCAGAGCGGCTCAAGGCGTGGTCCTTTGCGCTGATCGCGACCGTCGGATCGGTAATCGGTGGTGCGTTCGGCTACGCGCTCGGCTTCTTCTTCTTCGAGAGCATCGGCGAGCCCATTCTGAGGTTCTACGGCAAAGCCGAGGGCTTCGGCGAGTTTCAGCAGTGGTTCAACGATTGGGGCGTGTGGATCCTGCTCATCAAGGGCATGACGCCGTTTCCCTATAAGGTGCTGACCATCACGGCAGGCGTGACGCAGATGCCGTTTGTCGCCTTCATGCTGGCGAGCATCGGGGCGCGCGCCATGCGCTTCTATCTGGTCGCGGGTCTCCTTTACTTCTTCGGCGAGCCGATCCGCGATTTCATCGAAAGGCGCTTGACGCTCGTGACGACCCTGTTCGTCATCGGCCTGGTGGGCGGCTTTCTCGCCGTCAAGTACCTATTCTAGAGTGGAGTAGAGTGGCGATGAGAGGGGAGATGGCGAGAGCGGCGGATCACCCGGCGAGCGCGCGGGCCTATCGCTCCGGCGGCACCGCGCTTTTTCTTGGCTCGGCGGTCATCTTGACGGCGCTCGGGTTCGAGCATATCGGCGGCTTTACGCCGTGCCCGCTCTGTCTGATGCAGCGCTGGGCCTACTACGCCGCCATTCCGGTTCTCTTCGTCGCGATGGCGCTCGCGTCCGAGAAACCCCGCATTGCAGCGCTCCTCTTCTTCCTGGTGGCGCTGGGCTTTCTCGCCAATGCCGTGCTCGGGGGCTATCATGCCGGCGTCGAGTGGAAGCTGTGGCCCGGTCCGGATACCTGCGCAACGGCACAGAACATGCCGGGGACGGCGAGCGAGATCCTGAGCGGCATGAATGAGCGCGTGATCCGCTGCGACGAGGCCGCCTGGCGCCTCCTCGGTCTTTCCTTTGCGGGCTGGAATGTCGTGGCCTCGCTGGCGCTGATGGGGATCTCGATGCAGGCCGCGTTCGCGGCGTCCGAGCGCGTTCGCTAATATATATAATTATTTCAATGCGTTAGGTGTTATCCACAGCTCCCAATCGGGGCTCGGGGCCCGGTTTTGGAGGGCTGCAGGGACACCTGAACGAAACGCAAGCAAAATTCCTTCGTTCAGCCGGGCGTCCGCCATTTTTGCGCCCGAGTGTGGCAGTTAATTCACACTCATCGACGGAACACAAAGGGAACCGGGAGGGGGCAACGATCACATCGGTGAGGGGGGTGATGCAACCGATCTCCTCACTCCCCATATCAGGACTGGCAGTGCTCCGTATCGCGTACTCCCGACTGCCGCGTCTTGGCGGCACCAGTCCGTCCGGTTTCCGCAGGATGGTTGCCAGTGTTGCCGCCAATGAGCGCCATCCCGGCGCTCGCATGAGACCAGTGCTGCGTACCCTGTGAGTAGCGTTCGTTGGTGTTTGCGTAGGACTTCATCGGTCGAGTGCCGCTCCCCGTGCATTCGAGCGAGATAGCGAGCCGCTCGAGAGAGTGTTCGAGCGTATCTGGAGAGCGGCTCGCGCCCTGGTCTCGGTTGATCGAGTTCCGCGTTCGGCCGGTTTGGTTGCGTCTCCGAGCCTTGTGCTCGCGGGGTAAGGCCCGTGTGCTGCGCGTTACTGCAGAGCGGTTCGAGCCCAGTGCAGGAAATGTGCCCCCCTGTTTCACGTGTGGAGTGCCGGAATGGCGAGTGTTGCGGAAGAAGGTGCGTGGCGTCCCCTGTCCGATGTCGTGGTCGGCGTCGTGCGCCGGATACGGACGGAGGATCAGTCGAAGGCGAGTAGTGTCGGTGTGCTGGCCGACTCCCAGGCCAGGTGAATGATGCGGAACGAATTCGGAGGCTCCCCTCCGTACGAGAAGGCAAGCATGCCCAGGGCACGTGACCACAAAGTCGATCGAAGGCATCGGATTGACCGGTTTCGCGTACCGATGCCAGGCGCTGGGTGTGCTTGCCGACCTTCCTCGAGTTTCTGCCGGGTAGCCCGGCACGTCGCGTAAGCGCGTTTTGGATAACAGGATCTCATCCCATGACCCCCGCCGATCACATCAATCCGCTGCAGTGGCACCAGGCGCTCGGCATCGCGCGTCAGTCGTGTGCGCGCTTCTTCCGCGATGGCGGCAAGCCGGCCGATGCGCTGATGGCGTTCGGGCTCCCGGCCGACGCCGTGCCGGCCGCCGACTGGAGCAAGGCCGTCGAGGCCATCGCCGAAGCGCTGTGCGCCGTCCCGGTGCGGCGCGCCGCCTGACGAATTCCCTGTTCTCCTGCCGTTGATCCTTCCGTACGACTGACTGGGGCCCCGGCGACGGGGCCCTTTTTTTGGGCGGCTCTGCTCACGATTGACGTTGCAGAAGGCGAAGTTCCTCGGGTGCAATAGCGCCAGCCTCTGCACTTGGCCGGCGCGTACTGCACCGGGTTCGCGTGTGGGTTGACGTGCGGCCCGGTGCCATACGGCCGGCGCCTATTGCACCCGACGTTTTCGGCGGGCGAGGCGGAACACGGCCTTCTCGCCGAAAAGGTTCTGCAGCGACAGCGAGGTCTTGATGGGGAGCCGCTGGCCCTTGCTGCTGAAGGCGACCGCCTCCGCGACCTCGGCATCGACGAGGCGCACGAGGCCGACAAAGTCCTTGATGGTGCAGTGGTGGGCGTCGGGTGTCGCATACCAAGGCTCGGGCAGCGCCTCCGTCATCGGCATGCGGCCGGTCAGGAGAAGCTGGGCCCTGACGCGCCAGTGTCCGAAGTTCGGGAACGAGACGATCGCCTGCCGTCCGATCCGCAACAGGTTGTCGAGCACCGTCCTGGGCTCGTGCGTCGCCTGGATCGTGAGCGAGAGGATGGCATAGTCGAAGGCCTGATCCGGATAATCGACGAGGTCGCGGTCGGCGTCTCCCATGATCACCGAGAGGCCGTGCGCGACGCACGCCTTGACCCTGTCGGGTGCAATCTCGATGCCGCGCCCGTCGACGGCTTTGCGCGCCGCGAGGAGCTGCAGGAGCGCGCCGTCGCCGCATCCGACGTCGATCACGCGCGAGCCCGGCTCCACCATCTCGGCAATGAGAAGGTGGTCGGCGCGGGCAGTGCCGCTCGAGCCGTTCGACGGAGCTGGCGGGAGATCCTTCTGCATCAGGCCTGCTCCCGGGCGGGGCCAAGGCCCCGCTTCAGCGCCGCCGCGTTATAGAACCCGCGCATGGTGTCGAAGAACTCCGGCTCATCCAGCAGAAAGGCATCGTGGCCGTTGTCGCTCTCGATCTCGACGAACGACACGTTGGCGGCGACTGCGTTGAGGGCCTTCACGATCTGCTTGTTGTCGCGCGTCGGATAGAGCCAGTCGGACGTGAACGAGACGATGCAGAATTGCGTTCTCGTGCCGTGAAAGGCATTGGCGAGCTTGCCGCCGTGCTCGGCCTCGAGGTCGAAATAGTCCATCGCGCGCGTGATGTAGAGATAGCTGTTGGCGTCGAAGCGGTCGACGAAAGTCGAGCCCTGGTAGCGCAGATAGCTCTCGATCTTGAAGTCGGCGTCGAATGAGAACGAGCGCGCCTGCCGGTCCTGGAGGCCGCGGCCGAACTTGTCCTGCAGCGCTTTTTCCGAGAGGTAGGTGATGTGAGCCGCCATGCGCGCAACCGCGAGCCCGCGCGCCGGGCGCTTTCCCCGCTCGATATATTTGCCCTCGCACCAGTCGGGATCGGCCATCACCGCCTGCCGGCCGACCTCGTGGAAGGCGATGTTCTGCGCCGAATGGGTGGCAGCGGTCGCGATCGGCACGGCTGTATACACGCGATCCTTGTATTCGGCGGCCCACTCCAGAACCAGCATGCCGCCCATCGACCCGCCGATGATCGAGAACAGCTCTCGTATGCCGAGATGGTCGACGAGGCGCACTTGCGCGCGCACCATGTCGCGGATGGTGATGACGGGAAAGTCGAGGCCGTACGGCTTTCCCGTCCTGGGGTTGAGGGAGGCCGGACCCGTGGAGCCCATGCAGCCGCCGAGGATGTTGGGACAGATGACGAAGAAGCGGTTGGTGTCGATCGGCTTGCCGGGGCCGATCAGCGTCTCCCACCAGCCGTCCTTGCCGGTGACGGGATGCTTGTTGGCGACGTGCTGGTCGCCGGTCAGCGCGTGGCAGACGAGGATGGCGTTCGATTTCCCGGCGTTGAGCGTGCCGTAGGTCTGATAGGCAACCGAGAACGGGGCGAGGTCCTGCTCGCAGTCGAGGCGCAACGGCTCGGAGGCCGGGAAATGCACGACCGGGCTCGATGGGTTGTGGACCTCGTTGAGGCGCGCGTCGGCTGTCCCGGGGGAGCCCCCCTGGCCTTCGGCGGCGATCGACCAGTTGACGGACATGAGGGCAGAGGGTCCTTCGGTTCGAAGGCCGTGCTCTCGTCCCTTTCCGGGGAGCGCGGCCCTTTAGCGAGTTCTTTAACGTGGCTGCAAGCCGGCCGGCCAAATCACCACGACGAGGCCCCTGGATAGAGGAGCGGGGGGGCGAGCGTCAAGAGCGCAAGTTTTTGAGCCTTTATATCCCGTGAGCGCTCGTCTATCACTGCCGCGCCCCGGCTAGGCCGGGACACTTTTCGAAGGCTTCCCGCAATGGCCCTGCCTCTTCCCAGACCCGGAATTCTCGACATCGAAGCCTACGTGCCGGGCGAAAGCAGCGTTCCGGGGGGCTCGAAGCCGATCAAGCTCTCTTCGAACGAGACGCCACTCGGCCCGAGCCCGAAAGCAGTCGAAGCGTTTAGGGCCGCGGCCGGCGCGCTCGAGCGCTATCCGGACGGACAGTCGACGGCGCTGCGTAACGCCATCGCCAAGCGCTATGGACTCGACGCTGGCCGGATCGTGTGCGGCGCCGGCTCGGACGAGCTCCTAAGCCTCCTGGCGCACGCCTATCTGGGTCCGGGCGACGAGGGGCTATTCACCGAGCACGGATTTCTGGTCTACCGCATCGCCATCCTGGCTAATGGCGCGGCCCCGGTCGTTGCGAAGGAAACCAAGCTCACGGCCGACGTGGATGCCATTCTGGCCAAGGTCTCGGCGCGCACCAGGATCGTCTTTCTCGCCAACCCTAACAATCCGACCGGAACTTACATTCCCATCGGCGAGGTACGGCGCCTGCGCGAGAAGCTTCCCTCCAGCGTGCTCCTGGTGCTCGACGCGGCTTACGCCGAGTATGTGCGCCGGAACGACTACGAGGCGGGGATCGAGCTGGTGGCGACCACGTCCAATACCGTGATGACGCGCACGTTCTCGAAGATCTACGGGCTTGCGGGGCTGAGAATCGGCTGGGCCTACTGCCCACCGGCCGTCGCGGACGTGCTCAATCGCATACGCGGCCCCTTCAATCTCTCCTCGGCCTCCATCGCTGCCGGTGCTGCGGCGATGGAGGATGTCCTGCATGTCGAGAGGGCGGCAGCGCACAACGAGACCTGGCTCGCCTGGCTTTCTCGAGAAATCGGCAGGCTTGGTCTCGAGGTGACGCCGTCGGTCGCGAACTTCCTGCTCATCCACTTTCCCGGCGACAGGGCCAAGGGCGCTGCCGCCTGCGACCAGTTCCTGAAGGAGAGGGCCATCATCCTGCGCCGGGTCGCGAGCTACGGCCTGCCAGACTGCCTGCGCCTCACGGTCGGCACCGAGGATGAGAACCGCAAGGTAGTGGCCGCGCTCGCCGCGTTCGTGGGAGGGGAGGCGGCATGAGCCCACCCATGTTTCAGCGCATCGCGTTGATCGGCATCGGCCTCATCGGCTCCTCGATCAGTCATGCATCGCGCCGCGCGGGCCTCGCGAAGGAGATCGTCGGCTCGGCGCGCTCCGCGTCAACCGTCGAGACGGCCTTGAAGCTCGGCCTCGTTTCAAAGGGCTACGCCTCGGCGGCGGAGGCCGTGCAGGGTGCCGATCTCGTCATCCTCTGTGTGCCCGTGGGCCTCTGCGGAGCCATCGCCAAAGAAATCAAGCCGCATCTCGTGCCGGGAGCGATCCTTTCCGACGTGGGAAGCGTCAAAGGCTCGATCGTGCGCGATGTCGCGCCCCATGTGCCGAGGGGCGTGCATTTCGTGGCCGCGCATCCCATTGCCGGCACCGAGCAATCGGGCCCCGAATCCGGCTTTGCGGAGCTGTTCGACGGGCGCTGGTGCATTCTGACGCCCGAGCCGCACACCGACAAGGCGGCCGTCGACAAGCTCAAGGCGTTCTGGGAAGAGCTCGGCTCCAGGGTCGAGATCATGGCGCCCGACCACCACGACCTGGTGCTCGCCATCACCAGCCACCTGCCCCATCTCATCGCCTACAACATCGTCAATACGGCGGCCCATCTCGAGCGCGTGACGAACAGCGAGGTGATCAAGTTCTCGGCGGGTGGCTTCCGCGACTTCACGCGCATCGCTGCGTCCGACCCGACCATGTGGCGCGACGTGTTCTTGAACAACAGGGAGGCGGTGCTCGAAATGCTGGGCCGCTTCTCGGAGGACCTCACAGCGCTGCAGCGGGCGATCCGGTTCGGCGAGGGCGAGACGCTGTTCCGGCTGTTCACGGAAGCGCGCGCCATCCGCCGCGGCATCATCGAGGCCGGCCAGGACACCGCCGCCCCGGACTTCGGGCGTGGGGGGATGGAGAAAGCGCCCGTCCGCAAACCTTAAGATTTGGCTCTGCTCGTCATTGTTGTTGGAGCTGCTCCGGCCGCCGGACAGGCTGACCGCTGAATGTCATGGCGGCCCTTTCGCTTCTCTTGAGCAGGAGCGCCCTCCTCTCCGATCCCCTCCCCTTGATGTGGAGGGGCTAGGGGCGGGGTGAAGGCGAGCGGAACATTGCGGCAGAGGATGATGCGGCCTCAGCGATTTTCACAAGCTGCACCGCCGGCACCCCCCACCCCCAACCCCTCCCCACGAGGGGAAGGGGAGCCGCGACAACATCAATCGCGAGCAGAGCCACAGGATTTCGCGCCGCTCCCACCGGACAAGCCCGGGGGAATGCGGGTGTTCGGCGGGGGACCGGACACCCTTGGCCGGCTCGTCTCTCAGCAGGCCTTGGCGAACGGCAGCTCCGGCTGGGCCGGCGGCAGCGCCTGCGGCACCGGGAAGGCGATGACGTTGGTGTGCTCCTCGACCTCGATGCCGGCGCGCCGCTGCTTGAACCAGCGCAACGACGTGTTGGTCAGGATCGCGTCCTCCCTCACCGCCTGGATCAGGAGCCCGTCATCGGCGTCGAGGTGGCGGGAAAGAGCCGATTCGAGCGCCTCCTCGCTCTCCTCGGAGCGCACGTACCACGTCTGCTCCAAGGGGCGCGCCCAGCTCGTGCCGAGGCTCATGATGGCCTGGGCCACGACATGCTTCGAGAGATGCGGCTTGGCGAGGTCGTAAGAGATGAGGAAGGTGCGCATGGGGGCTCTCCGTGGGCTAGGGGAGGGTGAGTATACGCGGCACTGTGGGGCGGGGGTATGAGCGAGAACTTAAGGAGAACATGCCCCGAGTCGCGGCCCGAGTCCAGCGAAAGTTCGTAATTTGTTCTCATTAGCGAAGCCAAAAAAATTAGTGCAGCAAATGTAACGAGTTACAGGTGTGTATGCCCAACCCAGCGTCAGTCGAAGAGGGTCAGTTGGGCCGGGTCGGGGGTGCGCAGCGGAATGCGCCGGTGGGGTCCCGAATCGATCCGCTCGACGAGAGAGGGGCATGTCTCGCTTAGACGTGCCAGCGCCTTTGTCCGGCTGCCGGGAAAGCGTGTCTCCTCCCAGATCTCGTAAATGCGGCGCGGGTCGCAGCCGTAGCGGCGGACGATGTCTTTCCGGCGCACGCGCATCCAGCGCTGAATCCAGATGTCGATGGCGTCCGCCTCGGTGAGCGGGCGCTTGGCGGCGCTGGCGAGCGGGGCGTCGGGAAACACGAGGGGCATGGACGACACTTGACGGAGGCGGTCAAAGGCGATTGATGCGCCACGAAGAAAGCAAACCTGTGGCATTGCGTGCGGCTTTAATGCGGACGACCTCGTGATCCTGTTTCCCGCCATCGACCTCAAGGACGGCAAGTGCGTGCGCCTCAAGCTCGGCGAGATGAGCAAGGCGACCGTCTTCAATGACGACCCGGCCGCTCAGGCCGCAAAATTCGAGTCCCAGGGCTTTGGCTATCTCCACATTGTTGACCTCAACGGCGCCTTCGAGGGAAAGCCGGTCAATGCGGGTGCGGTCGAGGCCATCCTCGCTGCCATTCGCATTCCGGCCCAGCTCGGCGGCGGCATCCGCGACCTGGCGACCATCGAGGCCTGGCTCGCGAAGGGCATCCGCCGCGTCATTCTTGGAACCGTTGCGGTGCGCAATCCGGCGCTCATCATGGAGGCCTGCCGCCGCTTTCCGGGCCGCGTGGCCGTCGGCATCGATGCCAGGGGCGGGAACGTCGCCGTCGAAGGCTGGGCGGCGACGTCCGAGCTCACCGCCGCCGACCTCGCGACCCGCTTCGAGGATGCGGGTGTTGCCGCCATCATCTACACCGACATCGACCGCGACGGCGTCTTGAAAGGCCTCAATCTTCCCGCTACGGCGGCATTGGCACGCGCGACCAGGATCCCCGTCATTGCCTCGGGTGGCCTCGCCTCTCTCGAGGATATCAAGGCGCTGCTCCGGCCCGAATATGCCATGCTCGAAGGGGCCATCACCGGCCGGGCGCTGTACGACGGGCGCATCGATCCCAAACAAGCCCTGGCGCTGCTGGCGGCCCAACACAAGGGCTGAAGGCCCCCCAGTCAGTGGGAGGATCCTGGGCAGCCACTGTTTCGGCTCTCCGCATCGTAGCGGTCCACTAGTGTGATGATTCCGAAGTTCGCATTCATGTGGCCGCCAAATGGAGTTGCGAACTTCGGAATCTGAATCACACTAGAAAACAAATACTTGGCTAGTGTCCTTATCGTTCGCGAAGTTCGCCAAGATCGTGCCGCAGGTGGTTACGAACTTCGCGAACGGGACACTAGCCGCAAGTGCCGGGACCCGGCTCCCGTCTTGACGCCGCCACACCGGTCGGTCACATCGGTCGGCACATGGGACGCCTCGGCAGCGATCAGGGGCAGCGATCAGGAAGGTCTGAGACACATGCAGCGCGTTATGGGGCGAGTTCTGGCGCTCTCGATGGTTGCAGGAGCGGTGGTCTGGACAGGCGCTGCGGACGCACAGGGTCTCGAGTTCGGGCCACCGACGGCGTCGCAGAAGAAAATCCAACCCGCTCAGAAGAAACCCCAACAGGTCCAGCCGGCCGCCCTGCCGCAGACACAAGGGGGGCAGGGTGCAGCAGCTGGCGGACAGCCGGCGCAGGGAGCGGGACAGGCGGTGCACCAGGCCCTGCCCGGTGCCGAGGCTGCCGCTCAGAAACCCGCCGCCAAGCCAGCGGCCCTCCGGTCCGCCGCCGCGGCCAGGAGCGGCTTCGACGAAGCGACGTTCAAACCCGCGCCCGCCAGCTGCAAGAACACGCAGAACTACGACACGTGGCTCAGCGAGCTGCGCAAGGAGGCCGAGGCCGAAGGCATCTCGAAGCGCGCCATCGCCATCGTGCTCGACGGCATGACCTATGATCCCGGCGTCATCGGGCGCGACCGCAAGCAGGGCATCTTCTCGATCAGCTTCCTCGAGTTCTCGGCAAAGCTCGCAACGCCCAATCGCGTTACCAGCGGGCGGGCGCAGATCGCCAAGAACAAGGCGACGTTCGAGCGGGCTCAGAAACAGTTCGGCGTGCCGGCTTCCGTCATCACCGGGTTCTGGGCCCTCGAGAGCGACTTCGGCAAGGGCATGGGCAACCTGCCGATCCTGCGCTCCATCGTGACGCTCGCCTACGATTGCCGGCGCGGACCTTTGTTCCGCGAGGAGGTGAAGGCTGCGATGAAGATCATCGAGCGCGGCGACATGTCGGCCGGCGAGATGGTCGGCTCGTGGGCCGGCGAGATCGGCCAGACGCAGTTCCTGCCGACGCGCTATCTCGCTCACGCCATCGATTACGACGGCGACGGCAGGAGCAACCTGTTCTCGAATGACACCGATATCATCGGCTCGACCGCCAACTACATGTCGCACTTAGGCTGGCGACCGAACGAGCCGTGGCTCGAGGAGGTGCGGCTCACCGCCGAGCTGCCGTGGGATGAGGCCGATCTCGCCGTCAAGCATCCGCGCTCCCAATGGGCGAAGTGGGGCGTGAAGCGCGCCGACGGCGGCGCCTTGCCGGCGGACGGGATGCCGGGCTCCCTCCTCCTGCCGATGGGCCGCTTCGGACCTGCATTCCTGGCCTATGAGAACTTCGGCATCTACCTCAAGTGGAACCAGTCGCTCAACTATGCGACGACGGCAGCGTGGCTCGCCACCCGGATCGACGGCGCGGGCCCCATGAACAAGGGCTCCGGCAGCATACCGGTCCTGGGACCCGAGGACGCCAGGGAGCTGCAACGCCAGCTCGTCAAGCGCGGCTTCGATGTCGGCGAGGTCGATGGCAAGATCGGAGCCGCGACCCGCAAGGCGGTCAAGGTCATGCAGTTGAAGTTCAAGATGCCGGCCGATTCCTATCCGACGCCGGAGCTCCTGGCGGCGCTTCGGAGCGGAGGCTAATGCCCATGCGGGGCGAAGGGGCAGCATCCGATCTCGAGCGCGATCTGGCACCCATCATCGCGCTCGCAGAAAAGCCGGTGACGACGGCAGCCGAGCTTACGGCCAATCTCCGCGCGATCTACAGCGCCGTGTTGGGCTTCGATCTCGAGCGCTATCGGCACGGCGACGTCGCCGGCGCGCAAGGCCTCATGAAGAAGGCATTCGATGCGCGCGCAAGGCTGCGCAATCGGCTTGCCGAATGGGCGGAGCGGGGATTGCTGACCCGCGAGTCGGTCACCGCCCTGCGCGATGTCTTCCGCATTGCGCGCTATGGCATCGATCTATTGGGTGAGACCGCGATCGGGAACGCCAAGCTTGCACCCGGCGAGAAAACGCTCCGCGCATTTACCGGCCGCGACCACAACACGTTCGTCAATCCGCGCTTCGACACCGGGGCCAACCTGCCATTCCGCTCGGGCGACGTCATTCTGATACGCGGCACGGCCCACAACAGCGCGGCCATCGCCCGCATCGGCGACGTCGATAGCCAGTTCAGCCATATCTGCATGGTCTACATCGACGGTGAGGGCAGGCACTGGGTCGTCGAATCGCTGATCGAGGACGGGGCGACCATCAATACCCTCGAGCATGCGCTCGATCACGGCGTAGGGCGCGCCGTGCTCTACCGCTGCAAGGATGCGGAGCTCGCAAAGCGGGCGGCGGCTCTCATCCACGCGCGCGTCAATGCTTCGCTGACCGGAAAGACCCGGCGCATTCCTTACGACTTCTCCATGCGGCTCAAGGGCAAGCGCAAGCTCTTCTGCTCCAAGCTCGTGCGTCGTGCATTCGAGGAGGCGAGCGCGGGCAAGGTGCTGCTGCCGGCTTTCCGTACGCGCCTCGACATGAGGAACAAGGACTTTTTCCGCCGCATCGGCGTGGCCGCCAGCGAGACCTTCGCGCCGGGCGATATCGACGTGGACCCGGCCTTCGATCTCATCGCCGAGTGGCAGGACTACAGGATCACCTCGAAGCTGCGCGCCAAAGACATGATCATGGACAAGGTGTTCGAGTGGATGGAGGTGCATGGGATGCGCTTCCGCGAGTCGTTCCTCGTCCGGCTCATGTCGTGGTTCGGGCGGTTCGCGAGCTATTTGTCGAACGATGTGAAGGAGCTCCTCGCGGACGTCATTCCCAAGATTCCGGGCAACATGAGGCGGCGGACCATTGCGGCGGTTGTCATGCTGCACAAGACGGGCGAGGCATTGCTCGCTTCGATTGTAGCGCTCGAGGAGGACCATATCCGGATGACCGGCTTCCCCCTGCCGCCCGCCCATATTCTCGACCACCTCGAGCGTTTGCGCGAGGTGTCCGGCGGGCGCATCGGCTATCTCCAAGGGCCTGCATAGGACTTTCCGTCCTGCCCTTGCCCGGTTCACCCGTGCCAGCCCCGGCCGGCTCTGATAGTCTCCCCGGCAAGCAGCGCTTGCACGGAAGGAGGGTTCGGCCATGACCTTCGCGGGCATCAACTATCTAGCGGTGGTCCTGGCGGCCATCGCGAGCTTTCTGTTCGGGGGCGTCTGGTACGGTGTCTTTGCCCAGAAGTGGATGGACGCGCTCGGCAAGTCGGAGGCCGAGCTCAAGTCGGGCGCCCGCCCGATGCCGCTCCTATTCGGCATGACGATCGTCGCGGAGCTCGTCATGGCGACGCTCCTGGCCGGGATCGTCGGTCACCTGGGGGCGGATCAGGTGACGGTACGTAACGGATTGATCTCTTCGGCATTCGTCTGGGCCGGCTTCGTGGCGACGACGCTCGCCGTGAACCATGGATACCAGGGCTCACGATGGCAACTCACGGTCATCGACGGAGCGCACTGGCTGGGCGTGCTGTTGATCCAGGGGCTGATCATCGGCTGGATGGGGGTAGCCTGAGAAGCACTGAACGGACCCTGCGCGATCCCTGCGACCAAACACACTCGACCAAGGATCGAGTTGTTCCCTGAAGTCTTTCTGATCATAGTCATATACAAGAAGTGGCACTCGCCCGGGAGGAATGGCGCATCATGCAGCACAAGCTCTACCCTGTCACGGCGGACTGGGCCAAACGCGCCTGGATCGACGACGCCCAATATCAGAAGCTCTACAAGCAGTCGGTCGACGATCCGAAAACGTTCTGGGGCGAGGCCGGACGCCGCCTCGACTGGATCAAGCCCTTTACCCGCGTCAAAAGCTCCTCCTACGATCCCGGCAATGTCTCCATCAAATGGTTCGAGGATGGCACGCTCAACGTGTCGGCCAACTGCATCGACCGGCATCTCGCGACGCGGGGCGATCAGGTTGCGATCATCTGGGAGGGCGACGACCCGACCGTCGATGAGAAGATCACCTACCGGCAGCTCCACGAGCGGGTGTGCAAGTTCGCCAACGTGCTGAAGGCCATGGGCGCCAAGAAGGGCGACCGGGTCACCATCTACCTGCCCATGATCCCCGAAGCCGCCTACGCGATGCTCGCGTGCGCGCGCATCGGCGCCATCCATTCGATCGTGTTCGCCGGTTTCTCGCCTGATAGCCTGCAGAACCGCATCGAGGACGCCGAATCGAAGCTCGTCGTCACCGCCGATGAGGGCCTGCGCGGAGACAAGACGGTGTCCCTCAAGAAGAACACCGACGAGGCGTTGAAAAAGTGTGCCGGCGGCGAGAAGGTGCTTGTCGTGCGCCGGACCGGAAATCCCGTGCCGTGGACCGCAGGGCGCGACCACTGGCTGCACGAGGAGATGGTCAAGGTCCCGGCCGACTGTGCGCCGGTGGAAATGGCCGCCGAGGATCCCCTGTTCATCCTCTACACGTCCGGCTCGACCGGCAAGCCGAAGGGCGTCGTGCACACCACTGGCGGCTATCTCGTGTTCGCCGCCATGACCCACCAGTACGTGTTCGACTATCACGACGGCGACATCTATTGGTGCACCGCGGACGTGGGCTGGGTGACGGGCCACAGCTACATCATCTATGGGCCGCTGGCCAACGGCGCTACGACATTGATGTTCGAAGGCATCCCCAACTACCCCACGCCCTCGCGCTTCTGGCACGTCGTCGACAAGTGGGATGTGAGCATCTTCTACACTGCGCCGACGGCCATCCGCGCTCTCATGGGTGCGGGCGACGATTTCGTGATGCGGACCGACCGCTCGTCGCTGCGCCTCCTGGGCTCGGTCGGCGAGCCGATCAATCCCGAAGCCTGGGAGTGGTACTATCACGTCGTCGGCGATCACCGGTGCCCGATCGTCGATACCTGGTGGCAGACGGAGACCGGCGGCATCCTCATCACGCCGCTGCCCGGAGCCACGGCGCTGAAGCCCGGCTCGGCCACGCGCCCCTTCTTCGGCGTCAGGCCGGCGCTGGTCGACGACAAGGGCAAGATCCTCGAAGGAGCGGCCCAGGGCAATCTCGTCATTCTGGACAGCTGGCCCGGACAGTCGCGCACCGTTTTTCGCGATCACGAACGCTTCGTGCAGACCTACTTCTCGGCCTACAAGGGCATGTACTTCACGGGCGATGGCTGCCGGCGCGACGAGGACGGCTACTATTGGATCACCGGCCGTGTCGACGACGTGATCAACGTCTCCGGCCATCGCATGGGCACGGCCGAGGTCGAGAGCGCGCTCGTTTCACATCCGAAGGTGGCTGAAGCTGCGGTCGTCGGCTATCCGCACGACATCAAAGGCCAGGGCATCTATTGCTATGTCACGCTCAACGCCGGCCTCAATCCGACCGAGGAGTTGCGCAAGGAGCTCGTGGCGCACGTAAGAAAAGAAATCGGCCCCATCGCCTCGCCCGATCTCATTCAGTTCGCTCCGGGCCTGCCGAAGACGCGCTCCGGCAAGATCATGCGCCGCATCCTGCGCAAGATCGCCGAGGACGAGTTCTCGAACCTCGGCGACACCTCGACGCTCGCCGATCCCGCAGTGGTCGACGACCTCATTCAGAACCGGCAGAACAAGAAGGCGTAAGGCGCGCTTCCCCCTTGCCCCACTTTAAGAGTAGGGTGAGGAGGCCTGTCGCCAATTGCGGTGCCTCCGGATGAAGGAGGGTCGAGCTATCTGCAAATCCACCCCAGGCCGCGGTCGAGGTGGAAGTGGTTCTTGTGTGACTCGTTGTACTCGGGTCCGAGCGCGACACGAAAATAGTGGCAGGCGCTGGCGTGGATATCGCGCAGGAATTGCGCCTCCGCGCCCTTGCCTTTCCAGTCCTTCAGCACGCTGATGCGCCTGCCGTCCTCGAGCGTGAAGCCGGCGATATCGATGGCATTCGCGGTCGCGTGCTGGCTGCGCCGGTGGGCGAAGAACGTGTTGCCGACGATGTTGCGGCAATCGTAGGTGCCCATGTCCTCGATGCTCGAAACGCGTTTGCCGAAGCGAGCCACTGCGGCGGGTTGCACCTCGTGCTCGATCCATAGCGTCAGCGTCGCGGCCATCTCGCAGGTGATCTTGTCGACGCCGAGCCTGACGCCGCCGGCGCTCGAGAATCTCACGCCGTTGATCAATCCGCATCCGTTCCTGATCGGCACCTCGGCGACGGGGGCAGCGTCGATGTGAGGCGCCTTCAGCACCGAGCGGCACAGGTCGGAATCGAACCGCAACATGGCCAGGCGGAGGTCGACGAACCAGCCGGGTCTCTGCTCCAGAGAAATGGGGGGGAATGGGCTGTAGCTCTGCGGAACGAGGCCAAACCAGAATGCGCCGGCCAATCCCACACCGATGGTGAGCAATAAGGCCGTGAGCTTCATTGTTTCGCCCAAGCTTCGCATGTCAGGAGCCCCCCATGGCTTTGTCCCCGCCCCGACTATAGGCCGAGGGACGTGCGCGAGGGAAGCGGCAGGGCGGCTGCAGGTGTGCCCGGGGACACGGATGGGCGTCGCCTCCCAAAAAAATGAGCGCGCCCTTTCATGAGGCACGCCCAGTCGGGGAGAGGCGAGGGATCAGTCCCGCCGGTCACTGCGTCAGTCGAAGGTTGTTCAACTGATTGGCGATCTCGATGAAGGCGCTCCGCAGCTCGGTGCCGTTCGAGGCATCGAAGAAGTGGCTCGAGGAGCTCGCGCACGACTTGAGAAGTCTCTGGGCGTCCGATGGTGCCATGAAGGCGACCGAGAACACGATCACGCCTTCCCGCTTCATCTCCGAGCAGAGCGAGCGGGCCTGCTGGGCGGAGTCGCCGTTGCCGGGCACGAACCAGGTGTTGAACATGCCGTCCGTCATCAGCACGATGGCCTTCATGGTCTTGCCATCGTTGTACGGCTCGGGCTTGCTCGCCGACGGCCAGATGGTGGCCCACTCGGGCGAGACCAGGTACCAGGCCCAGGCCGCGCCGAGATGACCGGCCGTGCTGCCGCCTGCAGCGTACGCGCTGATGTTGGCCTTGAGGCTGCTCTTGTCGCTGGACAGAGGAACGATCCTTGCGCTGGGGCAGTACATGCCGGGCGTATAGCCGAGCCAGATGCCCGACGAGGGCAGCGCATCGGTGAACGCCTCGGCGCCCCCGCGCTCACGCACGCAGCCGTTGGCGCTGGTGCCGCTGGTGACGGTCGCGGCATAGGAGCCCGCGTTGACGCTGTTCGAGTAGGGAGCGAGACCGATGCGCACCTTGTTCGGCGTGCCGCCGTCCGGCAGCAGGATGTCGACGAGATCCTTGGCCGCCTGTCGGAGGTCGGCAATCTTGGAGCCGCTCATCGAGCCCGTCACGTCGAGCGCCAATCCAAGCTCGATGTCGCGCTGGTCGGCAAGCACGGCCGATCTGACGTCGAGGTTGGCCTTCTCGAAGCCTTCGATGCGGGTGATGGTCATCGGCACGTCGGCATCGATGTCGACTTTGACCGAGCCGGTGCTGCGGTCGAGCGTGATATCGACGTTCTTGATATCGCCGAACTTGCCGCCTTGAGCAACGTTCTCCTGGAAATACTTGAGACCGACCTCCTTGACCTCGGCGTCGGTGAGCCGACCGTCCAGCATGGCGCGTCCGGCCGCAAGCGCAGCGACGTCGGCGGCGGCTGCGATCTTGGCCTGGCTGTGGGAGACGCGCGTGAAGTCGATCGCCATGCCCGTGATGAAGAACAGCACGATGCACATGAGACCGAAGACCGGAGCAACCACGCCGCGCTCGTCCTTCGCGAAGGCCCGGCCCATCGCAACGTCCAGCGCCGTCATGCCGTCTCTCCCTCTTCCAGCAAACTGAAGCTGGCGGGGAAGGTGCAAGCCGTGTGCCCCGCGACCCACGCGCTGGGGAGGGGCCAACGGCGCCGGGGCTCATGGTCAACATGCGCTTAACGCGATGCCTCAAGTTGGCTCAAAACTGTCGCGAGCAGTGTTCGAGCCTGTCCGGGCTTGCCACTTTACTCCGGCGCGCTCTCGCGCTCCGGCTGCAACCGGCCGCCAGGCCAACGGTCGCCCGGCACAGGAGTCCCGGAATGGGGCGGTCAATTTGGGATTCGTAAGGGAGCGTGAGCTTCACCTGAGTATCAAGGAGCATGATCAACGCGACCCCTTCTGCCCAGGAGGCGCTCAGAAGTCGGAGGCGATGCCGTTCTTCTCCCAATCGCCATAGCGAACAGGATCCGGTCCGGAACGGCCGCCATGCTCGCGAGGGAGAGGAGGCTCGGTCGAGCCGGCAGCCGCTCTCCGCCGCTCCTCGGCCTCCTCAAGCGCACGCAGGGCGGCAGAGGAGGCCTTTTTCGCACGAGGCGGGCCCTTCTCCCCGGGATCGCCGGCCGGCTGCTGCCCTTCCCCGTCAGACTGTGAGGCGCTGATTGAAGATGTCTCTGGCATCATTCGGCCTGCAAGGGACTGGTTACCGGGGCTTGCTTGACCCATATAATGACCGGTCTGCCCAGCCGCCAGTCCGATCCTCAGCACCAGAGCGCCAGCGGGATCGCAGGGGCGCTGCTCGACTTGGCGCCGGCAATTCGAAGTCATGACGAGATGGAGACGATCGGAATGCCCATGAACTACACCAAGACCGCCCTCTTGCTGGTGGCACTCACCGCCATCTTCGTGGCCATGGGCAACGTGGTCGGAGGGACCGGCGGCATGATCGTGGCGTTTGTGATCGCCATGATCATGAATCTTCTGAGCCTTTGGAAATCCGACACGATCGTGCTGCGCCTGTTCCGGGCCAAGGAGGTCGACGAGAGCTCGGAGCCCGAGCTCGTCGGGCTCGTCCGTGCCCTCGCCAGTGAGGCCGGGCTGCCGATGCCGCGCGTCTACATCATGGAGAGCCCGCAGCCCAATGCGTTTGCCACTGGCCGCAGCCCATCGCGCTCGGCGGTCGCGGTCTCGACCGGCCTTCTGAGACTGCTGTCGCGGGAGGAGGTTGCCGGCGTCGTGGCGCACGAGCTCGCCCACATCAAGAACCGTGATACACTGACGATGGCCATTGCCGCCACAATCGGCGGCGCCATCTCCATGCTGGCTCAGTACCTGCAGTTCGGACTTCTGTTCGGTGGCGGAAACCGGGATGGGCGCGGCGTCGGCTGGATCGGCGCGCTTGCGGCGATCATCGTGGCGCCGATGGCGGCCGCTCTCGTGCAGATGGCCATCAGCCGGTCGCGCGAATACAACGCCGATCGGATGGGCGCCTTCATTTGCGGCAACCCGCGCTGGCTGGCCTCGGCCCTCAAAAAGATCTCCGTCGCTGCCGAGCGGATTCATAATCCGATAGCGGAAACCGTACCGGCGGCGGCGCACCTCTTCATCGTCAATCCGCTATCGGGACGGGGAATCGACAACTGGTTCTCGACACACCCCGACGTGGAGAACCGGATCGCGGAGCTCGAGGCTCTGGCACGCGAGATGGGACTGGAGGGAGATCGGGCGGCCGGCGGGTTCGGCGGCGGGGACGCGGTATGGCGCACGGATCAAGGTGCATCGCGGCAGCGAGGTCCGTGGTCACCGGCACCGGACAGCGATATCGAGCGCGGTCCGTGGGGCTGAGACCTAATGCCGGGGTGCGTTTGGCTCGCTAGCCGGCCACTGCACTGCCTTCATCGCCGTCCCGGCCTGCGCCGGGATAAACTCCGGCGGCGACCCGTCCAATGAGGCCGATGAGAAATCTGCTGCCGGGACAGGCCGCCGCCTGCGCGGCGGTGAGGAGGGGGGTGAGGGCGGTCAATCAATCTGCACAGGCGTATAGGATCCATGACGCGGCGCCCAGGCGCGACGAGATCTCGTGACCCGACAGAAGACTCGAAACCAGGGGCAGCACCCCAAGGAACCAGCTTCGCGCCGTGAGCGTTCGGCGCGGCCGTTTGATGCTGTAAAAGCCCCCGAACCCGGAGGGACAGGCGCGGACGCGCGGAGCTGTGCCGTCGCCTGTCTCGTTCGCGTGCTTGAGCGCGGGCAATCGCTCGACGACGCGCTGTCCGCCGTGTTCGGCGCCGCCCGCTTTGCGGCACTCTCCGCACGCGATCGCGCCTTCGCCCGTCTCATCGTCGCGACGGTGCTGCGGCGGCACGGCGAGCTCACGGCGATCCTCACGCGCTTTCTGTCGAAGCCGCTGCCGGCGAAATTCGGCCATGTGCGGCAGAACCTACTCTCCGCCTCGGCGCAACTCCTGTGTCTCGGAACGCCGGCGCACGCCGCCATCAGCCTCGCGGTCGAGGTGACGCGCGCGGAGCGCCCGTCGGCGCATCTCGATCGCCTGACGAACGCCGTGTTGCGGCGCGTGGCGGCCGAGGGTCCCGCTCTGCTCGCCGGCCTCGATGCCGTCGGCCTCGATATTCCCGATTGGATGCTCGCCCGCTGGGAGCGGGCTTACGGCCCCGAGACGGCGCGGATGATCGGCGAAGCCTCGCTTCGACCGGCGGCGCTCGATATCAGCGTCAAAGCCGATGCGGCCCATTGGGCCAAAGAGCTCGGCGGGCGGCTTCTGCCGACCGGCTCCGTTCGCGTGCCGGCCGAGGGCCCGATCGAAGCCTTGCCAGGATTCAGGGAGGGGGCCTGGTGGGTGCAGGATGCCGCAGCGGCGCTGCCCCATCGCCTGCTCGGCGATGTGAGGGGGCAAGAGGTTGCCGACCTCTGTGCCGCGCCCGGCGGCAAGACGATGGCGCTCGCGGCCGCCGGAGCGCGCGTCACCGCAGTGGATCAGAGTGGCGCTCGCCTCGAGCGCCTCAAGGACAACCTGCGCCGGACCCGGCTCGAGGCCGACTGCATCGAGGCGGATGTCGCGACCTGGTCTCCAGGGCGCCTGTTCGACGCGGTGCTGCTCGATGCCCCTTGCACCGCGACCGGCACCATCAGGCGTCATCCGGATATCCTGCACTTGAAGCGCGCCGGTGATCTCGAGGCGATCGTGCCGGTCCAGGCCCGCCTCCTCGAATCCGCCGCGGCGCTCGTCAGGCCGGGTGGGCGCCTCGTCTATTGCACGTGCTCGCTCGAGCCCGAGGAAGGGGAATGGCAAATCGAGGCTTTCCTCGAGCGTCACACCGAGCTCGAGTCGAGGCCGGCGGTCGCGGCGGAGCTCGGCGTCGAGCCGCGCTCGATCACGCCTAAAGGCCAATTGCGGACCCTGCCGTTCCATCTGGCACCCGAGGGCAGCTCCCCCGGTGGGATCGACGGCTTCTTTGCCGCGCGCCTCGAGAGAATTAGCCGATAGCAACAGCCGCTTTCGCACAGGCCCGGCGGCCGGCGTCCTTGTTTTGGACCCGATGGCGGGGTAACCGGGATTCGATGCCGTCTCTCACTACAGCGCCCAGGCTCTCTCCGCCGCGCCGGTTGCCTCTCTGGTTCGCCCGGGAGTGGGCCCGATGAGCAATTTGACGTTGGCGGAGCGGACCCGCATTGCGCTCATCAGGGTGGATCGGTCGCGCCGCCATGCCATCTCGCGTGCCCTCGGCTCGCGTCTCTTGCGCTGGAAATACGGCGCACCGATCGCTGATCAGCTCCTGATTGTTCCGCAGGACCTGCGCACGGCCGACCCGAGCTTTGTTCGCGAAATCCAACTCGGTCAGTTCGGGCTTGCTGGAACCGTGGCGGCCCTCGGCGGGCATTCGCCGTTCGATCTGAGGCCGCCGAATGACGCCTGGTCGCGCGCGCTGCACGGGTTCGGCTGGTTGCGTCACCTCAGCGCCGCCGACAGCGACGACGCACGCAAGCTCGCACGCCGTCTCGCCCTGGAGTGGACCATCCGGTTTGGAGGGGCAAGCGGAATCCCGGGCGAGCCGGGCGTGGCCGGGCGCCGTCTCATCTCCTGGCTCTCGCATGCCGGCACGCTGCTCGAGGGGGCCGATACAAGGAGCTACGTGGCCATTGCCGATGCCTTGGGCATCGGCCTCGTCCGCCTCAATGCCGGATGGCGCGATGGTCCGGACGGATATCCGCGCCTTGTCGCGCTCATCGCGTTGGCGCTTGCCGGATTGTGCGTCGCCGGACACGAGCGCCAGCTTGCCGAGGCCGAACGGGCGCTCGGCGCCGAGCTTCAGCGCCAGATCCTGCCCGATGGCGGTCATGTGAGCCGCAACCCGAGTGTGCTCGTGGAGCTCCTGCTCGATCTGCTGCCGCTCCGGCAGTGCTTCGCGTCCCGCGGGCGGCCGATCCCTCGGGCCCTGAATGCTGCCATCCAGAGCATGCTGGCCATGCTGAGGACCATGCGCATGGGCGACGGGATGCTGGCCCGCTTCAATGGTGTGGCTATCGGCGTGCCGGCAGGGCTGGCCACCGTCCTCGCTTATGACGAGCGCACAGCCGTGCCCTCGGGGACGGCCGCACAATCGGGATACGTGCGCCTCGAACGTGGCGCGACGGTGCTGATCGTCGACGTGGGCTCGCCGCCGCCGCTGGAGCTGGCGGGCTCGGCTCATGCAGGATGTCTGTCGTTCGAGGTGAGCACGGGAACATCGATGCTGCTCGTCAACGGGGGCGCACCGGGGCCCGCCGATGCCGATTGGACGGCGGCTGCACGAGCGACCGCCAGCCACAATACGCTCTGCCTCGGCGAGGCGTCGTCCTCGAAGCTCGTGCGTCACCCCGGCCTCGAGACGATCGTCGGCGGCGCACCCATTCGCGGACCGGGCCGCGTGACCTCACGGCTCGAGGAGCATGGCGGAAACCTCGAGCTTTCGGCCGAGCACGACGGCTATTTCGACCGGTTCGGCCTCCTTCACCGGCGCAGTCTCGTGCTCAATGCATCCGGTACGAGACTGCTCGGCATCGATACGCTTACCAGTCCCCGGGCCCGGACCCGGTTGCGGCACGATGTACCCTTCGCCATCCACTTCCACCTCCATCCGGAGGCCTCATGCCGCAGAGGAGAAACGCCGGGCACAGCTATTCTCGAGTTGATCGACGGGCGGCTCTGGTCGTTTGCGGTCGAGGGTGCGGCGTTGACGATCGAGGAGAGCACCTTTTTTGCCGATTCGGCCGGACCGCGCAGCGCACTCCAGCTCGTTGCGCGTGACGCGACATTCGGAGAGACCGAGGTGCGCTGGGTCCTGGAGGCGCGCGGCTGACAGGAGCCTTAGCGGCAATCGCTCCACCGAGACCGGGGACGAGGCCATTGGTGCGATTTGCACCGTGCTCCGGCCGTGCTAACCCGGCCTTTGCATCACGGAACAACTCAGGCCGCGGACGTGCGTCCGCATTTTCCAGGAACGGGCACACCATGAATGGCCAGCACAGAATCAGTCGCGCGCTCATTTCTGTGTCCGACAAATCGGGCCTTGTCGAGCTGGGCCGCGCTCTTTCCGGGCAACAGGTGGAGCTGGTGTCGACAGGGGGGACGTCGGCGGCATTGAAGGCGGCCGGTTTGCCTGTGCGCGACGTCTCCGAGATGACCGGCTTTCCCGAGATGATGGATGGCCGGCTCAAGACGCTGCATCCCAAGGTGCACGGCGGACTGCTCGCCGTGCGTGAGAACCCAGAGCACCAGAGGTCGGCCGCCGAGCACGGCATCGCGCCCATCGACCTCCTCGTCGTCAACCTCTATCCGTTCGAGGCGACGGTTGCGAAGGGCGCACCCTACGACGACTGCGTGGAGAACATCGATATCGGCGGCCCGGCCATGATTCGCGCAGCGGCCAAGAACCATGCAGGCGTGACGGTCGTTGTCGATCCTGCCGACTACGAGGGGCTGCTTCAGGAGATGGCGGAGAATGCCGGCGCCACATCGCTCGGCTTTCGCAAGCATCTCGCCGCCAAGGCGTTCGCACGTACCGCCACGTACGATGCTGCGATCAGCGGCTGGTTTGCCGAGACGCTCGCCGAGCCCGCTCCCGCCTGGCGCGCGTTCGGCGGCAGATTGGTCGAGGAGCTGCGCTACGGCGAGAACCCGCATCAGACGGCGGCGTTCTATGCCTCCTCTCAGCGCCGGCCGGGCGTGGCGACTTTGACACAGCACCAGGGCAAGGAGCTTTCGTACAACAATTACAACGATACGGATGCCGCCTACGAGCTGGTCGCAGAGTTCGATCCCGGTGAGGCAGCGGCCGTCGCCATCATCAAGCACGCCAATCCCTGTGGCGTTGCCACCGGCGCGACGCTCGAGGAGGCCTATCGCAAGGCCCTCGCCTGCGATCCCTTGAGCGCCTTTGGCGGAATCATTGCCTGCAACCGCCCGATTGATGGCGCAGCGGCCGCCGAAATGACCAAGATCTTCACCGAGGTCGTCATCGCGCCGGATGCGACGGGGGATGCGAAGGCGGTTTTCGCCGCCAAGAAGAATCTCAGGCTTCTGACAGCGGGAGCCTTGCCGGATCCCCGGGCGCCCGGGCTCGTTCTGCGCTCGCTCGCAGGGGGCTTTCTCGTGCAGTCGCGCGACAATGCCATGATCGACGATCTCGTGACGCGCATCGTGACCAGGCGGGCCCCGACCGCCGAGGAGCTCGCCGACATGAAGTTCGCCTTCAAGGTGGCGAAGCATGTGAAGTCCAATGCCATTGTCTACGCCAAGGGCGGAGCCACCGCTGGAATCGGTGCCGGACAGATGAGCCGCATCGATTCGACGCGCATCGCCGCCTGGAAAGCGATCGAGGCGGCAAAGGCGGCAGGCCTGAGAGAGCCGCTCACGAAGGGCTCGGTGGTCGCTTCCGATGCGTTCTTTCCTTTTACCGACGGCCTCATTGCCGCGGCCGAGGCGGGTGCGACCGCCATCATCCAGCCCGGGGGCTCTATGCGCGACGAGGAGGTGATTGCCGCTGCCGACGAGCGCGGGCTCGCCATGGTCTTCACAGGCGTTCGCCACTTCCGTCACTGAGGGGAGAGCAACATGCCGCGCGGTGTTCTTGCCGGTTGCATGCTGGCTGCTGCCGCCTTGCTTCAGGGCTGCACGCCGGAAGGCCCGGCTCCGCTGCCCGGACTTGGCGCCAAGCTCGACGAGACGACGGTCTCGGGCATTTCATCCGGTGCCTATATGGCCGGGCAGTTCCAGCTCGCGCACGCGAGCCTCGTCAAGGGGGCTGCCATCATCGCCGGCGGGCCCTATGGCTGCGCCGAGAGCGTGTTCGCCGGCATGATGCCGGGTCCGGGCGCGGCGTTTCTCAACAGCGCCAAGGCGGTCAGCGGGTGCATGCAGAACGCCATGATGATCTGGGGCGTGCCGAGCCCGGATGCACTGGCCGGCAAGGCCCGCCGCCTCGCCGAGGACGGGCGCATCGACCCGATCGACGCTGTAACGACCGATCAGGTCTATCTCTTTACCGGCTCGGAGGATCGTACCGTCGTGCCGCCCATCGTCCGGTCTGCATATGAGTTCTACGTCAAGCTCGGCGTTCCCCCCGAACGCATCAGGCTCGTCGAGGACATGCCGGCAGGTCATGCGTTCGTCACCGAGGACGAGGGCGGATCGTGCGATGTGTCGGGGAAGCCCTACATCGTCGACTGCGACTACGATCAGGCCGGTGCGCTCTTGTCACACGTCTATGGTAGGCTCGAGCCTCGCTCAGAGGCGCCGCGGGGCCGGCTCGTGACGTTCGATCAGCGGCCATACACGGCTCACCTCGGCGATCACGGGTTGAGCGAGGACGGTTTCGTCTATGTGCCGGCCTCGTGTGCAGCCGGCTCCGGCTGCCGGGTGCATATCGCCTTTCACGGCTGTGCCCAGAACCGGGGAGCCGTCGGCGACGCGTTCGCCAGGGAAACAGGATTTCAGCGCTGGGCCGACACCAACCGGCTGATCGTGCTGTTTCCCCAGACCCTCGCCAGCGCCATCAATCCGCAGGCCTGCTGGGACTGGTGGGGCTATACGGGGCGCGACTACCTTACGCGAGAGGCGCCTCAGATCGTGGCCGTACGTCGCATGCTGGCGCGGCTCGGCGAGGCGCGGCCGCCGTCCTGATTTTTGGGGGGCGCTCGAGCAAGAAATTGGCCTTTGGTGTGGGAGGGTTGGCAGGCTAAGGTGCCTGCAAAAATTTCGGGGGAAGACGATGGGACGTGTCGAAGCAGCGTGCCGGGGCATATCCGGACGAGGGGCTTGGCAGGCCGTGCGCGCGCCGGCGGGGGACACGCTCGGCGCCATCGCCGCGATGGCCATGCTCGGTGTCTGGACGTGGACAGGAGCCATCGAGCAGGCGCCCGCGGAGCCGGCCGGCTCCGCAACGAGCCGGGCCGAGGACGCCAGTGACTCCCGGGCGTCGCCGCCCGTTCGCGAGGTGATGCTCGGGGGATATGTCGGGGCGCCCTATACGTATAATAGCGACGTCACGGTCAAGAAGGTCGGCCAGCACGACCTCACGGCCCATGACGTCGGCTGGGACGGCGAGCCGTTCATCGACCCCCTCTACTACGGCGCGCGCATCGTGCGCTGGTTCGAAGGCGGGCAGACCGGTGCCATGATCGACTTCACGCACTCGAAGGTGCTGGCCCGTCTCGACGAGCAGGTGAAGTTCTCTGGCACCCTGGGCGGCGCGACGGCCCCCGAGACGGCCAAGCTGCGCGACATCTTCCGCCGGCTCGAGGCCACGCATGGCCACAACATGCTGACGCTGAACGGCCTCATGCGCCTTTCGCCGCTCGGCTCGCGGCTTTTTCCGTACGTGGGACTCGGTGCCGGTGTGTCGCTGCCGCATTCGGAAGTGCAGATGATGAAGGACCCGGGGCGGACCTACGAGTACCAGTACACCGGCCCTGTCGCGCAGGCGGTCATCGGCATCGAGCTGCGCGTGCCGCGCATGTCCTACTTCCTCGAGTACAAGTTCTCGCTCGCAAGCTATGAGATGCCGCTCACGCACCGGGACGGCAGCATCCTGTTTCTCGACCTGTGGCGGCAGCTCTCGCGCTGGTGGAGCGGTGAGGAGCCGCCCGGCGGACGCCTCGCCACCCGTCTCACCAGCCATCAGGTGATCGGCGGGCTCGGCGTGCGCTTCGCCGGCCCGGCTCCGGCCCACTAGAGCGTTTTCCACGTAGGTTGGGTCAAGGCCCGCTTCTTCAGCGGGCCGCGACCCAACAACTTTAGTGCACGCTGTGAGATGTTGGGTCGCGCTACGCTTGACCCAACCTACGGCCTTCGCCGGTCCGGCTCTTGACCCGGAAAGCTCCTAAGCGGCCCGCGCTCGAGACGGCTTCGCCGCCTTGCGCCTCTGCAAAAGCTTCTCCGGTGCTGCCGGAGCCGCGGTGGCGGTCTTGGTGAAGCGCGATAGACCGGACGAGGGGCGGGTCCGGCGCACGATCACCTCGCGGGCGCCGAACGCGTCGGCAAGAGCGGTCATGGCGGCCTCGGGCCGGAGCGGGGCTCCAGTGAAATCGACCGCGACATAACCCGAGTGCGGCCACGCCTCGACAGAGATCCGGCTCTGGCCGAACTCCGCCAAGGCCCGGATGCAGCCGGCAGGCTCTGTACGCAGAGATCCGAGGCTGACGGGACCGGCTTTGAGGAAACGAAGCGCGTCACGCATGGCGCCTTCCACGGCTCTCGCCGAGGCGAGCCGCTTGGCGCCGATCAAATCCAGATGGATGCACCGAGCACTCGTGTCACGGTCGCGGCGCTCATACGGAGCGGGCGCAGTCTCGATAAGATCTTCCTTTTGGGCGGTGCTTGAACGAGTCAAGTCCATCCCCAATTGGAAGAGGGCGTCGTCATAGGCCATGTGACCCTCCCCAACCAGCAGACAGCTCTGACTCGCCCGCTCCTTACCTTTTGGTTTCTGGGAGACCCTTGGACCTTTGGGGCAGGTGGACAGACGAGAGGGACCGCATATGAGGCGAACCGCCCCCTAGTGCAAGTGAAAAAATGCTCCGCGTCCTAAAATTCTTGGCTCAGTCTGCGAGCCTGTTGAGACAAAAGGTGACACCATCGCGACAGGTCATCCAGGCGCACCACGGCCGGCGTTGGTGTCCAACTTTGCCCCGATCTATTGCGGTGGCGGCTTCAGGAGCTGATCCAGAAGCGACTTCCGGTTGGATTGCTGCTGGGCGCCCTCTTGCTGCGTGCCGGGCTGCTCTGCACCCGGCTCTTTGGCGCTCTCCTTGCTGCCGAACAGACCCCTCATGATCTCGTTGGCGTCCTTGCTCTTGAACTGCTTGCCGATCTCCTTCACCGCATCGAGCGCCTTGTTGGGGTCCTTCATGATGCCCTGAAGGTCGGGCGAAAAATCGGGCTTCTCCCACGAGCCGTGAATGCGGACAGGGATCTCGAGCCCGGCTTCGTCCTGTTTGCCGCCCTGGCCGGCGAGGCTCGAGACCAGCTTCGGGAGCATCATGTAGTCGACCTGGCGCGGCGGCAGCATCACGGCTCCGGCGCCCGTCACGCGCAAGAGCGGGCTCGTCAGTCGGAGATCCTGGTTCTGGGCAATGCCTTTCGAGATGGTCCAGGTGGCGGTGAGCTCGCTGAAATCGGTCTTTTCCGCGGGCGAGCTGCCGAGCCCGGTGAATTTGCCCTGGCTTATTCCGCGCACCATGCCCGGGATGTTGAGACCGATGATGGCGCCGTTGCTGAAGGTGAAATCCGCCTTGCCGTTCAGCGTCTCGACGAGCTGGCGCTGATTGGTGCCCTGCCCTGCCACCGCGAGAGCGAGCCTCGCCTTTCCTGAAAGCCTCTCGAAATCGGCCGCGTCCTTGAGAAACGGCAGCGCATCGAGCCCATCGACCGACATGTTGGCGCCGATGCTCGCCGATTTCTGGGCCGTGCCGTCGATGGTGATGAAACCCCGCCCGCGCCCGCCATAGAGCTGGATGTCGTCGAAATTGGTCTTCAAGACGCGACTCTTGAGCGCCACGGTGAGCAGCGACTGACCGGCCTTCAACTCCTGGAACAGGAGCTTTCCGACCGAGAGCTTGGCATCCGCGTCGATGACGCCGAGCGCGGTAAAGTCGATGGGGTCGTTGCTCCAGCCGGCGCGTTGTGCGTAGCCGTGAACCTTGGGACCCGGCGGAGGCTCGCGCGCGAGGAGATCATCGATCGACTGGGCCGGAGCTCCGCCTGCGCCGTCGGGCGCAGCCTTCCTCGCCGGTTTCTGCGGCTCGGCGGCGGGAGCGGCGGCAGGCGCCGCCCCGTCGGGGCGCATGTACTTGTTGAGGTCGAGCTCGGAAAGCTGGAGGCTGGCCTTGACGTAAGGACGCTCTCCACCCGTCTCCACGGTGACCGCTCCTGTTGCTGTGGCGCCATCGAGGCCGAGCTGGGCGTTGGAAAGGGTGATGATCTTCCCCGCAGCGCGCAGCTGGCATTTCGTCTCGAGCGCTCCAAATCCTTTGGCGGGCGGCAGCGTGGCGCCGAGCCATTTGGCGATCGCGCGAACAGACGCGGACTTCGCGGTCACAGCGCCGTCGGCGTCGAAACCGTCCCGGAACGCGACCGTGCCGTCGAACGTGGCCGCGAGCGGTGCGGCTAGAAGCTTGACGACGGCTTTGGCCGGGCGATCCTCGATCACCGCCTTGATCGAGTTGAGCTTGCTGTCGAAGTCTATCTTCTCACCCTTCCAGACGAGGCTGCCGTCGGCTTCGAGCGGTTGATTGATGGCTTGAAGAGCGAGGCTCACGTTGATGGCCGAGGCTTCCTGCTCGGCGCCCGTCGCCGCATCCTTGTAGCGCACCACGCCATCGACGATGCGCACGTCGCCAAACTGGAGCTGGTCGAGGCCGGGCGAGCTGCCGCCCGCGCTCCTCTTTGCACCTTCGCCGGGCAGGCCGCCTGGTGCGTCAGAGAGAGGAGCCCCTGCTTGCGCCAGCCGAACGGGCTTGGCCGAGTTGCTCGCGAGCGCGAACTCCCAGCTCTTACGGCCCTTGGCATCGGTGTAGAGCTCGAACACCGGTTTCTGCAGCACGAGACGCTCGACGCGGATATCGCGCTTCAAGAGCGGCATCAGGCGCACCGACGCGTCGAGCACGGCCATCGTCACGAGCGGTTTTCCCGACATGCCGGGAGGCGCGGATAGCGTGACGTCGCGCATCGAAAGGCCGACGGAGGGATAGAAGGTGAAGGAGGTGGGTCCCGCGATGATGAGATCACGGCCGGTCTTCGCTTTGACCTCGGCTATGATCTCATCGCGCAGGAGCTCGGTGGGGAAGGCATAGACGAGATAGGCGGCACCAGCGCCTATCAGCACGAGAAGGCCGGCCAGCACTGAGCCGATCACCTTCAACGGGCCGAATCCGCTTCTGCGGCGCCGGGGTGGACCCCGTCGTTCATGCAGTGGCACGCCCTGTGGACGTTGACCTCGTCCCTGCTGGCCTTGCGGTGGCGGCGCGCCTTGATGCCGATAGGCGCCATGCTGCTGTGCGCGAGGCTGCTCGGCGGCCGGCCATTGGCCGAGGGAGGGCTCGTTTCCGGTGCCCGTTCGATCGGCATGGCCTTGCGTCTGCCACGATCCATCGTCCCGCTCCGCCGCCGGCCGGTAGGCCTCGAGCGGCGGCAGTGGCGGTGGAACGTTTCGCGGCTTTCTGTCGGTCATCACGGTATCTCGAGCGGACGGGCCCGGCTGCGCCGTCCTCCTATCGGGGCAAGGCCATCGCCTTTGGCGCCACAAGCCCCCTCATTCTGCAAGCGGGGAAAGGGGAAACCTGCCATAGGCGATTGTCGGCCCTGTCGGGCGCGTGCAGAATCGTCTTTGCCTCATAGTTGTGAATTGTGTCAGACCGGAGCAACCGCCAGGGCCGCGTGAGCTTGAGTTTTTCCACGGATACATAGGGACTCGGCCGCACACGCTGCACGTGCCGCCGGTGCTCTGGTGCATAGATCGGGCTGCGGTGCACCGAAGACTCAACTGAAATGCCGGAACATGCCGACACGACGCGAACGACCATCTCCGCTCAGGATCGCTCAGCTCTACAGATACCCCGTAAAGGGCCTGTCGGCCGAGCCGCTGGATAGAGCCGTCGTCAAACCCGGCGAGACCCTTCCGCGCGACCGGGCCTGGGCCGTCGAGAATGGGGCCGGGAGGTTCGACGCGGCGCATCCCCAGCACGTGCACAAGACGAGCTTTCTCATGCTGATGCGCAACGAGCGGCTGGCTGGCATTCAGTCTCAATTCGACGAGGCGACCGAGACGCTGACCATCCTGCGCGCCGGCCGTCCCGTCTGCCGCGGACGTCTGCCCGAGAAGTCGGGCCGCGCCGTCATCGAGCAGTTTCTCTCGGCCTGGATGGAAAAGGACCTGCGCGGGCCGCCGCGCATCGTTCATGCGGAGGGGCACAGCTTCTCGGATACCGTTGCGAAATGCCTGCACGTCATCACGCTGGCGAGCGTTCGCCGGATCGAGCGCGAGATCGGCCGTCCGGTCGATCCCCTTCGATTTCGTCCCAACATCGTGGTCGAGGGGGCCGAGCCGTGGGCGGAGTTCGACTGGGTCGGACGAGACCTCCGGGCCGGAAGCGTGAGGCTGCATGTCTTCAAACGGACATACCGGTGCGCTGCCACGACCGTCGATCCTCAAACAGGACGGCGCGATATGGACATCCCCGCGGTGCTGGCCCGGCGCTGGGGACATACGGATTTCGGGGTGTATGCCAAGCTCTTGACGGGCGGCGAGCTCGCCGTTGGCGGAACGCTCATCGTTTTGTAGTGGCGCTCGGGCGTCTCCGGCTTACTCGCGATCGTCTCCGGTTGCGGGAACGGGAGCTGCTTCAGGGGCTTCTGGCCCACCTTCTCCCTGTCGCGAACGGCGCACGACCGACCTTCGCAGGAACTCCGGCTGCTCATGGCCCCCGCGCGACGGGGCGCCATGGGGCTGGGGACCCCGATCGCGGTCTCTGTGCCGCTGGAAACCCTCGCTGCCGGATTGCCGTTCTCCGGCCTCGGCGCCCCGATCAGCGCCCATGCGATCGCCGCCCTGGCGATCCTGCCGCTCGAAGCGGTCGCCGCGGTCCGGCCGGTCGCCCTGCTGGAAATGGCGGCGGTCGCCTCCGTGGCGGTCCCGGTCCCTGTGGTGCTGCTGCTGATAATGCCGGTGCGGCTGGTCGAGCTGCTGGCGCTGAGGCCGGTCCTCGAAACGCTGCTGCGGGTCGAAGGTGCGTGGCTGGGGCTCCTGGCCCCGAGCCTGCGGCTGACCGTCAGGTCCGAACTCGCCGCTATCCTCGTCGTCGAACGCTTCGCCGCCAGGTATGTCGCCGGGATTGCCCGGCGGGCGATGGCGACTCATGCCGCCTGGGCCGCCATTGGCGAACTCGCCGCCTCCCTGCTGCATCTGCTGCTCACGGTAGGCGAGGATGATGCGGTTATAGTGCTCGGCGTGTTGCAGATAGTTCTCGGCCAGGACAGGATCGCCCGACGAGTGAGCGTCCCGGGCCATCGCCATGTACTTCTCGGCCACGTGCGCGGGCGTGCCCCTGATCTTGACGTCCGGGCCATTGCTCTCGAAGCTGCGGGTCAAGGGGTTCTGACCCTTGCGGCCTGGATTGTTGCTATTGTTGTTTCTGCCGCGACCTCGGCGGTTCTGCTGTCCCTGCCTCATGGGCTCCGTTCTCAGTTGTTTGACGAAATTATGCCCTGGCGCTCGCTGGCCCGACCCCCGCCGGCACCGGGCCCATGACGCGCGCCGCTCAATTAACCTGGACCTCTCGCCCCAAGGCCCGCGTGGCGGACTTCCCAAATCCGGGCAGGGTGCTGAAACCCTTCAGACCGTCTCCATGCCCTCGATCGCGACATCGCTTTGCCCCGCCGCCACGGCATAGGGCAAATTCTCGACTGGTTGATTGCCTTCCAACGGCTGTCGCTATGTCCATTCGGAAAGGGCGTACGCGCGACCGGCTATGGATTTTCGCATCCGCAGCCTGCAGGCAAGTCGCCTGATCCGGCAGTACCCGCCTGTGTCGCAGTCTTACAATGTGTGCCCTGATTTACGACCCAGGTCACGGGTCTGACGCCATAGGCACACATGGTTCTCCGCCACCGGCAAGAGTAGCTTGGATGGGGCTTCGCGCCAAGACTTTTAATCCCGAGCGTTAGCAAACCCCCAATATCCTCTGTGTCCTCATGGCCACACAGCGGATGTGCCCGCCAAGATCCCGGTGCAGCTCGAGGTGTTGGGGCCCAGCCCCGGTCTCGGCACAGAGAAGCGCTGCCAAATCAGCGGCCTGCCCCGCTCCGCTTTCGATAACGATCCAACCGTCAGGGATCGTGCTCGAAGCATGGCGTGCGATATCGCGATAGATATCGAAACCGTCGGGTCCGCCATCAAGGGCAGAAACAGGGTCATAATCGCGCACCTCGGGGGCGAGTCCCGCAATGTCGTCCGTGCGAACGTAGGGCGGATTCGAGACCAGCAGGTCGAAGCCCTGAGCGGGCGGCGCGCTTGCGGCACGCTGCTCGAAGCGGGCCCGCTCCGAGACGCCGTGTGTTGCGGCATTCGCGCGGGCCTGATCGAGGGCCGGGCCGCTGATATCGGTTCCAAGTCCGGTCGCGAGCGGCAGCTCGGCGAGCAGCGTAACGAGCAGCGAGCCCGATCCGGTCCCAATGTCGAGGATGCGAATCGGGTTGTCGCGCCACCCCTCGCGTCGGGCGATGTCGAGTGCCACCTCGACGAGCGTCTCCGTCTCGGGCCTCGGATCGAGGGTGGCAGGGTCGATGGCAAACGCCCGTCCGAAGAAGTCCCGGTGGCCGAGAATGCGCGAGACGGGCTCACGTCGGAGGCGACGCGCCTCGAATCGGCTGAGCCGCTCTCTCTCGTCCTGACTCAACGTGCGCTCGGGATCGCGCAACAGGGCGGCCGTGCCGGCGCCGAGCGCGGCTGCGACCAGGAGGCGGGCATCGCGCTCGGGGCTGTCGAGGCCAAGGGCGCGGAACGCGATCGAGAGCCTCGAGATCTCAATCTGCACGGTCGGTGCGCACGAAAAGGGAGCAGAGTCTGTGGTCATCGGCGGTTCTCGGCCTTACGCTGCCGAGCTCTCCATCTGGGCGAGCTGGCTGGCCTGGTTGTCGGTGATGAGCTGGCTGATGATCTCATCGAGCCCGGTGCCGTCCATCACGCGCTCGATGTTGTGGAGCGTGAGGTTGATGCGGTGGTCGGTGACGCGCCCCTGCGGAAAATTGTAGGTGCGGATGCGCTGTGAGCGGTCGCCGGAGCCGACCTGCGACTTGCGCGCCTCGCTGCGCTGGGTCTCGGCCTTTTCGCGCTCGGCCTCGTAGAGTCGCGATCTCAGAACCTGCATCGCCAGGCGCCGGTTCTGATGCTGCGACTTCTCGGCCGAGACCACGATCATGCCGGTCGGAATGTGCGTGATGCGAACGGCCGAGTCCGTCTTGTTGACGTGCTGGCCGCCGGCACCGCTCGCGCGCATGGTATCGATGCGGATGTCCTCGGGTCGGATGTCGATGTCGACCTCCTCGGCCTCGGGAAGCACGGCAACGGTGGCGGCAGAGGTATGGATGCGCCCGCTGCTCTCGGTTGCGGGAATGCGCTGGACGCGATGCACGCCGCTCTCGAACTTGAGCCTCGCGAACACGCCCTCGCCCGTGATGGAGGCCACGATCTCGCGATAGCCGCCGAGGTCGTTCTCGGCGATGGAAATGATATCGACCTTCCAGCCCTTGAGATCGGCATAGCGGGCGTACATGCGGAACAGATCGGCGGCGAACAGCGCCGCCTCGTCGCCGCCGGTTCCGGCGCGCACCTCGAGAATGGCGCTGCGCTCGTCGGCGGCGTCCTTGGGCAGGAGAAGGAGCTTGAGCCTGGCCTCGAGCTCTAAGAGACGCGGCTTCAGAGCAGCGAGCTCCTCGTCCGCCATTGCCGCCATCTCCCGGTCGCTCTTGGGGTCGGCAGCCAGGGCCTCGAGATCCTGGGCTTCCTTCTTCGCGTTGTTGAGCTCGCGGATGGCGGAAACGACGGGTGAGAGATCGGCGTATTCCTTGGTGAGCCTGGCATAGGCCGCCTGCCCGACGCCCTCATTGAGCTCGGCCTGGATGCTCTCCCAGCGGTCCACGAGCTTCTCGAGTTTTTCGGCAGGAATGGAGCTCATCGGTGGACGTGACCTTGGGCGGAGATTGAGTGGAGCTTGATGTGGTGTCGTTAAGGGTCCGGCGCAAATCCGGTGCATAGGTCGGGCTAGCCTAACGACGGGCCGTCTGCAATTTGTCGGCCTTGCGCGAGCGGGGGTCGGCAACGTCGATCCAGACCAGTCCCTCGCGAACAGGCGCCATGCGCCGGAGGATGAAGTCGTCGACACGGCGGGCGAGACCGGCGAGGGGCTCCGGCAGGGCCGAGGCCGTGGATCTGAGCGTTCCGGCGTCGCCGAACGAAACCATCAGCGCCAGTGGCACCGTGACCATGAGGCCGAGCGTCCGGGCCGAGGGACGGGGCAGCCCGGCGAGGGCGGAAAACAGGCGGGCGAGCGTCCGGCGCGGGCTTGCGCGAGTGGCGGTCGCCCGGGACGCCCGGCGAACGGCGCCTGCGGCCGAGCGGGCGGCCGACGTCATCCGTCTCAGAACGGGCTGGACGCGGCCGGGCGATTGGGCGGCATCCGGAGCGAGATCGAGCGTGCGCGCCTCGTCGATCAGCTCGCGGCGAATGACCTCGAGGACGGGACGCGAGTCGATGCCGGCAACGCGCGTGTACTCGGTGACGATGCGAGCCGTTTCCGGCCAGGGCGGTAGCCGGCGCACGTGACCGTGCTCGAGCGCCTCGATCACGTCGATACGGGTTCCGAGCCGTCCGGCGGCTTCCGGAAGGGACAGATGTAGGGCGCGCCGCAGGTCGAGAAACAGGTTTCCGATCAATGAGGTACGGGAGGTCGCCTCGACGCCGAACAAGCGACCGCCGGCCCCACTGCGGGCCGGCGCATGCCCCCTCCCGCGATTGCGTCGCGGTGCAAAGCCGGATTGGAAATGCAACGTCGCGGTACGCATCACGAGCCGGAAAACAAACGGAGAATTTCGAAGGGCGCTGCGGGGGCCGAATGAAGCCCGAAACGCAACAGATGTCAAAGGCACCGTGAAAGCGGCGGCAGGATGGCCGCCAATTTGTGGCACTCCCGTTCATAAGCTCCGTGCCGTGGTTGACGCGGGAATGATCTCATCAGACCTCGACCTTCTCGGCCCTGGCGAAACGCTCCAGCTCGCGGCGCATATTGCTACTGCCCGTTTTCAGAAGTCCCTTCAGCAGCCGGGCGACCTTTTTGGCCTCGAGAGAGAGGATCATGGCCTTGACCGGTCCCACCGAGGCCGGCGCCATCGACAGCGAGCGGAAACCGAGCCCGATCAGCGCCATCGCCTCGAGCGGGTTGCCCGCCATCTCGCCACAAAGCGTGAGCCCCACCTTGTGCTTGCGGGTTGCCTTGGCGATCTGATGGAGTGCTCTCAAGGGTGATAACGACAGCGCATCGAAGCGCGAGCCGACGAGCGCATTGGTCCGGTCGGCGGCAAACAGGAACTGCATCAGGTCATTGGAGCCGATCGACACGAACTCGACCTTGGGGAGCAGCGCCTCGAGCTCGAAGAGGAGGCTCGGCACCTCGATCATGGCCCCGATGTGGAGCTTCGACGGTGCCTTCAACTTGCAGGTCTTGAGGAAGCGCAGCTCCTTATTGATGAGCGCGCGGATGGCATCCACCTCCGAGGCCATTGAGACCATCGGAATCATGACGGAAAGCTCACGCCCCGCCGCTGCCCGGAGCAGGGCCCGTATCTGCATCCTGAAGAGTGCCGGCCGGTCGAGCGACATGCGGATGGCGCGCCAGCCAATGGCGGGGTTCTCCTCTTTCGTCTGACGCAGATAGGGCAGCACCTTGTCGCCGCCGATATCGAGGGTGCGGAAGATGACGGGTTTCTCCTTGGCCTCGTCCATGACGGCGGCGTACGTCTGGCGCTGGCGCTCCATGCGCGGCAGGCGGCTCGAGAGCATGAACTGCAGCTCGGTGCGGAACAGTCCAACGCCATCGGCGCCCGATTCCTCGAGATGGGGCATGTCGACGATGAGCCCGGCGTTGATGTTGAGTGACATGCGCACGCCGTCTTTCGTGACCGCCGGGACGCTCCTCAGCGCCTCGAACTTCTTCTGCCGCCGGGCGCGGAAGCGGACCTTGTCGGAGAAGGCATTGACGACCTCGGGCTCGGGGCGGATGTGAACTGCGCCCTGCTCGGCGTCGACGATGGCCGCGTCGCCGGCGCTGACCCGCTCGACGACGCCCATCGCCTGTCCGAGTGCCGCAATGCCGAGCGCCTTCGCTACAACCGCCACATGGCTTTGCGGGCTGCCGTCCTCGACGACGAGGCCGCGCAGCTTGGTGCGATCGTAGTCCAGGAGCTCTGCAGGTCCCATCGTCCTGGCGACAAGGATCGTGTCGGGGGGCATCTCGTCGAAGCGCAAGGGTCCGCCCGGCCGGCCGGCGAGAATGCGCAACAGGCGATCGGAAATGTCGTCGAGATCGCGCTGGCGCTCGATCCAGAAGGGATCCGCCTGGCGCAGCATGTGCGCACGCGTGCTGTTCTGGACGCGCTCGACGGCAGCCTCGGCTGTGAGGCCGCCCTGGACCGCCTCGTGCAGCCGGCGTTCCCAGCCGCGGTCATGCGCAAACATGCGGTAGGCCTCGAGCACATCCCGGTGCTCTCCGGCCGCTGAAAGGTGCTCGTGCTCGAACATCACGTCGAGGGAGGCGCGCAATCCAGCGAGCGCGGCGTCGAGCCTGGTCAACTCGTGGGCCGGGTCATCGGCCATGATCTTGGTGACGACCACGCGGGGCTCGTGGATGACCACGTGTCCGAGTGCAATCCCTTCCGCCATCGGCCTGCCGGCGATGACTGCGGAGAGCGACTTCTGGAGCTCGAGCGCGGCGGCGGTACCGGCAACGGCGCCGGAGACGAGGTTCTCGCCGATGACCATTGCGGTAGCGTGGAGCACATCGACATCCTCGTCCGAGTACTCCTTCATGGTCCGGTTCTGCACGACGAGCACGCCCAGAACCTGACCGCTGCGATGGATCGGCACGGCGAGCAGCGAGTGATAGACCTCCTCGCCCGTTTCCGGACGGTAGGAGAAAGAAGGATGCTTCGGCGCATCAGGCTCGTTGATGGACTCGTTGAGCTCGGCGCAGCGTCCGACCAGGCCCTCGCCGCGCTTGAGGCGCGTGTTGTGCACGGCCGCAGGATTGAGCCCTTCGGTCGCGAACAGCTCGAGCGAGCCGTCCTGGCGTTTGAGGTAAAGCGAGCAGACGTCGGTCACCATGACGCCGGCAATGAGCCGCACGATCTGATCGAGACGCGTCTGCCCCTCGCCCTCTCCGGCCATGACGTCGCGCAGCCGGCGCATGATGACATGCAGCGCCGGCCCGGACGGTATGACCCTCGATTCCTCGCCACGCTTGGTGGGCATGAGCTTGTGCCGTTCGTTGTGGGCCGTGAAGCGGCTACAATTCTTCTTTCCCCGCCCGGCACATAGGTCGGGCCCTCATCCCCTCGCTTGACGCGATGGGCAGAGCGAAACTCATCCTATGCCGCGTCGAGGTCGAACAACGAATGAAGCGTGCGGACCGCGAGCTCTGCGTAGGCGGCGTCGATCAAGACGCTGATCTTGATCTCCGAGGTGGTGATCGCAAGGATGTTGATGCCCTTCTCGGACAGCGCTTTGAACATCCGGGCCGCAACTCCGGCGTGGCTCCTCATGCCGATGCCGATGACGGAGACCTTGGCCACATCCGCCGAGCTCGTCATGTCGAAGTAGCCGATGTCGGCCTTCGCCTTCTTGATCACCTCGAGCGCGCGCGGCAGCTCGGCGGCCTGCACGGTAAAGGTCATGTTGGCGTGCTTGCCGTCGTTCGAGACGTTCTGCACGATCATGTCGACGTTGATCGAGGCGTCTGCGAGCGGCCCGAAGATGCGAGCGGCGACGCCCGGCTTGTCCTCGACCTTGAGGATGGTGATCTTCGCCTCATCCTTGGCGTAGGCGATGCCGCTGACGACCTGCTGTTCCACGATCTCATCCTCGTCGCAAACGATGGTTCCGATATTCTCGAGATTATCGAGTCGAACAGGCTGCATCTTATCCGGCGCTACGAAGCTCGAAAGGACGCGGGTGCGCACGCGGTGCACCATGGCGAGCTCGACCGAGCGCGTCTGCAAGACCTTGGAGCCCGCCGACGCCATCTCCAGCATCTCCTCGTAGGAAACGCGCGGCAGGCGCCTGGCTCTGGGCACGATCCTGGGATCGGTGGTGTAGACGCCGTCGACGTCGGTGTAGATGTCGCACACATCGGCCTCGAGCGCGACTGCGAGCGCGACAGCGCTCGTATCGGAGCCGCCACGGCCGAGCGTCGTCACGCGGCCCGTCCTGGGGTCGATGCCCTGGAAGCCGGTGATGACCGCGACCTCGCCGCTCTCGACCGCCTTCCTGAGGCCGCCTTCGGGGATGCCGGTGATGCGCGCCGCGCCGTGCGCGCTCGACGTTTCGACCGGAACCTGCCAGCCCTGCCAGGAGCGGGCCTCGATGCCCAGTGCCTGCAGCGCAATGGCCGTCAGCCCTGCCGTCACCTGCTCGCCGGAGGCCACGACCACGTCGTACTCGCGCTTGTCATGAAGCTGGCTCGCCTCGTTGACCCAGGCGACGAGCTGGTTGGTCGCCCCTGCCATGGCAGAGACGACGACCGCGACCTTGTTGCCGGCGTCGACCTCACGCTTGACGTGCCGCGCGACGTTCCTGATGCGGTCTACGCTGGCGACAGAGGTTCCGCCGAATTTCATCACGACAACAGCCATCGCGTGTCCCGTTGAAGCGCCTTGCAAAGGTTCTGGAAGTGCCGGCGCCAGCGCAAGCCAGCCCACTCGCGCGCCCTCCCGGCCAGGGCCGGGGCGGCGGCGGGATTGGGATGCTACTCGGAAAGGCCGGCACGATCGGGCACTCAATAACGGGATCATCCCGCAACCGCAACAGGGCTTTGGGCGGCAGTCACTTGGCAATTGACAGGGGGTGCGTTCGAGCTCCCCAATGGGCCCATGACCAGTGCCGCTCAAGCCCCGGGGGCCGGACCCGCCGGCCCGTCGCCGACCCTCGATCCCGGCGAGGTCGGCCGCTTCGAGCGCATGGCGGCCGAGTGGTGGGATCCGAAGGGCAAATTCCGGCCGCTCCATCAGCTCGGGCCGGCCCGTCTGACCTTTATTCGCGACGTTGCGCTCGAGCACTTCGGCCGTGGAGGCGGCGGGCTCAAGCCACTGGCGGGCCTCGAGCTCCTCGATATCGGCTGTGGCGGCGGCCTCGTCTCGGAGCCGCTGGCGCGGATGGGGGCCGCCGTGACCGGCCTCGATCCGGGCGCGGAGAACATCGCCGCGGCCCGTGCGCACGCCGGGCCGCAGGGTCTCTCCATCGACTACCGGGCCGGGACGGCGGAGGAGCTTGCGGCCGAGGGCCGGCACTACGACGTCGTGCTTTGCCTCGAGGTGGTAGAGCACGTGCCGGACCAAGCGGCGTTCATTCGCACCTCGGCGAGCCTCGTGCGCCCCGGCGGTCTCATGATCGCCTCGACCATCAACCGCAACCTCAAGTCCTATGCACTTGCCATCGTCGCGGCCGAGTATGTGCTCGGCTGGCTGCCGCGCGGCACGCACCAGTGGGAGCGCTTCGTGACACCGGACGAGCTTGCCGGCTACATGACGTCCGCGGGACTGTCCACGCCGCGCGTCACGGGCCTTACCTATGATCTCCTCGCCGACGCTTGGCGGCTCTCCTCCGACACCGACGTCAATTATCTGGCCGCCGCCGGCAAGGCCGGCGCGTAGGGTGTTGGCGACCACGCGCCGGCTCAGAATTTCTGTGACGCCTCGGTCCCATTCCGATCGCGAGCGGCTGTTCCCGGCGGCACTGCAGAGAGTTGCCGCCTCGCGTTCTAGTTACGGCGAAAAGCTCCACCCACATTCAGCGTTCAGCGCCGAGGGGAACTCCATGCGTATCGATGTCGTCGATCAGACCGGCTCCGAGGAGCGGTTACACCGCATTCTCTATTTCATCAAGTATCTCCGGGCGATGCTGCTCAATTCCGCGCTCGTGATCGTGGCCATTGCGCTTTTCGCAGGGGCCGGCATCGAGGGGGTGTACTTCCTGGCTGACGATGCGATCGCCGCGCTCAAGGCGCAGATGGCGACGCTCGAAGCCGCGGGCAATCCGCTCGGGCGCGCCTTCGTGCCGGCTATCGGTGCGTTCACGGTCGTGTCGATTGCCCTCCTCTTCCTCTGGATCTATGTCGCGATCACTCGGGTCTGGCGCAGGAGCCTCAAGGTTCAGGCGGCGATTCTTGCCGGATCGGCGCTGTTCATGCCGTTCTGGGCGCTGCCGAACGTCCAGTTTGCGCTCACCGATCTGCATCCCGGATTCACAGCCCTTGCAGCTGGAGCCTATGCGCTCATGTTCCTCCTCGTGATGGACATCGCGGTCGGGCTCTGGGGCGTTTCGAAGTCGCCAGACGCGTCGAGCTTTGTCGCCACTCTCGACCCCAAGCTCAACCGGGGCCTGTGGAGCTATCTCAACAAGCTCCTCGATCTGCCGCGCACGCCCTGGCGGGGCTGGCACAACGTTGCCGCGTATCTCATCGCGCTCGGGGGTATGTTCCTCTTGATCGTCTCACTGATGTACATCACCTCGTTCGGCGCCGCCGACAACAAGCTTGCCTACCTCATTGCCTCGTGCACGGCGGACAAGATTGCAGATTGCCATGCGCTATCGGCCTCCTGGGCCCTGCAAATCCCCGTGTGGCTCGTGGTTTCGCTCGCCGGGCTTCAGGCCGGGGGTCTGCTCCAGTCGGCGGCACGATGGCTCGGTGGTCTCAGTGTGCCTGAGGCGCTTGCCGCGTCGGGTGGCCGCTTCGTCCTCTATCTGCGCCCCTTCGACACCGACGACGACATTCTGCCCAAGCCGAAGCTTCCCCTGATGAGCCGGCTCATCGCGTTCCGGCCGTTTCCGGCCCGCGTCGAGGAGGAGCTATTCGATGTGGCGGACGGCTATCTGCCGCTGATCGCCATCGGCAGGCCCGGCGAGCAGGGCCAGGACAGCGGCGGGCTCGCCCACCGCGCCTATCTCGACGATGCCGAATGGCAGGGCTACGTCGCCGACAAGATCAAGCGCGCCGACAGCATCGTCATGCTGCTCAAGGACACCGACGGCGTGCGCTGGGAGATCGGCAAGGTGCTCGGCGACAGTGTGGAGGAGAAGACGCTGTTTCTGTTCGATCCCGTCGCTCGCGACCCGGCCCAATGGGATCGGCTGGCGCCCAAGATGATCGCGCCCTTCGTGGCCGGGGGCTACCTTCCCAAGGGCTTCGCCTTCAACGGGCGTCCGCTCGGCTTCTATTTTCGCGACGGCGGCGTGGTCGAAATAGAGAACGCCAACTGGTCCGCCACGTCCTACCGCACCGCATTCTCCGAGTTCCTGGCCGAGCGGGCCGGTTGAGCGCTGGCGCACCCAAGAGGATTCGAACCTCTGACCTTTGCCTTCGGAGGGCAACGCTCTATCCAGCTGAGCTATGGGTGCCTTGGTCAGGGCGATGTGATAGCTCATTCGTTCCGGAGCCGCAAACGCATTGGCCGCGCCTGTCCGCTTTCCCCGGCTTCTCCCGGAAAGTCCGGGGTCGCGGGCCATCCGAGGACCCCACGTCATGCCCGAGATGAGACCTCCGCGTCCCGGTGAGATCGCGATCGATCTGCCCGGCCACTTCGACGCCAGCCTCTATTACATCGGGCGCATCCGCACGCCGTGGACGACGCTCGCAGAGTGTCCCAAGAACACGTCAGCGCGCCGCGAGGTGACCGGTACGGTCGATCTCGACCCGCGCTATGCCGCAGGCCTCAAGGACATCGGTCTCCTCTCGCACCTCTTCCTCATCTACTGGCTCGACCGCTCGGACCGGAACCTCATCATCCAGGCGCCGAGCCATGTGCCCGAGCCGCGCGGCGTGTTCGCGCTGCGCTCGCCGGTGAGGCCCAATCCGATCGGACTTGCAGTGGTCGAGCTAGTGGCCGTCGAGGGCAGCAGACTTACCATCCGCAACATTGATTGCGTCGACGGCACACCGCTGCTCGACATCAAACCGTACTTTTCTGCAATCGACAGCGTGCCCGACGCGCGCCGGCCATAGGAGAGACTATGGCTCGAGCTCGGTATCCCAGTAGAGATAGTCGAGCCAGCTCTGATGCAGGTAGTTGGGCGGGAACAGGCGCCCGTTCCTGTGCAGCTCGAACACCGTCGGTCGGTAAGGCCGCTGATGGGGCCGCATGCCTGCCGCCTCGGGCATGTGCCCGCCCTTCCTGAGATTGCAGGGCGAGCAGGCGGTCGTCACGTTCTCCCACCGCGTCTGCCCGCCGCGCGAGCGCGGAACGAGGTGGTCGAACGTCAGCTCCTCTCTGGCTCCGCAGTACTGGCAGGTGAAGCGGTCGCGCAGGAACACGTTGAATCGGGTGAAGGCCGGATAAAGGGCAGGCCGCACGTAGGTCTTCAAGGAGACCACGGACGGCAGCTTCATCTCGTGATTGGGACTCCGGACGAAGCGGTCGTACTCGGAGACGATGTTGACGCGGTCCAAAAAAACAGCCTTCACCGACTCCTGCCAGCTCCAGAGCGACAACGGGTAGTAGCTCAGGGGCCGGAAGTCGGCGTTCAAGACCAGGGCCGGAAAGGCTTCCGGCGAGGCAGCATGAGCGTTCACGAGCTTGCGTCCTACGGGGTCCTTGGTCCGAATCGGGCCGCCAAGCCCGATCTGGCGGGCGGCATACTAGCGGCGCATGTCCGGTCTGTGAAGCTCCCCAGGACGTTGCCGGGTGAGGCCCAGGAACCGGCAGATACCACGGTCCAACAGGCATCGAAAAACTTCGCCGATCAATGGCTTCTACGAACGAGCTTTGGGCTTGGACCGGAGTTTGAAGTCCGGGTGAGCGTACCAGGCCCAGAGCAGCCTCGCGGCCACTCCCCGCCAGGGACGCCAGCGGTCGGCGATGGCCTCGAGCGCCCGCGCGTCGGGCTTGTCACGAAGTGCCAGTGCCTCCCTGGTCGCGGTCTGCAAGGCGAGGTCGCCGGCCGCCCAGGCATCGGCCCGTCCGAGACAGAACAACTGATAGATGCTGGCGGTCCAGGGCCCGATGCCGCGTACGGCGGAGAGCGCCGCGTGAATGTCCTCCTCGGACGCCATGCCGAGCCGCTCGAGCGAAAGCGCTCGGCTATCGATCGCCTCCGAGAGCGCCAGGAGGGTGCGGGTCTTGGCCTCCGACAGTCCGGCCCGGTTCAGCTCGGCTTCGGTGTACCTCATGAGGACCCTGGGCTCGAACGGGTTCACCAGTGCTGCCGTGCGCTGCCAGATGGCTGCGGCACTCCCAGCCGACAACTGCTGCGCCACCACGATGCGTGCGAGCCCCTCGAAACCGCCGGCCATGCGCCGCAGCGGGGGCTCGCCGACGATGCCGTGAAGCCGGCGCATGGCGGGGCAGGCACGCGTCAGCGCCCTCACACCGTCACGGATGTCCGCCTCGCTCTCGATCAGGCGCTGCGCTCTGCGCGGGCGCGTCTTTCTATGTCGAGCCATCTCAGTCTTTCGCTGCGAGCAGCTTTTAGAGCCGGGCCGGGGAGCGTATGATCGCGATCGTCTCTTGGAAAGCGGCAACATTTTTAGTGGCGAGGGACGAACCATGCGGACAATAGAATGTGTGACGGCGGCAGTTCTCGCAACATTCGTGGCGCTTGCGGGCGCAGCGGCAGCCGAGGCCGGCAAGGCGCGTTTCAGCGAATGGGCGACGTTTTCGAGTGAGCGATACGGGTTCCAGATCGCCTATCCCGGCAACGTGTTCTCGGAGACTGGCGGAAAGTCCAGTGCAGAGGGGCGCGTGCTCGTATCGCGCGACGGTGAGGCGAGGCTCATCGTCGGGGCGTTCGAGAACGAGGCAGAGGCGACGCTCGAGGAGTATCGCCAGCAGCTCCTCGACGAGAACTATCCCGGCGCGGACATCGACTATGCGCCGAGGCATCGGAAAGGGTTCATCATCTCGGGAACGCACGGCAACATGCACTTTTACGAAAAAGTGAGCTTCACCTGCGGCGGACGGCTCATCAACAGCTGGGCCCTGCTCTATCCAGCAAGCGAGCGGCGGTACTGGGACCGTGTGGTCGAGGCCATCGCGCCCACCTATTCGCCGGGTGCCGGGCGCACAGGCGAATGCGATTGATGACGTGTGAGGGTGGCGGCGCGTGACACCGGTTCTTCGTTTTGCGCCGAGCCCGAACGGCGAATTGCATTTGGGTCATGCACTGTCCGCGATCGTCGGGCACGACATGGCGCGTGCGCTCGGCGGGCGTTTTCTGGTCAGGATCGAGGACATCGACATCGCCCGCTGCCGCGAGGAGCACGTCGCCGGCATCTTCGAGGATCTCGCCTGGCTCGGTCTCGGCTGGGAGGAGCCGGTCGTGCGCCAGTCGCAGCGCTTCGCGGCCTATCGGGAGGCTCAACGCCGTCTCGAGGCGATGAGCCTTCTTTATCCCTGCTTTGCAACCCGTGCCGAGATCGCCGCGGCGACGGCCGCCCGGCCCGATGCGGTCGATCCCGATGGCGCACCGCTCTATCCCGGCCTCTGCAAAGGTCTTTCGCGGCGGGACATTGCGGCGCTCGTAGCGCGTGGCGAGTCCTTTGCCATGCGCCTCGACATGGCGGCCGCGCTCGACAGGGCGCGCGAGCGGCTGGACGGCCGCCCGCTCACGTTCACCGAGCTCGATGCCGAAGGCCGCCCCGAGATCGTCGAAGCTCACCCCGAGCGCTGGGGAGATGCGGTCATACTGCGCAAGGAGGTGCCGGCCAGCTATCATCTCGCCGTGGTCGTCGATGATGCGCACCAGGGGATCACCCACGTCACGCGCGGCCGGGATCTCTATGCGGCGACGGACCTGCACCGGCTCCTGCAGGTTCTGCTCGGCCTCTCCGAGCCGCTCTACCACCACCATGCCCTGCTTCTGGACAAGGATGGCCGTAAGCTCTCGAAAAGCGCCGGTGATACCTCGCTGCGGAGCCTCCGCGCCGGGGGCGCCAGACCCGAGGACATCCGCCGGCGCATCGGGCGCTGAGGGGCGCGCCGAAATCCTCCGTCGTCCCCCTCGCTCCTGCTACAGCGGCGCTGGAGAGAGTTCCGTAACCAAGATTTTCTATTGGTGGATGAGTGAGTTGCGCTCTATACTTCAGTTTCGGCCGGGGCAGGATCGGGTGGGTACGGAAGCGGCGTGAAGAAGCCACGCAAATCGAAGCCGAAAAAGCGGCACTCTGCCGGGCAGGGGCATCATGGGCCTCGTTCAGTGAGCCCGGCGGCGCACCGCATCGCCAAATTGACCGCGCCTCGGCACCGCCCTGTCGTTAGATGGCCTGTTTCGGCCTTTGCGGCGACCTACAACGCGGACGACCGGCAGACCCTCGCTCTCATCGCTTTGCCGCTCTTCCTGATGGCGTTCGCCATCGCGGCGAGCCAAGCGGCCCGCACCATGCCCGGGTTGGGTGACCTCGTGACAAGCCGCTCTCGTCTCGAGGGGAGTGCTCCGCGGGCTGAGGAGGCTCGTGAGAGGATCCGGCGCCAAGAGATTACGGCCCAGAAGCCGGTTGCCCTGGCGCCCGTCGCTCGGGAGAGCGGACTCGAGATCGCCGCGGCCCGTGAGGGACCGGCCGAGAGCCTTCATGCCGTTCACGCGCCGGACAGCGAGGCTCGGGCGGCCGACACGAGGCAAGAAGAGGCCCCCAAGGAAATCCCGGCCGCCCGGACCGAGGCGCCGGTTGCCCGGCAGCCGGCGCTCCCCCATGAGGCTCAATCCGCGGGGAATGCGGGACGGGTGGAGGTTGCGGCACTCGACGTCCAATCCGAGACGCCCGGCTCGATGACGCCTCTAACCGAGGGTGCCCGGGAGCCGGCCGGCGCCGGAGCGATGTGCGTTGCCGGCGAGAACGCCAAAATGAGGCGCAACGTCCGGCTCGGCGCTCTGGTGCCCGCAACCGATCCGGAGGCGTTTGGCTCGGCGCTTGCTGCAGCGGCCCGTGAGCAGCTCGACGACTTCGTCATCTACACCGACAAATACCATCGCATGTCCTATCCGCTCGGCGATATTCCGGCGCTCTATGGCGTGTGCACGGACGTCATCATTCGTGCCTATCACGCTGTCGGATTCGATCTTCAGCGATTGGTCCACGAGAGCCGCGTCGGCTCGGGCGATTCCAACATCGACCATCGCCGCGTCGACACCCTCAAGCGCTTTTTCGCGAAATACGGCGAGACGCTGCCGATCACCGAATTCGCCGAGGATTACAAGCCGGGCGATATCGTCACCTATTACCGGCCGCAGAACCGGCATTCCCGCAGTCATATCGCGATCGTCTCGGATGTTTATGCAGCTTCGGGCCGGCCGATGATCATTCATAATCGAGGTTGGGGTCCGCAGCAGGAGGACGCGCTGTTCGTCGACGAGATCACCGGCCGTTTTCGTTTCAACGGCGCAAAGCTGCCGCCCGCGCCGGCTGTTCCGGCTGTTGCGGAAGAGCCCGTCAAATCCAAGCCTGCCGGGCAGCCCGCGCGCGCCAGGGGCGGCGGCACCGTCAAGACGTCGCTGGCGCCGTCCTCCGGCGCCCGCAAGAAGGCAGCCCTGCGCTGACACGAGCGACGTGGCTCAGTGAAAGGGAAAGCGCATCGAGATGACGATGCAATTCGCGAAATTTGCGAAAATTCGGCTTGAATTCTGCGCTCGGGTTGCAAATGGGCGATGAAATATCGCTCGACACTTTTTTTGCTGTGGATCGGGCTTGCGGGAAAGCGCGAATTAGCTCAGCTTTTCAATGCGTACATTTGTAGGCCCGGCCGCCGCTTGCCCCTTGCGGCATTTCGATTTTTTCTCCGACCGAGAATGATCTTGGCTCTGTTCGCGATTGATGTTGCTCAGGCTCCCCTCCCCCTCGTGGGGAGGGGTTGGGGGTGGGGGGTGCCGGCTGGCAGGGGACACCATCTTCGGCTGCGGTGCGTCGTCAACGACCTGTCGCGATGGTGTCTCCATCCAGACCTTGCGATGATTGCTGAGGCGGCATCGTGCTCGGCCGCGTTGGTCCGCCTGCAAGCTCACCCCACCCCTGGCCCCTCCCCATCGAGGGGAGGGAGACCGGAGAGAAGGCCGCTCCGGCTCGAGCGAAACGAAACGGCCGCCATGAGGATCGGCGGCGAGCACGATCGGCGCCCGGTGCAGCCCCGACAACAACGACGAACAGAGCCATGATCTTCCGTTTTTTGCTCGATGGATCGAGGTTCCCGCTTCGCCTCGCGGCGGGGCGCGGGGTCCGTCGTGCCGGGGCCTCGGCCGTGCCGAGGGACGCCGCCCGGCCAAAGGCACGCCTCTATCCGCCGTGGCCCATGACGCCGGCCGAGCACTGGTCGAAGGTGTCGGGTGTTCTTGGAGGCGCCATCGCGAGCGCTCGCAGGGCCGAGACGTTTCAGCGGCGAGCCGCAACGAGCCTGGATGCCGCCGCTTACGCATTCGACGACCTGATCGACGAGCTGAAGCGCGCCATGCCCGTGCCGCAGTCCGCGCCGGCCGAGGTCGTGGTCCGCATTGCACCCCGGCCGCCGCTGCCGACCTACGGTCAGCAGGCACTCGCCGCCTGACGATCCTCAAATAGGAGTGAGACGGAATTCTCCGCCGTCATGCGTTATATGAGGCAGGGCCGCGCCGGCGCGGTCCTGATCAGGGCGGATGCAGTCGCATGGGCAGGCAGGACGACGACGGAGGGACAGAGGCGATGCCCGGGCGCGAAATCGCGCTCGCAGCGGCCGAGGCCGCGAAACGGCTCGCGGCCGAGCCGCTTGCGCCCGGACTCTATCTCATCGCCACGCCGATCGGGAACCTGGGAGACATCACACTTCGGGCGCTTGCCGTGCTGGCGCGCGCCGACGTCATCTATTGCGAGGACACGCGCCACAGCCGCACGCTGCTCGCGCACTTTGCCATCAAGCGGCGGCTCGAGCCGTATCACGAGCACAACGCGGAGGAGCAGCGCCCGCGCATCCTCGAGGCGCTCCGGGCAGGAAAGCGCGTAGCGCTCATCTCGGACGCGGGCACGCCGCTCGTCTCCGATCCCGGGTTCAAGCTGGTGCGGGATGCGGCGGAAGCCGGTCACGCGGTTACGAGCCTGCCGGGCGCCTCTGCCGTGCTTGCCGCACTCTCCTCCTCCGGCTTGCCGACGGATTCCTTCTTTTTTGCAGGCTTCCTGCCGCCGCGATCCAAGGCGCGGCAAGCGCGTCTCGAGGAGCTTGCGGCCATACCTGCGACGCTCGTTCTGTTCGAAGCGCCGCAGCGCGCCGCTGTGACCCTGGCCGACATGGCTTCTCTCCTCGGAAACCGCAAGGGCGTCGTGGCCCGCGAGCTCACCAAGCTCTACGAGGAGATCGCGCGCGGGACGCTCACCGAGCTTGCCGATCGGTTCAGGGAGCGCGAGGTCAGGGGCGAGATCGTCATTCTCTCCGGTCCGCCGCTCGCCGTCGCAGTCTCGGACGAGACGATCAACGCGCGCCTTGCCGAGGCGCTCGCAGCCATGAGCCTGCGAGATGCCGCCAAATCGGTTGCGGACGCGCTCGGGGTGCCAAAGGCACGTGTGTATGAGCTCGGACTTGCGCTCAAGAGGGGGCGGTCGTGATGGGCCGCGTGCTTGAGCCCAGGACGAGCGAGTGGACGGCCAAGCGGCGCGCCAGAAACCGACGCGGCTGGCTCGCGGAAATCTGGGTCGCGGCGATGCTGATGGCGAAAGGATATCGCGTGCTGGGGCGCCGGGTCAGGACGGGTGCCGGCGAGATCGATCTCGTTGTGCGGCGGGGCGATCGTCTCGTGTTCGTCGAGGTCAAACAGCGTCAGACGATGTGCGACCCGGAGACCTCGGTCTCGGACCGGCAGCGTAGGCGCATCCGCCGCGCCGCCGACGTGTGGCTCGCCAGACACCCGCGTCATCAGGCTTGCGAGATTTGCTTCGACCTCGTCCTTGTCGCGCCCCGCCGGTGGCCGCGTCATGTCGAGAACGGGTTGTGACGGCACGCTCCGGTCAGCAGAGGCCGGCTGCCGTGACGGCGTGTCTTTCGTTTCTGTGCGCGCATCGGTTGCTCTGGATCAAGGAGCAGTTCTGCCGCCTGGCGCAATAGAGTCATGGATGCGCAGGGTCGACTGGCGTAGTGACAACGTGCCGTACATATCCCGGACGTGAGCGGCATTACTTGTCGTGGCGTTGCGCGTCAGCTCAGCGCGCGTCAGCTCAGTGAGGCGAGGTCCAGCCATGACCATTCCCGCCCCCGTTGCCCATGCCGTGCAGACGATACAGGAATGGCTCAAAGACCTGAGGGTGACGGGCGAGCTTGCCGACGAGGCCGCAGCCTATGCCGTGCTCCGGTCTGTTCTGCATCAATTACGCGATCGCCTGACCGTCGAGGAGGCCGTCGACCTCGGGGCGCAGATGCCGCTCATCGTGCGCGGCCTCTATTTCGAGGGCTGGCGTCCGCACGGAGCGCCGCGCAAGGTGCGCTCGAAGGAGAAGTTCCTGAACGAGCTGGCCGAGGATCTGCTGCCGCACACGTATCCCGTCGAATGGGCGGTCGGCTCGGTCTTCTCGCTGCTCGCACGCCACTGCGATCCCGGTGAGATCGCCGACGTCATCGATCAGCTGCCAGCAGATCTCAAAGACCTGTGGCCGGAAGCCGCGCGGGCGCGCCGCGGCAAAAGGCCGGGCTAGGGATTCTCGGACGCGAACTCGTCCTCTAGAGCGGCTTCGAGGCGCGCAAGATCGTCGGGGATCGGAAGCCCAAAGGCTTTGAGCTCGTCGAGCTTCGATTTGAGCACGAGCTGAATTTCATGCCGGTCCTCCGGCTCGTTCTGCATGCGCGTCAACAGCAAGCCGATCTCTGCTTTCAAGACGTCGAATGCCATGAGGATCCTCCCTCGCGCGTCGGGGCCGCAGCCCATTATGTGGTCACCCGCCGGTACGGACGCAAGACGCGAGATCGGGCTACAATCCGCCAACGCCTGCAACGTCAGACGACTATTCATAAGGATAAGGCGCCGAGGTGCCGTCCGACGCTTTTTGCGCCGCAATATGGCGTTGAAGTTGACTTCTGAGCTCGACAAGGGGATTTCTAGCACTTCTCGCACATCACGGTTGCACCGGAGCCGGGGACCTTCAGCGCATGTCCAACAACACCATGCTTCGCGGCGTCCTTCGAGTGGCGGCTGCAGCGGCCCTCGCCGGCACATTTGCGGGCTCGGCGTTAGCAAGCCAGTCCTGGCCAGGCATTCGCGACGAGCTCTATCGAGGTCGCACACTCCACGACGGATCGGCGCTGATCACGCTCGTCGCCCCGGACCGTCCCGACGATCAGCTCAACGTGCCGGTCAGCGTCGACGCGAAGTTCCGGGATGGGCGAGCCGTCAAGTCAGTCACGCTCATCATCGACGAGAACCCCGCTCCGGTCGCAGCCGTTTTCCGCTTCGGGCCGAACCGGGCGCATGTCGGGCTCGCCAGCGCGTTCCGCTTCGATGCCGTAACCGGCGTGCGTGCCATCGTCGAGGCGAACGACGGCGAGCTTTACATGGCCGAGCGCCACGTGCGCTTCACCGGCGGGCAGTCGGCCTGCGCCGCGCCTCCCAACGGCAGCCCCGAGGAGATCGCCGCAAAGATGGGCAAGATGCAGCTCGCCGAGCTGACGCCAAGGGCGACCCGCTCGAACGAGTTGCAGCGCGTGCGTCTCGAGATCGGGCATCCCAATCATACCGGCATGGTCAAGGACCAGATCACGCTGCTCTATATCCAGCTTCTCTTGCTCAACCACGTCGCCGTGCGCCAGGGAGACGATACGGTGGTCGAGATCGAGGGCAGCATGTCGGTCAGTCAGGACCCCAGGTTCGAGTTCGATTTCCTGACCAACGGGGCGGACGAGCTCGCGGTGACAGCCGGCGACACCAGCGGTGCAACGTGGGAGAAGGCCTTCCCGCTCGGCCCAGCGAGCTGATCGGGCAGCTCACCCCCCGAAAAAAGAAGCGCCGCGCCTCGACAGCGCGGCGTTTCGAGTTCTCGTGTCCTGCAATTTGCGTTGATGCAGGTTCAATGGGTCAGGCTGCGACGTCGGCAGCCATCGGCTCGCACTTGGCGAGGAGTGCGCGCGTCTCGGCAAGGGCCACGGTCCACTCGGCGCGATCCTCGGCGCTCTGCGAGGCGTCGGCGACGGACTCGGCGAGGTCGGCTTCGGCAACGCCGAGGGCGTAGAGCATGGTCTCGAACTCGGCATTGGTCAGGTCGAGCTTGGGCATAGGCTGTCTCCAGAGAAGGGATGCCGCACCGGGGCTTCGCCCCAGGCTGGCCTCTGACATAAACAGATTCGCGCCGTTCGCCCTCTCCCCGCGCTCGTCGTTTGCGGGCCTTTTCAGTAAATTTTTGCCTTGACGGGGAGCCCGAATAAGCCAACGGACCGGCGCTCTTGCGGCTTTGGGCGGGCTCTTTGCAAAGGTCCCCCCTTGCACTACAGTCCCTCCCCCGCATGAAGGACTATTGAGGTGGTGGAGCCCCCGCATGAGTGACCCCAATAGCTGGAAAGACGAGGTGGCGCCGAGCCTTGCCGTGATCGAGGCCCTGGCCGTGACAGCCTGGAACCGCCTCCCGCCCCACTTCCGAAAGGTGTGCGGCGACGTCGTGATCCGGATCGAGGATTTCGCCGCCGATGACGTGCTGGACAGCCTCGACATCGAGGACGCTTTCGACCTCATGGGCCTCTACCAGGGCGTGAGCCTCAACAACAAGAGCGTCTCGGACGTTCCGCGCGAGCCGGACATGGTTTTCCTCTACCGCCGGCCCATTCTCGACTACTGGGCCGATGGCGAGGAGACGCTCGGTGCCATCATCACCCACGTGCTGGTGCACGAGATCGGCCATCATTTCGGCTTCTCGGACGAGGACATGGAAGATATCGAGGCCGAGGTTGCGGCTTGATGGGGCGGACTTTGGGCAACACGGCCGCAGAGAGAAAGAACGGTATCGCCTGCAAGCTTGCCATAGCTCCTCTCGCAGGGCATGTTCCGGCCATGAATACGGCCCCGTGCGGCGGGCGCAGAGGGCGGTACGAGTCATCGGTGCTTGCATGATCCCGACTTCCCGGACCAATCGTCTGATCGCGGGCCTCGTCCTCGCTTTGCCCGTGCTCGTGGGGTCCGTGCAGGCGGACGACGTGCCGACACCGGAGGAGTATGTCGCGCACACGGGCGGGGATGCGCAGCTCCTTCAGCCCGGCCAGTTCAAGCTCGACGGACGCTCACAGACGTGCGGCAATCGCCCGACGGTGGTCGACGACCAGCTCGACGACTATGGCGCGGCCTATCCGGGGTTTCTGATCTTCAACAGCAAGCTTCTCAACAAGGTCTCCCGGCCGGTGAAGTTCTGGATCTTCGCGCATGAATGCGGGCACCAGTTCCGTGGTTCGGACGAAGCGACTGCCGATTGTTTCGCCGTCCAACGAGGACGGGCCGAGGAGTGGCTGACGCCCGGAGGCCTCGAGGAGATCTGCCAGTTCATATTGCCCGCAAAGGGAGATTCGATGCATTTCTCCGGCAGCTATCGCTGTGAGCAGATGCGCCAGTGCTATGCGGATCCGTATCGCAAATAGGGCACCTTTGGGGCCAGGCCGACAATTCTGACCATGGTCGTACGCACGAGTTCGGTCCGCAAAGCTTGAAGGCTCCGGCTACCGCGGGGCAGGCTACATTCTTTCGGCTTTATCCCCGACTGGCTTCGAGACGCTAAACTGCCGCGTTGCCCCTTCGAGGCTCGTGGCATGCGCCTTTCAGACTACACACGAAAGCTTCTTGAGCTGGCCCGCACCGTCCATCACTGGATTGGAGCGTTGAATGCACTCGATCCGACGCGACGCAATCGGGTCGCCCGCTATGCCGAGGATATCGCGGAAACGCTGCTCCGCGCATCCGAGGCGATGGGCCGGCTGGAGATCGACCCCTCGGATCGCTTTGCCGCGCGCGCAGTGGCCCGGGAGTTCGGGCGCATCGCGGGCTATGTCGAGACCCTGGTCGGTGTGCTCTCTCAACACCTTGACGGACGCAAGCTGGCTGGCGTTAAAAGGCGCCTCGACGAGCTCGATCCGGCAGCCCCGAATGACGTCCTCGAGCCGGCCGGCCGGCGGGTGCATATCCAGCGGCTCGTTGCAGCCGAGGGCTACTTCCGGGCGCTCTCCGACGCACTTCGTGTCTAGAGCGTTTCCCACGTAGGTTGGGTCAAGGCCCGCGTCTTCAGCGGGCCGCGACCCAACGACTTTGTGCCAGCCGTTAGATGTTGGGTCGCGCTACGCTTGACCCAACCTACGGCCGTACGATCCACATCAGGCGGAAAGCACTCCAGCCTCGGCAGGACTGAAGGGATATCATGGATAAGTTCACCAAGCTCACGGGTGTCGCCGCGCCGCTGCCGATGCGCAACGTCGATACCGACATGATCATTCCCAAGCAGTTCCTGAAGACCATCAAGCGCACCGGCCTCGGCAGGTCGCTGTTCTACGAGATGCGCTACGATCCGGCGACTGGCGGCGAGATTGCCGGTTTCGTCCTGAACAAGCCCCAGTATCGCAACGCGACCATTCTCGTGACGGGGGAGAATTTCGGCTGCGGCTCCTCGCGCGAGCACGCGCCTTGGGCCCTTCTCGACTTCGGCTTCCGCTGCATCATTGCGCCCGGCTTCGCCGATATCTTCTACAACAACTGCTTTCAGAACGGGATTCTGCCCATCAAGCTCGCGCAGAAGGACGTCGACAAGCTCCTGGACGACGCCGGGCGCGGGTCCAACGCCACGATCTCCGTCGATCTCGACAAACAGGAGATCCGCGGACCCGATGGCGGCGTCATTCGCTTCGAGATCGATCCTTTCCGTAAGCACTGTCTCTTGAACGGGCTCGACGCGATCGGGCTCACGCTCGAGAAGGACGAGGCCATTTCGGCGTTCGAGAAAAAAGCCTCCGGTGAGCGGCCCTGGCTCTGACAGGCTCTCCTGCCGCGACCGCTCCCACGTTATCCCGCTTCGTCCACATCCCCCCTTGGTTCGCCTCGCCGAATCAGTTGAGCCTCTCCTTGTTAGAGGAGACGGTAACGCTCCTCCCCCGGTTCAGCTATTCCAGGGTTGGTCATGGCCATCGACGCTCTCGTGAAGCCGCTCATCCATGTCGAGCTATTTCGCGGCCTCAGGCCCTTGCAGATCACCGAGATTGCCCGTCGCGCCTTCCGCAAGGTGTACAAGCCGGGCGAGACCATCATCGAAAACGGTGCCCCAGGCGATGCCGCCGTGCTGATCATCTCCGGTGAAGCCGTGCGCGTCGCAGGTCCGGGAGCAGCGGCGGGCACGCAACCATTGCCGAATGGCACGTTGCTCGCTGAGATGGCCATGCTGATCGAGACCGATCACACGTCGACGGTGGTGGCCAAGACGGCGGTGCGGGCCCTGCGAATTCTGCGCAGCGAGATGCATGAGCAGATGGCGGAGGACCGCGAACTCGCCGATCATTTCGTGCGCCAGATCTCGGGCCGTCTCCATCGCATTGCCGACGAGTTGCGCCAGATCGACGGGGCTCTCTCCGAGGCGGACGAGAAGCTCGCTGTCCCGCCCGGCGCTCGAGCCGGCGCAGCCGCCTCGTCTCATCCGGCAGAAGTGCCCGTCATGCATTGACCGCGAGCGGAGCCAAAAGAAAAGCGCCCAACCTCGGGGGGCGAGGTTGGGCGCGGGCGCTGTTGAAGCGCTTGGCACCGGGAGGGAAGCCGGTGCCCCGGTCTGGTGCCTTCGGTTAGACGGGGGGGAGCTACCGAAATCATGACACCGACCGCGTGACTGTTAGCTAATCCCAAAAGCCAGCTTTTCAATAGGGGGAGAGGCGGCAGTTCACGAAAATTTTACCGATTGGGCTGGGTTTCCCCCAGCAAAAGGGCTTGCCAGCGTCCGAACAGCCACACCGATTAACCCATTGATTTGCAAGAGTCCGGCCTTCCCGTGTGGGCAGAAAGAACCTGGAGCCGGGATGCGCGAGGAGCGTCTCGAGCCGGCGGAACGTCACTCTCGTCTACTGAGGATGGAACTTGCTGAGGCCGACCGGCTCGATCTTGAACAGCTCGGGCTTCAGATCGTCGGCCTTGTCGAGCTCCGAGATCTCGACCTTTGTCGGCTGGCCCTGCGCGTCGGTGGTCAGCCACTCCTTGAGCTCGACCGCGGGCTTCGCTGCCAGAAACAGCTTGATGCGGCCGGGCGTATCGGGGCTCTTGTCCTCGAGCGCGACGACGATGAGATCCTCCGCGCTCTGCACCTCGTTGATGCACGCATCGCGCACGAGATCGACCTCCTTCTTGAGCAGAAGCCGGAACGGCGTCTGGTCGAGCTCGACGCGATCCTCGTTGTTGAGATCGAGGTCCTGAATGGCGAGATACTCGCCGTCGGATACGATGAGCTGCTTCGAAGGCAGCGCGTACTCGAAGCGGAACTTGCCGGGCCGCTGCAAGTAGAACTTGCCTTTCATGCGCTTCGTGTCGGCCCCCGTCTGCACGAACGCTCCCTTGAGCGAGCCGAGGCCGGCAAAGTAGTCGCTCACCAGCTTCACGGTTGCCGCTTGCTGCTCGTCGAGCGTGATGCATCTGGTCCCGGAAGGCGCCACCTCGGCGGACCAGCCCGACCCGACGCCGACGGCCTCGCCGCCGGCTTTCTTCTCCTCCTCGGCTCCGGCCGCGGTGCATGCCAGCGCCGCTCCGGCAATCGCCAGCATCCGCACGAAATTTCGCATTATCGTCCCCATGTATTCCCCCGAGCCGACCCATCACCTCCGGCGACGGCAACGGCAAGCCGACTGTCCCCAACAATTCGGCCAGATATTGGCGACGGCAAGGGTGCGGCGGCGAAGGGCTTTCTAGCGTGATCCGCCCGTTCAATGCCAGTCTTCCGGGAAATAGGCCCACCCCGGCGTGGAGAAGGAACGTGCCTGGCCGTGCCCGGTCCGCGGGAAGGCGCTGAAACTGCGGAGGGAATTGGGCCTTACGACTCGCTGTCGCGGGGCCTGCGGCGCGCGCCGGAAAGAATGTCGCGTTTCCCAGTGTGGTTGGCAGGACCGACCAGTCCGTCCTTCTCCATGCGCTCGATCAGCCCGGCGGCCCGATTGTATCCAATCGAGAGGCGGCGCTGCAGATAGCTCACGGAGGCCTTCTGGTCGCGCTCCACGATTGCGACCGCCTTGTCGTAGAGGTCGTCTCCGCTGCTCCCGCCCAAGGGCCCGCCGTCCTCGTCCGAGGGCGCACCGGCGCCGAGAATGTCCTCGATGTAGCGCGCTTCGCCCGACTGCCGCAGGGCCTCCGCGACGCTCTCCACTTCGTCGTCCGCGACGAACGCGCCATGCACGCGCACGGACTGGCCCGAGCCCGATGAGTAGAGCATGTCGCCCTGGCCCAGGAGCTGCTCGGCGCCCTGCTCGTTCAGGATCGTGCGGCTGTCGATCTTGGACGCCACCTTGAAGCTGATGCGGGTCGGGAAGTTCGCCTTGATGGTGCCGGTGATGATGTCGACGGACGGACGCTGGGTCGCCATGATGAGATGGATGCCCGCCGCACGCGCCATCTGCGCGAGGCGCTGCACAGCGGCCTCGATCTCCTTGCCAGCGACGATCATGAGATCTGCAAACTCGTCGACCACGACGACGATGTAGGGCATCGGCTCGAGGTCCAGGGCCTCGCTCTCGTAGATCGCTGCTCCCGTGCGGCCGTCGTATCCGGTCTGCACCGTGCGCGCGATCACCTCGCCGCGCTTCTTGGCGTTGCGCACGCGGTTGTTGAACACGTCAATATTGCGCACGGCGAGCTTCGACATGCGCTTGTAGCGCTCCTCCATTTCCGAGACGACCCAGCTCAAGGCCGTGATGGCCTTGTTGGGATCGGTCACAACGGGAGCGAGCAGATGCGGAATGCCGTTGTAGACCGACAGCTCGAGCATCTTCGGATCGATCATGATGAAACGGCACTCTTCGGGCGAATGCCGGTAGAGGAGCGACAGGATCATGGCGTTGACGCCGACCGACTTGCCCGAGCCGGTCGTGCCGGCGATGAGGAGGTGGGGCATGCGCGCGAGATCGGCGACCACCGGCTCGCCGCCGATCGATTTTCCGAGAGCGATCGGGAGGGTCGCGCTGCTCGAGCGGAAAGCCTCCGACTCGAGGATCTCGCGCAGCAGCGCCGGCTCGCGGCGGACATTCGGGAGCTCGATGCCCATCGCATTACGCCCCGGGACGACGGCGACGCGTGCACCCGTCGCGCTCATCGAGCGGGCGATGTCGTCGGCAAGCGCGACGACGCGGGACGATTTGGTGCCGCGCGCCGGCTCGAGCTCGAACATTGTCACGACGGGGCCCGGCTTGATGTCCTTCACCTCGCCTTTGACGCCGAAGTCGGCAAGCACGTCCTCGAGGAGACGCGCGGTGCCGCGCAGCGCGGTCTGCGACAGCTCGATTCCGGATTTCGGACCCGAAGGACGCTTCAAGAGGTTGAGCGAGGGGCGCTGGTACTGCGGCTCGGCGCGGCGGAATGAGAGCCCGCTCAACAGCGAGGAGCGCTTCGGCGCCTGCGCCTTCTGCTCGGACTTGGGTGGCGGTGCGGCGCTGTCCGGAGTCTGCGGGCCACGGTTGCCGCCGGGAGCGAAGCGCCGGGCCATGATCCGGCTCGACGGGAATTCCGTTTCGGGGTCCAGCTCCGCCTCGTCCTCGTCGTAGCAAGGAGCCTCGAGTCCGGCTGCATGGGGTTGGCCGCCGGCCTGGAGAAGAGATGCGGCCGGATCGCTCCAGGGCGCTGGCGATCCGCGCGGCGCTTCGGCGAAGGAGAGCTGCTCCTGGTGCGGCTCGAGCATGGCCGGCACGGGGCCCAGCGTCGGCTCCTTGCGCTCCTCGTGGACGGATCCTCCGAAGCGAGCAAAGCCGGCGCGATCGAGGTCCTGAGCGTTTGGATCGAGAGGCGACTGTGCCGGCCCTGCCGCGGCACCCGTGAGCCCGGCGCTGAGGCGCTGCGCCTCAGCCAAGAGGCTCTGATGCCAGCTTTGCGCCGAGGCGGGCCACTTTGGTGCTGCCTCGCGCCGGGCCAGGAGAGCGAACTCCTCGAGGCCGAGACCGAGACTGTAGGAGATGGCCGAGAGCCCGGATGCCAGCATGAGCACGCCAGCGGCGAGCGCCGCATGTCCGGGATTGATCAGCGCGAACAGCATCGAAGCGAGACCCTGGATGACGTCGCCCAGAATGCCGCCGAGGCCGTGATGCAAGGGCCAGCTTTCGCCGGCAGGAACGGCAGAGGCTGCGCCCGCCATCAAAAGCATCGACAGGGGATAGAACGCGAGCTTCAGCCGAAACGACTTGATCTCCTCCGTGCGCACGAGCTCGGCCCCCCAGAACATGGGGGCGAGAAGGGCGACAGCGGCCGCGAGCCCCAGCATCTGCAGGACGAGATCGGAGAGGAATGCGCCCGGCGCACCCATCCAGTTGCGCACCGGACCGCCTGTGATGCGCGAGAAGCTCGGATCGGTGACGGCCCAGGAGATGAGGCTCAGCCAGAGGAAGGCCACGAGCAGGAGAAGGGCGACGCCGGCGGCGCGGCCCATGATCCGCCTGATCCCGTCTTCCAGGGCGGGCGGCAGCAGGCGCTCGTCAGAGGCTCCAGACGCGTGGAGGGCCATTGGGTCCGAACTATCTTACGCAGCTACGAGAACGATACGTTCGAGCGCCTCCCGGATCACGTCCGGCCTCTCGACCAACGCGACGCGCACGTAATTCGCGCCCGGGTTGGTTCCGTCACGGCCGGTCTGGGCCAGGTAGGCACCGGGTATGACCTTGACGCCGAAGGATTTCCATAAGGTTACCGTGGCCTTTTCGGCTCCGCCGATCTGGCTCACGTCGAGCCACAGGCAGAAGCCGCCGGCCGGGCGCCGGTAGCCGAATTTGCCTTCCAGCACCGCGTCAGCAATGGCGAGCTTCTCGCTGTAGCTTGCCCGTGCGGCCGCGACGTGTGCTTCGTCGGCCCAGGCGGCGGCCGAGGCGTGCTGCACGGCGCCCGGCACCTGGGGCGCGCACATGTTGCGGACCTCGGCGAAGGTCTCGAGGAAAGTTGCATCTCCCGCGCAGAACCCCGAGCGCAGGCCGGGAAGGTTCGAGCGCTTCGAGAGCGAGTTGAAGACGACGAGGTTCCGGAACCGCTCCCGTGTGGCGGCAGCAACCTCGAGCCCGCCGATGGGCGCCTCGCCCGTATAGATTTCCGAATAGCACTCGTCGAGAAACAGCATGAAATCGTGCTCGCGTGCGAGGTCGAGTGCCTCGAGGATGTAGGCGCGGCTCGCGACCGCGCCCTCGGGGTTCGCGGGCGAGCAGACAAAGAGGGCGGCCGTGCGTGCCAAAAGACTCGCGTCGGCTGCGATCTCGTCGAGGTCGGGAAGAAACCCGCTTTTTGCGGTCGCGTTGAGCAGGACGGCCTCGGCCCCGACGGCGAGTGCGCCGGCGATGTAGGCCGAGTAGTAGGGGTTGCACATCAGGATCGCCGGCCGGCCGGCGCTGGCCTTGCGGCCGACAGCCGGGATGCACGCATAGAACAGTCCCTCGCGCGAGCCGTTGAGGGCGAGAATCTCCGATTGAGGATCGACAACCGTTGCCAGCCCGTAGCGTCGCGCTAGCCAGGACGAGATGGCGCCCTTCAACTCGTCGGTGCCGCGGATGGGCGGGTACTTGCCGAGCTGGATCGACGCCTCGGCGAGCTTCCCGGCGATGAAGGCCGGCATGGCCTCGCGCGGCTCGCCGATGGTGAGCTCGATGGGCCGCTCGTGCCCCGCCGGGATGCCCTCGATGAGTGCGCGCAGCCGTGTGAAGGGCGAGCGGATGGCGCCCGAGACGAGCATGTCGTGTCCGGCCAGATGGCCGGGAGGAAGGAGGAGCATCGTAGGGCTAATCCAGTTTGTGCGACGTGACGCTGAGCCATAGCCAAGAACGGCGAACGAGACCACCCTCTCGTGCCATGTCCCTAATGCCTGCTCGCGCCGGCGGCTCCAATGCCCGTTTCCGAGCGGACGAACTGGGCCTCGAATTGAGCGCGCTCGGCTTCGGCCCGCGGGCTCGCATCGAGGCGAGAGACGAGCCAAATGCCGAGAAAGGCGATCGTCATGGAGAAGAGCGCGGGGTTGTCGTAGGGGAAGACGGCAGCGGAATAGCCGAAGGTCTTGACCA
>Ga0233425_10001034_pt1 | contig 66030 bp, 61 predicted proteins | sample Watercolumn_Towu_2_FD_181712 | JGI IMG/M metagenome (GOLD analysis project Ga0233425, IMG submission 181712) | Freshwater microbial communities from Lake Towuti, South Sulawesi, Indonesia - Watercolumn_Towuti2014_140_MG | ecosystem: Environmental > Aquatic > Freshwater > Lake | place...
GCCGACGCCAACCGACACGCCGACATCCACGCCGACGCCAACCGACACGCCGACATCCACGCCGACGCCGACCGATACGCCGACTGACACACCGACGCCGACCGATACGCCGACATCTACGCCGACGCCGACCGACACACCGACGTCCACACCGACGTCCACGCCGACGCCGACCGACACGCCGACATCTACGCCGACGCCGACGTCCACGCCGACATCTACGCCGACGCCAACCGACACGCCGACATCCACACCGACGCCCACAGCGACGAGGACGGCCACTCCAACGCCGGTGAATCACCCGCCCGTGTGCAACAATGCCAGAGCCAACCCGGCTACCCTGTGGCCAGCTAACCACAAGTTTGTGCCCATTGCGATCCAAGGTGTGAACGACCCGGACAGCGATCCGGTCAGCCTCGTCGTGACCAGCATTTTCCAGGATGAACCGGTGAATGGCACGGGCGACGGCGACGCTGCCCCCGATGGGCAGGGTGTGGGCGCATCTGTCGCCCAGGTGCGCGCTGAACGTAGCGGAAATGGCAACGGGCGTGTCTACCACATTCGCTTCACGGCCGCGGATGGGAACAGTGGCATCTGCGCGGGTGAAGTCAAAGTAGGTGTCCCCCATAATCAAAAGGAGACCGCCGTGGACGATGGCGCTCTCTATGAGTCAACCGCCTTAGCTGCTGCCCGTACCAGTGACAATGAGCGGCGTATCTTCCTGCCGCTGATCTTAACGGCAGAGTAGCGTCTTGAGGCCCGCGTAAAGGCCGAACAGCCGGTCTCTCAGGCAGGGAACGCAGCCCGAGAGACCGGCTGTTTTTATTTGACAAGCACCCCCATCCGTGACATGATTAGCCACGGATTTGCATCCAGGCCGGCGAGGGCATTCGAGACCGCGCCGGCCGTCTCCGGGAGACCCGATCCATGACTGAGCTTACCCGCCGCGAACGTATCCTCGCCGCAGCCCGTCGGCAGCGCGCCGATCGGCTGCCGTTCTTCCACTATTGGCGCCACAGCCAGGTCGGCTGGGCGGAACGGGAGTGCCGCAACCGCGGCATGGGACTGAACTGGGTCCGGCCCGCCTATGTCGAGATCCTGCACGGCGTCGAGATCAGCGAGCGCCGCGTGCCGGCCGCGCCCGGCTTCAGCGCGGTGCAGCGGACGTATACCACGCCGATCGGCTCAGTCTGGCTGGAGGAGTGGCGCGAGCCGGGTGTGGGTGAGTGGCATGCACAGCGCAGTTGGCGCGGGCAGACTTCGCACCTGAAGGAGCGGCTAATCAAGCGTCCAGAGGACTACGCCGTCGTCCAGTGGATGGTCGAGCACACCGAATATGTCCCCGACTACTTCCCGATCGAGCAGGCCATGGACTGGGTGGGCGAAGACGGCGTGGTGCTCAGTGGGCTGCCGCATGGCCCATTCAACATGCTGGCCCTCCACTGGGTCGGCGTGGAGGATGGCCGGCTTTACTACCACATGGCCGATTGCCCTGATCTGGTGGAGGCGCTCTACGCGGCCACGTGCCGGGCGCGCGCGCCGCTATACGAGATCGCGGCGCAATCGCCGGCGCCCATCACCCTGTGCGGCGACAACATTGACTCGGTGCTGGCCAGCCCGCGCTTGTTTCGCGAGTACATGCTGCCTGTCTATCATCAAATGGCTGCCGCGCTGCACAAGCGCGACAAACTGCTCGCCGTGCACATGGACGGCCGGCTGCGAGCGCTCAAGGCGCTGATCGCGGAGTCGCCGGTGGATATCGTTGAGGCGTTCCACCCGCCGCCGTTGGGTGATCTCGATCTCGGCGAGGCGTTGGCCGCATGGCCGGACAAGGCGATCTGGGTCGGCTTCCCTGGGCCGGTGTATGCGCAAGGCCCGGAAGCAACGCAGCGCTACGCGCGTGAGCTCCTGGCGCAGATCGGCGCGGGCGACCGGGTGGCGATTGCCATGTCCACCGAGAATCAGGTCTCCAACGAGAACCTGCTTGCGCTCACGTCAGTCTTGGAACGAGCGCAGTTACCGTTATAACAGAAGCAATCATTGACTTTTACCCACACTCATCTCCAACAGGAGCCATCCAGTGTCAACAGGAACCATCATCACATCAGTGACCGCCCGCCAAGTCTTCTCGGACCGCGGACACCCCGGCGTCGAGGCGACGGTGACGACCGCTAGCGGCGCGCAAGGGGTCGCGATCTGCACCGCCGGCATTTCGGTCGGCAGCCACGAGGTCGAGTTCGCCTACGACGGCGGCCCGAAGTGGCGCGGCAAGGGCGTGATGCGCGCCGTGAACGCGGTCAACGAGCTGATCGCGCCCGCACTGAAGGGCATGGACGCGGCGCGGCAGCAGGCCATTGACCAGGCGATGCTCGACATCGGCAAGCTCAAGGTCGGCGGCAACGCGACCGCGGCGGTCTCGGCCGCGGCGCTCAAGGCAGGCGCGGCCAGCCTCGACATCCCGCTCTACCAGCACATCGGCGGGGTCAACGCCTGCACGCTGCCTGTGCCCGGCGTGATCTGTCTGGTGGGCAGCGACCGTTACGGCAGCGGCGCACGCTCCGGCGGCAAGCCGAGCTACGCGTTCATGTGCTACGGCTTCAACACCTTCTCCGAAGCCTCTTACGCCGGCTGGGATATCTCGGTTGAGTGGTCGGACGTGCTGAACCAGAAGCTCGGCGTGCCCAAACATTCCGTCACCCACGCGCCGGGCGTCCCGCGCGGCTGCGTCAAGGATGATCGCGAGATCTGGGACTTAATGGTCGAGACGATCAACAAGCTCGGCTACGAAGGCAAGATCGGCATCCAGGTGGATGTCGCGTCCGAAACCTATTGGGAGGAAGACCAGGGACGCTACATCGGCCTCTTCTCCGAGACGCCGAAGACGCAGGACGATCTCTTCAAGCTCTATCACATGATGGTGAAGGAGTACCCCTTCATCAACCTCGAAGACCCGTTCGACGAGGATGACTACGAGAGCCACGCCATCCTGACCCGCGAGCTTGACATCCAGATCGTCGGCGACGACCTGTTCACCACCGACCCGGCCCGCGTGCAGAAGGGGATCGACGCGGGCGCGGCCAACTGCGTCCTGCTCAAAGTCAACCAGATCGGCACGATCTCCGAGGCGCTCGATATGATCCAGCTCGCCTATCGCAACGGCTACGGCGTGATGCCGTGCTCCAGCCGCGGCGAAGGGGAAGACATCGCGGACTACTGCGTCGGCATCAACGCCGGAACCGTGCGCGAGAGCGCCACCGGCCCCACCGGCAATCGCTTCCTGCAGATCGAGGCGGAGCTGGGCAAACGGGCGAAGTTCCTGGGGCCGAAGGGGTTCAAGGGGCGGCGATTCCAGAAGTAGGCACAGAAACCAACGCGGCTTCCTAGACCGCGCCGAGCATGATATAATGCGGCCATGTCTGCTTTAGCCATCGCCCCAGACGCGATGCGCGGTTACCTGGATACCGCGCGCCGGCTGTGGCTTGCCGAGCGCGCCGAACGCCACCACGCGTTCGGCGCGCTCATCTGGGGTCTTTGACGCCGACGGAATCTACTACGACTGAGGTTCCGCAAGTGAAACCAATTCGTCTTTCGGGCTACGCGCAGGAACAATTGCTGCGCAGAGGCGTCAGCGAGATGGAAGTCGCTGACGCAATCCGATCCGTCCCTTGGCAAGCGGGAGAACTGGGGCGACAAGAATGCCGCAAGAACTTCAGCTGAGATTGACATATGATGCCGACGTAGACGCGCTTTACATTCGCTTCCTGGACACCACTGTTACAACAAAACATCTGGCCGAGGGGATCGCTGCGGATTATGACGCCACGGGACATCTGGCCGGTATTGAAATCCTGGATGCCCTGAAACGGTTTGGCCGCCCAGATGTGATGCGACAGGTCATCTTGGAGGATGTCGCCCTGGTCGGGGCGAGATAATCATCCGAGAATGATGTGCATATGAAAATCGCCAAAATCGAGCAATTCTTCCCCCTCAAACGCACGCGGCTGGTCAAGATCACCACCGACGACGGATTAGTCGGTTGGGGCGAGACGACCCTGGAGGGCAAACCCAAGAGCGTGACCGCCGCGGTGGACGAGCTGGCCGAATACCTGGTCGGCAAGGACCCGCTGCGCATCGAGCACCACTGGCAACACATCTACCGTTCGGCCTTCTTCCGCGGCGGCGCGATCCTGATGACCGCGCTGTCGGGCATTGACCAGGCGCTCTGGGATATCGCGGGCAAGGCCTACGGCGCGCCGGTCTACAAGCTGTTGGGCGGCGCAGTGCGCGACCGGGTGCGGGTCTATGCGCATTGGGGCATCCGCGACCTGAGCGACGAGGGGCTGGCGGCTGCGAAGGCGCGACTCGCTTGGCTGTGCAAGCTCGGCGGCTACACCGCGTTCAAGTCTGGCCCGCCCGGCAAGTGGCGCGGGCACGAGCCGCCGGCCGTCATTGACCGCTTCGTCAAGTGCGCCTACCTGATGCGCGAATGGGTGGGGCCAGAGGTCGAGTTGGCGTTCGACTTCCACGGCAAGATGACCCCCGCGCTGGCGGTTGAAATCTGCCACGAGCTGCAGGGGATGCGGCCGATGTTCGTGGAGGAGCCGGTCCCGCAGGAAAACATAGACGCGCTCAAGCTCGTGGCCCAGGCCGTGCCCTTCCCCATCGCCACCGGCGAGCGGTTCCTCACCCGCTGGGGCTTCCGCGAGGTCTTCGAGAAGGGCGCCGCGGCCTACATCCAGCCGGACGTCTCGCACTGCGGCGGCATCAGCGAGTTGAAGCGGATCGCCAACATGGCCGAGGTGTATTATGTCCACATCATGCCGCACTGCGCCATCGGCCCGGTCGCGCTGGCCGCCGCGCTGCACGTGGATGCCGCCGCCCCCAACTTCCTGATCCAGGAGCAGATTGACCAAAGCCTGGGCGGCGGCTTGCTGAAGGCCGACTGGCAGGTCGTGGACGGCCACATCGCGCTGCCGACCGCGCCTGGCCTGGGCTTCAAGATTGACGAGGCCGCCGCGCAGCGCCAGATCGCCTACACCGAGGAACTGGGCGGCGAGCACTATTACGAGACGGATGGCAGCGTGGCGGATTGGTGACGGGCGGTGCTGTACTACGGCGGCAATCCGCCCTGGGCAACGGTGTAAACCAGTTTTCACCTGATACAGGTTGAATTGAATGCCAGCACAATACCGCCGAAGCTTCCCGATCTTCGTGCAAGATCGAGAGGGGCACCGGATCTACTTGACTCAAGAACGCTGGGAGCACGCGCTCGATCATCCGGGCATGCACGAAGACTTGCTGGCGAGCGTGCTTGAGACACTGCAACAAGCTCGCCGCAAACAAGACGCGTATGATCCCGCGAAATTCAAGTATACGTTCGACTTTTCGGGCTTACCAACGCCCTACACCCACATCGTGGTCGTAGTAAAATTCGGCTGGCTGGGCGTTTCTGCAGAAGCCAACAACTTTGTGCTAACCGCTTACCTGGTTGAAAGATGGTGATATGATGAAATCAATCCACTATGATGCCGAAGGCGATATTCTGTCTGTAACGTTTGTCGAGGCTGCAGGGCAGAAGCACACGGGCATCGAACTAACGGATCAGATCGTGCTTTACTACAATCCAGATACCGCCAGGCCGCTCCAATTGGTGGTGCTGAGCTACCAAGCGCTGTTGCAGGCCAGCCGCCGGTCGCCGCTGCGACTGGATGGCCTGGCGCACGCCCCGGCGAAGGTACGCGCGACGGTCACGGCCCTGCTCCAAAGCGCGCCGCTGGCGGCTTTCTTCCAGATGGTAGAGACGCCGGGTGTGACGTTACCGACCAGCCGCTTGCACGAGATTTTTGCCCCGACCATGTTGCAGACCGTCGCGACGGCTTGATATGTCGCCGGTGGAGACCCCAATCGGGCATCTTCCCAGAGAACGCGGTCAGTCTGGTGCTCCACGCGGCCGGCGGCTTCCGCATCGTGGGCCGCCACGCGCGGATCGGGCAGTTGCGCGGCGTCTGGCGCGCTGTGCTGCTGCTGGGGCGGCGGAGCGCGGCGGTGGGATGACTGCTATCGGCCAAGCGCGAAATAAAGATTGACGGATTATGTCGTAGGCGGTATAATATCGCTAACACAGTAGCGGATCGCATCTGCGACCGAACACGCAGTCAGGCCAGCAAAACAATCACTGTGGAATGGCCCCGGAAAACAATGCGGGCAGGAGTCGGTCATGTACGACGCCGAACTGAGGCGTATGCGAGAGCTTATCTATACCCGGCGGTATGTGATGACCTTGCACGCTGAAGACGAGATGGATGCTGACGGTCTGACCATCTTTGACGTGGAACGTGTCATCCTGACCGGTGAAATCATCGAACGCCAGCGCGATCGTCAGCCCGACGAGTGGAAGTATCTCGCGCGCGGTCAAACCCTGGGCGGCGCGACGGCAATCGTGGTGACCAAGTTCGGCGCAAGCGGCAAACTTGTACTGATTACTGTCTTCTGTGAGTGATAGGTGAGCCTATGGTATGCGATATTTGCGGTAAAAGCGGTGCGCATGTGCGGCGCGTTTCACGCAGCTATGGCCGCGGGGCCAATCTTTTCGTCATCGAGAATGTGCCCATCGTCAGTTGCCCGCAATGCGGTGAGAGCTACCTGACCGCCGAAACCCTGCACGAACTCGAGCGCATCAAATTGCATCGGCGCGTATGGGCGCAGGAACGCGCGGTGGCAGTCGCAGCCTTTGCATAGCAGCTTCGCCGTTTGCCTCGATAACGAAGGCTACCCGGCTTCGCTGGAAGTCGGTAAGCTCTATCGGGCTATTCCCGATGACGAGGCGGCGGTTCATGGCTATATTCGCGTGATTGATGAGAGCGGCGAAGATTATGGCTACGCCACGGAGCGGTTTTATCGCGTGGTATTGCCGCAAATGGTAGAGCAGACCTTGCTCTTTGCCTCTGAGAAGCTCGCCGTGTAGAAGGCGGTGCGAAGCGACGGGAGGCCGGGAGGTCATATGTTGGTCAAGAATGATCAATACCCCGAACTCGTCTGCGTGCGCGCCGTCAAACCGCTGGAAGGCTTGCGGGCGCATGTCATCTTCACCGATGGCTCTGCACGCGACATTGACCTGGATCCCTATCTGCACGGGCCGATCTTCGAGCCGATTCGCCGTAATCCGAAACTCTTTGCGTCCGTCTACATTGATGCGGATTCCGAGACGCTGACCTGGCCCAATGGCGCCGATGTTGACCCTGACGTGCTGTAATATGACGGCAATCCGCCCTGGTTGGGAGGACAAGATGATCCAATGGCATGATCCTGTGGTAGAAGAAGTCCGGCGCATTCGGGAACAGCAGGCGGCGGAGGTAAACTACGATCTCGACGCCATTTTTGAACGCGCCCGCCGACGGCAGAAACAGTCCGAGCGCAAAACCGTGTCGTTTGCCAGCACAGCGACATCTGCCAATCGCCCAGAGAAGCGAGCCGCGCGCCCCAGACCTGTAGCATAAGGGCCACGGATACCCGCGCCGGGCCACGGATGAAGCCGCCTGGGAGCTACCCATTCGCGTGCAGCGAACCACACCCGCGTCATTGGTGCTGCCTGCCGAGGTGAACCGAAGCCTGTTCATGCGATCTATCTGCCTGTCATGGTGCGACATTAAGTTGGAGAAGTCCGCCACTTGGAATACGGCAGAAACCGAGTTGAGTATGTGGACCGTCCTCCGCTTACCTGGTCGAAAAATGATGATGCTATGAAATCAATCCACTATGACGCCGAAGGCGACATTTTGTCCGTGACGTTTGTCGAGGCTGCGGGGCAGAAGCACACGGGCATCGAATTGACGGATCAGATCGTGCTTTACTACAATCCAGATACCGCCAGGCCGCTCCAATTGGTGGTATTAAGCTATCGAGCCTTGTTGCAGGCCAGCCGCCGGTCGCCGCTCAACCTGGATGGCCTGGCGCACGCCCCGGCGAAGGTGCGCGCGACGGTCACGGCCCTGCTCCACAGCGCGCCACTGGCGGCTTTCTTCCAGATGGTAGAAACGCCGGTTACGATGTCGCCGAGCAGCCGCCTGCAGGAAATTTTCGCCCCGGCCATGCCGCAGACTGTCGCGTCGGCTTGATATGTCGCCGGTGGAGACCCCCATCGGGCATCGTCCCAGAGCACGCGGTCAGTCTGGCGCCCCACGCGGCCGGCGGCTTCCGTATCATGGGCCGTCGTGAGCGGATCGAGCAGTTGCGCAGCGTCTGGCGCGATGCGATGCTGCTGGAGCAGCGGAGCACGATAGTGAGGTGATTCCTGGCGGCCAGGCGCAAAATTAAGATTGACGGATTATGCCGTAGGCGGTATAATATTGCCACGAAGGTAGTTGAGGCGCAAATGTGACGTGTCGTTTCGATCCAGAAAGGTGAGTGCAGATGGCTGTCATCTCGATGTTCTACGGAATCATCATCTCAATGTATTACCTTGACAAGCGCCAACATCACTTGCCGCACATTCACGTTCGCTATCAAGAACAAGAAATCGTACTCTCGATTGTGGACGGGGAAGTATTGGGCGGCGCGCTCAAGACGAACAAGCTGCGACTGGTGCAAGCGTGGATCGAAATTCACCGCGAAGACCTGATGGCGGACTGGCTCCTTGCCAGCCAGGGGCAGACGGTCTTCACCATTGACCCTCTGAAATAGAAAGGGGGAATCGCATGAATCCGAGAGTCGTTGCAGTACGGCCGCATCCCGATTACACACTCACGCTCACCTTTGCCAATGGCGAGGTCAAGACGTTTGACGTCAAACCCTATCTGAACATCGGTATCTTCGGCGAGTTGCAGGATCAGCGTTTCTTCAACTCAGTGCGACCGGTCTTGGGCAGCATTCAATGGCAAAACGGCCAAGACCTCTGCCCTGACACGCTCTACCTCGACAGCGTGCCGGCTGGAGAATTGCAATTGGTCGCGGCCTGAAACCGCCTGGGAGCAGCCCATTCGCGTGCAGAGAACCACACCCGCCGCGTTGATGCTGCCCGCCGACTTGGCCGCGCGTGCGACTTTTCTGGCGCGGGGACATCGCACCCCAAAGGAACACAAATGAACACCAAACGTCTCGCACTTGCCATGACTTTGAGCCTCCTGACATTGGCGACCCTCATTCTGTTATCAGGGCTGCCTCATGCTTACGCCCAACCCATTCGTGGTCCGCTTTCTGTGCCCGATGTTGTTACGATGGAAGATTCGCGCAACTTGCCAGCAAGCATCTCTAGCGGCTCAACTGTCATCACCTGGACAGCTCGCGCCGACATGCCTACTCCCCGCCAAATGCTGGTGGCGTTAACATCGAGCAACGGTGAAGTATATGCCATTGGGGGAGAAGGGAATACTTATCTTGCATTATCCACAGTGGAAAAGTATGATCCGACAATCGGCGCTTGGACTACACGTGCCAACATGCCAACTGCGCGTTGGCATCCCGCAGGGGCAGTACTCTATGACAGAATCTACGCCATAGGAGGTGTAACTGGGCTTGGATACAATTGGGTAGCCACAACGGAAGAATATGATTTAATCGCTGACACCTGGCGGGCACGCGCCAGTATGCCGACTGCGCGCCAGGGTGCGGGAGCAGCAGTAGTCAAAGGCAAAATATACGTAGTTGGAGGAGTCGCGCCCAGTGGTCTTTCAACGGTAGAGGCATACGATCCAACAAACAACACCTGGCAAGCGCGTGCCAGTATGCCCACGGCACGTGGCTACTTAGCAGTAGTAGCAGTAAACGACAGGGTGTACGCCATTGGGGGACTTAATAGTGATGTCCTTGCCACAGTAGAAGTATATGACCCGGCAACTGATATTTGGCAAACGTATGCTAGTATGCCCACTGCGCGTTGGGCGCTGGCAGCAACAGTCGTCAATGGTAGGATATATGCTATTGGGGGATACAATGGTAGTAATCGAGTCTCCACAGTCGAGGAATATGATCCTGTAGCCGACAAGTGGTATACGGTTACAAGCATGTCTACTCCGCGCTATTTTCCTGGAGCAACTTCTAGCAACGGAAAGATCTATGTCATGGGAGGATCTCTCGCTGATTCTGGTAGCGGTCACTACTTGGCCTCAGTGGAGGAAGGCAGTTTCCTGTCAAACCAATCACCCACGCTGAGCGTGAACCCATCAGCAAGAGCAGATGTGGGTGACTTCGTTTATGTCCCTATATCACTCACCGATGTACTGACCTCCGACGACCTGCGCGGCGCCCAAATCGGCCTCAGAGTCAGCAACACCGCGGTTTTGACGCCGGCCGGCAACTTGCCGCCCCGCATGGGCAACCTGTTCCCCACCGGCAGCCTCTCCTACACCGTGGCGTTGAGCAACGGCTACGACTTCATGCTCACGGCCACGCTTTCGCCCACCCAGGCCATCAGCGGGTCGGGCGCGATCGTCGCGCTGCCCTTCTATGCCCGGTCCGAAGGCTGCGTTGACCTGACCTTCGCCGACCACCTCCTGACCAACGGCAGCGCACAGCTCATCAGCCACCAGGCCACGCCGGGCCGCATCTGCGTGCAGGACAAGGGCAATCTGCGCGGCGCGACCTATCTTCAGGGCCGCGCAACGGGGCATTTCACCGGCACGCTGGTCATGGCGACCGGCGCACGCGGGACATACACCACCACAACGGACGCGGCGGGCAATTTCACGTTCACCGATATCTACTCCGGCGCCTACACCGCGCATTTCACGCACACCCTGTTCGTTCACGCGGTCCGTTCGGTCATCACCGTGACGGGGCAGACCACTGCGACCGTGCCGGAAGTCGGGCTGTGGGCCGGCGACATGAACCAGGATGGCGATGTGGACAACCCGGACTGGTATGTCTGCGCGGCCGCCAGCATCCCCGTGGACGACCCCGCGTTCGACATCAACGACGACCGCGCGACCGACATCCGCGATTGCACCCTGTTGGGAAACAACATCGGACGGCCGAATATGGCGATCACGAATCCGCCGAAGACCGGCGCGGCAGCCGCCGCGCAACCCAGTCATGGCATTGCGGGCATCCAGGTCGGCCGGATCATCGCTGTCCCGCTGGGCGCCGGCGAGACGCTGCTGCGCGCCGTGGATGTCAATGGACAACTCTATGCCGCAGGCGCTCGCTTGGGTCTGCCCGCGGGCGCAACGGTCACGCATGTGGCGTTGCAGGATGGATTCGCGGGCGGGTTCCTGCGCTGGCATCAGGACAACGGCCATCTGTACATCGTCGCGGCGCCGCGCGAAGAGGCCGCCCTGACGCAAAACACTGATGTCGTGCGCCTGCGCTTCACAGGGACAGGCGCGGTCACGGTCGAGGCGTCAAGCTCGGTGGGTGAACCGAAGCCGGTTCATGCGATCTATCTGCCCGTCGTGGTCCGCTATTGAGCAGCAGGGCTTCCGCGTGCGGAAGCTCAATCCCTGGCCTCCATAAATACATGTCGAGGTGGCGGCATGAAGGTATCTCTGCCGAAGAACGTCGGTCACGATCTGGGCGGGTTCGCGGCGTTGGCCGATCTGTGGGCGAACACGGCGAACTGTACCTTTGCCCAAATCGAACTCGATCTGAGCGCGGTCACCTGGCTGGATGCGGATATGTGCGCGCCCTTTGGCGCCTTGCTGCACGCCTTGGGGCAACGCATCAACACGATCCAACTCTTGAATCTCCAGCCGGCTGTCGAGCGGGCGTTGGCGCAAAACGGGTTCTTGAGCTTCTACGGCGGCAAAACCGCTCCCGACCGTTGGGGCACAACACTGCCGTATCAACGATTTGACCCCAAAGATGACCGCTATTTCGCCGACTATGTCACGAGCAAGGTGCTCCATCGCTCGGAACTGCCGATCATGTCGGACGGTCTGGTGAAGAAACTGAGTGAGAGCCTTTTTGAGCTTTTCAACAACGCTGTGCTACACTCACAAACCAGATTGGGGATCTTCTGCTGCGGGCAATTCTTCCCAAAACGTAATCAGCTCAATTTCTCGATTGCCGATCTGGGCATCGGCATTCGTCGTAACGTCGTTGAGCACACCGGGCTGGCGCTGGACGCAGCGAAAGCGATTGTCTGGGCCACAACCGGGCGTAACACCACCCGCCGCGGCGCTATCCCCGGCGGTCTCGGCCTGAAGTTGTTGATGCAATTCGTGACTTTGAATGGCGGCAACATCCAGATTGTCTCCGACGCCGGTTATTGGCGTTGGCACGGCGGGCAAAGCTCCGCCATCGTGCTCGATCAACCGTTTCCTGGTACCGCTGTCAGCATCGAGATCAACACAGCCGACACGCAATCTTACATGCTAACGTCCGAAGCCGAAGATCGTTCAATCTTTTGAGGTCGCCATGAAAAACCCTATCCTTAAGTTATCCGCCTTCGAGATCGTCGGCAGCCCATATTGTGTCGCCTCCGGCGATGGTCAACGGGTCTACGACCGGCTGGCGAGCGCGCTCAAGGAAGGCTATCGGGTCGTGCTTTCTTTTCACAACGTCAGCATCGTGACCTCGGCTTTCTTGAACGCGGCCATCGGCCAACTCTACGGCGAGTTCACCGAAGACAAGATTCGCGAGTCGCTTGAGGTCAGCGCCATGACGCCCGACGATGTGGCGTTGTTGCGACGTGTTGTTGAGACAGCCAAACAATACTTTGCCGATCCGCGCATTTTCGCACAGGCAGTCCGAGACGAGTTGGAGGATGAAGATGGCGTCTAAGTTCGTCGCGGACATCAGCCAATACATCTTCAGCGCCGCTGATCGTCTGATGTTCGACACGAACATCTGGTTGTTGATTTACGGCCCGCAATCTCCCACCGATCCTCGGGCTGCCCTCTATTCCGCCGCGCTGCGCAAGATTTTGGAAGCGAAGAGTCGTATCTACATTGATCTGGTAGTCCTCTCCGAATTTGTCAACATGTACGCGCGGATGAGGCAGCGCCTGATTGCCCCGCAAGGGAAATTCAAGGATTTCCGAAAAAGTGCGGACTTTCAGGTTGTTGCCCAGGATATTGTTGCCGACGCTAAGAGCCTGACAAAGCAATGCGTATGGACTGACAGCGGCCTTGAGCTGGTGGTGGTTGATAGCTTGCTCGATATGTATAGGCTCGGTCAATCCGATTTCAACGACCAGATCATCGCGGCCAATTGCGAACAGCAAGGACTGACCTTGATTACCGATGATAGCGATTTCAAGGATTATCATGTCGCCATCATCACCGCCAATCAAAAGCTGTTATTGTAGACGTAAACATGGGGATTGCTCGTTAAGGAGGCACGTGATGAAGATACATATTAAGAACCTGGGGCCGCTCAAGCAGGCGGAATTCGCGCTGGGGGAAATGACCATCATCTGCGGCGCGAACAACACCGGCAAAACCTACGCGACCTACGCGCTCTTTGGCTTTCTCTCCTTCTGGCGCGAGGCGTTTGCGATCCACGTTAAGCAAGAGGATGTCAATCGCTTGCTGGCTGAGGGGGTCGTTCACATCGGCCTTGCAGAGTACATTGGTCAGGCCGAACAAATTCTCCTGGATGGTTGCCGGGAGTATACGAAACAATTGCCCGTGGTCTTCGCGGCGCCGGCGGACCGATTCAAGGAAACAGAATTTCAGGTCACCCTGGATTCGCCGGAAATCCAACCCGCAGATCAATATGAACGTCGCATCAGCTCGGCCAATGCAGAACGCTTCTCCATCACCAAGAGCAAAGGCAGCGCCGAATTAGTTGTCACCTTACTGGTCGAGAAAGAAAAGATCAGAATCCCGCAAGACGTCATCACTCAATACATTGGGGGCGCGCTCAAAGACGTCATCTTCAGTCATCTTTTCCCCGATCCTTTCATCGCCAGCGCGGAAAGAACCGGCGCTGCGATCTTCCGTAAGGAGCTGAATTTCGCTCGTAACCGCCTGCTCGAAGAGATGGGGCAGGCGGATAAGAACATCAATCCTATGGATCTCTTGTTCAAGGTCTATCAGGATTACGCGTTGCCGGTCAAATATAACGTGGACTTTACGCGGCAGCTTGAGGAGGTGGCCAAGAGAAGCAGCTTCATCGCCGAAAAACACCCCGATGTGCTGGCCGATTTCGCCGACATCATCGGCGGCGATTACACCGTCACCCGAAACGATGAACTCTACTATGTGCCGAAAGGTAAGCGCATTCGACTTTCTATGGATGAAAGCTCCAGTGCGGTGCGGTCTCTGCTCGATATCGGGTTTTACCTCAGGCATGTCGCCCAGCCCGGCGACTTGCTCATGGTAGACGAGCCGGAGCTGAACCTGCACCCCGAAAACCAACGCCGCGTGGCCCGGCTCTTTGCCCGCCTGGTCAACCTGGGCGCCAAGATTTTCCTTACCACGCACAGCGATTACATCATCAAGGAACTGAACACCCTGATCATGCTCAATCACGACCGGCCGCATCTCAAGCGAGTTGCCGAACGTGAAGGTTATCGGACAGAGGAACTCATCTCTTCCGACAAGATCAAGGTCTATATCGCGGAAGAAGCGCTGGTGAAATTGGAAGGTAGTCAGCGCAGGACCCGCTGCCAGACGCTGACTCCGGCCGATATCAGCCCGGAGCTTGGCATTGAAGCGCACAGTTTCGATACAACTATCGAGACGATGAATCGCATTCAGGAAGAAATCGTTTGGGGAGGGGAGTGACAATGTCCGACTTTGTTATTCTCCAGGAGATGATCAAAGATGCTGCTACGGTTCCATTGGTAGATAAGTACGACCGAAAGATCGTTACGCTCGCTGAACCTCAGCACACACATTCATCGGTCACTATTGCGGGAATACCGGATGACGCCGTTGTCATCAAGGCGGATGTCTTCAATCCTCCAACGTCAGTTTTTAACGATACAATGGGCGAATGCAAGCGGGCTGATTTTGTTATCATAGCCGATGCCGACAACAAAAAGGTTATCCTCTGTATTGAAATGAAAGCAGGAAAAGGCGGGACGGAAAGAGAAATCATCCAGCAGCTTAAGGGAGCGCAGTGTTTTGTCGCCTATTGTCGGGAAATCGGTCGAGCATTCTGGAATACACCTAACTTTCTCGCCGGTTATCGCTATCGTTTCGTTAGCATCAGAGAAAGCAGCATTTCCAAGCGACCAACGCGCGTCGATACAAAGACGGACGCACATGACCGCCCCGATCAGATGCTAAAAATCTCTGGACGGCGTTTCCTGCAATTCAACCACCTTGCGGGAGGGAAGTACTGATGGCCCTCCATCCCAACTTCCCCACCTCGCCCTACGCCATCCTCGACCCGGCCCTGCGCTGGTTCCCCGCTGACGAAGCCCTACGCGAGACCAGCATGGAGAAGCTCATGCCGCCGCTCGTGCCAATGTTACGCCGCAAGGTGCAGGAGTTCCGGGCCGGCGGCTACGTGGGCGCGGCGGACACCAGCCGGAGCCTGCTCAATTGGTGGTTCAACACGCCGCATCTGCTGCCGAGAACTGATGGGAGCGCGGCGGAGTTTCAGTATTACTTCGCCCAACGCGAGGCGCTGGAGACGCTCGTCTACCTCTACGATGTGGTGGGGGCGCGCGACAAGTACGACCTGATGCGCTTCGATGCCAGTGGTCTGGTCTCCGGCGGCATGTTCGACGAGACCTGGCGGCGGTTCGTGGTGAAGATGGCGACCGGCAGCGGCAAGACCAAGGTGCTGAGCCTGGCGCTGGCGTGGAGTTTTTTCCACAAACTCTACGAGCCGGACTCTGAGCTGGCGCGCAACTTCCTGGTCATCACGCCCAACATCATCGTGTTGGATCGGGTCTATCGGGATTTCCACGGCCTGCACATCTTCTTCGACGATCCGATGCTGCCGGAGAACGGCTTCGACGGCCGCAACTGGCGCGATGATTTTCAACTGACACTGCATCTGCAGGACGAGGTTCGGATCACCCGGCCGACGGGCAATATCTTCCTGACCAACATCCACCGGGTCTATTCGGGCGATGACATCCCGCCGTCGCCGGATGATGACGACCTGCGGGATTACTTCCTGGGCAAGCGGCCCACGGGCGCGACCACGGACTCCAAAGTGGACCTGGGCATGATCGTCCGGGACATTGATGAGCTGATGGTGTTGAATGACGAGGCGCACCATATCCACGACCCGCGCATGGCCTGGTTCAAAGCCATCGAAGACATCCACAACCGGCTGAAACAGAAGGGCGCGGCCCTTGCCATGCAGGTGGACACAACAGCCACGCCCAAGCACAACAACGGCGCCATTTTCGTGCAGACCGTGGCCGATTACCCGCTCGTGGAGGCGATCTCGCAAAACGTCGTCAAGCATCCCGTCCTGCCCGACGCCGCCAGCCGCGCCAAATTGCAGGAGCGTCAGAGCGCCAAGTACACCGAAAAATACGCCGACTATCTCCACCTGGGCGTGATCGAATGGCGCAAAGCGTATGCCGAACACGAGAAGCTGGGCAAGAAGGCGATCCTGTTCGTGATGACCGACGACACACGCAACTGCGATGACGTGGCCGAGTATCTGGCGGGGCATTACCCGGACTTGAAAGACGCGGTGTTGGTCATCCACACCAAAAACAACGGCGAGATTTCCGAATCTACCTCTGGTAAAGCTAAAGAGGAGTTGGAAAAACTGCGCAAACAAGCCAATGAGATTGATGGGATGGACAGCCCGTACAAGGCCATCGTCTCGGTGATGATGCTCAAAGAGGGGTGGGACGTGCGCAACGTCACTACCATCGTCGGGTTGCGCGCCTATGCTGCGCCGAGCAACATCCTGCCCGAACAAACGCTGGGCCGGGGGCTGCGCAAGATGTATCCCGGCGATGTGGAAGAATACGTCAGTGTGGTCGGCACCAACGCCTTCATGGAATTCGTGGAATCCATCCAGGCCGAGGGCGTGGTGCTGGAGCGCAAGGCGATGGGGGAAGGGACAGGGCCGAAGGCGCCACTGGTGATCGAAGTTGACACCGAGAACGCCAAGAAGGATATCGCGGGTCTGGACATCGAGCTCCCCGTGCTAACACCCCGGGTCTATCGGGAATATAAAAACTTGGGCGATCTGGACGTCGCCGCGCTGGGACAGCCGCGCGTGCCGTACTTGCAGTTCAGCGAGGAAGAACAGCGGGAGATCGTTTTCAAGGACATCGCGACCGGCGCGATCACGCACACCACGCTGCTCGACACGGCCGGCGTCGCCGACTACCGGAGTGTGATCGGCTACTTTGCGCAGACCCTTATGAAGGAGTTGCGCCTGGTTGGCGGCTATGATGTGCTGTACGGCAAGGTCAAGGCGTTCATACAGGAGGGATTGTTCGACCGTCCGGTGGATCTGGAAGACCTCAATACTTTGCGCAACTTGTCGGAGCTGGCCGCCACCAAAACCTTGATCGAGACCTTCAAGAAGGCCATCAACGCGCTGACCGTTCGGGAGAAAGGGGATGCCGAAATCCGCGACACGATCAGACTGCGCCAGACCCGGCCCTTCGTCGCCAAGGATCAAGGCTATCTGGTCCCCAAGAAAAGCGTCTTCAACCGCATCATCGGTGATAGCCCGCTGGAACTTGAGTTTGCCGCGTTCCTGGAAGGTTGCAGCGATGTGGTCTCGTTCGCCAAGAACTACCTGGCCGTCCACTTCAAGCTGGACTATGTAAACGCAGACGGCGACATTTCCAACTACTACCCGGATTTCCTGGTCAAGCTATCCGACCGGCGGGTAGTCATTGCCGAAACGAAGGGGCAAGAAGACCTGGATGTGCCGCAGAAGATGGCGCGGCTGCGACAATGGTGTGAAGACGTCAACCGGGCGCAGTCAGATGTAAAGTACGACTTCGTTTACGTAGACGAAGAGAGCTTTGAGAAGTACAAGCCGACTTCATTCCGCCAATTGCTGGCGGCATTCGAGGAATATAAAGTATAAGATGCGATGGGATAAGGAGGAACCCAAGATGACCACATTCACCGATACCGACATCCGCGCCGGCGCCTCCGATCAATCCTACGAACGCGGCGTCAGCTACTATCACGACGGCGCGGTCTCCGACGTGGTCCGCCGCGGCAATCTGTTGACCGCGCATGTGCAGGGCAGCGAGTACGCACCCTACGAGATCGCGGTGACCCTGACCGACGACGGAGACATCGGCAGCGCGACCTGCACCTGCCCCTACGATTGGGGCGGCTACTGCAAACACATCGTCGCAGTCCTGCTGACGGCGCTGGCGGAAGACGCCGTCGCAGTCAAGCCGGATTTGGAGACGCTGCTGGCCGGCCTGACCGAGGCGCAGTTGCGCCGCGTCCTCCACGCGCTGGCCGATGAGCAGCCGGCCCTGATCGCGGCCATCGAGCAGGAGGTGGCGTGGCTGACGACGCCGCCGGTCGCCGCCCCAGCCCCGATGACGCCGGTGGTCCACGGCATCGCCTACGACCTGGCCGCCATCCGCCGCGAGATCGGCAAGGACATCCGGCAGGCCGCGGCGACGGGCGGCGGGGGCTATTCCAGGGGCGGCTGGGACGATGACGAGGCCGGCGTCATCTACCCCGACGAGGCGCTGGGGCCGCACCGCGACCTGGCGCAACGCCTGCTGGCGGCCAACGACCCGGCCGCGGCCACCGAGGTGATCACCGCCATGATCGAGGCGTGGGGCGGCGGCATCGCGGGCCTGGATGAGTGGGTCGCCGAGGCCAACGAGGATGCGTTCCAGGATGCCAGCCTGACCCTGGGCACGTTGCTGGCCGAGGCGCTGTTGAGCCAGGACTTCACCCCGGCGCAGCGCGAGCAATGGCTGGCGCGCGTCGAAGACTGGACCGCCGAACTGGTCAATCTGGAAATCGTTGAGACTGCGCTGGATCAATGGTGGGACTACCCGCCGCTGGCGGCCGCCATGCAAGGAAACATCACTGAGCGGGGCGCGTGGGAAGGCGCGGCGCCTGATTTCGCCGACGAGTTGACGTTGGTGCGGCTGCGCATCCTGGAACGCCAGGGCCGGACGCAGGAGTATATCCATCTCGCCGAAGCGGAAGGACAGGCCAGCCTCTACGTCAACATGCTGGCCCGCAGCGGGCAGGCGGCCCAGGCGGTCGCCGAGGCGCGGCAGTGGACCGATGGCCCGGATGAGCTCCTGTCGTTGGCCCAGGTGTTGGTCGGCCAGGGTGAACGCGCGGCCGCGTTGGAAGTGGCCAGCCACGGGCTTAGCATGGCCGGAGCGGGGAACAAAACCGCGCTGGCGCGCTGGACCATCACGCAGGCGCAGGGGGCGGACGATCCTGCGCTGGCGTTGCGGGCCGCGCAAACCGCCTTCACCAGCAGTTGGGAGTTGGCCGATTACCAGGCCGTCGAACGGCTGGCCGGGGCCGCCTGGCCGGCGGTCAAGGCCGGGCTGCTCGACCAACTCGCGCGCTCCCAGTCCTACCACAAAGTGGACATCTACCTCTACGAGCATATGCTGGTCGAAGCGATGGCGGTCGTGGACGGGTTATACTGGAGCGGAGACCTGGCGCGCGTAATCGAGGCGACGCGCGCCGAGTTCCCCGACTGGGGCATCGGCAAATGCCGGCGGCAGGCCGAGAGCATCATGGACGCGGGCAAGGCCAAGGATTACGACGTCGCCGTGGGCTGGCTGCGCATCGCCCACGACATCTACCGGCAGCACGGCCGCGGAGCTGAGTGGCAGACGTACCTGAACGGTCTGCTGGAGACGCACGGACGGAAGTATAAGCTGGTGCCGATGTTGCGGGGGATAGGGTAGATGGAACCAAAAGTCATCAAGACCGAAACAGAATATGAGGCTGCGCTGGCCCATGTCGCGGAACTGATGGACGCACAGCCAGGCTCGCCGGAGGAAGAGGAACTGGAGCTGTTCTCTCTGCTGGTCGAGCGCTACGAACAGGCCCACTTTGCTATCGCGCCTCCCGATCCGGTGGAGGCGATCCTGTTTCGTATGGAGCAGGAGGGACTGACCCGCAAGGAGTTGGCCGCGTATATCGGTAGCCCGAGCAAGGTGTCGGAGGTTCTCAACCGCAAGCGTCCGTTGAGCCTGACCATGATCCGCGCGCTGCGCGCGGGCCTGGGCATCCCCGCCAAAGTTCTGGTGCAGGAATCGAGGAGTGGGCCTGGCTGGCGCTCACCATCGGCGCGTATTTCGCCTATCTGATGCTGGGGATCACGTCCGCGCTGTGGGCCAGGGGCATCTGGTTCTCCGAGAACGACGTGCTGCACATCGGCCTGATCATTTGGATGGTCTACCTGGCGCGCGGCGTGGCGCCGCGGGTGCGGGATGCTGCGCCCGTAGGTGAGCGCTAGGCTGCGACAGCGAGTGGTTGAATGCGCGCCAACGCCTCATGGTAGCCGCGCTCGGATTCCCAAAGGTCTCGTGCCTGTTGCGCATTCAGCCAAAAAGAGGGGGAATTCCCAAACAAACGCGCCAGGCGCAGCGCCATGATCGGCGTGATGGCGCGATCTTCGCTGAGGAGTTCGTGGATCGTCTGGCGCGACACGCCCAAGGCTGCGGCCAGCGCGCTGGTCGTCAAGCCGTAGTCAGGCATGAAGTCCTCGCGCAGCATTTCTCCGGGGTGCGTCGGCGGAATCCGGCGCGGCTCGATATTTGCGATGGCCATGGCTCGCTCCCTAATGATAATCCGTGATTTCGACATCGTAGGCGTCGCCATCCCTGAAGCGAAAGCAAATACGCCACTGGTCATTGATCGAGATCGAAAACTGCCCAGTGCGATCACCTGTCAATGCATGCAAACGGTTGCTCGGCGGCACTTTGAGATCGCTCAAATCATTTGCCAGATCAACATATTCCAATCTGCGCAGCGCCCGGCGCGCCAAATCGGGCGGAAGCCGCTTTGACCAGCCGGCGACAAAGAGCTGCTGTGTTTCCCGATCCGCAAATGTTTGAATCACGTCCCCATTGTAACGTGTCACGTGACAGTTGTCAAACCATCATTCCTCGATTAGAATGACGTGCGAGGCGATCCCCTATGGATTTGGTCAGCATCATCATGAAAGTCTGGAATGCCGGCCCACACGTGCGGCTGTGCGTGCAAACCTTGTTACAGCACACCGATGACCCGTTCGAGCTGATCGTGGTAGACAACGGCTCGCGGCCAGAGGTCGTGCAATTTCTGCGCGCCACCGCGTCCGCCGACCCGCGGGTGCGGCTGATCGAGAACCCGACCAATGTCGGGCCGGGACACGCCAACCAGCAAGGCGCGGCCGCAGCACGGGGTCGTCTGCTCTGCTTGATTGACAGCGATGTGCTCGTGCCGCGCCATTGGCTGGCGCGGCTGGTCGCCGAGCTTGAGCGCCACCCCGAGGTGAAGCTGCTGGCGCCGCTCACCTATCACCGTACCCTCAGCCACCCGTTCGGCCCGGAGGACAGCGCCGTCGCCTGGTTCCGGGTAAAAGCCGAGCAGCCGCGGCTGTCGCCCCTGCGCCAGTTTTATGTCTACTCCGGGGGCCTGAACATTAACGAATTCGACGAGTTGATGTGCAGCGCCCACGCGCGCTCGTTGACGCCGCCCGGCATGATGCCGTGCCCGCCCGCGTTCATCGGCGCCTGCTGCGCCCTGCTCGACGCCGGCTTCGTCGCCACGGCCGGCGGGGTGGCCGACCCTCAGTTCACCCACTACGGCAGCGAGGACGTGGATCTGTGCTGGCGGATCGGCGAGCAGGGCGGGCAGATCGCGCGCACGTCGGCGGTCTACGTCCATCACTTCCACAATTCGAGCCTGATTGACAACGCGGTGGATCGCGAGGTGGTCTTGCGGCCGGCCAACCAGCGCCTCTACGCCAAGTGGCGGGCCAGGCTGATCGCGCTGGCGCAGGCCGAGTTGGCGCGGGGCGGCTCGCTCAAGGATTACCTGGCCGAGCATTACATCTTCCAGCCCCTATCGCGGCACACTCCGCTCATCGCCGATCTGCGCGCGGCCACGGGCTGCGCCGATCTCCCGGCGGAGGTCGTCTGGCGGCCGCGCGCGTGACATGGCGGCGCGGGTGACAGGGTGAGTTGAAGCTGCTGGCGCAATATCCGACCAACGCCGAACTGCTACGGCGGCCCAACCATGACGCGTTTCATCAGGGGATGCGCCAGAGCAGCATTCACACTTCTTGTCGTGCTCCTCGCCTCTCTTTCGCCTGACCCAGGATTGCACGAAGGCGGCCGACTCCGACATCTTCTTCCCTGATTTCACCGGCATCAACCTGGCCTGCAACGAGGGCTTCCCCGGCGGGCTGCTGGGCGGCCAGGTCTGCCTCGACCGGGATGACGAGACACGCTGCTACGGCATCACGTTCCTTTGGGCCGAGCAGTTCGCGGATCGCGCAGCCTGGGCGCATGAGATGGGGCACGCCTGCGGTCTGCGCCACTCGGAGATCGCGGGCCTGCCGGGATACGCCAACCCGTGGGATGTGATGAGCGTAGGCGGTTGGTGAGCCGCAAGGGAGAAGATGCCCGACTCCATGCCGGCGGCATGTGGCAGATCGGCCAGCGGTTTACCGATGCGGCGCACGGGATCACGATTGCGGTGGATGCGGAGACGGAGACGGGATTCGTCATCACGATCGTCGTCGGGAAGTGAGCGAGCCGCCTCCCTTTCGGCGCGAATGGGCAAAAAAGAACGAACAACGTAGGGCAACGATTGGAGAACAGACCGTGATGTCGCCTATGTTGCCAGAGCCAGAACTGCTGGCTGCTTGACGGCAGCCAGCGGAATCGTATTCTGTGCACGCGGTGGACGATAGGTGACCACTGTAATCCACTCGTTGACTGGCGGAGCAGCCAGGATGGATTGCATGGCAGCACGCCACGAGTCCGGCCAGCCCTTGGCCTGCAAGGCAAATGTGCGCGCCCCATACTCGTCGGGCTGAATGAGCCTGGAGAAATTGTTGAACACCAGACTCACCGCCGTCCTATTTTCGGGCTGGAAGTGCAGGGTGATGTCCGGCGTAAGGTTGACCACGGCGGTCGCGCTATCCTCGGTGAAGAACACCTCGAGAATATCGGCATCCTGATAGTAATCATAAACGGTTATGGACAATCCAGTCGTGCATCACAACTCCTATGCGACAGCGACGCCGGAGAGCAAGACAACATATCTTCTCAATACAGTCTAGATTACTTTCAGCTCGCGCAATACCTGCACCACCGGTGGCGGCTGCCAGAGCCATTCGGCCCGCAGCCAAAAGCCGGCGATCACTTGCGACCGGAAGACGCCGTCGGTTCCGGTGAAGGAGAGTTGATAGCGTCCGCCGGCGTCGCGGTTGTAGATCGCAGCCCACCGCACCTGCGGATCAATCAGCCAATACTCCGGCACGCCGCCGCGCTCATACTCGTTGAACTTCTCCCCGCGGTCGCGGCCCACGCTCTCCGGCGAGACGATCTCGACGACCAGATCGGGCGCGCCTTCCACCCGGTTCTCCAGCAGCCGGTCGAGATGCGCCTGCGCGACGAAGATCAGGTCAGGCTCGCGGCCCTGTTCCAGCTTCACCTGGAAGGGGGCGCTTAGAACTACACCGGCTTCGCGCTGCTCGACATAGGGACGCAGCACACTGGTTAGAAAATCCGCGACGTTTTGATGCTTCTTCGATGCCGGGCTGGTCATAATCACCTCACCGTTCACCCATTCCGCAAGGGTGTCTTCGTCGGCGCGATCCAAGAACTCCTCGTAACTGATCTTGACCGGGGCAGCCGGCGGCGCAGCCAGCAACACCTCGAGCAATTGCGCGCGTAGCTCAGGCGAGATGGACAAGCTCCCCCGACTATTCGCCCGCGCGGGCCTGGTCAGGGCTTCCTTGGGTTCAGGCATCGTCCGAACAACAGAGCCGATCATCGCCACACCTCCATCCCTTTCACACGACACACGCATTGTACCACCGCAGGCGCGTGCAGTCAACGGCGCGCGAAGTGATGACTATCCATGAGTTCAGAAGTCACTGCGAGGAGCGTCTTCTGCGACGAAGCAGTTTCGTTTATGGGGCGAGATTGCTTCGCAAAAACCGCTCGCAATGACCTCGCGAAATGGCGCTCGATCCCGCTATGCCTGTTATTGCCGGCGCTGTTTGACCGTCAGCTCCGGCGAGATTGCCAGGCCGGCCCAGCGCAAATGCGCCTGAAACGCATCCAGTTGCCCGCGATCCACCACGACCAGATCGGGCGCCAGCTCGCCGCGCAGGAAGCGCCGCAGCTTGAGACTGGCGACGATAGCGGTGAAGATGGCCGGCTGGGCGCACTGCAGCACGGTGACGCCGGCCAGCCCGACGGCGCTCGGCTCGCCGGCCCAGGCGCGCAGGGCCACCTCGAGCAGCGGCGGGAGCGGGAAGATCAGCCGGTCGGCCAGCAGTTTGAGCAGCTCGGCCAGCGTCCCGCCGGCCTTCAAGCCCGCGGCCACGCTCGCCTGCGTCAACTGCCATCGCTGATCCGCGCGCGGCTCGGCCCAGCGGCCGAGCTGGGCGTCGAGCAGCATGTCTGCCGGGCGCGGCGATACCGCCATGATGCCTTCCTCATCGGCGGTCAGGCACTTGGCGGGCGCGGCCGCGTAATTCACGTGCTCACGCACACGGGTTCCGGTCATCTGTTTCGCCTGACGCGCGCCGATCAGCAGGAAACGATCGCCGACCGGGGCGCCCGACAGGCGTTGCGCCTCGGCATCGCGGCTGGCGGCATCGGCGAATTCCAGCAGCCGCGCCCGGCGATAGAGCGTCACCTGCTCGCGCAGCGCGGCCCACTCGCGCAGCTCCGCGGCCACATTCTGCGGCAACGGCCGGCCCGCTCCACCCGCCAGCGCGGCCAGCAGCCGATCCAGCTTCGAGCCGCTTTCGAGCGCCGTGTAGACCACCTGCCGCGTGAGCCGGTACTGCGCGACATGCTGCTGCGTCTGGAACCGCTCGGCGTGCCGCTCCAGAAAGGCCAATTGCTCCGGGCTGGCCCGGTCAAGATAAACCACGACCTCGAAATTGGGTTGCACCACCCAGGCCACCCGGGCCTCGGCCGTCGGCGCCGGCATGGCCGGGGCCGCCTCGCCATGCAGAATGGCGCGGCCCAGGTCAGTGAGGCGCAACGCGACCAGCGTCTTGTCCCGGAAGCCCAGCTCCACGACGCCCAGGAAGTGACACCACGTCGCCAGCGCATGTTCGAGCCACACCCGCTCGCTGCCGAGCCAATTCTGGCGCAGTTTCGCCTGCCAGGCCAGCAACTCCTGACGGGCCTGCTCCGCGGTTTTGCCGTAACTGTATGGCGGGCCAGAGAGGTATGAGAGGGAGAAATGCTCGCCGATCCGCTCGTACAGGGCGCGCTCCAGTTCGTCCACGGTGAAGAAGCTGGCGCCCTGGCCCGGCAGAGCGGTGAGCGCGATGATCAGCGCCTGGCGGGCCTGGATCAGGCGCGCGGTCTCGAAGTAACCCGCCTGCTGCCCGCGCTCGTCCCATTCGTTAGCCTGCACGAAACCGTGGAAGACCTGGCGCGTCTGCTCGGCATAGGATTGCGCGGCGAACGCGTTCACCGGCGCGGCGAGATTCAGCAGGGCCGCGTCTCCCTTCAGGATGCCGCCATGCCAGAGCGCGTAGATCAGGCCCGGCGCCAGGTTGGGGAAGGCGAGGCCGTCAATCTGGGTCACGTCTTCGGTCCAGCCCACCGCCTTGGCCACCCGTCGCATATCGTTGACGCGCGGCGCGCCGTTCTGCGTCAGGCCGATGCCGCCCTGGTTCTCCACCGCTTGCAGCAACCCGATCAGATCGAGCGCGACCGATTGCGGTCGGCGCTGGATCGTTGCGTCCGGCGGGGCAATCGGCTTGATCTTGAACGGCGTGATCTCCGGCAGGCCGGCCGCGGCCAGCAGCCGCTCGTCGGAGTAGACATTGGCCGACCCAAAATCATGCATATAGGTCGGGCTGTACTCGCTTGCGCTCAGCGCCAGGCCGCGGCGGATGAGCACGGAGAGCACGTTGGCGCGATCGTCGCCGTAAGGAGTGCGCGTGCCCGGCAGGTTTGCGCCTGTGGCGCGCAACGCCACGCACAGCGCGACCCCATCCAGCGCGCCGCCCGCGGCCTTGAGGAGCGCCAGCGCGTTCGCCTCCCACGGCAGCAGCGTGGCGACCGCCGCGCGCACCTTTTCAGGGTCGGCCAGACCTTGCCGGATCAGGGTGATGCATTGGTCTTTGCGGGTCTGGCTGCCGCCGCCCCACATGCGCGCCATGCTCTTCAGCTCGGCGGCTCCGACGCGTGACAGAACGGCATCGAAGCGCCGCGGGGTTGATGCCATCAATCCTCCACGACCTTCGGAGTATGGCCCAGCTTGCGCAGACGGGCCAGCAGCGCGTCGAAGCCGCCGGGCGTCACGATCGCCGCGCGATCCGACAGGCGCACCAGGATCAGCTTGCGCGCCTGCGGATCCGCCGCGATCATGTCGAGCAGCACGCCGTCAGCGACCTCGAGTAGGGGCAGGTTTTCGTGCAAGATGGGGGGCGTGATGGTCATCTCAATACTCGAACACTACCGCCTGATGCCCCTGTACGCGCGGCACAGTCACGTTGATCGCGGCTTCGACGCGCGCGAGCGGGAGCGCGACGCGGCCAGGGATGAGGTAGGCGGCGGTGATCGCCTCCGGCACGCGCACGGTCAGCGGCACGTCGAACAGCGGCGGCAGGTCTTCGATCACCAGGCAGCGGCCGCGCTGGAGCGGCGCGCCATAGAGCAGGTGCGCCACGTAGCGCCGCGCCTCAGTCTGATGCATCAGGCTGACGCGGCCGGCGCTCGGCAGGCGGGTCTCGACCAGCGGCTGCGCGTAGATCAGGCGCAGCGCGTTGGCGAAAAGATCGCGGTGGACGCGCGCGCCGTGCTCGTGATAGAGCTTGCCCAGACGGTGCGGCAAAAAGACGACCCGCCCCTTGCGCAACGCCGCCGGATGCGAGGCGCGCGCCAGTTGGTACGGCGTGTTCTGATGCGAGCAGAAGCGGCCGTAGGTGCGGTTGAAGTACGGCTCCCGGATCGTCGCCAGCACTTCGGTTCCGGCATGGGGCTGCACGCGCAGCGCGGCCTCATAATTAAGGAAGGGGCTGGCCGGCAGGTCACGCCGCAGCGCCTCGCCCGCGACCGTGAAATCATCGTCGTAATTTGCCGGCCCTAGATAATCCACACCCACATCGAGCAGGAAACGCCCCTTTTGCGCATCCAGCGCGCTCTCGCCCAGCACGAGCAGGCTGCCGCCCCCCGTCGCGTACGCGTTCAGCTTCGCCGCCTCGTCGGCGCTCAGGCAGGCCGCGCCCGGCAGGACGATGGCCGCGTATTGGGCCAAGTCTTTCGCCGGATCCACGACCAGGAAGTCGGTCTGCGTTTCCAGCAGCATGATCGCCGTGCCTTCGTCGTCCGCCTTCGAGTTGGAGAACCAAAGGCCCAGATTGGCGGCCGGCACGGCGTTCAGCCCGTACTCCTCGATCTGCTCGACGTAGGCGAACGCCTGGCCGATGTTGGCGTAGGTCGCCAGATCCATCTCGCCCGCTGGGTGGAGCTGATCGCCGAAGTTGCACGCCGCGCCGAACGCCAGCATCGCGCCGGCCTCGAAGCGCAGCGCGTCGGGGTGCTTGAAGCCGCCGAACTCGCCCCAACTTGTGTGGAATTTGCCGCTCATCGCGATCAGTGGCTTGCCGGTGTTGTGGAAGAACTTGGCGCGCAGCGGCAGCTTATCGTAGCCGCCCCAGGTCGTGGGCAGATCCTCAAGCTCCTGCTGCGAGTTGTCGTCGAACAGCCGCGCCTTGACGTTGCGGCCGCGCGTGTCGGGATGCAGGATGGTCGTGCCGTTGAAGTAGACGGTCGCTTCAGGATGATAGCGGTAGAGGATCTTCTTGCACGCGGCGTAGAAATGCCGCCATTTGGTCGCGCCGTATTGGAAAACCGCCTCGGAGTCGGCCACATCGTAGCCGCCCGCGGCCATCCCACGCCGGCAGGTCGCGCAATAGCAGGGCGGCCCGCCGGTGATATCATACCACAGGCCGTCCACGGGATAACGCTGGCAGATCTCCTCGGTCTGACGCAGCATCAGGTCGAGATAATCACCGCTGGGACACATGAACTGCCAGGAGAAGTTCGGTTTGCGGTCCTCGGGGCGGGCGTGGTCATCCCAGTTGATGGATGCGATGCCGCCGTCCTCGCGACGCACACACCATTCGGGGTGCGTCATCGCGTCGTGCACCGACCAGCCGACCGTGTAGTAGATCGGCGCACGTACGCCGATCTCGTGACACGCCTCGATCTGGCTGCCCAGCAGATCGAAGCCCAGGGTCGGGTGGATCGCGCCGATCTGCGACGGATAGTAGCTCCAGCCGTGATGGCACTTGGCGAAGATGTTGATCCAGTTGACGCGGCCGAGCTTCAGGGCCTCCTGCCACTGGGTCTTGTCGAAGCGGCTACCCACACCGGGGATGTGCTCGGAGGTGTGGAAATCCAGGTGAACTTGGCGGGCCAGGATTGGAAGCATAGGATTCTCCCATGAGTAAGGATGATTCGCTCGCGCAGACGCAGTATAGCACAGCCAACGATGACCGGCTATTTCGCCTCCTGGCCAGTTTGTGCTATGATACGCACAGATACCCCATGACCGGCTGCCAACCTCAACAGCGGCCCGGCGTGTCGCATCTCTTATGACAAAGAGGTAAAAACCCCATGGACGATCGCATCATCCGCATGAAGCTCGAGGCCATCCGGCGCAGCGCGGTGACCGCGCGCTGGCCGATCGGGCCGTGGCAGGCGCGCACGGCCGATTTCATCGCCGTCGGCGAATATCGCTTCGACGGCGATTGGGCCGAGATGGCCGGCGAGACGGCCTGGCCCGCGAGCAAGACCGCTTTCATCCGGGCGGCCGCCGAGACGCCCCCCGACGTACCGGCCGCGGGGCTGTTCATCCAGTTCGACGCCGAAGGGCTGGAAGGGCTGCTGACGGTGGATGGCCGGCCCTACGCCGGAATTGACGCCAACCACTTGCGCGTGGCCGTCCCGCACGTTGGCCGCCTGAACCTGGAAGCGGAGTTCGTCTCGCTGCTCGCCTCGCTCCACCGCCCCGAGCTGCGCCGCGAGCGCGGCCGGCTGCGCGAAGTCGCGTTCGTCCAGATTGACCACGAGATCGAGGCTGCTTACTTCGACCTCTGGTTCACCTGGGAGGCCAGCCAGCAGGCCAAAGACACCCGGCGCAAGCAGCTTCTCCACACCGGCTTGGAGGTCGCGCTGCTGGTCGTGGATCTGACCGCGCCCCCCGACGCTTATCGCCAGCAGGTCGCCGCGGCCCGCCGCCTCCTGGCGGAACGGATCGCTGCCATCGCGCCCGACCCCGAAGCCGGCCGCATCTACCTGACCGGCCACTCGCACATTGACACTGCCTGGCTCTGGCCGCTGCGCGAGACGGTGCGCAAATGCGCGCGCACCTTCGCCACCGCCTGCCGGATGATGGAACGCTTTCCGAACTATCACTTCTCCTGCTCGCAGCCACAGCTTTACGCGTACACCAAAGAACACTTCCCGGCGCTGTACGCGGAGATCAAAAAGTGGGTGGCGACCGGCCGTTGGGAGTGCACCGGCGGGCCGTGGGTCGAGATGGACTGCAACGTGCCATCGGGGGAGGCGCTGATCCGGCAGATGCTCCACGGGCTGCGCTTCTTCCGACGGGAGTTCGGCGCGCGGCCGCATTCGCTCTGGCTGCCCGATGTCTTCGGCTACCCCGCGTCCCTGCCGCAGATCCTCCAGGGCTGCGGGCTGCGCGATTTCTACACCAACAAGCTCCACTGGCAGGCGCGCAATGTGTTCCCAGTGAACCTCTTTTGGTGGGAAGGCATTGACGGCACGCGCGTCCTGGCCCACATTCCCAAGCTGCGCAACGGCTACAACGGCTGGCCGAACCCCGAACAATTCACCATCGGCTGGGACAACTACGAGCAAAAAGCGGTCTATGACGAGCTGCTCTTCCCGTTCGGCTTCGGCGATGGCGGCGGCGGCCCGACCGAGGAGATGCTGGAGTTCACCGCCCGCGCCGGCGCGTTCCCCGGCCTGCCCGCATGTCGCCAGGGCGGCGGCGAGGCGTATTTCGACGACGTGCGCGCGACGCTCGAGCAGGGGTCAGGAATCAGGAGTCAAGAGTCAGAGAGCAGCCGTCCCCTGACCCCTGACCCCTGTTCCCTGCCTCCTGCCCTCCCCGCCTGGGCCGGCGAGCTTTACCTGGAGACGCATCGAGGGACGTATACCACGCACGCCGAGATCAAGCGCGCCAACCGGAAGAACGAGCTGGCGTTGCGCGAGGCCGAGATCGCCGGGTTCATGGCCGAGGCGACCGGCGCGCCGGTGGATCTTCGGCCGCTCGATGCCGCATGGGAGAACCTGCTGCTGCTCCAGTTCCACGACATCCTCCCCGGCAGCTCGATCGGCGAAGTATATCGCGAGGCCGCGACGGATCATGCCCGTATCGCGGCGACCGCCCGCACAGTGCGCGACGCGGCCTGGCGCGGGATCGCCGACCAGGTGGCGGGCGCCGGCGACGTGGTCGCGTTCAACAGCCTCTCGTGGCCGCGCGGCGATGTCGCGACCGTCACGTTGCCCGAACGCGTGCTGCCGGCGCAGTTGGGCTGCGACTGCGCACCGGAGATCGAGCTGATCGGGCCGGACGGCCAGGCCACCCCCGGCCAGGTCGTGCGCCAGGCGGACGGCCAGGTCGAGTTGGCATTCGCCGCCGACGGCGTGCCTGCGGCCGGCTATGCGCGCTTCACGGTGCGCCGGGCCGCCGCGGCCGCCGAGTCCAGCCTGCGGGTTTCCCCGCAGCGCATCGAGAACCGCTTCTTCACGATCGAGCTGGACGCCGACGGCTGCATCACCCGCTTGTTCGACAAACGCTGTGCCCGCGAAGTGATCCCCGCCGGGGGGCGCGCCAACGTGCTTCAACTCTTCCAGGACGGCCCGGAGCGCGAGTCGGCCTGGAATATCCACGCGACCTTCGAGAAACGCGCCTACGCGTGGGACCCTGGCGCGACGGTCGAGGTCATCGAGGCTGGCCCGGTGCGCGCCAGCCTGCGCATCACCCGGCGCTACCGGGCCAGCACGCTCGTGCAAGAGCTACGCGTCTACGACCGGCTGCCGCGCATTGACTTCGTCGCCCGCGCCGACTGGCAGGCGCGCCAGGTGTTGCTCAAGGCGGCGTTCCCCGTGGCCGTGCGCGCGCCGCGGGCGAGCTTCGAGATCCAATTCGGCGCAGTGGAGCGGCCCACGCATCGCAACACCTCCTGGGAGCAAGAGAAATTCGAGGTGTGCGCCCACCGCTGGGCTGATCTCTCCGAGACCGGCTATGGGGTCAGCCTGCTGAACGACTGCAAGTACGGCTACGACGTGCGCGACAACGTGCTGCGCCTGACGCTGCTGCGCGGCCCTGAATCGCCCGACCCGGACGCCGACCGCGGCCGTCACGAATTTACTTACGCGCTCTACCCGCACGCCGGTGATTGGGGCGCGGGCGAGACGGTGCGGCGGGGGTGGGAACTCAACGCGCCAATGGTGTGCATAGCAGGCGCGGCAGGACAACCGTCGAGCGCAAAGAGCGCGTCCTTCATCCAGATCGAAGGCCCCGCCATCCTGGAGACGATCAAGCCCGCGGAGGATGACGACGGCTGGATCGTGCGCCTCTACGAGCCGAATGGCGGCCGCGGGCCGGTGACGCTGCGTTCGCCGCGGCCGTGGCAACGGGTCGAGCGATGCAACCTGGTGGAGGAAGGGGGCGTCGAGCTAGCGGCCGCCGGCCAGACCGTCACCTTCCCCGTGCAGCCGTTCGAGATCGTCGCGCTGCGGCTGCGGTTTGGCTAGAGACACTATATGCGCGCCGGTTGGCGGCAATCGGCGTTTTCGGGTATGATATGGTTGCGTCCCACGCCGATGTTCTGGGCGCGCATGAAGGATGAACCGATGAACGATGAATCCTACGAACGGCTCATAGACGCGCTGGATCGCCTGCCAAACGGCTTTCCTCGCACTCCGTCCCGCGTCGAATTGCGCCTGCTGGCGAAGATGTTTTCGCCGGACGAAGCCTGGCTGGCGAGCCAATTGCGCGGGGAGATGGAACCGCCAGATGTCATCGCCGCGCGCGTGGGCCTGGCGGAAGGAGAGGTCAGCGCCCGCCTGAAGGAGATGGCGCGGCGCGGCCTGGTCTGGCTCGACCAGGGAGAGCGGAAGCTGCGTTATCGCCTGGCGCCCTTCGTCGTCGGCAGCTACGAAGCGCAGATGGAACGGATGGATCACGAGCTGGCGCACCTGGTGGAGACCTATTTCGACGAGGGCGGCGCGGCCGGCATCATGGGGCCAGCGCCTGCGTTGCACCGCGTCATCCCGGCCCAGGCCGCGGTGAAGTCGGAGTGGGTCTTGCCCTACGACGATGTGCGCGCGATCTTGCTGGCCGCCAAGGCTTTTCGTGTCCGCGACTGCATCTGCCGGGCGCAGCAGGCGCACCTGGGCCGCAAGTGCCGCTTCCCGCTGGAGAACTGCCTCTCCTTCTCCGCGTTCGAACGCCCACCCACGCCCGGCGATATCTCGCAGGAAGCTGCGTTGGCGCTCCTCGACCGCACCGAAGAGGTCGGGCTGGTGCACACTGTCAGCAACGTCATGGCGGGGATCGGCTACGTCTGCAACTGCTGCGGCTGCTGTTGCGGCATCCTGCGCGGGATCACCGCCTACGGCGTCGAAACGTCGGTGGCGCACGCCAACTACTTCGCGGTCATTGACCCCGAGGCCTGCCTGGGCTGCGGCGCATGTGTGACGCGCTGCCAGGTCGCCGCGATCTACGAAGCGGACGGTGTTTCAGTCGTGGATCGGCCGCGCTGCATCGGCTGCGGGCTGTGCGTCACCGGCTGCCCCAACGGGGTCGCGCGGCTCGAACGCAAGCCAGCCGCCGAGATCATCCACCCGCCCGCAGACTTCGCGGCCTGGGAACATGAACGCCTGCGCAACCGGCGTCTGATTGACTGAACGAAACACATCGAGGGAACCATGTCGGCATCCATCAGTAATGAAGCGCACGCCAGGCTCACCTGGCGCGATACGTTAGCCTACCTGTTGGCCTACGCGTTGTGGATCATCTATAGCGGCGCGGCCGGGGTGCTCATGTTGCTGCTCAGGTCTGCGATCACGCCGCCGCTCACGATCCTATTGCTCCGCAATCCGTATTTTTTCAACCATACCGTCGAATTGCGCGGCATCGTCAACTCGCTCGATCGCGCCGCGTTGATCATTTTTGCGGTCATTTGGGTCGTCTACATGATCTGGTTGGAGGAGTGGTTCCGCGGGAGTGTGAAGCTGGCGCGCGAGCGACGCCTACGCGCGGCCTTCTCCGGCGCAGGTCAACCCTTGATCGAAACGGGCCTGCAACGCTGGAGTCTAGATCTCTTGCCGCGGCGAGCGGCCATCGCGGCGATCATCCCGGCGGCGCTCACGATCTTTTATTTCATCCTGCGGGGCGTCTTCGAGCTGCTTATCCGGTGGCGCTAAAGGTTGCAGGCGTGAAGTCGTCCGTGGGGGGTGAACGCGGCGACGGTTTAAACCGTCTGACCTGGCGCGAGGGATTGAGCTATGGGCTGGCCTGGCTCGCCTGGCTGGCTCTGGCCGCCGCGTTCGCCGCGGCGCTGCAAGCCGTGCGTTCAACCTTCGGCCCGCTGGCGCTCGCCATTCTGCTCAGAATCGCTGATGAACCGCGCCACTTCTTCAACATGGGCGGTCAGGCCTTCATTGCCGACCGCATCGGGCTGGTTGTCCTGGGGCTGCTGTGGCTCGTTTATTTCTTCCTGATGGAAGACTATCTGCGGTCAAGCGTCGGCGCGGCCAGGGCGCTGCGCGTCCGCCAGGCCAGCGCGGGCGCGCCTGAGATGCCGGCCGCGACAAGCCGCGTGGATCAGTACGGCTTGATCGAATTAGCGCGGCGCGCGCGGCGCGCCGCGGCCTTTCCAGCCGGAGCGGCTGTCCTCTACGGCCTGCTGCAGGGACTACTCTGGCTCTTGACAAGATAACGTGCGAGGGAACCGCATGACACGTCGCAAGATCGTCCTGATCGGCGCGGGGAGCGCCATGTTCACGCAGGGCCTGGTGGCCGATCTGATCCTGACCGGCCAGCCGTGGCGTTTGGGGCTGGTAGACATTGACCCGCCAGCCCTGGCGGTGGCTGAGGGCCTCAGCCGGCGGATGGTCGCCGCCCGCGATGCCGATGTGATCGTCGAAGGCTCGCTCGACCGTCGCGACCTGCTGGCCGGCGCCGACGTGGTGGTGACGACCATCGGCGTGGGCAGCCGCCGCGCCTGGGAGGCCGATGTCTTCATCCCCCGGCAGCATGGCATCTTCCAGCCCGTCGGCGATACGGTCATGGCCGGCGGTATCTCCCGCGCGCTGCGCATGATCCCGGCCATGATCGCCATCGCCGCCGATGTGATCCGCCTCTGCCCGCAGGCGCTCTTCGTCAACTATGCCAACCCGATGACCGCCAACTGCTGGGCCGTCCGCCGGGCCACCGGCGCGGACGTAATCGGGCTATGCCACGGCGTCTTTCACGTCCAACGCGAGCTGGCCGAAACCATCGGGGTCCCGCCGGAGGAAGTGACCTGCCAGGGGGTCGGGCTGAACCACTTCACCTGGATCTACGACCTGCGCTGGCGGGGGGCCGATGCGTGGCCGTTGGTGCGCGAGAAGTTGGCGGCCGAAGCCCGCGGCGAACCGGCAGGCAAGCGTCGTGCGGCCGACAACCCCTTCTCCTGGGCGCTCTTCGCGGCGTATGGCGCGTACCCGGCAGTCAACGACCGGCACGTGGTCGAATTCTTCCCCGAGCGTTTCCCCCGCGGCGCGTATTACGGCAAGACGTTGGGCGTGGATGTCTTTTCATTCGAGCGCGTCATCGCCCACGGCGACGAGATTTACGAGCGGATGCGGGCTAAGGCCGCCGGTGAGATTCCGCTGGATGAGGCGATCTTCCATCGCGCGGCCGGCGAGCACGAGCAATTGCTCGACATCCTGGACTCCATCACCGGCGACCGGCGCCACACCTACTCGGCCAACCTGCCGAATCGGGGCGCCGTCCCTGCCCTCCCGGCCAACGCCATCCTGGAGCTCACCTGCGCGGCGACCAGCCGGGGCTTGCAGCCGCTCCTCGTGCCCGACTTCCTGTCCACCCTGGCCGCGCCCCTCATCCGCAAGATCGCGGCTGTCGAACTGACGGTCGAGGCCGCGCTCGCCGGCAGCCGGCCGCTCTTCGTCGAGGCGCTCCTGGCCGATGGCTGCGTCAGCGATCCAATCGTCGCGGGCCGGTTGGCGGACGATCTGCTGGCCGCGCAGCGGGAGCATCTGCCGCAATTCGCGTGAGGCTTGGGAACAGCTTCTCCTTTTCAGCGCGAGAATTTTGGAGAAGGACGATCCGCGCCCGCCGAGATTTCGTGATCCATGGACACGAGGAGAAGCAAGATGAGAGAAGTGCGCTGTAATTTCTGTAGCAGCAACCGCTTCGAGGAACGGAGGGTCGAGTATCTTTACAGCCACAAGGGCCAATACTTGCTCGTTCCCAACACACCAGTTGAGGTATGCCTGGACTGCGGGATGGTCTACTACGACGCGGTTGTTCTTAAAGCTATCGAGCGCCAGTTTTTTTGCTATTCAACGGAAAGAATTGCAGCCGGATCGCCACGTTCAGATGCCGGAAGTTGTGTATGCGTGAGGATTATTCAACCGGCGATGTCCTGGACGAGATACGATCGGATGCACATCGCTGACCTTTTTCCCACTGATAGCGCCTTCCGCCACCCATGCGCCGCGCTCCTGGCGGACGGCTTCCGCGACCACTGGCCGGCCGAGCGCGTTTGGATGTCCGGCAGCCTGGCTTCTTGCCGGCAAGTTGTGGTAAAATGATCCCATGAACGAAGAGCTTGCACGCTATGCCCGCCAGATCATCTTCCCGCCCATCGGCGAGGCGGGCCAGCGCCGCCTGCTGGATGCACGCGTCACAATCATCGGCGTCGGCGCGACCGGCTCGCTCCTGGCTGACCGGCTGGCGCGCGCCGGCGTCGGCCATCTCCGGCTGGTGGATCGCGACTTCGTCGAGCTGAACAACCTGCAACGTCAACTCGTCTACGACGAAGAGGATGTCGCGGCCATGCTCCCGAAAGCTGTGGCGATGGCCCGCAAGCTCCGGCGGATCAACAGCGCGATCACTATCGAGGAGATCGTCGCCGATGTCAACCCGACCAACATCGCCAGCCTGATCGCCGACGCCGACCTTGTCCTGGATGGCACCGACAACTTCGCCACGCGCTATCTGATCAACGACGCGTGCGTGAAAGCGGGCAAGCCGTGGGTCTACACCGGCGTGATCGCCTCCTACGGCATGACCATGACGATCCGGCCCGGCGTGACCCCCTGCCTGCGCTGCGTCATGGGCGAGCTGCCGGCGCCCGGCACCGTGCCGACGTGCGATACCGCCGGCATCATCGGCCCGATCGTCAGCCTGATGGGCTCGATCACCGTCGCGGAGGCGCTCAAGCTGCTCGTGGGCCGCGGCGCACTGAACAGCGGCATGATCCATGTGGATCTGTGGGAAGACACCTTCGAGAAGTTCGATCTCGGCGGCCCGCGGCCCGATTGCCCCACCTGCGGGCAGCGCGACTTCGCCTTCCTCAACGCCGAGGCGGGCGCGCGGCTGACTGCGCTGTGCGGCCGCGACGCCGTCCAGGTCAGCGTGGCGGGCGCGCCGGCCGTCAACCTGTCCGCGCTGGCCGACCGGCTGCGCGCCGCGCGCGTCGGCGCGATCCAGGTCAACCCGTATCTGTTGCGCGCGGCCATAGACGGGTATGAATTCACCGTTTTCCCTGATGGCCGGGCCATCATCAAGGGCACGAACGACGAAGCGGTCGCGGCGACCCTCTACGCCCGCTATGTCGGCATGTAGGGGCGGAGTTGCCCCACCCAAGACGGGGCGCTGAACATGACCCTTGCAACCTTTCAACCTGCGCACCTGTCGGCGCTGGTCGCCTTCCTGAATCGCGTCCTCGCCGGTCACCGCCATTGGACCGCGATCAGCGAGTTGGATTTCACGGAGCGCGTCCTTGAACAGCCCGCGTTCGACCCCAAGGGGCTGATCCTGGCCTGGGATGCGTCCGGCCGCGAGATCATCGGCGGCGTCCATGCGATCAAGCCGCCCGAAATACCGCTGTATCAGATGCAAGAGCCGCGGCACCATATCGCCTGGCTGGCGGTGGCGCCCGGACACCGCGGCAATCGGCTCGGCGAGCGATTGTTGACCGCGGCCGAGAGCTATCTGTATTATTGTCCGGTCTACTTCGCGGCGCACACCACCCCGCTTTACGGGATCATCGAGAAGCTGTGGGTTCCGTGGTACGGCTCGACCGAACGGATGGGGGTCAGCGCATCGAACGATAAGGAGCTGGTGGAATGGCTGGGCCGACGCAATTACTACCCGATGCACCCCGGCGACGTGAGTCTGATCGCCAGCCTGCACGGTCGCGAGCGGCCGCCCGACCCCGGTCTGGCGGAGCATCGGCTGCGCGTGGTGATGATCAACGAAACCTCGCCCTGGACCGGCGATGAACCGGCGTATCGGCTACGCGGGTGGGGGGACAACTGCGGCCGGCAGTATCAAGGGCTGGTGGTGGCCGATGGCGACCGGGCCGTGGGCAGCGCCATCTGGTATCCGCTACCCGACGGGCTGACTGCGGCGCTCGCCTGGATCGGCCTCGAACGCCGCTACCGTGGGTTACGCTTCGGCTCCTACCTGCTCGACCGCGCCCTGGTCGAGATGGCGAACCGCGGCTACCTCTCGGTCGAGGTGGAGGTCCACATGAAGGACAGCCCCGAAGCGTTCGCCATGTTCCGCCATCGCGGCTTCCAGGTGATTGACTACTGGGTCAACTTGGTGAAGACCTGAATGCTCAAGAAAGCGCGGCTCGTGGGGCCGTTCGAGTGATGGAATGTGACCATCAGCATATTTGACAGATCGTCCAGTCCGGTTATAATGCCTGCCATTCTCATAACCCAGAACACGTTGCCCGGGACGAGTAGGCGACCGCAGAAGCGCCAGAAAACGCAGGCCACCGGCTGAGAGCCTGCCTCGCTGAAGCCCGCTGAAAACCCCCCGGAAGTGAGCGCCTCAAATCATGTCGCAGAGTATGGCGCTCCGGTTGGCCCCGTTAGCGGCTCAAGAGATGATTTCGCCACGAGACCTGTCGGGTCTCCGAGACCCGACAGGTCGGCGCGATCAACTTTGGGTGGAACCGCGAAGCTCCTCGCCCCAACGGCGAGGAGCTTTTTATTTTGTCAATTGTGGAGGTGTTACGATGCGAGTTCTGAAGTTCGGTGGAACATCGGTTGGAGATGCGAAGGCGATTGCGCAGACTATCGCGATTGTGGCCGATCAGGTCGGCCGCGACCCCAACACGGTCGCGGTGACCTCCGCGATGCGCGGGGTGACGGATTTGTTGATTGACTCGGCAAAGGCCGCGGCCGCGGGTGACCGGCAGCGCTATCGTGAGGCGCGCCAGACGCTGATTGCCCGACATCGGGATGCGGCCGAAACCCTGGTACCCGACCTGGACGAGCTGGGTCAGATCCAGACGCAGCTCGACGAACGGGTGCGCGAGTTCGAGCGGCTGTGCATGGCGGTCGCCATCCTGGGCGAGCTGACCGACCGGGGCCTGGCGGTCATCTCTGGGCTGGGCGAGCGGCTGATGGCGCCGCTGCTGGCCGCCAGCCTGCGCGCTCGCGGCGTGCCCGCCGAGTTCGTGGACGCGGGCGAGCTGATCGTGACCGACGACACTTATCTCTCCGGCGACCCGCAGATGGAGGCCACCCGCGCCAAAACCCGCGAGCGGCTGTTGCCGATCCTGGCGCGTGGCCAGGTCCCGGTGACGACCGGCTTCGTGGCCGCAACCGCCGATGGCGTGCCGACCGTGCTTGGCCGCGGCGGCTCCGACTATTCGGCGGCGATCCTGGGCGCGGCGTTGGATGCCGACGAGGTGCAGATTTGGACCGATGTAGATGGCGTGCTCACCGCCGACCCGCGCATCGTCAAGGAGGCGCGTTCGCTGCCGGAGCTGAGCTACAGCGAAGCCGCCGAACTGGCCTATTTCGGAGCCAAGGTGCTGCACCCCAAGACGATGCTGCCGTGCATTGATCGGGGCATCCCCATCCGCGTGCTCAACACCTTCAACCCGACTTTCCCCGGCACGCGGGTCGTCGCCAAGGCGGCCAACGGTGGCATGGTCAAGGCGCTGACCGTCATCCGCGGCCTGGCGCTGGTCACAGTCGCCGGCCGCGGCATGATGGGGGTACCGGGCATCGCCGCGCGCACCTTTGCGGCGGTCGCGGCCCAGGGCGCCAACGTGCTGATGATCTCGCAAGCCTCGTCGGAGCAAAGCATCTGTTTCATCGTTCCGGAAAGCGATTCCGGCAAGGTCGCGGCCGCGCTCGCGGCCGCGTTCGCCCACGAAATCCGTCACCGCGAGATTGATGGCGTGAGCTGCGAACGGAACATCGTCATCGTCGCCGTCGTCGGTGAAGGCATGCGCGGCACGCCGGGCATCGCGGCGCGGCTCTTCGGCGCGCTGGGCGAGAAGGCCGTCAATGTCATCGCCGTGGCGCAAGGCTCCTCCGAAACCAACATCTCATTGGCGCTGGCCGCCCAAGACGCCGACGCCGCGGTGCGCTACATCCATGCTGCGTTCGGGCTGGCGGGATAATGGAGTGGTCTATGAAACGCGTTCCCCTCATCATCTTCGGCGCCGGCAAGGTGGGCCGGGCGTTGGTGCGGCAAATCGGCGAAGCGGCGCAATTCCATGCCGAGCGCCACAACATCACTTTACCGGTTGTCGCCTGGTGCGACATTGACGGCGCGGCGGTGGATGAGCAAGGCCTGAGCGCCGCGGAGCTGCAAGAGATCGCGGACGCCAAGGCCGCGGGCGCGGGGTTCCCGCGCGTCGAGGCCGCGTATCAGCCCGACCTCGCCGCCATCGTGGATATCGCGGGCACGGACGGCTGCATCGTGGTGGATGTCACCGCTTCCGACGCGACCGCGCCAGCTCTGGAGTTCGCCCTGCGCCGGGGCTACGGCGCGGCCACCGCGAACAAAGTGCCCCTGGTCGGGCCGCAGGCGGTTTTTGATGCGCTGACTGCCAGCCGCCTTTTCCGTTACGAAACAACCGTCGGCTCGGCGGTGCCGGTGATCGAGGCGACGCGCGGGCTGGTGCGCGCGGCCGATCGAGTGAGCGTCGTCCGCGGGGTGTTGAGCGGCACTTTGGGCTTTATCTGCACGGGCTTGCAGGCCGGACAGCCCCTCTCCGCGCTCGTCCACGAGGCGATGCGTCGGGGCTACACCGAGCCGGACCCCCGGATTGACCTGGGCGGGATGGATGTGGCGCGCAAGGCGCTGATCATCGCCCGCACGCTCGGCTGGCGGCTGGAGCTGAGCGATGTGCAGGTGCGCGGGCTGTTGCCGGCCGAATACCTCGACCCGTTCCACCCCGAAAAGACCGGCGCGCTGAACGACTGGTTGGCGCGGCTGCCGGAGCTTGACGCGCATTTTGCGGCGGTGGTGGCCGGCGCGGCCGTGGAAGACAAGGCGCTCCGCTACATCGCCGAATTGAAGGATGGCAAGGCGATGGTCGGGCTGCAAACGGTCCCGGCCGATTCGGCCCTGGGCCAGCTCAAGGGCAATGACAACCTGGTCGCCTTCCACACACGCTACTATCCTGACACGCCGCTCGTTTTGCAGGGCCGCGGCGCCGGGGTAGACGCGGCCGCCGCGGGCGTCCATGCGGATATCGTCGCCCTGGCGACCGGCTGAAGATAACCGTGCTCGTCATGCTGAGGCCCGTCGTTTGGGCCGAAGCATCTCTTTTGCCGCCGCGAGACGCTTCGCTGATGGCTTGAGATGCTGAGAATAGGCCGTTCGACCCGCTCAGCGTGACATTTCGAAGGAAGCGCAATTGTAGTGCCAGAGAACGTGCAAGACAAAACGAAGAGAGGCAAAAGATGAATCCCGAGAAAATACGTGTCGGCATCCTCGGCGCGACGGGCGCCGTGGGTCAACGGTTCATCCAATTGCTGGCCGATCATCCCTGGTTCGAGATCGCCGCGCTGACCGCGTCCGACCGCTCGATCGGTAAGCGATATATGGACGCGGCCAAGTGGCTGCTGCGCGGCGGGATGCCGAAGGCCGTCGAAGAGATGATCCTCGTCCCCACCGAGCCGGCGGCGATCGGCGCCGACGTGCGGCTGCTCTTCTCCGCGCTGCCGGGCAGCGCGGCCGGCCAGGTCGAGTCGGATCTGGCCGCGGTCGGGTTCGCGGTCTGCTCGAACGCTTCGGCGCACCGCATGGACGCCGACGTGCCGCTGCTGATCCCCGATGTCAACCCGGAGCATACCGCGCTGATACCGGGCCAGCAAAAAGCCAGGGGTTGGAAAGGTTTCCTCGTCACCAACCCGAACTGCACAACGACCCACCTGGTCTGCGCGCTTAAGCCGCTGCACGATGCGTTCGGCCTGATCGCGGTCAACGTCGTCTCGATGCAGGCGCTTTCGGGCGCGGGCTATCCGGGCGTGCCGGCCCTCGACATCCTGGACAACGTGATCCCCTTCATCGGCGGCGAGGAGGGCAAGCTCGAATCGGAGCCGCAAAAGCTGCTGGGCGTTGTGACCGGCGGGATCATCGCAACGGCCGACTTCGCCGTGTCGGCGCAGGCCAACCGGGTGGCGGTGCGCAACGGCCATCTGGAGGCGGTGTCGGTCAAGCTCAAGCGGCCGGCCAGGATCGCAGAAGTGGCGGCGGCCTTCACCAGCTACCGCGGGGAGCCGCAGCGCCTCGGCCTGCCCAGCGCGCCCGATCCGGCCATCATTTTGCACACTGCCGACGATCGGCCGCAGCCCCGGCTCGACCGGCTGGCCGGCGCCGGCATGGCGACGAGCGTCGGCCGCCTGCGCCCCGATCCGATCTTCGACTACAAGTTCATCGTGCTCGGTCACAACACGATCCGCGGCGCGAGCGGCGGCGCGATCTTGAACGCGGAGTTGTTGGTCAGCCAGGGGTATCTGGCGTGATGCGTCAAACGTGAAACGTCAAGGTTGTCTCTTTCCAAGATAGTGAGTGTTTGAATGTCTGTCGAATCCTCTCTCTATGAAGTCATCGGAGATCTGGCGGTTTTTCGCAACTTAAGCCCGGTGGATCCGCAAATCCCGGGCTACGATCGGGCCTGGGCCGAGATGGGGATGCCCGGCCCCGAACGGCCGCGCAAGCAAGATCCGGCCTTTGCGCAGGTGTTGGCGTGGTTCCTCCGCCGCGGCCGGGCGCTCGAGGGCGCGCGAACCGGGCTGGCCGAATTGGTTTACCTGGGCGATACGGCGCTGGCCGATGGCAACGCGTTTCGTAACGTGCGCGCCGCGGGCGGCTGGCGCGGCTGGGCCTTCATCGGCGCGGAGCGCGACGAGACGCTGGCCGTAGACATCAAGGATGGCGTCTTCTCGGCCAACCGCTGGAGCGCCCTGGCCGAATTTGCCGACTGGATGCTGGCCGAAGGCGCAACGTTGGACGCGCGCACCGCGGCGATCGTGGACATTGACAAGACCGCGCTGGGCGCGCGCGGCCGCAACGACACCGCGATTGACCGGGCCCGCGTGGCGGCGATCGAGTCGACCGTCGCCGACGCGCTGGGCGCAGCGTTCGATCAGGCGGCCTTCCGGCGGGCCTACACCGCAATCATCCCACAGAAGTATCACCCGTTCACGACCGACAACCAGGATTATGTCGCCTACCTCTGCCTGATGGTCAGCGCCGGATACATCACTCTGGAAGAACTGCTGCGTCAGGTCGAGTCTGGGGAGTTGGCGCGCTTCAGCGACTTCATCGCCCGGGTGGACGCCCGCCAGGATGAACTGCCGGGCGCGGGGTTGCGGGCGCTACACCGCGACATCTACGCGCTGGTGCGCGCCGGCGACGCGACCCCGTTCAAGGCGTTTCGGCGCCGCGAATATATCGAGACGGTCGGCCGGATGGGGCATCTGCCGGATGACGCGCCGCTCGGCCAGCGCCTGGTCGAGGAAATCTGCCTGACTCGCGAGGTGTTCGACTTCGCCCACTGGCTACGCCGCCGCGGCTGCCTGCTGATGGCCGTCTCGGACAAGCCCGACGAGGCCAGCCTCCCCACCCCGCAGTTGGTGGCCCAGGGTTATCTGCCGCTCCATCGGACGCTGACGCATCTGGTGGGGCAGGCGTTGACCGAGTTGTTGCCGGAGAGTTGAGTGAGGCGTCTGGCGTATTGCGTTGTGAGGGATGAGGTTCAGTGATGCTAGAAATGGGCGGGCCGAGGGAGCTTGAACGGTTCATCGCCGAGCATGGGATCGCGGCCGAGCTGGTTCCGATGGACGTAGAGACGCCCACAGTGCCGGCCGCGGCCGCGGCGCTCGGCGTCGCGTCGGGCCAGATCATCAAGTCGCTGCTCTTCCAGGTGCGCGATGCGCCGGTGCTGGTGATCGCCAGCGGCGACACCCCAGTAGATCGCCGGCCCATCGCCGAACGGTTCGGCGTCGGCAAGAAGCAAGTGAAGCTGGCCGACGCCGAGACCGTGCTGCGGCTGACCGGCTATCCGGCCGGCGGCGTGCCGCCGTTCGGCCACCCCGCGCCGCTGCCCACCCTCCTTGACCGGGCCGTACTGGCGTGGGATGCCATCTACGGTGGGGGCGGCGACGATCACACGCTGCTGCGCATCGCGCCGGGGGAGTTGGCGCGGGTGACGGGCGCGGCGTGGGTGGAACTGTAGATAAGACCGATGGCCTGTCCATCGCGGGATATGACAACGAATCAGCAGGGTTTATCGAATCATAGGCCGTGATTCGGTTCATCCGGTGGATTCGTTGTCATATTTCTGACCCACGTCCCCTAAACGCTCTCATCACGGCCGCGCGGGGCTGCCATCCGACAGCCGGGTCTGCGTCCACCCCTCCACCCAATCCGCGCACGGATATTTCGCCGCCAGTGTCTCGTCAATGTCAATCCCCAGGCCCGGTCGGTCGTTGGGATACATGTAGCCGTCCCGCACAACCGGCAGGCCGGGGAACATCTCGTAGACCAGGTCGTTGAACCGACACCACTCCTGGATCCCGAAGTTGGGCGCCCAGAGATCGAGGTGCAGGTTCGCCGCATGGCCCACCGGCGAGGTGTCGCCGGGGCCGTGCCAGGCGGTGCGCACGCCGAACAGATTCGCCATCGCCGCGACGTGCCGCGCCGGCGTGATCCCGCCCATCTGGCTGACGTGCATCCGAATGAAGTCAATCAGCCGGTCTTTGATCAGCGGGATCCACTCGTGCGGACTGTTGAACAACTCGCCCATCGCCAGCGGCGTCGCGCATTGGCTGCGCATCATGCGGAAGTACTCGATATCCTCCGGCGCCAGGCTGTCTTCCAGGAAGAAGAGCTTGAACTGCTCGACATCTTTGGCGAATTGCACCGCGTCAATCGGGCTGAGCCGCTCGTGGACATCGTGCAGCAACTCGACCTCTTCCCCCACCGCGCCGCGCACGTGCGCCATCATCCGCAGCATGTTGCGCGTGTAGCCGCGTGGGTCGAAATAGGCGCCGTCCGGCGCGCCATCCGGCTTCGCCAGCGCCGCGCCCTTGCCGCCATAACCGCCCATCTGGATGCGGATGTAACGGTAGCCCTGTTCCATGAAGCGCCGGACATTCTCCTCGACTTCGGCTGGCTCACGGCCATCGGCGTGGGTGTAGACCGCCGCCGCCTCTCGGCATTTCCCGCCCAATAGATCATAGACCGGCATCCCCGCCAGCTTGCCTTTGATGTCCCAAAGCGCCTGGTCTATGCCAGAGATGGCGTTGTTCAGCACCGGGCCGTTGCGCCAGTAGCCGTTGACCATCGCCATCTGCCAGAACTCTTCGCTGCGCGCCACGTCGCGCCCCAGCGCAAAGGGCTTGAGATGGCCCTCGATGGCCGCGACCACGGCATGAAAACGCTGGGTGAAAGTGGCGCACCCCAGGCCATACAGCCCCGGCTCCGACGTGACGACCTTGACGATGACCAGCCGCTGCCCGGCCGGTTGGGCGGTGATGACCCGGACATCCTGGATCGTGATCGGTTTGGTCATGAGATTCCTTCCTCCATCAGATAAGTTGCGCCTATGATACCCCGTTTTGGGCTGAAAGCCAATATCGCATGGGGCAAACACCCCATGCAAAGATGGTGAAACCACCCAATGGATTTACCCGGCCCGCAATGCTATCCTGGAGTCAGAAGATCACCCAGAATGCAAGTTCTGGGATGAGCGCGATGTATCCGATGAGCGAGGAGGACACGATGGAAGCCGCAACTCTATTTCTTGGCATGACGTTGCGCATTGTCTTGCCGATCGGGATCCTGTTCTGGATCAGCGCCCGGTTGCGGGCATGGGATCAGAAAAGAGGCGCCATATGCTGAACTTCATGGATATACTCGCGATAGCCGGGTTCTTTGCCCTGCGGATCGGCGTCCCGCTGTTGGTCATGGTCGGGATCGGTTATCTGCTCAAGCGTCTCGACCGCCGGTGGGAGGCTGAAGCGCGGGCGATGCAGGAACGCGCGCAGCCGGCCGAGCGACCGGCGGTGCGGCCCGGCGCAACCCGGCCAGGGACGACGGTGCGCGTGCCGGCAGCGCCGCCAGCGCTGCCGTGGGTGCCGCCGCCGGCCGTGGGCCGGACGACCGTGCCACAGCCGGGGCTGATGGCCCAGGCTGCGCCGCAACCATGCTGGAAGGCTAAAGGGTGCAACGAGAGCCAACGGGCTGCGTGTCCCGCGCCGCAACACCCCGAAGTGCCCTGTTGGCAGGCGCGCTTCGACGCGGAGGGGGTCATCCCCGAAGACTGCGTGAAATGCGATGCCTTTCAGCGCTATCCGATGATGTGATATTCGCCCGAAGGAGATATGCCTCATGAAAGCAGTAGTGTTGCAATTGCGCAGCCACCGGAGCGGCTGGTTGATCATCCTGTTGCCGCTCATCATCGCCGCCGCGGTGCTGATTTTGACCGAGACCACGCAGGCTGCTCCGGCGTTTATCGCGGCCAACAGCCCGGTCAGCGAGTTAGTTTTCCAACAGTCGCAGCCGACCTGCCAGAGCTGTCATCCAGAGGAGTTCGCGGACTGGAAAAATACCATCCACGCGAAGGCCGCGCTCGATCCGGTCTTCAAGGAGCAGTTCAGCAAGAGCCACAACCAGGGCGACTGCCTGAAATGTCACACGACCGGCTTTGACAAGGCCAGCGGCAAATTCACCTGGGAAGGGGTCACATGCGAGGCATGTCATGGCCCATACAAGCAGGGCCACCCGGCCGTGCAGACGATGCAGCTCCCGATGGAGTCCACAACTTGTCGCGTGTGCCATCAGGCGGCCTTCCAGGAGTGGGACAAGAGTAAGCACGCCCAGAAAAAGATCGAGTGTTTTGACTGCCACCGCGCACACACGCAAGGGTTGCGCACCGGCGGCGCCGCGACGTTGTGCGCAGCCTGTCATAATAATCAGCAGACCCAGTTTGCCCACTCGCTGCACGGGATCGGCGGGGTCGAGTGCGGCAATTGCCACATGGCGAAGGCGCAGAAGAACACGGCCGGGATCGCCTCCACCGCGGGCGCGGAGATCGAAGCACGGAGCCATACATTCGTGGTTCCCGCCGACGTCTGCAACCGCTGCCACAGCAACACCATCCATCCGACCGGCGGCGCCGGGCAGACGAACATCAGCCAGCCGAAGGTGAGCGGCCAAGCCTCGCCGGCGATCAACGTCGCCCGCGAGATGGAGCTTGAGGCGCAGATCAGTACATTGCAGGGCCGCCTGAACGCGCTGCGCGACACCGCGATCATCAGCATGGGCCTGTCCTTGGGCTTCGGCGGGTTCGTTGGCCTGCTGCTGGGCATCGCGGGCATGTCGCTGTGGCACAGGAGGCGAGTCAAATGAGCGCCGTTGCCGTTCCATCCACGGGTCTCTCGCGCCGCCAGTTCTTCAAGTTGTCGGCGGCCACCGCCGGCGCAGCGGCGCTGGCAAGCGTGCAGGTCGGCCGGGCCGCCGCCTCGACCGGCATCGCCCCGGCCAACACCCCGGCGATGCTGATTGACTTGAGTCGCTGCACCGGATGCGGGAACTGTCAGCGTTCGTGCAATGCGGCCAATGGCCTTCAGCCGACCAGCGAGCAACTTAAGGATTTGAGCGCCCGCACGTATACGGTCGTGCAGCGTTACGACTTGGAAGGCGGCAAGACCCGCTTCGTGAAGCGCCAATGTATGCACTGCCTGGATGCGGCGTGCGCGTCAGCATGTCCGGTGGTAGCCCTGCACAAGACTGAGGAAGGCCCGATCGGCTATCGGCCCGATCGCTGTCTGGGGTGCCGCTACTGTATGGTAAGCTGCCCGTTCAACATCCCGCGCTTTGACTGGGATAACGGCCTGACACCCGAAATCCGCAAATGTATGTTCTGCATCGAGCGCCAACGAGCGGGCAAGCTGCCCGCGTGCGTCGAGAATTGCCCATCGGGCGCGTTGAAGGTGGGGCGGCGCGACGAATTGCTTCAGGAAGCGCACTCCCGGGTGGACGCCAACCCGCGCTTCTATGTGGATCACGTCTACGGCGAACATGAGGTCGGCGGCGCGGCCATGCTCTACATCTCCGACGTCTCCTTCGATCAGCTCGGCTTTCGCACCGACGTTAGCACGCGGCCCATCCCGGCCTACACGTGGGATGTCATGTCGAAGCTGCCGTGGGTCATCGGCGGCATGGCCGTCGTCTTAACCGGCGCCTCGGTCTACACACGCCAGCGTCACGGCGGCCATCACGACGATACACCGCCGTGGGAACGGGAAGGTTGAGGTTTGTCATGCTGAGCGGGTCTGCGGGGCGAAGTCTGTCGCGGCGAACGACCAGCGAAGCATCCCCTCCCTACAGCCGAGATGCTTCGGCCCAAACGACAGGCCTCAGCATGACAGATTCGATCATTATGCTCGATGAGAGGCTACTGCTATGCTACAAGATCTCCTGATGCTTGCCGCATTCTTCATCCTGCGCATCGGCGTGCCGCTGCTGCTGGTCGTGGGCATCGGCTACAGCCTGTTGCAGCGTTTCTACGGCGTGAAACTCGATTTCTCGCCCAAGTTCGTCACGGGGGTCGGACTGGTGCTGGCGCTCTGGGCGCTGGCCGCGATCACGCTGATCCTGCGCTTCACCAGCGGCCTGGGCGCGGTGACCAACCTGAGCGATCAGTTCCCGCTGGGGCTGTGGATCGGCTTCGACGTGATGGCTGGCGCGATGCTGGGCGGGGGCGCGTTCGTGCTGGCGGGGCTGGTCTACGTCTTCGGGATCGAGCGCTACCGGCCGATCTTGCGCTCGACCATCCTGACCGCGTTCCTGGGCTACTCGCTGCTGATCGTGGCCTTGCTGATTGACGTGGGCCGGCCGCAGAACATCCTGTTGGCGCGGCCGGTCTACTTCATCAATATCCATTCGGTGCTGTGGGAAGTCGCCATCTGCGTGCTGTGCTACACCGCCGTGCTGGCGTTGGAGTTTGCCCCGGCCCTCTTCGAGCGGCTGCGCTGGAAGCGGATGTGGCAGCTCACTCACAAGATCACCCTGCCGCTGGTGATCGTCGGCATCTTGCTCTCGACCATGCACCAGTCGTCCCTCGGCTCCCTGTGGCTGATCGCGCCGGGCAAGCTCCACGGACTATGGTACTCGCCGCTGCTGCCGGTCTTCTTCTGGCTCTCGGCGATCGCGGTGGGGCTGGCGATGGTGACGGTCGAGTCGAATCTAAGCTCGCGCGCCTTCAAGCGTGGGCTGGAGCAGGACTTGCTGGCCCGGCTGGCGAAGGCCAACGCCTACCTGCTGGCCTTCTACGCGGCTTTCCGATTTGCCGATCTGGCCGTGCGTGGACAGTTGGATCTGGTCCTGGTTCCGAACCTGCCGGGCGCGCTCTTCTGGATCGAGCTTGGGCTGGGCGCCATCCTGCCCGCGGCCCTGCTGATGCAATCCCGCATCCGGGAGAACAAGAACGCGTTGTTCGCCATTGCTGGCGTGGTGGTCGCGTGCGGCATCCTCAACCGGCTGAACGTCAGCATGTTCGGCCTCTACACCTACACCGGGCCGGTCTACATCCCGTCGTGGATGGAGGTCGTGCTGACGGCGGCCATGTTCACTTTCGGCGCGGCGGTCTTTGGGGTGTTGGCGCGGTTGCTGCCGGTCTTCCCCGCGGAACACGCACCTGAGCTGGAAATCGTGCCGATCAAGAGTTGAGCCATGTGTTATCGGTTGTCGGCGCGCGTTGGCGTGGATAATGGGGCTGGCGCGCGTCTATTTCAGCTCAAAGCTGACCGTTACCCTGGCGGTCACGCTGATTTGCCCTGGGGCCAATGTTCCTTCTGATCCCTGAACAGCGCCACTGCTTTCCTGGATCACGTTCTGTGTCAACGCGCTGGCGCGCCCACCCCACCACGCGTTATACGCAGACCACCACCCCGATTGATCCTCTCGGATCTCGTGCGGCTGGCCCACATCCTGACCCAATTCCCTGGCCAGGGCGCTGGCCTTCTCCCGTGCGGCCTGGATCGCCAACGCCCGCGCCGCGTCCTTGTGTTTGCGCAACTCCGTCGTGCGGAATTGGATGCCATGGACGTACCCCGCGCCCGCGTCGAGCACGCTGGTCAGTACGTCATCAAACGCGGAGATGTCCTTCAGGGTGATGACGATCGTCTTGCGGACGAAGTAACCGATGAAATCCCGCTGTTCGTAGCTGTCGCGATAACGCGGCTCGATGCTGATCTGCTCGGTCTGCAAAAACCTGGCTGCGACCCCGTGCACCTGGGCGGCCGTCAACACCTGGGCGACGATCTCATCGTTTTGTCGCTTGGTCAGGTTGAGTTGGCGGTTCGCGGTTTCCACGCCGAGGGTCAAGACCACTTCGTCGGGGATGACCAGGATCTCAGCTTCGCCCGTCACGGTGACGAGACGGGGTGCGGCGCGTTCTTGCGGCGGCGACGCGGTTTGGGCCGCGACCGCGGCGACGCCGAACGTTGCGACGAAAAGCAGCGCGGCTGTGACGGCTAACAAGATACGCATCGAGGCTTTCATGGTGGTTTCTCCAGGATTGGGAAGCTGCCAACGCAGTTTGGTTTCGCTGGCAAAGCTATGGTAGCATGGTTCCGGCTCACCGCGCAACAATCGCCGCGGTCAAGCAAAGAAGGCGCCATGATCCGAGACGAATACTGGCCCGCACCGCAAAGCTCCTACGACGAGCGCCGCCGCGCATTCCTGGCGTATGCGGTCGCCGCGCCCGGCGGCAATGGCCGCACGGGCTTCTTTTCGCAGATCGCACGCCTATCGCTCGGCTGCGGGCTTCGTCGTGAGCGCTCAGCCGAACGGCCGCTGGATGAGGCGAGCATCCGCGATGTGCTGGCCTATGTGGACGCGCGGCACGACTGCGCCGACTTCACGGTCGCCGGACTATTACGCATCCTCTATCAGTTCGGCGACAGCCCGCTGTTGTCGGCGGATTTGGCCGTGGCGACACTTGCATGATTGGCTGCGCCAATCACACAAACCGGCAGGTGCAGTGCAGGTGTCCGGCGCACCCTCCTCGGCTTCAAGTATTGGATTGATGAACCGGGCCGCGAGTTGATGTGCTTCTGGTCCGAAAATCACCAGATCATGTTCCACAGCGGCGAATATCTGGCGGGCCAGCTCTGCCCGAACGCGGTCTTCCCAAACGCGGGGTTGACCGGCCGTGAGCATATGGCGAAGGCGCGGCCCAAAATCCTGCGCTGGATCAACCTGAAGGCAGCCATCGGCTTCTCGGAGTGGGACTCGAACACCTACTATGACGAGGACATGACGCCGCTGCTCAACCTGGCCGACTTCGCAGAAGATGCCGAAATCGCCCAGGCCGCGCGGATGATCCTCGACGTGATGTTCTTCGACATGGCCGTGGACTCCTTCCGCGGGGTCTACGGCACGTCGCACGGCCGCTCCTATCCGCGCAACGTCTTGGACGGCCGGACGAGCGCCATGGCCGGCGTGCAGAAGATCGCCTGGGGCATGGGCGTTTTCAACAACCCGAACAGCATGACCGCCGTCACGCTGGCCGCCAGCCCCCGCTATCGCGTCCCGCCCATCATCGAAGCCATCGGCCAGGACATGCCCCCGGCGCTGATCAACCGCGAGCGGCACAGCCTGCGCATCGAGGATTGCGCCCGCTTCGGCATCCGCATTTACGACCCGGACGGGCTGATGCTGCTGTGGGGCGCGGGGCTTTTCGCCGAGCGGCGCACCGCCGACGCCACGTTGGCATTGGCCGACCAGCACAACTCGCACCGGTTCAGCGTGGTGATCCGCCCCTACGCGGAGGCCGTCCGCGCCACCTACGCCGAGTTGGCCCGGCGGGGCATCCCGCACGACGGCGACCTCGACCGGACGACGATGACCCAGGTGGATAAACTCACCTACCGCACGCCCGACTATCAGCTTTCCAGCGCGTTGGACTACCGCAAGGGCAAGCCCGGCTTCCAGCAGCACATCTGGCAGGCCACCCTCGGCCCGGATGCGATTGTCTTCACGCTGCACCGCGGCAACGAAGATGAGCAAAGCCACAAGTATTGGGTGGGCCGTTTCCCGCGCGCCGGCCAGCACAACAACCTGCTGATCGCGCTCTACGACATCCCCGAACGACCCCTCCCTGGCCCACGGACGGTCGTGCCCCCGGAAGCGGGCGGCAACGCCATGCCCTCGCCCGCGCCCTCGGAGGAGGAACTGCTGCCCTACACAGTCGCCGTCTTTCGCCGCGCCGCCTTCGATGAGGTGAGCGAGGAGGAGGGCTGGGTGTTCGGTCGCAAAGGGCAAGGTTATGTGGCCCTGCGCTCGCAGCAGCCGGCGCGCTGGACGGCCGACGGCGTGCTTGGGGGCGAGGGGCTGATCGCCCAGGGTCGGCGCAACGTCTGGATCTGCCAGCTTGGCCGGGAGGCGGTAGACGGGCCATTCGTTGACTGGGCCGCACGCATCGCGGCCGCGGCGCTGGAGTGGGGCGATCTCTCGGTGCACTACGCTGCGCCCGGCGTCGGCCTGGCCGAGTTCGGCTGGGCTGGCCCGTTCACACTGGATGGCCGCGAGATCCCGCTCGACGGCCATGCCCGCTTCGACAATCCCTACTGCCGGGCCGAACACGGCAGCGGGCGCTATGTTATCGCCTATGGCGACCCACGGCTGCTGCTCGACTTCCCGGCAGGCGTGCGGCAAGCATGGGGCGAAGATCTCGCAGATGGCTCACAGGCATCATGAACCCATTTCCCTGGAAAACCACGCGCCCGCGCGAAGGCGCATATCTCAAGAGCCTCTACTTCACCATTTGGGCGGCGGTCGGCGCGTTCTGGCCCTTCATTTATGTTTACTATCGGAGCAAAATCGGTCTGACCGGCGCGCAGATCGGCTTGATCGTGATGATCGGCGCCGGCATGGGGACGGTCAGCGCGCCGCTCTGGGGGATGCTCAATGACCGGCTGGGCCGCACCCGCCTCCTTCTGACCTGCCAGGCGCTGGGTCTGGTCGCCGTCTGCCTGACTCTCGGCCAGTTGCGCGCCTTCGGCAGCATCTTCGTGGCCGCGGCCCTTTTCAGCGTCTTCGCCAGCCCCATCATGCCGCTGCTGGATAGCACGACCCTGCGGCTGTTGGGGGAGCGCCGCGATCTTTACGGCTCGTACCGGGCGTGGGGCACGATCGGCTTCGTCATCGCCTGCGCGCTGGCCGGCTTCCTGATCGAGCGCATCGGCATGGGGCTGATTTTCGGGGCGTACAGCGCGGGGGTGTTCATCTTTTGGCTGCTCTCCCTGCGCCTGCCCGAGCAGCGGGGCGGCCGCGGGCCAGCGCGCCTGGCCGGGCTGAGTCAGATGGTGCGGCAGCGCGCCTGGCTGATCTTCGCCGTCAGCGTCTTCATCCTCTGGTTCTCGGTGATGGGCGCGTTTGCGTTTCTGGGGATCGTCATCGTCGAGATGGGGGGCGCGCAAAGCCTGATCGGCCTGGCGGCCACCATCGCGGCGCTGACCGAAATCCCGACATTCCAGTACAGCGCGCGACTGCTCCAGCGATTCGGGCCGCCCCGGCTACTGGCGATCGCGATGGGCGTCTACGTGTTCCGTCTGCTGTTCTACGCGCTCATGCCGACGGCAGAATGGGTCTTGGGACTGGCGCTGCTGCAGGGCGCGTCCTACGGGCTTTTCCTGGTCGGCGCGGTGGCCTATGCCAACGAGCTGGCGCCGGCCGGGCTGAAATCCACCGCGCAGGGCCTGCTCGTCTCCGTCATGAGCCTGGCGAACCTGGGCGCGGGCCTGGCCGGCGGCTGGCTGCTCGATCACGCCGGCCGCCGGGGACTCTTCGCCGCGATGATGCTCACCTGCCTGGTCGCGCTGGCGGTGTTTGTGGTGGGGTGGCGGCGCGGACGGATGCGCTCGAATGCCGCAGTATAGATCAGGAGCGGGTCATCGCTCAACACGAACTGCCGCTCCAGATCGTCCATTGCACGCTGCCCCAAATCCAGGAAACTGTGACCGACACCTCGCCCGTATAACAAATCTGCCACGGCTGCCAACTGCACGAGCCGCCGCCGCATTGGTAACACTTCTGCGCCTGCACGCCAACCGAGCCGGTCACATAAGCGCCGACCTCCAAATTGACCCAGCCGCAGGTGATCTCGGCCGCCGCCCCGCCGGAGACGGAGAAACCGCCGCTCCCCGAAAAACAGACCTGACCGGCCAACTCGATGTCGTTGCACCGGTCGGACGTGAGCGCGCCCCCACCGGATCCGCTCAAGCTCCCCGAGACCCGGAGGCCGATCCACATTTGGGCCTCGCACAGTCCGATCTTCTGTTTGAAGCCGTAAGTGCGCCCGGTCAACGAACCGGAGCCGTTGATGCTCACCTCGAGCTTGTCATCGGTCACATAGCGGCCGGCCTGCGCGCCCGATGTGCAACACTTCTTGCAGTGGGTATACTTCAACGAACCATTGACGCTGAAGGATGCGTCAATTGGCCCCAGAGGCCCGCCGGCTCCGATCGAGAAGGAGCTCACGCTGCCCCCCCAACAGCTTTCCAGGCCATAGGGATCAACCCGGTGCAGCGGCGAGTTGCGGACATACCAGTACAGGTTGGTTGCTTCCGGGCCAGCCTCCCCTTCCTGAACCGGGTCACGGGTGATCCATCGGCCGAGCGCCGGGCTATAGTAGCGCCCGCCGAAGTAAACCAGTCCGCTCTCGCTATCCGCGTATTTGGTGGCGTAGCGGAAGGGGTTTTGGCCGGCGGCGAGGCCGGAAGAAGCGAGCAAGGCGCCGAACGAGTCATACGCATAAGCGCCGGCCGCCGTCCCCGTGTGGGCGTCCACCAGCAGGGTCGTGTTGCCCGCCGCATCGGCCAGCGCATACCAGACCTGGGCCGTGCCGCTGATCGCGACCAGCCCGCCGATCCCGCCGCCCAGATAGCGTTCGCTCACCATGTCTGGCCCCCACACAAACGCCATGCGCTGGCCGTGCGTGACGTCGCGTTCTTCGAGGATGAGCCAATCATCATAGGCGAAGCGCGTCTCGCCGGCCGTCGTCACTTTGCTAACACGACGCCCCATCGCATCGTAGCGATAGGCGGCTACTACAACGCCGGTGTCAATCCGCGTCAGCGCAGTCAGACGATCTTCGTAGTCGTAGGTATAGGTGAAGACGCTATCCGCGATCAAGTTGCCGTTGCCGTCGTATCGGAAAGGCTGGCCGGCGCGCACCGTCAGCTCGTTGTTCGCGCCATGCGCGCGAACTTCCGCCGCGCCGTTCACCGTCACCTGCTGCCAGTTCCCGGCAGGATCCAATTGCCACACGACCTCTCGGGTCGGCGCGGGCACATCGTTGCCCGTGCGCACGCCGGTCTTGTGGCTGATGAGCTGGTGAGTCGGGTCGTGGCGATAGACGGCCGCCTGGTTAGCGGCGTTCAGGTCATCGGCGACGGTGCGGTCGCCGACCGCATCGTACTGATAGGTATAGCTCAGCAGATTTTGCGCGGCGCTCTGGGCCGTGAGCGTGATGAGCCGATTGGCCGCATCGTAGGCGTACTGGGCCAACACGCCGTTGCGGAAGGTGCGCGCGGTCAACCGGTTGTTGCCATCGTAGGTGAACGCGGCCAGGGCGGTCGGCGCGCCATCGCTGATCTCGGCGAGCCGGCCGCGCGCGTCGAGCGTCTCCGTCACCATCCGGCCGCTCGGATAGAGCAGGCTGCGCGCGCGCCCGTCCGCGGCGTAGGCGTAGCGCACGGTCTGATCTGCCTGCGCGCTCTCGATCAGCCGCCCGGCGCCATCATAGCGCTGGGTCACGCGCCAGCCGTCCCGTTCGGCCGTCAGGAGCCGCCCCGCCAGGTTATAGGTCAAAATATCGTCAGGGCCGTCCGGGTAATCGCGCTGCGCCAGGCGGCCCAGGGCATCATAGAGGTAATGAGTGGTCGCGCCGTTGCCATCGGTGCGCGTGAGTTGTCGCCCGACGCCATCATAGGTGTAGGCGCGCTGCGAGCCATCGGCATAAGTCACCGCGGTGAGCCGGCCCGCGACGTCGCGCGTGTAGCGCGTGGTGTTGCCCCGCGCGTCGGTGATCGAGGCGAGGTCGCCGCGCGCATCGTAGGTGTAGTGCGTCGCCAGGCCGAGCGCGTCCGTCACCACTGCGCGGCGGTCGAGCGCGTCATAGGCGATCCGGGAGGTCTGGCCGTTGGCGTCGGTGGTCGCCAACAGGTTGCCGGCCAGATCGAGGTCGAAGCGGGTCGCAGCGCCGAGCGGGTCGGTGATCGCGACCTGGCGGCCCAGCGCATCGAACGCGCGGCGCGTGGTCAGCCCGTTGCCGTCGGTGGCGGCGATCTGGCGGCTGGCCGGATCGTAGCTATAGGCGGCAAGGATCCCCACGGTGTCGCTGACCTGGATCATGCGGCCGGCCAGGTCGTAGGCGTAGGTGGTGCGCCGGCCGCCCGGCTCTTCTACCTGCACCTCGTGCCCGGCCCCGTCATAGCGCCTTCTGGTCACTTGGCCGGCGCCGTCGGTTTTCGTCTCCGCCCGGTTCAGTACGTCATAGGTAAAGCGCGTGACGACGCCGTCCGGTTCGGTGACCGTCAGCACGTTGCCGACCGCATCGTACTCGAATGCGGTCAGTGCATCGTCGGCATCGGGCGCCGGCGTCTGGTCGTTGGCTTTCTGGAGGATAGTCAGCCGCCGCCCCAACGCGTCGTAAGTCTGATAGGTCAGCCGGCCGCTCGCATCCGTGATCGCGACCGTATGCCCCAGGCCATCGAAGCCGTAGCGCGTCACTGCGCCGGTCTGGCCATCTTCGCGCGTGCGGCGATGCAAGCGATCGAAGGTGTAACGCGTCACCACGCCCGCGGTGTCTGTGATGGCGATGCGGTTGCCAACGGCGTCATAGGCGTAGGCGACGGTCTGGCTCAACGCGTCCCTGACCTCAATCAGCCGATCCGCCGCGTCATAGATGTAGGTTTCGACGTGGCCGTGGCTGTCGCGCTTTTCGATCTGATTGCCGGCGGCATCGTAGACGTAGGCCGCCCGTTGACCGAGCGGCGTGGTTTCTGCGACCAGCCGGCGGAGCGGGTCATAAGCGTAGGTGATGCGATTGCCGAGGGGGTCTGTCCGGCTGATGCGGTTGCCCACGGCATCGTAGGCGAAGGTTTCGGTCCCGCCCGCGCCATCCGCCTGGCTGATCATGCGGTTGAGCGCGTCATACGCGCGGCATGTCGTCCGGCCATCCGGGTCGGTCGTCGTGATCTGATTGCCAACGAGATCGTAGCCGTAGTGGGTGACGCCGCCGGCCGCATCCAGCAGCCGCGTCATCCGGCCGCCGGCATCGTAAACGTAGTCCGTGACGCGGCCGAGCGCGTCGCGCATAGATATGCGGCGGCCCAGCGCGTCGTAGCGATAACTCGTCACGCCGCCCAGCCCATTCGTAATGGTGAGCGCGCGACCCAGGGCATCATACTCCGTGCGCGTCACTGCGCCCACGGCGTCGGTGAAGGCCACGGTGTTGCTCATAGCATCATACGCCCAGGCCGTGCGGTAGCCCTCGGCATCCACCCGCTCCAGCAGGCGGCCAAGCCCATCGTAGAAGTAACGCGTGGCGGCCCCCAACGGATCGGTCACCGCGGCGCGTTGGCCGGCCAGGTTGTACGCATAGACGGTCTGTCCGCCCAGAGGATCGGTTTCAGACACGAGCCGGCCCAGGGCATCATAAGCATATCTGGTCTGGTGGCCGTTGGGGTCTGTGCGCGAGATCTTTCGTCCAAGCGCATCGTAGGTATAGGTGGTAACGCCGCCCGCCGGATCAGTCTCCGTGATGAGACGGCCGGCCAGATCATAGGTGGAGGATGTGACGTGGCCGAGCGCGTTGGTCAGGCGCGCGCGATTGCCGTTCAGATCGTACTCGTAGCGTGTGGTGAAGCCCAGGGCGTCGGTGATCACCACGAGCTGGTTGAGCGCGTTGTAGCCGTAGGCGGTCGTGTTGCCGTTGGCGTCGGTCGCGGCGAGCAGGTTGCCGTAGGCGTCGTACACGTTGATCGTCGGATTGCCGAGGGTGTCGGTCATCACGACAGTGCGCTGATACACAGGCGAAGCGGTGGAGGGCAACGAATGCTGGCTGACAGCGGCGGCCGCGGCCCGACCTCCTGCGGCCTGAGCGACGACCTGCGGCGCCGGGTTGTACGTCGCGCTCGCAGCATAAGTTGCCGTCGTCAATGTGCGATCAGCCCACACGATGGGCAGATACAGCGCGAAAGGCCGCCAGGAATAGCGGCGCGTGATCAGAGGCAGATATAGTTGGCGCGGGCGCACATGGATCAAGGACGTGGCCGTCGCGGTGAGCGCGTCGGTGTCCAACACCTCCAGCCGAGCGCGCCATTGTCCAAAGGATGGGTATTGGTGGATTGCGATGCGTTGATGAGTGTAGGGCGTATCATAAACCCCATCGTCTTCGAAGTCCCAGCGGAAGCGCAACTCCGCGGGTGTGTCCGCCAGGTCAGCAGAGGCCGATGCGTCCAATGTAAACTGGTCTGTCACCCAACCGGCCGGGGAGCTGACCGTGAAAGCGGCGGACGGCGGGGCCAGGTACTGGGTTTGCCAGCGGCTGGCGTGGCCGAGCGCGTCGGTCGAGATGAGCTTCTCCCCGTGAGCATCGTAGGCGAACGTAGTCATGCCGCCCAGCGCGTCTGTCACCGCCAGCCGATTGCCATGCGCATCGTAGGTGTAGTGGGTGACCGCGCCGGCCGGATTCACCTCGCGCGCCACGCGGCCTGTCAACGGATCGTAGGCGAAGGACTTGGTGAGGGTTGGACCGCCTATGGCCGGCGCTGGACGCTGCTCGTCGGTCAACACCTGGCCTTGCCAGCGGCGATCGGCCGCCCGGTCGTTGTAGGTCATCCGTTGTTGGCTGCCATCCGGCGCGGTGACGGAGGTCTGCTCCGCATTGTGGTTGTAGGTGTACGTTGTCACGCGGAGCGCCGCGAGGCCGCGACCGGCCATCGCCTCGTGCTGCGCAGTGCGCACCGGCGCGCCGGCGGCATTGAAATCGTATTCAGTCACGTGGCCCGACGAGTCGTGAATCGTCGTCCGCGAACGCGCGGCGTTCATCTGGCCGATGCCAGCCTCCGGATCCAGCAACTCATAGGTCAACGTCACGCTGCCGCTGCTGGTCAGACCACAGCAACCGGCGCCCGCGAAGTTGGCGATCTGCTGGATGACGCGGTCGAAGTCGCGGCGCGCGGGGTCAGTACCATAGATATTGATCACCGCCGGCGGCCCATCGGGATCGAGCGCGGTTTCGTTGGGCTGGGTGATCGTCAGCAAGTTATGATCGAGGGCTGGACGCCCCGTGCCGGTCGCGTAGGTGTAGCGGGTGGTAGCAGGCTGACCGTCGCCTGCGGGTCGGGTGACGGCGACCAGGTCGCCCGCGACGTTGTGCTCGTAGATCACGCGGCGGCCCAGGGCATCCACAACTTCGGCCAGATAGCCCGCCGGATCGTAGTTGAAGAACACCGGCCGGCCCAGGGTATCTATCACCGCCGCCAGCCGGCCGGCGTCGTCGTAGAGCAGCTCCAGCGCGTTATCATTCAGATCGGTGACACGGCGCAGTTTGCCGGCCGACGGCGAGCCATCCAGGGGCCAAAAGACCCCCGTCAGCCCTTCGGGCGAGCGTGAAACGATTGCGCCATCCGGCTCTTCGGACAGCACGCCGTAGTAGTTCAGGAACGAACGATAGATGCCATCCGGCCCACGATGGAAAGCGATGGCGTTGGCCGGGCCATCCGAGAGGATCAGTGTGCCGGTCGCCGGTCGCCGGACGTAAACGTTGTAGCTGTGATCCCAGTTGTAGCCCAGGGGCGTGCGCGCGGTCCCGGCGCTCGAGTACAGACGCACGAACTGAAAGTCAATGCCGCGGCCGGGCAGGGCCAGGTCAACCTCGCTGAGGACGAACTCGCCGGTGGCGGGATCAATCGGATCGGACACCCACGGCGCTGAGGCGCTGCAACGTTTGCGCCGCTGATCCGGCGTGTCTTTCAGGACGCACGAGGCGTTCTTGCACTCATAGGTGTAGTAGCCCTCGCAGGTGTAGCCCTCCGGGCACCCTTCGGTATATGGCTTCCAGACTCCCGGCTTGGCGGCGCAATCTTCGGCGCACTCTGGCGTCGGCCCCGGGGTGCGGGTGGGGACGGTCTGCTGTGCGGGGTTTTGTTCGGGCAACGCCCAAGAAGCGGAGATGTTGATCGCCACAGATACGATCAGGAAGGCCAGGATCAGCAGGTAGGCGAGTACTCGCGGCAGTTTGACACGGATAGACGCGCATTGAGTAGACATTGGATTCCTCCTTCGGCAGAAAAACAAGAACGCACCAACCAACCGTAGGGCTACTACGAGCGGTGCGTTTTCAACAGTGCCCACCATGCGTCTGATTCGATTTGAGGCTATTATCGCGCTATCGGTGCGTGCTGTCAATCCCTTTTTGAGAACCTCTGGCAAAGTCATTAAGCAATAGGTCGTCTCAACTTGTGGGAGAAAGCGCAGTCATCGAGGTACAACACGCCTACTGGAGTAGATCGGGCCGCGAGCTCACGGCAATTTTGTTGCGGGCGGATTATATGCTATACTGTTGGCCGAAGCTTGGTCGAGAGAGAAACAGATGGAATATACCGTGATCCTTACCCGACCTTCTGCCAGCCCGCTCTGACACGCTGTGGTGCCTGGGCTGCCTGATTGTGTGGTTGAAGCCTCGACGCGCGCAGAGGCCATTCAGGAAATCCAGCAGCGCATTATGGCCGTAGCCAGTTACAGTGAAGTGCTGCGCCTGGAGGTACCCATAGGCCGCTTCTCTGCCATCGGAAGCCAGCGTGGGTTGCACCCGCGATAGGTGACTTCGAAGATGTGGGGCAGATCTTCCTCGGCGATGCCAACCCCTTCGTCCGCACCCCGCGCGCCTCGGCCGTGTCGGAGAGCGCCATGATGAGAGGTTTCGCACGGCGTGCGTGTTGCAAGATTATCCGCTCAATCATGGTTTCTGCCACGGCGCAAACTGCTCCAGGATACTTTTGCCCAGAAACTCCCGCAAAATCGAGGTGTCCGGGATCGGGTCGGCGGCGATGGGCGCGAACCATTGCAGGAACGCCAGCAGGCGCTTGGCCTCGACGTGGCCCGGTTTGCCCGGCTCGATTTGCAAGAGGAGCGGCTCGACCAGCGGCTTGAGCGCGGCCAGCTCGTAGACGAGCGCCGAGTTGAACATCACGTCGGCGTTCTCCTGATAGGGGAAGATGTAGTCGCGCTCCCCCTTGTGCACGCTCTCCCAGCGGGCAATCGTGTCGGCGGCAGTATAGCCGCGCGTGCGCGCATCGCGGACGATGCGGCGAATCAGCCGCGTGTCGGTGGTGGGTACCCGGTTGTAGCGGTCGAGGTTGAGCTGCGTCAATGCAGAGATGTAGATGCGGAAGACCCGCTCGGCCGCGATGTCGGGCGCGAGCCGCGGGTTCAGCCCGTGGATCCCCTCCACCAGCAGGATTTGGTCGGGGCCGAGCTGGATCGTCGGCCCCACCTCACGCTGACCGGCCACGAAGTTGAACTTCGGCAGCGTCACCTCTTCGCCGGCCATCAGTTGCAGCAAATGCTGATTGAACAGCTTCAGGTCGAGCGCCTCCAGCGCCTCGAAGTCATAGTTGCCTTGCGCGTCGCGCGGGGTGTGCTCCCGATCCACGAAATAGCTGTCCATCTCCACGGCGATCGGCCGGATGCCGTGCGCGAGGAGCTGCACCGCCAGCCGCTTGGAAGTGGTCGTCTTGCCGGAGGACGATGGCCCGGCCATCAGCACCAGGCGCATCTGATCTCGCCGGTGGGCGATCTGGGCCGCGATTTCGGCGATGCGCTGGGCGTGGAGCGCCTCGGCCACCAGGATGATCTCGTTCGTGCGGCCCGCCTCAATCGCCGCGTTCAGCGCGGCCACACTGTTGATGCCGAGCACCCGCAGCGTGTGGCCGTACTCCCGAAAGACGTCCATCAGCTTGGGGTAGGCGACGACCGGCTCGAGCTCCAGGCTGGCACGCGGCGGGAAGCGCAGGATGAAGCCGGGCGGATAGGGATGCAGCGCGAAATGGCGCAGATAGCCGGTCGAGGGGACCATGTAGCCGTGGAAGTAGTCACGCACGCCGCGCAGGGTGTAGAGCACCAGGTAGTCCTTGCGGCGGTAGGTGAGCAGCCGCACGACATCGTCATCGCCGCGCGCGCGGAAGAACGCCACCGCCTCGGCCAGCGGCACGCGCTCCTTGCCGATCGGCTCGTCCGCGGCCGCGATCTCGCGCATTTGCGCTTCCAACCGGACCAGCTCCTCCGGCGTGAAAGGCGGCCGGCGCTCCACCTCGCAGTAATAGCCGCCGAACGTGACCGAGTGATCCACGCTGAGCCGCGCTTCGGGAAAAAGCTCCCTGGCTGCTGCCACCAGCAGGAAAGTGAGAGAGCGGCGGTAGATGCGGCTGCCGTCCCGGTCATCCATGCCGAGGGGCGTCACCTCCACATCCTTCTCGATGTGATAGGTCAGCTCGCGCAGCTCGTCATCAATCAGCGCGGCGACGATCGGAAACGGCGGCGGCTGATCGGCGGCGGCGGCGTGAACATAGGCCGCCAGCGGCGTCCAGGCCGGCGCCTCGTAGACGCGGCCGTCGGCGAATTTCACCTGGGCGGTGGTGCGCGGTTGGGCAGGGAGGACCGGGCCGACCCGACGGTCAGGCGATGGCGTGGTTGGGTCAGGGGCTATCACGTTAGACGCTCCGCCGGCCGATCATGGTTTCGCTTCCTCATTTATTGGATTGATCGAATGTCTTGGTTGACAAGTATACGCAGAACCCGCCGGATGGTCAACCTGCGAGGTAGGGATTCCGGAAGTGGCCTGTTGGATCTTCTCAAAAAGTGGGAGATCCCGCTTGAATCGAGTTGTTCCCCATGCCAACAAAAGACCCACTCTGGACCACCGATCCATCGGTCATTGGCGGACCTGCCGCGGCCGCGCTGCGCCGCATCTACGACCGGCCCCAGCCGGCGGCGCCCTGGCGCGACGGCGCGAACCTGCCGTGGGACGAGCCGGAATTCAGCCGGCGGATGCTGGCCGAGCATCTGGATCAGAGCCACGGCGCGGCCAGCCGGCGGCTGCCCGAAATCCGCGGGCAGGTGCAGCGGATCACCGAGTGGCTGGGGCTGGCGCCGGGGCGGCGCCTGCTGGATGTGACGTGCGGACCGGGGCTGTACGCCGCCGAGTTCGGCCGCCAGGGCGTGCAGGTGACCGGCATTGACTTCGGCCCGGCGGCGGTCGAGTATGCGCGCAAGTTGTGCGCGGGCCTGCCGTGCGAGATCATCTCCGACGACGTGCGGCAGATGGACTTCGCGGGCCGCGACTTCGACGCGGCGATCTATCTCTACGGCCAGTTCACCGTCCTCCAGCCCGCGGAGTCGGCCGACGTGCTGCGCCGCATTCGGGCCGCGCTCAAGCCAGGCGCGCCGATCCTGATCGAGATCCTGGCCGATGACCGCTTCGACAAAAAGAACAGCACGTGGTGGTACACCGATCACCGCGGGCTGTGGGGCGATTTCCCCTACCTGCACCTGGGCGAGCGCGCCTGGGATCCCGAACAACGCGCGGCGGTCGAGCGTTTCTACATCATCAACCTGGAGACCGGCGAGATGCAGAGCTACGGCCTGTCGGATCAGGCTTACGGCGTCGAACAGATGACCGCGATGCTGCGCGACGCCGGCTTCGCCGCGGTGCAGACCTATCCCGCGTGGGGCGGCCTGGCGATGAAGGACGCGCCGGAGTGGGTGGTGTATGTGGGGAGGTAGGGCGGAGGTCAGGAGATAGGAGTCAAGCCGTTGTCATGCTGAGCGGGTCTACAGCGCAAGGTCGGTTGCGGCGAACGACCAGCGAAGCATCTCGACGGCGGCAATAGAGATGCTTCGGCCCAAAACACGTCCTGAGCCAGGCCGAAGGGGGCGGGCCTCAGCATGATGGCTTTTGGGGCGAAGATAAGCCCGGCCGATCAACCATCAGCCAGCAGGTCGGCCCAGACTTGCGCACGTGCCGTTTCGTCGGCGAAGACCAGGTAGACGAGCCGGGCGACGGGGGCCGCGGGCTTGCGGCCGGCGGCGGGCGACGTGAAGCGATAGGCGACGCGCAAGCCGGGGCGCGGCGCCGCGCCGAAGGCGACCGTCCCCGGCGTAATCGCCTCGATCATGGCCGGCGTGAAGAAGACGTACCACATCCCCAGGTAGCGCTCGCCTACGCTGCCCAACAGGAGAAAACGCGAGCGATGCACGATCGCCAGCACTGCGTGCTCGCGGCTGGCGAAGGTGCGCCAGTAGGCCAATAAATCCGCGAAGAAGCGTTCTTTGCCCTCGACCTCAAACACCGCCGTGGCGCGCAAGGGGACCTTGTCGGTCGGATCTAGCGACCGGGGCGCGGGCGCTGCGGCAGATGGATCGGCCGTGAAGACCATGTACATCTGGCGGCCGGCCCAATGCCGCAGGTAGACCAGGCCGAGCGCAGCCAGGACGATGAGCAGCAGGACGGCCCAATGCCAGGCCGGGGTCGGCGGCATCCCCCGCAGGAACCACCGCAGCAGGAGACCGGCCACGGCCGCCAGCCCCGTCCCGATCCCCCAACGGTTAAGCGACCACTCCCCCACCGTGTGCTGCCGGAGCTGATAGGCCAGCTTGAGAAGCGCAGGCGTGATCATCGTTGCGTCTGGCCCTTTCGGCCGCGGCGGGCGAGCAAGATGCCGGTGATGACGACCCCCGCGCCGAGGATCTGGAGCGGCGCCAGGCGCTCGCCCATCAGCAGCCAACTCACCACGGTCGCCACGACCGGCGTCAGGTTGGAATAGATCGCCGTCCGTGCGCCGCCCACGCGCTGGACGCTCGTGTACCACAGGACATACGCCACGACCACGGCGAAGATCGTCGAATAGGCCCACGCGCCCCACGCCCCAGCCGTCACCGCGCCCCAGTTTTGCCCCGCCAGGGCCGGCGTACTGATCAGCGCCAGCAGGAGCGTGCCGGGGATCATCGTCAGCGCGTTCAGCTTCAGGGGCGAATAGCGGCCGAGCAGCGGCTTCCCGCCGAGCGTGTAGGCTGCCCACATCATCGCGGCCACCAGGATCAGCAGATCGCCCACCAGCGTGTCGCTGCGCAAGCTCAGCTCTCCCTGCCCGCCGGCAATCAGCAGCAGCGTGCCGGTGAACGAGAGGACGATGCCGGCGATGACCGTGCGCCGCGGGCGCTCCAGGCCGAGCAGCAGCCCATAGATCACCACGAAGAGCGGCGAAGTCGCCATCAGCAGCGCGCCGATAGCCGGCGTGGTGCGCGCCATCCCGTTGATGAAGAGCGCCTGATAGAGGGTGTGCCCGCCGAAGCCCAGGAGGAATACCGGCAGGATATCCTGCCGCCTGAGTTGGAACGACTCGCCGCGCAGCCGCATGATGGTCACGAGCGCGATGGTCGCCACGCCGAACCGCAGCGTGTTGAATGTCAGGGGCGCCAACCCGCCCAGCGCGAATTTGACGGCCGAGAAGTTGACACCCCAGATCAGCACCACGCCCAGCATGATGAGATCGGTGCTCGTGATGCGGCGGGCGGTGGGTGGAACGGTGGTGTCAGTCAAGACAGGTCACAGATTGCAAATTGCAAATTGCAAGTCACGAATCACGTTTGACGTTTCACGCAAACATCCCCTGAAACACCTGCTCATCCATCGTCTCGTTTTCCAGCAGGTAGTGCGCCACGTCATCGAGCTTCTGACGATAGGCGCGGATGATGTCGCGGGCCCGGTTATACGCTTCATCCACCAGGGCGCGCACTTCGCGATCAATGGATTCGGCGATTTCTTCGCTGTAGTTGCGCTGCTCGCCGATCTCGCGGCCCAGAAAAACCAGTTCTTCCTTCTCTCCGAAGGTCTGCGGACCAAGCTCGGCGCTCATCCCATATTGGGTGACCATCGAGCGCGCCAGCTTGGTGACGCGCTCCAGGTCATTAGATGCGCCGGTGGTGATGTCGTCGAACACTTCCTCTTCGGCCACGCGGCCGCCCAACAGCCCGGCCAACTCATCCTTGAACTTGTTCTTGCTATACAGCAGATGATCCTCGACCGGCAGCGGCATGGTATAGCCCAGGGCCATCCCCCGGCTGACGATCGTGATCTTGTGCACCGGGTCGGAGTTAGGCAGCATTTTCATCACGAGGGCGTGCCCGGCCTCGTGATACGCCACGATCCGTTTCTCGATGTCGGAAATCAACCGGCTGCGGCGCTCTGGCCCGGCGATGACCCGCTCGATCGCCTCCTGAAACTCGGCCGGCCCGATCGTCTTCTTGTTGCGCCGCGCCGCCAGGATCGCCGACTCGTTCACCAGGTTCTCGATGTCCGCGCCCACGAAGCCCGGCGTCCCCTTGGCAATCGTCT
>Ga0233425_10001035_pt1 | contig 65953 bp, 58 predicted proteins | sample Watercolumn_Towu_2_FD_181712 | JGI IMG/M metagenome (GOLD analysis project Ga0233425, IMG submission 181712) | Freshwater microbial communities from Lake Towuti, South Sulawesi, Indonesia - Watercolumn_Towuti2014_140_MG | ecosystem: Environmental > Aquatic > Freshwater > Lake | place...
CTGAATGGCATCCCGACAATAAAGCAATATGCTGATGACGGACTCCGCTCGTCCTTGGAACGCCAATTTGCGCAAATGGTAGATGACGCACTTGTTCGAACTATCGGGGACTTAGAAAACCGCCAAGACTCCATTAGCAACGAGATCCGCAATCCAATTAAACTTTTCAGCGTTGGCATCGCCTTTATTATTACGTTTCCAGTTTTTCTTGTTGCCGAATTCGGCCTTATCTCAATTAGCACATACAATTGGATTTCAAACAGTTTTCTTACAAGAGCGGCCACCTTCGCCGTTGCGCTGGTAGGTTTCATATCGGCAGTCGTGACAATTGCTGTTGGATGGGATCAGGTGAAGGCGATGTCCCTCCCCTACCTATACAAAATTATGGGCGGTCCCTAATGCCCAAGACAAGTCGTGTCGTTGCCTAAGTCGAATCATGCGACTACCTTCGCCCTATGTTCGAAGCGAAATTCCAGACCTTCGTCGACGACGCCTCATGCGGCGACAGCGCGGCGCGGCTCAAGGCGCTGCGCACTGAGCTCAAGCGGCAGGGGCTCGACGGCCTTCTCGTTCCCCGCGCCGACGCCCATCAAAACGAATATGTGCCGAAATGCGCCGAGCGGCTCGCCTGGCTCACCGGCTTTACCGGCTCCGCCGGCTTCGCCGTCGTCTTGGAGAAACAGGCGGCGATTTTCGTCGACGGCCGCTATGTGATCCAGGTGCGCGGCGAGATCGACGGCAAGCTCTTCAAGCCGCTCGACATCGCCGAGACATCGCCGGTGAAATGGCTCGGCGATCATGCGCGTCCCGGCGCGCGCATCGGCTACGACCCATGGGTGCAGACCAGCGCCCAGATCGAGCGCTTTTCGAAAGCGCTCGCTGAAAAGAAGATCGAGCTCGTCCCGCTCGATATCAATCCGATCGACGCGCTGTGGACCGACCGCCCCGCCGAGCCGAAAGGCGCGGTGACGCTCCACCCCGCACGCTATGCCGGCGAGAGCGCCAATTCGAAAATCAAGAAGCTGCGCGCGGCGCTGAAAGACGCCGACGCCGCGCTGTTGTCCGATCCGCACGCCATCTGCTGGGCCTTCAACATTCGCGGCGCCGATGTGGCGCATACGCCGATCGCGCTGTGCTTCGCGCTGCTGCCGAAGGAAGGCGCGCCGACGCTCTATATCGACGGCGCCAAGCTCGCGCCGAAGACCCGCGCGGCGCTTCAAAAATTTCTCAACGTGAAAGCGCCCGAAAGTCTCGTCGACGATCTCGTTGACGCCGGCAGGCGCGGCGCGACGATCCTGTTCGATTCGGCGACGGCGCCCGCGAAGCTCGTGGAAACACTTCGCGCGGCCGGCGGCAAGCCGCGGGTCAATGACGATCCGGCGGCGTTGCCCAAGGCGATCAAGAATAAAGCGGAGCTCGAAGGCGCGCGCGCGGCGCATATCCGCGACGGCGCGGCGTTGACGCGCTTTCTCGCCTGGTTCGCTGAAGCCGCGCGAAAGGGCGGACTGACCGAAATTTCCGCCGCGGAAGCGCTCGAAACCTTTCGCCGCGAAAACGGCGATCTTCGCGACATTTCCTTCCCGACCATCTCCGCCTTTCGCGAACATGCGGCGATCCCGCATTATCGCGTCACCGAAAAGAGCGATCGCAAGATCGGACGCGGCGTCTATCTCGTCGATTCCGGCGCGCAATATCTCGACGGCACCACCGACGTAACGCGCACGCTCGTCGTCGGTTCCGCGTCGAAACAATTGCGCGAACATTTCACCCGCGTGCTCAAGGGCCATATCGCCATCGCCCGCGCGGTGTTCCCAAAGGGCGTCTCCGGCGCGCAGCTCGACGCCTTCGCGCGGCGCGCCTTGTGGGAGGCGGGCCTCGACTTCGATCACGGCACGGGGCACGGCGTCGGCTCTTATCTTTCCGTGCACGAAGGGCCGCAGCGCATTTCGAAACTCGGCGCGACGCCGCTGCAGCCCGGCATGATTCTCTCCAACGAGCCCGGCTATTACCGCGCCGGCGCATATGGGATACGACTTGAGAATCTGGTCATCGTTGAGAAGCGCGAAGTCAAGGGCGCCGAGCGCGAGATGTATGGCTTCGAGACGATCACGCTCGCGCCGTTCGATTTGAATTGCGTCGAGCCGAAATTGCTGGCGCAAGAAGAGATGGACTGGCTCAACGCCTATCACGCTAAGGTGCGCAGGACGCTGTCGCCTCTCGTCGACGCAAAGACGCGCAAATGGCTGCGCGAGGCGACGAGAGCGTTATGACATTTTGGAAGAAGTCAGGCTTCGACCTGTCGATCCTGAAATGACGCCGGTCGCTCAGAGTAGAACCTCATGAGCATTGACGCAGAACCGACTCCGAACGACCCCATCGCCGCTTTGGCCGGCGAGGCCTTCGCCAAGGCCGTCACCACGCTGGCGCGCGGACATATGCTGACGCCATTCGGCGTGGCGCGGTCGGAGGCCGGCGTCGACCGCCCGCAACAGTTCGTCGTCAGCGAGGAAGGCAAGATCGACATCGGCGAAAGCGTCGAGGCGGCGCTGCAATGGCTGGAGGACGAAGCGCCAAACGCCGACATCTGCATGATCGTGCTTGACGGCTACTTCGGCGGCGAGGACGGCCGCATCGACGCAGTCGTCGGCCGCGCGCTGTCGTTGAAGCGACAGCTGATGGTCGAAATCGCGCTGCCCTATGAAAGCGCCGAAGACGACGAAGGCTTCGAATTCTCAGACCCGCAATATCGCTTTGCCGGCGTCGCCGAAAACGGCGTGGAGATCGAAAGGGTCAACGTCAACGCCGACGCCTTCGACGCCGTCTTTCGCAGCGCCTTCGCCAAACACGCGCCCGCGTAGCTCGTCACCAAAACATCACATAAGCGTCACGCATCCTCTATCCCATCGTCATCGAAACGCAGCCTTGGCGTCGCGAAACCGCAGCCTCGCGCGCGTAGCCTTGCGTCATGGCGTTTACATCGGACCAGCTGGGGAAGCTGACGCGAGACGCGTCATCGGAACCGCAAACACTCGCCGCCGCCACATGGGGTCAGCGCCTCTTCGAACTTGACCTCGCGGCGGTTCATCTCTTCTCGCGAACGGCGCGTTCGGCGCTCGGCAGATTCCTCGCCGTCGCGATCAGCAAGCTCGGCAACGGCTGGATTTATCTTATCCTCGCGCCGATCGTGCTGATCGGCCTCGGCTGGCAGGGGACGCATGTCGCGGCGCTCGCGGGTCTGAACGCGGCGCTCTTGCACATGCTCTATCCGCTGATCAAGCGGCGGTTCGGACGCAAGCGTCCCTTCCAGACCGATCCGCGGCTGCCCTCCTTGCTGCGCACCCTCGACGATCACTCCTTTCCGAGCGGCCATGCGATGACGCTGACCGGCGTGCTCGCGCCGATCGTCATCGCCTGGCCGGCGGCGACTCTGTCGGCGGGAGTCCTCCTCTTATCGATGGCCTGGTCGCGAATCGCCACGGCGCATCACTATCCAAGCGACGTCGCCGCCGGCGTCGCGCTCGGCGCAACGCTGTCCTATCCGCTGGCGAGCGGCGTGCTTGCTTATTGGTGAGGCTTACGCCGCCTGCGGCAAACCGATGGCCGGCGCGACGGCAGGGATGACGCGGCCATGCGCGCCTTCGAGCGCGCCGGGGACGAGTTCGAGACCCAGAAAGCGCGCGCGCTCGACCGGGCCAGGCATTCTCAGTCGCTCGGCGAAGCGCCGGTCAAAACCGAAGCGCGCATAGTAAGGCGCATCGCCGACGAGCAGCACGGCGCGATGGCCCAAGTCGGCGGCGCGTTCAAGCGATTCGTCGATCAGCGCCCGGCCGATCCCGAGCGAGCGCGACGGCGCGGCGACGGCGAGCGGGCCAAGCAGCAACGCCGAGCGTCCGCCGGCGAGAATCGGCCACAGCCGCAGCGTGCCGATCAGCGCGCCGTCTTTATCCGTCGCGACAAGCGCCAGCCCCGGCGCCGGCGCCGATCCGTCGCGCAGCCGCTGACAGGTTTTGAGAAACCGCGCGGGACCGAAGGCGTCGTCCAGCAGGGCGTCGCGCGATTCGATGTCGCTCGGCGCTTCGTCGCGAATCGCAAACGCCGAAAAGGCGCGCGCTTGCGGCGCGCCGCAAGCGGCGGAGGGATGTTGGCTGATAAGTTCAAAGGCCATCTTTTCCTCCCTTTGAGAAGGACAAGCGACCCTCGCGCCTGGCGCATGACGCGCCCGCCGAACGGGACTAGATTGATTGGGAAAACAATTTCCCGTTTGTCGCCGTCATGCCCGCGCTTGTCGCGGGCATCCACGGAACGACGATGCGGCGCGCTCAATCGGAAGCGGAGACCTTTCCTCTTTCCGAGCTGAATTCCGCAATCTCTCGGCGTGGATGGCCGGGACAAGCCCGGCCATGACGCAAGCGCTGCGCGATGCGCAGAGTCGACTCAGATCACATGAGTCTCGAGCGGCGGGAACCCGTTGAAGCCCACCGCCGAATAGGTGGTCGTATAGGCCCCGGTTCCTTCGATCAGCACCTTGGCGCCGATTTCGAGCGAGATCGGCAGCTGATAGGGCTGCTTCTCATAGAGCACGTCGACGCTGTCGCAGCTCGGGCCGGCGATGACGCAGGGGCTTGTCGGCGCGCCGTCCGCTGGCGTGCGAATCGGATAGCGGATCATCTCGTCGGTGGTCTCGGCGAGCCCGTTGAACTTGCCGATGTCGAGATAGACCCAGCGGATTTCGCTGTCCTGCGCCGACTTCTTCGAGATCAGCACGACTTCCGCTTCGATCAGACCGGCGTTGCCGACCATGCCGCGGCCCGGCTCGATGATCGTTTCGGGAATGCGGTTGCCGAAATGCTTAGACAGCGCGCGAAAGATCGCATGGCCGTATTGCTTCACCGCCGGCACGTTCTTCAGATATTTCGTCGGGAAGCCGCCGCCGAGATTGACCATCTGCAGATTGATTCCGCGCTCCGCGAGGTCGCGGAAAATCTCGGCCGCCGACTGCAGCGCGCCGTCCCACATGCGCGGATTGGTCTGCTGCGAGCCGACATGGAACGACACGCCATAGGCGTTGAGGCCCAGACGATGCGCATGTTCCAGCACGCCCGTCGCCATTTCGGGGACGCAGCCGAATTTGCGCGACAGCGGCCATTCGGCGCCGGAGCCGTCGCAGAGAATGCGGCAGAACACGCGCGAGCCCGGCGCGGCGCGCGCGATCTTCTCGACTTCCGCCTCGCAGTCGACGGCGAAGAGGCGAACGCCCATCGCATAGGCGCGCTCCACGTCGCGCTCCTTCTTGATCGTGTTGCCGAAGCTGATTCGATCCGGCGTCGCGCCGGCGGCGAGGACTTGCTCGATCTCGACGACCGAAGCCGTGTCGAAGCACGAGCCGAGCGACGCCAGCAGCGACAGCACTTCCGGCGCCGGATTGGCCTTCACCGCGTAGAAGACGCGCGTGTCCGGCAGCGCCTTGGCGAATCCAAGATAGTTCTCGCGCACCACGTCGAGATCGACGACGAGGCACGGCCCATTGTCGCGGCCGTTGCGTCGACGATCGGCGAGGAATTCAAGGATGCGGTCGGTCATTTGTGGCCCCCATGCGCGGCGCGCCGCGCGATGATCGTTTGAGCGTCAACGGACACGCCGCTCCGTTCGCCCGCGCGCGATGGAGACGCGACGAACGTTGGTTCCGGCGGTCCAGGGCCGCGTGAGCGCGAACGCTCAAACGGCCGGTTGATGCGCCGTTGACTGACCGATGCGCAATGATGCGCGCCAGAGCGCGCACGCTTCCGCTAGGACAGCCATCGATTGGAAGGGGAAGATCCCGATCCGCACGCCCGGCAAGAAAGACAAGCCTCTTCGGTACGCCGACCTTTGGAGGGTCGACAGAGACGAAAAAGCCCGGTCCGTCGTTGCTTTAAGTCGCGATCCTCCGCAGAGACGGAGTTCGCCGGTTCGCCTCCGGCTGCCGGTTCTATGCTGGCGGTTGACCGGCCTCTTGTCCGGATCCCCGCCCACCGACACACGACCACAGGCACGTGCGATTTGGGCAAGGACTTAAATACGCGCTTTTGCTGCGGTTACAAGCGGTTTTTGCGACGCGCGATTATTTTTTCCGCCTGTCGTGCGAAGCCGCCACGTCGCCACGCCCCAGGGCGCCCGCTTCTTGCGCATCCGAATCGATAGAGCTAGAGCAGCAGACGGATGGTCACCATAGGGATCGGAAAGCCCTGGCTCGGATGCGGGAATGAGGCGATTAACGCGGCGCCAATTTGGCGGGGCGCTCTCTGCAATCGGCGCGCATTTTGCGCTCACAGGTTCGGCGCAGGCCGCCAATGTCGCGCCCTCGCCGCGATTCGGCTTCGAGAACGTGGTGCAGCGCGCGCGCGATCTTGCGCTCGCGCCCTTCGACAACGCCATACCCGCGCGCCTGCCCGACCCGTTCGACGCGCTGGATTTCGACGCCTGGCGAGAGATTCGTTTCCGGCGCGATCACGACGTCTTCGCCGGCGCCGACGGCGGCTTCCGGCTGGAAACCTTCCATCTTGGGTTTCTCTATCGTCGCCCGGTGACAGTGAACATGATTCGCGACGGCATCGCGACGCCGATCCCCTATTCGCCGGCGCTTTTCGACTATGGCCGCCTCAAGATCGAAAAGCCGCCGCCCGTGAACACCGGCTTCGCTGGCTTCCGCTTGCATTTTCCGGTCAACGACCCGCATGTCCACGATGAGGTGATTTCCTTCCTCGGCGCGAGCTATTTTCGCTTTCTCGGCCGCGACCAGAATTATGGATTGTCCGCCCGGGCGCTTTGCGTCGACGCCGGAGCCGATCGCGAGAGCTTTCCGTTCTTTAGGGAATTTTGGATCGAGACGCCGGAGAAAGGCAGCAATCACGCGACGCTTTACGCCTTGCTCGACGGCGACGCCGCGACGGGCGCCTTCAAATTCGATCTTTTCGCCGGACAGGAAACCGCGCTGGAAATCCAGTCGACGCTGTTTACGCGCCGGTCGGGCGCCAAGCTCGGACTCGCGCCGCTTACGTCGATGTATCTGACGGGCGAAAACGACCGGCGCATGCGCGACGGCTTTCGAACCGAATTGCACGACTCCGACGGGCTATTGATACACACTGGCGCGGACGAATGGATTTGGCGTCCTCTCGGCAATCCGCCCCGCGAACGGATTTCGACATTTCTCGACGCCAACAATCGCGGCTTTGGCCTGCTGCAGCGCGACCGAACCTTCGAATCCTATCAGGACCTCGACCTCGCCTATGAAAACCGCCCCAGCTATTTCGTCGAGCCGATCGGCGACTGGGGCGATGGCCGCGTCGAGCTGATCGAATTGCCGACGCGCGACGAAACCAACGACAATATCGTCGCGAGCTGGATTCCGGCAAAACCGCCCGAGCCAGGCGCGCCCTTCGTCTATGCCTATCGAATCACGGCGGGACTGGATATGCCGCGGCTCGCGCCCAATGGCGTCGTCGTCAATACTTTCGAAGCGCCGGCGCGTGCGCTCGGCTCGACTGAACCCGTCGACCCCGAGTCGCATCGGTTCCTGGTCGATTTCGCCGGCGGCGATCTCGGCTACTATGTCGCCGATCCCAGTCAGGTCGAAGCGGTGGCGACGACCAATACCGGTCGCCTGCTGCGCGCGAGCGTCGCCGCGAATCCGCATATCGGCGGGCTGCGCGCTTTGTTCGACGTGTCGGTGAAGCCCGGCCAGACCGCCGATCTTCGCCTGTTTCTGCGAGCGCATGGCCGCACGCTCACCGAGACCTGGACCTATCCCTGGACGGCGCCGGCGGCTTAGCGCCGCGAATGCGAGCTTGGAGGCTCGCGGTCGAGGATGCGCCCTTGGACCGCGAGCCTCCCGGCTCGCGCCTCAGCGCTCATCTATCAATCATCGAGGTCCTTGAGCCGCGTCAAGTCGAACGCCTCGACGTCGCGCAGCAGTTCGATGAAGGCCGTCGCCCAGTAATCCGCCACCGCTTCGCCCTTCTCGGCGCTGGCTTTCGAGGCGTCGCCCATCGCGCCGGCCGGCGAAAGATCTTGCGCCATCCATCCAAAGCCGGCGGGGCGATCGGCGCGCAGCCAGGCGAAGTCGCGCTCGAAATCGAGCGTCGCCGGCGGAAAGTTTTTCGCCCGCGCCATGTCGACGAGCTCCGGCCGGAAAGCGAGCATGAGCGAGGTTTCGATCTCGCCGCCATGAATGCCGTGACGCAGTTCGGTCTCCGAGAACAGCCCGTCGGGATAGCCAAAGCGCGCCCAGGAGGCGACGACCGCCAAGACCCCGAAACGGGCGCGCAATTCGAGCGCCGTCTGCGAAACGAGCGCCGAATTGCCGCCGTGCGAATTAATCAGCGCCAGTTTCGTCACGCCCGCGCGCAGCACGCCTTCCGCGATCTCGACGAGCAGACGCGACGCCGTCTCATTGGTCAGCGTAAGCGTGCCGGGAAAGTCGCGATGCTCGGTTGAAACGCCGACGCTCTGGATCGGCAGGAAGACGGCTTCGAGGTCCGCAGGCAGCCGGACGGCGACGCGCTCGATGCAGCCTTCCATGATCATCGCGTCGACCCCGAGCGGCAGATGGGGGCCGTGCTGCTCCACCGCCGCGATCGGCAGGACGGCGATGACGCGCGACATGTCATGCGCGCGCATGTCCCGCAGCGAGAGTTCAGTCCAGAAGCGCGAAGGCAGCATGGCGTCGAGCATATGCGCCTTGGCGTTAAAGGGGAATGCGCAAGGCCCGGCGCGGGACTATATGATGAATGACGCAAAGGAGCAGCTGCCGATGGAACAAAACACTCGCCGTCAGGCGCTCATATTCGCCGTCGCGACTGGGACGATCGCGCTTTTGCCGGGGTGGCCGCGCGCGGAAGCTGCGACGAAGGCCGTGGTGCACAAGAGCCCGACCTGCGGCTGCTGCGGCGCATGGACGGCGCGCCTGCGCGAGGCCGGCTATGTCGTCGAGGAAATCGTTGAAGCCGATATGCAGGCGGTGAAAAAACGCCTCGGCGTGCCTGAGCGGCTCGCCTCCTGTCATACGGCGGAGATCGACGGCTATGTCGTCGAAGGCCATGTCCCCCCGCAGGCGGTCGCGCGCCTTTTACACGAGCGGCCGAAGGCCATTGGCCTCGCCGCGCCCGGCATGCCGGCCGGCTCGCCGGGGATGGAGGGCGGCGAGCCGGAAGTCTACAGGCTGTATTTGTTCGATGCTTTCGTCGCGCGTCCGTTTGGCGACTGGCGCGGCGACGCGCCCGCCTGATCCGTTTCGGGCGGCGCCCCGAGTTGATGATCCGGCGTAAGTCCGAGATAGCAGGCGGCGCCGCGCCCGGCCGCGAGTCCGGTGGCGAAGGCCGCCTGCAAGAGATAGCCGCCCGTCGGCGCGTCGTAGTCGAGCATCTCGCCGGCGACGAAAACGCCCGGCAGCTTTTTGAGCATCAGCGCGTCGTCGAGCTCGTCGAAGGAGACCCCGCCGGCGGTCGAGATGGCGCGCTCGAGACCGGCGACGCCGGTGACGGACAGCGGCGCGTTCTTGATCAGCGCGGCGAGCGTTTCGGCGTCGCGCGGCAATCCGCGCCGGCGCGACTCGCGCATCAGGCCGATCTCGACCTTCGAGAATCCCGCCTTGCGCAGAAAATTCGCATGCGACTGCTTCTGCGGACGGCGCGAGAGCTTGCGCGTGAGACACTCCAGCGTCGTGTCGGGACGCAGATCGATCGACAGAATCGTCTCGCCATATTTTTGCGTCGCCGCGCGCAATTGCGAGGAGAGCGCGTAAACCGGCCCGCCCTCCAGTCCGCTGCGGGTGACGACGACGTCGCCGCGCGCCGAGGACACGCCATGGCGCAGCAGGGTGGTCTTGATCGGCCGGCCTTCGAAATCGCTGCGAAAGATCGCGCTCCATTCGATCAGAGCGCCGCTGTTGGCGGCGGTGAGCGGCGTGATTCGCACGCCTTGCGCGCCGAGCCGATCCGCCCAGGCGCCGTCGGAGCCGAGCCGCGGCCAGGAGGCGCCGCCGAGCGCCAATACCAGCGCGTCGAATGTGCGGGTGAATTCGCCCTCCGGCCCCAGCATGCGCAAGGCGCCAGATTCGGCGAAGCCCATGAAGGCGTGCCTTGTGGCGATCACGACTCCGAACCGCGACAGGCGGGCGAGCCAGGCGCGCAAGAGGGGCGAGGCCTTGAAGCTTGCAGGGAAGACCCGTCCGCTGGAGCCGACGAAAGTGGTTTCGCCGAGCTCGGCGCAGAAGTCGCGCAACGCCTGCGGCGGCCAGTCGCGAAGGAGCGGCGCCAGCCGCACGGCGGCCACGCCATAGCGCGAGATGAAGCGCTCCAGGCTTTCGCTGTGGGTGATGTTGAGGCCGCCCCGCCCCGCCATCAGAAATTTGCGCGCCGGGCTTGCTTTGTGCTCATAGATGACGACGCGCGCCCCGGCGCGCGCGAGCGCGTCGGCGGCGAAAAGTCCGGCGGGGCCCGCGCCGATGACGGCGCAGAACGGAGCCTCGGCGTCGCTAATGGAAGGGCCTCCCCCGGGGCGGGCGTTATTCATTGCGCAGAATGGCGGAGGTTCGCGCCTCCGCTCGCGCCACGCCTGCGTTTTCGCAGCCCTCTTATCATGCGCGCGCCGGCGCGCGGAAAAAAAGCTCAATGACCGTCAAGGCTCTGCCTCAAATTGACGCATCCGCCGAGCGCTTCGAATTTGTCGCGGCGCCGCAGCATGCAGGCGTTCGGCTCGACCGTTTTCTCGCCGAGCAGCCCGAAATCGTCGCGACGCATCTCTCGCGCAGCCGCATCAAGACGCTGATCGAGGAAGGGCGCGCGACGATCGCCGATGTTGCGGCGCCCGATCCGGCGAAGAGGCTCGCGCCGGGCGACAAGGTCGCGCTTCTTGTGCCGCCGCCGGCGCCGGCCGAGCCGAAGGGCGAGGATATCGCGCTCGATGTCGTCTTCGAGGACGCCCATCTTCTTGTCATCGACAAGCCGGCGGGCCTCGTCGTACATCCGGCGAGCGCGCATGAGAGCGGCACGCTGGTCAATGCGCTGATCGCCCATTGCGGCGACAGTCTTTCCGGCGTCGGCGGGGTGAAGAAGCCCGGCATCGTGCATCGCATCGACAAGGATACGAGCGGGCTGCTCGTCGTCGCCAAGACCGACGCGGCGCATCACGGATTGTCGCGGCTCTTCGCCGACCATGGCCGCACGCTGTCCCTGACGCGCGAATATCTCGCCTTCGTATGGGGCGTTCCCGACCGCGCGCATGGAACGATCGATGCGCCGCTCGAACGCCATGCGACCCAGCGCGAGAAGATGGCGGTGGCGCCTCAATCGCGCGGGCGAGAGGCGATCACCCATTGGGAGAAGGTCGAGGATTACGGGGTTGCCTCACTCTTGCGCTGTCAGCTCGAGACCGGCCGCACCCATCAGATCCGCGTGCATATGGCCCATATCGGCCACCCGCTGATCGGCGACAAAACTTACGGCGCGGGATTCAAGACCAAGGTCGCGAAGCTTTCGGAGAAAGCGCGCGAGGTGGTCGAGCATTTGGGCCGTCAGGCGCTGCACGCCGCGACGCTCGGCTTCGAACATCCGATCACCGGCGAAGAAATGCTGTTCGAAAGCGAGCTGCCGGCGGATTTGGCTGGATTGAGGGCGGCGCTTGCAGGCGCGCCGAAAGGCGAGATCGACCGCGGCGCTCAGAGGTGACGTTGAAAATCCATGCGTTGATGCAAGATGCGGACGATGTCGACGCCCTTTGGCGCTTTTCGGTAAAACAGCACGTGAGCCCCGGCAGCATATTTCCAATAGCCGGTGCGAATGTCGTCGCACGCGCGACCGCGCTTTGGGTCGACGGCGACATAGGCCATCGCTTCCGCACGCAGGCGAAGATATTTTTCCGCTTGGTCGTCTCCCCAGCGGCCGACAGTGTAATTCCAGATGCCTTCAAGATCGGACTGCGCTCTCGGCGTGAGCGCATAGCGGCTCACGACTTAAGGGCCGCCGCTCGCTTGCGCGCGATGAACGCCTCAACGTCGAACGGCGTCGCGGCGCCGCTTTCTTCGCCTTCGATCAAGGCGGCGCGTAACGCGGCGAGCCTGGTCTCCTGCTCTTCGAGCAAGCGCAGCCCTGCACGAACGACGTCGCTCGCCGAGCCGTATCGGCCTTCGGCGACCTTGCTTTCAATAAAGGCGGCGAGACGATCGCCGATGACGATGGACGTGTTCTTGGCCATGGTCGGCTCCACAATTCTCGATACCAAATTATGGTACGGCGGGCAACGCGGAGAAGGGCGGCCCCGCGCGGCCGTCGTCGCCAATCGCGAGGGCGCCGCTTTCATCGAAAACCGAAGCTGGGCGATGCTTGCTCAGCGGCGCCCCCGCCATTACCATCCCTCGCGTTTCATGTTTGGGAGTCGTCCCCTTGCGCACATTTGGTCTTCGCTCCCTGCTCTGCTCGGGCCTGCTGTTTGTCGTCTCTAGCGCGAACGCAGATACGCCGGCGTCCGGAAGCTTTCGCGTCAAACAGTCCTGTCCCGCGCTCCAGTCCATCAGAACCGGCGCCAATCCCGGCAATGTCATCGTCGAACCCGATCAGCGTTACAGCATTTTCGCCAAGAACAAGCCGAACGCGACGCATTATCTGATCGACGTGCCGGACGCCAATCCGGGACGCCGATGGGTCGCGGTCGGATGCGGCGAAGCGACGCTTGATGAAGGCGGGCAGGATCCGACCGATCCCGGCGGACAGCCGGGGAAGGACGGCGGGAACGCGGCGCAAAAGCCCGACTACATTCTCGCGGTGAGCTGGCAGCCCGCCTTCTGCGAAGGCAAGCCCGACAAGACGGAATGCGAGACCCAGCGCCCCGACCGTTTCGACGCGACGCATTTCACGCTGCATGGGCTCTGGCCGAAAAAACAATATTGCAAGGTCGATCGCCACATTATCGCGGCCGACAAGGACGACAGATGGACCGCTCTGCCCGAGCCTGAACTCTCCGACGCGACAAGGAGCGCGCTGTCGGAAGTGATGCCGGGAACCATGTCGCTCCTCGAACGGCACGAATGGATCAAGCATGGAACATGCTTTCCGGGCGGCGAGGCGGAAACCTATTTCTCCCGCTCGCTGGCGCTGATGTCGCAGCTCAACGCCTCCAAGGTTCAGGAGCTTTTTTCGTCGCATATTGGCGAGGAAATCACGCGCGATCAGCTCAAGACGGCCTTCAACGAAACATTCGGCGACGGCGCCGCCGACCGGGTGCGCGTCGCCTGCAAGAAAGACGGCGAGCGAAATCTGATTGTCGAGATAACCATCGGTCTGAACGGCGACGTCAAGCCCGACAGCAAGCTCGCCGACCTCATCGCCGCCGCGCCGACGACGGACCCTGGATGTCCGCGCGGGGTGGTGGATCGAGTGGGGCTGCAGTAGCTAACCGTGTAAATGCTTGGCGCCCGCAACGCGCGCGGGCTGGACGAAGGCCAGCGGGGCGGCAGGATTTTATTTATCAGTACGCCGCACCCGGCGCGCGCTGCGCGCAGCGACCTGCGCCAGGAATCGCTCGCGAATAATGCCGAACAGGCCGGGCGGCAATACGCCATAGGCGATCGACTCTTCGCCCTTCCCTGGCTTGGGACGCAAGTCCGGGCCCGGCCAGGTGAACTCGTTCCACTCAGACACGATGACCCACGAGCGCGCGCCATCGAGTCCAAGGCGCGCTTTCACCTTCGCAGGAATTTCAACAGCGCTTTAGTCGCGCTCAGGCCGCCTGTGCGTGACGGGCAAAACCAGCACGCGGGTTTCGCCATCGTCATCCCTGATGGATGCGATAATCGCGCAGGGTCGACCTTTGCGACCTTCTTCGCTTCCCGCCAAAAACTCGGCGCGCCAGAGATAGGCGTAGCGAATGACGAGACCGGGGAAAGGCTTTGGAAACGCCAAATAGTCCTACTTTAATTCAGCGTCGAGAGGCGCGAATTCGTCCGGGACTTCCGCGTCGCGCACGGCCTCGGTCCATTCATGCGGCAATTCGCTGGCGAGGCCGACGCGGCGATCCCGGCGGCGCAGGCGCTCCCATTCCTCGACCGGCATGATGACGAGCGAATCGCGTCCATGTTTGGTGATGACCACGGGTTCATGGCGCGCCTTGTCGCTCAGCGCGCCGAAGGACTGCTGAAATTCGCTGGCGGTGACGCGCTTGGGCTCCATGACAAATCTCCAAAATAGAGATTATACCCAAAATAGCTGATTTCAACTGGCCGCCTGAGCCAGCGGCCCATTCACTCCACCAGCGCGGCCTTGCCCTTCGCCTTCTTGCGGTCGTTGGGGTCGAGATAGACCTTGCGCAGGCGGATCGATTTCGGCGTCACTTCCACGCGCTCGTCATCCTCGATATAGGCAAGCGCCTTTTCCAGCGTCATCTGGATCGGCGGCGTCAGGCGCACCGCCTCGTCCTTCGACTGGGTGCGGATGTTGGTGAGCTGCTTGCCCTTCAGCACATTGATTTCGAGATCATTATCGCGCGTATGTTCGCCGACGATCATCCCGCGATAGACCTTCCAGCCCGGCTCGATCATCATCGGGCCGCGATCCTCGAGCTTCCACATCGCATAGGCGACCGCCTCGCCGGAATCATTACTGATCAGCACGCCGTTGCGACGGCCCTGAATGTCGCCCCGGAAGGGCGCATATTCGTGGAACAGGCGGTTCATGATCGCCGTGCCGCGCGTGTCGGTGAGAAGCTCGCCCTGATAGCCGATGAGCCCGCGCGTCGGCGCGTGGAAGACGAGCCGCAGGCGATTGCCGCCGGACGGCTTCATCTCGATCATCTCGGCCTTGCGCTCCGCCATTTTCTGCACGACGACGCCGGAATGTTCCTCGTCGACGTCGATGACGACCTCTTCGATCGGCTCGAGAATCTCGCCGTTCTCATCCTTCTTGTAGACGACCTTCGGACGCGACACGCCAAGCTCGAAACCTTCGCGGCGCATGGTCTCGATCAGAATGCCGAGCTGCAACTCGCCGCGTCCCGAGACGATATAGGCGTCGCCCATCGGCGCATCCTCGACGCGCAGCGCGACATTGCCCTCGGCTTCCTTGTAGAGCCGCGCGCGAATCATGCGACTCGTGACCTTGTCGCCTTCGGTGCCGGCGAGCGGCGAGTCGTTGACGAGGAAGGTCATGGAGAGCGTCGGCGGGTCGATCGGCTGCGCCTGCAAGGGCTCGTTCACGTCGAGCGCCGCAAGCGTATCGGCGACGTTGAACTGTTCCAGCCCGGCGATGGCGACGATGTCGCCAGCCTCCGCCTCGTCGATCGGCTGGCGCTCGATGCCGCGAAAGGCGAGAATCTTCGAGACGCGTCCCTGCTCGACGATCTTGCCGGTGCGGTCGAGCACCTTCACCGGCTGGTTCGGCTTCACCGAGCCGGAAAACACGCGCCCGGTGATGATGCGGCCGAGATAGGGATTGGCTTCGAGCAGCGTGCCGAGCATGCGGAAGCCGCCCTGCTCGACCTTGGGCTCAGGGACATGTTTCAGCACGAGATCGAACAGCGGCGCCATGTCGTTCTTGGGGCCGTCCGGCTCCTCGGCCATCCAGCCCTGCTTGGCGGAGCCGTAAATGATCGGAAAGTCGAGCTGCTCGTCGGTGGCGTCGAGCGCGGCGAAAAGGTCGAAGACTTCGTTGACGACTTCCGAGACGCGCGCGTCGGGCTTATCAACTTTGTTGACGCAGACGATGGGCTTCAAGCCGATCTTTAAGGCCTTGCCGACGACGAACTTCGTCTGGGGCATCGGGCCCTCGGCCGCGTCGACGAGGACGATCGCGCCGTCGACCATGGAGAGAATCCGCTCCACCTCGCCGCCGAAATCGGCGTGGCCGGGCGTGTCGACGATGTTGACGCGCACATCCTTCCAGGCGATCGAGGTCGCCTTGGCCATGATGGTAATGCCGCGCTCCTTTTCGAGATCGTTCGAGTCCATGACGCGTTCGGCGACGCGCTGATTTTCACGAAAGGCGCCCGACTGCTGGAGCAGACGATCGACGAGCGTGGTCTTGCCATGGTCGACATGGGCGATGATGGCGATATTGCGCAGCTGCATGGTGTGAACGGGCCGGGCCGGGTGAAACAGCCGCCCCTGCGGCCGCCCGAGAGCGGCCGGGTCAGAGGCGCTGGCTGTTGTTGCGATGCAGCGTCTCATACCCCAAGGCGGGGGATTATGGAAGCGAAACCGCCCTGCGCAAGCGGCGGGTGATCAGCCCGCCGCTCGGGTCGCCTCACCGCGCCGGGCACCGGTCGCGACAGCGGCGAAAGGCGGGGACGCATTGCGACGCCAGACCGCCCTCGGCCAGACAGGAGTCGCGATCCGCGGCGCATTCCCGCAGGCATTCCTCGCGCGGCGTCAGCGGCGGAGGAGGGGGCGGCTGAGGTTGCGGCGGCTGCTGCGCGATGAAGGTGGTGAGCGGGCCGAGTTCCTGCTCGATCAGGCTCAAGGGACTGAAGACGAAGGAGCTGCCGTCGTCGGGACCGCCCCAGAGAATGCCGTGCAGGCTCGCCTGGCTGCCGGTCGGTAGAATCGAGAAGACGGGCGAGCCGCTGTCGCCATTATCCGTCAGCCGATTGGTTCCGCTCACCCGGGCGACGCGGCTCTGGCACAGCAGCCGAACGTCGGTATCCGCGACATTGACGTCGATGCAGGTCGCGCGCACGTCGCCGAAGGCCCAGCCCGTGGTTCGCCCGACCTTGTTGAGCCTCATGCCGACCATCGAATCCGGCGTCTCGCTGACGATCCGGAAAGAGCTCGGAAAGCCGTTGATCGTCAGCGAACCGACATTATTGGTCGTTCGCGCGATTTCGAATGGCCCGCGCGCGATGCGGTAATCGGCGTAGGCGCTGTCGCTGAACCGGCATCTCCTGCCCGACGGACACTGGCCGCCGGTGAAATATCGCGGATCAGCGTCCTCGTCGCCGATCTTATTGCCCGACAGCAGCGGATCATTGGGCTGATGGAAATCGTCGTCATTGCTGACGCCGCGGTTTCTGGTGCAATGGGAGTTGGTGACGAAGCCGTCGCGGCCATTGCGCACGACATTGAAGCCGAGCGTGCAGATTTTATAGGCGAAGATTCCCGTGTCGATTTCGATCTGCACGCCGGCCGGAACCGGCCGCCTTTTGTCGCGCAACGACGCGTGAAATCGGATCGGCTGGGTTTCCTCGATAATCAGCGCCTCGAAGGGAACGCCAAGCGATTTCGCCAAGGCTTCGAATCTCTGGCGCGAGGGATCGCCGACGACGCCGATGGTCACGCGATTGCGGCGCTCGTCGAGATCGACAAAGACGATTTCCTGGCCGTCGAGCGCGGGCGCGACGCTCTTCTTCCATTTGGCGAGTTCAATCGCGTCATAGTCGCCCTTGATGATATTGGGCTCCGACGCTCGGCCTTTACGGGCGCCGTTTTGCGTCAGAAAATCCGCGCCGAGCACGCTGGCGATCGCAGACGTCACCTGCGCCCGCACGGCTTTCATCGAATCGGCGTTGCGCAGCTCGCCGGCGTTCTTCATATAGATTTGCAGCGTCCCCTTCTCGTCGACAAACATGCCGCCAAAGCCTGGCGCCTGCTCGGCGATCTTGACGAGCTTGTCGTCGAAGGTGGTCACCGGCGCGGCCGGCGGCGCGGTCGGGGCGTCGTTTTTCTGCGCGATGGCGGTTGTCGTCATTGAGATGGCGATCGCCACGAATGATGTCAGCAATATTCTCAATCTCATCGCGCCCTCCATGAAATCACGCTCGGCGGCGGACGCATCCTGCCCGCCGCCGCTCAAACGGCGCCACTATTAAAGGTCTCCTTGGCGCGCGATGTGCGCGCCAGCATTGCGTCGCAGTTTTTAGGGGAATTAGAGCGCCGAACCGCGTTCGGCCACCGGAGTCCACAGCACCTGCTCGATGCGCTCGGCGCCGGTCGCGAGCATCACCAGCCGATCGAAGCCGAGCGCGACGCCGCAGGCCTGCGGCATGGAGCCGAGCGCCGCCAGAAAATCCCCGTCGATCGGATAGGCCTCGCCATAGATGCGGCGCTTCTCGGCCATCTGCGCCTCGAAACGGCGGCGCTGCTCGACGGGGTCAGTCAGTTCGGCGAAGCCATTGGCGAGTTCGACGCCGCAGACATAGAGTTCGAAGCGATCGGCGAAGCGCGGATCGTCGGGATTGACGCGGGCGAGCGCAGCTTCGCTTGCCGGATAATCGGTCAGGATCGTCGGGCGCTCGCGGCCGAGCATGGGTTCGATCTTTTCGCTCATGATCTTGCTGAAGAGATCGGACCAGCTGTCGTCGTCAACAATCCTTATGCCGTCGCGCGCCGCGGCGCGGGCGAGCCCGTCGCGGTCGCCGAGCAGCGCTTCGAGATCGATGCTGGCGTGGGTCGCGAAAGCCTCGCAGACGCTGACGATTTCCGGCTCTTCGAAGGGATCGCAGTTCCGGTCGCGCCAGGAAAAATCGCTCGCGCCGGCGGCGCGGGCGGCGCTCGCCAGCAGTCCGGCGCAATCCTCCATCAGCCGCAGCGTCGGCGCGCCGGCGCGATACCATTCCAGCATGGTGAATTCGGGATGATGCAGCGCTGAACGCTCGCGATTGCGGAAGACATGGGCAAGCGTGAAAATCCGCTCTTCGCCCGCCGCCAGCAGCTTCTTGCAGGAAAACTCCGGCGACGTGTGGAGATAGAGCCGGCTGCGCGCGCCGGCGGCGCCGACCAGTTCGGTGGCGAAGGCCGAAAGATGCGTCTCATTGCCGCCCGAGAGCTGAAGCGCGGCCGTCTCGACCTCGACGAACCCCTCGGCGGCGAGAAAGCGCCGAACCGCCGCGGCGATCGCCGTGCGCGCCTTGAGAAAAGGCTTGCGGTCGGCATAGACATCCCGAGCCCACCAGGGCGACGCGCCCGTCATAAGGCCTCCCGCGGGGCTGGGCCCCGGATTGCCGGCGCGCCCGAAATATGGTCTTACCGCCGTTCATACCCCAGGCCGGCCATAAGGGATACCGACGTGAAAGTCATCGCCAGTTCGATTCGCAAAGGCAATATCATTGAGAGGGATGATGGGCAGCTTTACGTCGTCCTGACCGCCGAAAGTTTTTTCCCCGGCAAGGGCACGCCGACGACTCAGATCGACATGCGCCGCCTCTCCGACGGCGTGAAAGTGTCGGACCGTTACAAGACGACCGAACAGGTCGAGCGCGCCTTCGTCGAGGATCAGGATTTCAGCTATCTCTATAATGACGACGACGGCTACCACTTCATGAATCAGGCGAGCTACGAGCAGGTCGCCGTGTCCGCCGACACGATCGGCGATCAGACGCAGTGGCTGCAGGAGGGCATGGTCTGCATCCTGTCGATGTTCAACGGCGCGCCGGTCGGCGTTCAGCTGCCGCCGCGGGTGACGCTGGAAATCGTCGAGACGGAGCCGGCGATGAAAGGCCAGACCGCCTCCTCGTCTTATAAGCCGGCGAAGCTCGCCAATGGCGCGCGGGTCATGGTGCCGCCGCACATTCAGCCGGGCACCCGCGTCGTCATCCAGACCGAGGACGGCGCTTACGTCGAGCGCGCCAAGGATTGACCGGCGCGCCAACCCTCTCCCAAGGGGAGAGGGTCGGTCCGAAGGACCGGGGTGAGGGGTTACTCCGCCTCCATCTTTATACAAAGGGATGAGACAGCGACGCGCTTCATTCGATTGGCGCATCCCCTCACCCGGTCGCCTCCGGCGACCACCCTCTCCCTGTGGGAGAGGGATGCGCCCTTACTTTAGAAATTCGCGCAGCTTCTGTTCCACCGCGACACGATCCTTCAACTCGCATTCCCAGATGGTGAGCGCGCGCCAGCCCAGCGCCCCGAGCTTTTCGCGATGCGCCGCGTCGCGCGCGACATTTCTGGCGATTTTCGCGCGCCAATATTCGGCGTTGGCTTTGGGCATGCGCGCGCCGCGCGCGCAATCATGCCCATGCCAGAAGCAGCCGTGAACAAAAATCGCAAGCTTGCGGCCGATGTAGGCGATGTCGGGATTGCCCGGAACGTCCTTGCGATGCAGGCGATAGAACGGCGCGAATGTCCTCAGCATCGCCCGCACCGCGAGTTCCGGCGCCGTGTCGCGTCCCTTCACCGCGCGCATGATCGCGGAGCGTTGGGCAGGATCCTCCCCGACGTGTCGAATATTTTGCTTTGGTTCGCCTGATGTCATTCCCGACGCCCGCTTGCGGGCGATCGGGAATCCAGGAGCCGCCGCCCAGTTTTTCTGGATTCCCGGTCAGGCCTTCGGCCTGCCGGAAATGACAATCCCCGTTATGCCGCGTTAAGAAGCGACGTTGCGGTGATCAACGGCTTAAGCAAATGCGCCGCAATATTCTGAACCACCGGAACGACGACGCCGTCGCCGGTCAAATGATAAGCCTCGTTGTAATTCTCCGGCAAAACATATTCGTCCGGCAAACCCATCAGCCGCGCCGTTTCGCGCGCCGACATCAGCCGCGAGCGCACTTTGCCCTTATCGACGACCAGCACATATTGGCGACTCGAGCCGCCGGCCGGCGTGCGCAGACAGCCGGCGACCTCGTCGAAGCGCGCTTCCGCGCGCTGGATTTTTTCGCCACACCGATAACGGGTGCGGCGATAGAGCGTTCCGACCATTTTGCGCCCGGCGCGCTTCGCACCGACAATCTTGGCGAGATTGACGTCGCTCATCATGGCGATCAGGGAGTTTGTTTCGCGCGCCTTATGCCACTCGACATCGTTCGGCGCGTCTTCGATGACGTCGATCAGCGACATGTTGCGCGGCGGCGGCGCCGGTAGATTCCACCACCGCCAATTAGCGCGTAGCGCTCGCGGCAGGCGCTCATGCGCAGCGACGAGCGCGCGGGTGTGAAACAAATCGTCGTTCTGAAGTACTTCCCTTCGCTCGCAATGACGCAGGAGAGATGAGGGAACAACGACATCCTCACGCGTGGCGATGATGAACAACCGCGGGCGCGATTGCGGTACGAACAGCGCGGCGTCGATAACCAGCGCGCCGAACTTGTAACGCTCTTTCGCCAGCGCCTCGCAGATTTTGACGAAATCCTTGCCGCCATGAGAGGTCAGCGCGCCGCAGACATTTTCGAGAACGATGAGCGCCGGCGCGCGCCCCTCCTGGCGCAGCGCCTTTATCAACTCCCAGAACGGCCAGAAGGTCCCCGACCTTTCGCCCTTCAATCCGGCGCCGGCGCCGGCGAGCGATAAGTCCTGACAGGGGAAGGACGCCCAGACGAGATCGGCGCGGCCCGGCAATTGCGCCGTGGATATCTCGCGAACGTCGCCGACGTGAAGTTCCTCGCCGCCCCAATTGGCGCGGTAGCTTTCGGCTTTCCTGCGGTCGAAATCATTGGCGAAGAGACAGCGCCAGCCATCGCCCAGCCCAGCGCGAGCCATGCCGCCGCCGGCGAAAAATTCATAATAGCTGGGCGTGCGGCGCATGGCGGGGTCTCGCGCGGCGCTTTGAGAATCAACAGCCTAGACGCTTTTCTTAAAACGAAATCGACGATTCTGTCACACAGTTTTTATGCTTTTGTGATGGAAAACGTCGATCTACTGGCTGGGCAGGCGCAGCAAAGATTTCGCGCGCGCTGTTCGACGCGAGACGCGACTGTCCGGCAAAAGAGGGGGCAACTCATGAAAAAAATTCTGCTTCTTTCCGCTATTCTTTTGTCGCCGACGATCGCCTGCGCCGGCGATGAGGCGTTCGACTGCAATAAGAAGTTCGACGGCGAGGTCGAATGCAAGGTCAAGAAAGACAAAGTCGCAGTCAAATGCGTCGAGATCGACGCCGGCCTGTGCGCCGCTCCGGCCGACTCCAAGGTCTATGGCAAGGTCATGTATAAGGACGAAAAGTTCAAACTGCCTGGCGCGCGCGACTGCTATTACGTCAGCGGATTCACCATCACGACGACGGACGGCAAAACCCAAAGGTTTTACGCCTTTTAAGGCGATCCGGCTAGAGCGCTTCCCGATCACATGGAATCATGTGATCGATAAGGAATCGCTCAAAATCTAAACGTTGGAGCAGGTTCACATCGAAAAAGTCTGTCAACTTTTTCGGAACCTGCTCTAAGCGCGCGGAGGTCACGCTCAGGCGGCGACGACCATCACATGCACCGTGGGCTTCTTGCCCCAGACCGACGACACCGCGCCGCGCACCCCCTTCTCGATCGCGTTGGAGACCGCGTCGGCGTCGCGGCGGCGCCCGCGCGACAGGCCCTCGAAGGCGGCGAACAGCGCCTCGTCGATGATTTCGCCCATGTCTTCGCCAAACTTGCCGCGTTTCGGCACGCCGGCGAAAACCACGTCCGGATCGCCCACGAGTTCGCCCTTCCGATCGACGGCGAGCGCAATCGAGACGACGCCAGCAAAAGACAGCCTCACACGGTCGCGCACCGCGCCGTCATCCTCGGTGATGACGACGTCGCCGTCCTTCATGAGGCGTCCATGCGGCGCCTCGCCGATCACGCCCGGCGCGCCGGGCGCGAGCCGGACAATGTCGCCATTGCGCGCCGAGACGACCTCCGCGGCGCCATGCGCTCTCGCGAAAGCCGCATGTACCTTCAGATGATGCGCCTCGCCATGCGCCGGCACGGCGATCCGCGGCCTGATCCATTCGTACATTTGCGCGACCTCGCCACGGCGCGGATGGCCGGAGCAATGCACGAGATGATCATGGTCGGTAATCACCTCGACGCCGAGATCGCAGAGATTGTTGATGATGCGAAAAACGTCGCGGGCGTTTCCCGGAATGACGCGCGAGGAAAAGATTACCCGGTCGCCACAGACAAGCTTGATCGTCGGATGATCATTCGAGGCGGCGCGCGCCATTGCGGCGCGAGTCTCGCCCTGGCTGCCGGTGGCGATGACCACGGTCTTGTCACGCGGCAGGGTCGGCAGCAATTCGGGCGGGTGAAATCCGGGCACGCCGTCGAGATAGCCGCAGTCGCGCGCCACCTGAATGGCGCGATCCATCGCCCGCCCGGCGACGACGACGGTGCGACCGCACGCCTGCGCCGCCTCGGCGATGGCGCGCAGCCGGGCGATATTGGAGGCGAAAGTCGTCACCAGCGCCCGGCCCGGCGCTTCGGCGATCAGCGTGCGCAGCGTGCGCGCGACGTCGGCTTCCGAGAAACTGTCGCCCTCGCGCAGAATATTGGTCGAATCGCAGATGAGCGCCGCGACGCCCTCGTCGCCCAGCGCGCGCAACCGCGCCTCGTCGATGCGCGCGCCAACGCCGGGCTCGGGATCGATCTTCCAGTCGCCGGTATGAACCAACAGGCCGAGCGGCGTGCGGATCGCCAGCGCATTGGCTTCGGGAATCGAATGCGCGACGGCGACATATTCGACCTCGAAGGGATCGAGATCGAGCTTCGCGCCGGCGCGCGTCAGTGCGATGTCGATCTTCGGCGCGCCGGGCTCGCCAAGGCGGCGCACTTCGAGCAGGCCCGCCGCGAAGGGCGTGGCGAAGACCTTGCAGTTGAGCCGCGGCCACAATGTCGCGAGAGCGCCGATATGATCCTCATGCGCGTGAGTGATGCATATGCCGACGAGATCGCGCGCGATCTTTTCGACGAATGCGATATCGGGAAAGACAAGATCGACGCCCGGCAGTTCGGGCCCGGGAAAGCCGAGGCCGCAATCGACCATCAGCCATTTGCGCTTCTGCGGCGGCCCATAGCCGTAGAGCGCCATGTTCATGCCGATTTCGCCGAGCCCGCCGAGCGGCAGGAAGACGAGGTCGGCCTCCGGCGTCGTCATGCGACGCCTCCCGCTGCGGTCTGACGGGGCCCGAGCGAAACGTCGCCAGCCTCGATCGTTCGCTCGCCGCTGTGGGTCGCCAGCACCAGTCGGCCGGCGGCGTCGATCGTCGCGAAGCGTCCTTCAACCGTTTCGCGCGGCAGTTCGACGCGAATATTAGCGCCGAGATAAGCGGCGTGGTTAAGCCACTTCTCGCGGATTTGGGCGAACCCCTCGCCGCCGCGCCAAAGATCGAGCGCTTCGGCGAGCGCGTCAGAAAGATGGGAAAAGAGCCGCGCCGCGTCGGGCGCGCTCGGGCCGATCGCCGTCAAGGCTCGCGCTTCAAACGGAAGCCCCTTCGGCGCTTCGGCGCAATCGACGCCGATGCCAATGATCGCGGCCGCGGCATAGGGCGCGCGCGCGTCACCGGTCGGCGCGCTGACGTTCTCGAGCAAAATCCCGCCGAGCTTGGCGCCCTCAAGCAGAAGATCATTCGGCCATTTGAGCGCGAAGCGGCCAAACTCGCCCGTCGCCGCGCGCAGCGCGCGCAGCGTCGCGACGCCGGCGACGAAGCCGAGCTGCGGCGCGATGGCGCTCGCGCCGAAATCGCTGAGAATGAAGCTCGCATGCAGATTGCCCGGCGGCGAAATCCATTGGCGTCCGAGACGGCCGCGGCCGCTGGTCTGCCGCGCGGCGACCACCCATAGCGGCCCGCGCTCGCCCGCCTCGATCAGGCGGCGCGCTTCATCATTGGTAGAATCGACGCTCTCCAGCGCGAGGAGGCGCACGCCGCGGGCGCGCGCCACTGATCCCAACTCCACGCGCGAGCTTCCTCCCTAGATCACGCTGCGTTTAGGCGGAATCGCCTAAACGCAGGTGACGTGATCGATTCCAAGAGCTTAGAGCGCGCTCTATGCGAAAAACCGGTTCCCACTTTTTCGCAGCGCGCTCTAGAAGAGCGACTTGGCCGCCGCCGCCGCCGCATCCATGACCGGCGAGGGATAGACCCAAAATCCAAGGAGCGCCAGAGTCGAGACGGCGAGCACGGCGCGAACCGCCCGCGGCGCGCGATCGAAGGCGGGCGCCGGCTCGTCGAAATACATGACCTTGACGACCCGCAAATAGTAATAGGCCGCCACCGCGCTGGCCAGAACGCCGATCACCGCAAGCCCGAAGAGCCCCGCGTCGACCGCGGCGAGCAGCACGTAATATTTGGCGAAAAAGCCCGCGAGCGGCGGAACGCCGGCGAGCGAGAACATCAGCATCGCGAGAAAGAACGCCATCCAGCCATTGGTGCGCGACAGGCCGGCGAGATCGGAAACATTCTCGACATATCGGCCTTCAACGCGCATCGCGAGGATCGCGGCGAAAGTCCCGAGCGTCATGATGAGATAGATCGTCAGATAGATCGCGAGGCCGCGCACGCCCGCCTCGTCGCCGGCGGCAAGGCCGATCAGCGCGAAGCCCATGTGGCCGATCGAGGAATAAGCCATCAGCCGCTTGATGTTCTCCTGGCCGATCGCCGCGAAAGAGCCGAGCAGCATCGAGGCGATCGAGACGAAAACGACGATCTGGCGCCATTGGTCCTTCACGCCGGGGAAGGCGGTGAAGACGATGCGCGCGGTGATCGCCACCGCCGCCATTTTGGCGGCCGACGCGAAGAAAGCGGTGACCGGCGTCGGCGCGCCCTGATAGACGTCGGGCGTCCACATGTGGAAAGGCGCCGCCGACATTTTGAAGGCGAGCGCGGCCAGGACAAAGACAAGCCCGAAAATCACGCCGATCGGCGCCGAGCTCGAAACCACCGCCGCGATCCCGGAGAAAGACACGGTTCCCGAGAAGCCATAGAGCAACGACGCGCCATAAAGCATCATGCCCGAAGAGAGCGCGCCGAGGACGAAATATTTCAGCCCCGCCTCCGACGATTTGCCGTCATCGCGCGCGAAGGCGGCCATCACATAAAGCGCCAGCGACATCAGTTCGAGGCCGAGATAGAGCGCGATGAGATTATCCGCCGATATCAGCAGCAACATGCCGAGCGTCGAGAGGATGATCAGCACCGGATATTCGAATTTCTCGAGCCCGTTGCGTTGCAGCCAGTCGACCGACATCAGGATCGAGACGATCGCGCCGATGAGGGTCAGCGCCTTCATGAAGCGCGAAAAGCCGTCGTCGATATAAGCGCCGTCGAAGACGCTCGTATCGGGCGTGCTCGACAGCGCGATGGTCACGAGCGCGAGACCCAGAACGCCGACCGCCAGTTCGTCGACGAGGCCGAAACCGCGTTCGCCGCGCCAGGCCCCGATCAGGATGAGAATCATCACGCCGACCGCGAGGATAGTCTCGGGAAGGAAGTGATGCGCGAGTTGAACGAAGAAGGGCATCGTCAGCGATCCGTCATTGGCCAGCGGCTGCGAGCTTAATCGCGTCGATGAGCGCCGTATGGGTCTGGATGAGATTATCGACCGACGCCTGCGTCGCGCTTAAGATCGGCTGCGGCTGCACGCCGTAGTAGATCGTGATCAGCACGAGCGGCGCGAAGATCGCGATCTCGCGCGGCGTCAGATCGGCGATGGACTTGAGGCTCGCCTTCTCCAAAGCCCCGAAAATCACGCGGCGGTAGAGATAGAGCGCGTAAGCCGCGGAGAAGATCACGCCGCTCGTCGCGATCAGCGCGACCCAGCTGTTCGCCTGGAATGTTCCGGCCAGCGACAGGAATTCGCCGATGAAGCCCGTCGTCCCCGGCAGCCCGACATTGGCCATGGTGAACAGCATGAAGACGAAGGCATAGACCGGCATGCGGTTGACGAGGCCGCCATAGGCGGCGATCTCACGCGTATGCATGCGGTCGTAGATGACGCCGACGCAAAGGAACAGCGCGCCGGAAACGAAGCCGTGGCTGATCATCTGGAAGATCGCGCCCTGCATGCCCTGGGCGTTCAGCGTAAAGAGGCCCATCGTGACATAGCCCATATGCGCGACGGACGAATAGGCGATGAGCTTCTTGATGTCTTCCTGAACCAGCGCGACGAGCGACGTATAGACGATCGCGATCACCGACAGCGCGTAAATGAGCGGCGCGAAATTGGTCGAGGCGTCGGGAAACATCGGCAGCGAGAAGCGGATGAAGCCATAGCCGCCCATCTTCAAGAGAATCGCCGCAAGGATCACCGAGCCCGCCGTGGGCGCCTCGACATGCGCGTCAGGCAGCCAGGTATGCACCGGCCACATCGGCATTTTCACCGCGAAGGAGGCGAAGAAGGCGAGCCATAGCCAGGTCTGCATGTCCTTGGGGAAATCGGTTTTCAGCAGCACCGTAATGTCGGTCGTGCCGGCCTTGCCATACATGGCGAGGATCGCGACCAGCATGAGGAGCGAGCCGACGAGCGTATAGAGAAAGAATTTGAAGCTCGCATAGACGCGCCGCTTGCCGCCCCAGATTCCGATGATGAGAAACATCGGGATCAGGCCGCCCTCGAAGAAGAGATAGAACAGCACGAGATCGAGCGCGCAGAAGACGCCGACCATCAGCGTCTCGAGCACAAGGAAGGCGATCATATATTCCTTGACGCGCTTCTGCACCGAGTCCCATGACGCGAGAATGGCGAAGGGCATCAGGAAGGTCGTCAGCAGAACGAAGGGCATCGAAAAGCCATCGACGCCCATCTTGTAGACGAGGCCCGAGCCGAGCCAGTTTTTCTCCTCGACGAACTGAAACGCCGCGCTGCTCGTATCGAACCCGGACCAGATGAATAGCGACAGCGCGAAGGTCGCGAGCGTCGTTACGAGCGTCGCCCAGCGAATATTGCGCAGGCTCGCTTCATTGTCGTCCTTCTGGGTGAGCAGGAAGGCGACGCCGACCAGCGGCAGGAAGGTGACGCCGGAGAGAATGCCGAAACCGAACATCAGCGCAGCCCTCCAGCGACGAAGTAAGTGACGACCGCCGCGACGCCGATGAGCATGGCGAAGGCATAGTGATAGACGTAGCCGGTCTGCAGACGCACGGCGAGCCGCGCGCCGTCGGCGACGCGCGCCGCGACGCCGTCAGGCCCGAGACCGTCGATGATCGCGCCGTCGCCGCCTTTCCAGAACAGCCGGCCGATGGCGAAGGCTGGCCGAACGAACAGGAAGTCATAGAGCTCGTCGAAATACCATTTGTTGAGCAGGAACTGATAGAGACGCGGGAAGGCCCGCGCCAGCGCCTGCGCGGTTCCGGGCTTCAGCACGTAAACGTAGAGCGCGATGAGGAAGCCAAGAACCATCATCGCGGTCGGCGCATAGCCGGCCCATGCGGGGATGGCGTGCATCTCATGCAGAATCTCATTGTGCTCGCCGCTAAAGAGCGCGCCTTTCCAGAATTCCGCATAGGCGTGGCCGACGAAATCCGGCTCGAAGACATAGCCCGCGCCAAGCGCCCCGACGGCGAGCACCGCCAGCGGCACGAGCATCACCAGCGGAGACTCATGCGGCGCGTGATGGCCGTGATCGTCATGCGCGTGATCGTCATGGCCGTGATCGTCATGGCCGTGGCCGTGATCGCTCGTCGCCGCATGCCCGTCATCCGAAAGATTGACCGCGACGGAATGGTCCGGACGATGGCCGAAGAAGGTCATGAACACCAGGCGCCAGGAGTAGTATGACGTCAGCCCCGCGGCGACGACGGTCGAGACGAAGCCGATCATCGCGGTGGTGCGATGTTCGCCGGCGGCGAAGGCCGCCTCGATGATGGCGTCCTTGGAGAAATAGCCGGCGGTATAGGGAAAGCCGGTCAGCGCCAGCGTGCCGATCGTCATCATCGCGAAGGTGAAGGGGATGTCCTTGCGCAGGCCGCCCATGTTGCGCATGTCCTGCTCATGATGCATCGCATGGATGACCGAGCCGGCGCCGAGAAACAGCAGCGCCTTGAAAAAGGCATGCGTGAAGAGATGGAAGATGCCGAGCGAATAGGCGCCGACGCCTTCCGCGACGAACATATAGCCGAGCTGCGAACAGGTCGAATAGGCGATGACCCGCTTGATGTCGTTTTGCACGAGACCGACGGTGGCGGCGAAAAAGGCGGTTGTCGCGCCGATGATGGTGACGAATTCGAGCGCCGTCGGCGCATATTCGAAGATCGGCGAAAGACGCGCGACCATGAACACGCCAGCGGTCACCATGGTCGCGGCGTGAATGAGCGCCGAGACCGGCGTCGGTCCCTCCATCGCGTCCGGCAACCAGGTGTGCAGGAAGAACTGCGCCGATTTGCCCATGGCGCCGATGAAGAGCAGGAAAGCCGCGAGCGTCAGCGCATCGACGTCGAGGCCGAAGGCCTGAATCCGCTGGCCTTCGAGTCCCGGCACGGTGGCGAAGACCTCGTCGAAGGTGAGCGACTTGGTCAATTGAAAGACGAGGAAAATGCCGAGCGCGAAGCCGAAGTCGCCGACGCGGTTGACGACGAAGGCCTTGATCGCCGCGGCGTTGGCCGAAGGCTTCTGATACCAGAAGCCGATGAGCAGATAGGAGGCGAGGCCGACGCCTTCCCAGCCGAAGAACATCTGCACGAGATTGTCGGCGGTCACCAGCATCAGCATGGCGAAGGTGAAGAGCGACAGATAGGCGAAGAAGCGCGGCCGATGCGGATCTTCATGCATATAGCCGACCGAATAGAGATGCACGAGGCTCGACACCGTATTGACGACGACGAGCATCACCGCGGTCAGCGTATCGACCCGCAGCGCCCAGTCGACCTTGAGCGCGCCGACCGTCATCCAATTGCCGATGATCGGCGCATAGCCGTGATCATGGCCGAGCGCGACATTAAAGAACACGATCCACGACAGGACGGCGCAGACCAACAACAGGCTGGTCGTGACGAACTCCGAGACGCGCGCCCCGATCCAGCGGCCGAACGCGCCCGCGATCAGAAAGCCGACGAGCGGCAGAAAGACGATGGCGTAAATCATCTTGGGGTCAGCCCTTCAAGGAATTGATGTCTTCGACCGCGATCGTGCCGCGGTTGCGATAGAAGGCGACGAGGATCGCGAGGCCGATCGCCGCCTCGGCCGCCGCCACGGTGAGCACGAAGAGGGCGAACACCTGACCGGTCAGATCGGCGAGCGACTGCGAGAAGGCGACGAAGTTCAGATTGACCGACAGCAGGATCAGCTCAACCGACATGAGGATGACGATAATGTTCTTGCGGTTGAGGATGATGCCGGCGACGCCGAGCGTGAACAGGATCGCCGCGACGACGAGGTAATGCGTAAGGCCGATGGTCAGCATGGATGTCCTCGTTAGACGCCGGTGCGGAATGGAACTTTCTTGATCTCGATCACATTCTCGCGCGTGCGCGCATTCTGTTCGTCGATCTTTTGGCGCTTGATGTTGGGCTTGTGATGAAGGGTCAGCACGATGGCGCCGATCATCGCGGTGAGCAGCACCAGGGCCGAGGCCTGAAAGAAGATCACATATTTCGTATAAAGGATTTGCCCGAGCGCCGCGGTGTTGCTCATTTGCGGAATGATCGGGTTGGCGACCGCCTCGCTGGCCGAAGGCGCCGAACTCCAGCCGATCGCCACCATGCCGAGTTCCGCCAGCACGACGACGCCGACCGCGGCGCCGATCGGCAGATATTTGATGAAGCCCTGCTTCAGCGCGGCGAAGTCGACATCGAGCATCATCACGACGAACAGGAACAGCACCGCGACCGCGCCGACATAGACGACGATGAGGATCATCGCCAGAAATTCCGCGCCGGCGAGCAGGAACAGTCCCGCGCCGTTGCAGAAGGCAAGGATCAGAAACAGCACCGAATGCACCGGATTGCGCGCGAAGATGACGACGCCCGCCGAGGCGATCATGGTCGTCGCGAAGAGGTAGAAAAATACGGCCTGCACGTTCGTCGTCCTCTCGAGCGCTGCGCTTTCGCGCCGCTCACATGCGAGCCTTCAAGGCTCGCGGTCCATTTTTCCGCCCTCGCCTGCGAGCCTGGAGGCTCGCGGTCCAATTGCCGCTCCGAACCGCGAGCCTCCCGGCTCGCAAATCCAGTTACCTGTATTGCGCGTCCATCGCGATGTTGCGCGCGATCTCGCGCTCCCAGCGGTCGCCATTATCGAGCAGACGCTCCTTGGTGTAGTAAAGCTCCTCGCGCGTCTCGACCGAGAATTCCGAATTCGGCCCCTCGACGATCGCGTCGACCGGGCAGGCTTCCTGGCAATAGCCGCAATAGATGCATTTCACCATGTCGATGTCGTAGCGCGTCGTGCGGCGGGTGCCGTCGTTGCGGCGCGGCCCGGCTTCGATGGTGATGGCCTGCGCCGGGCAGATCGCCTCGCAGAGCTTGCAGGCGATGCAGCGCTCCTCGCCATTGGGATAGCGGCGCAGCGCATGCTCGCCGCGGTAGCGCGGCGATTGCGGATTCTTCTCATGCGGATAGTTGATCGTCGCCTTCGGCTTGAAAAAGTAGCGCATCGACAGAAGGAACGCGCCGACGAATTCCGAAAGGAAGAGCGACTTGGCGGCTTGATCGAGTTTCATGACAGCCTCAAACGCCTGTCGGTCCCGCCGGCCAGAACTGCAGCACGGCGGCGACGATGATGACCATGGCGAGGGAGATCGGCAGGAAGACTTTCCAGCCCAGGCGCATCAGCTGATCGTAGCGATAGCGCGGGACGAACGCCTTCACCATGGCGAAGAAGAAGAAGAAGAAGCTCACCTTCAGGATGAACCAGATGACGCCGGGCACATAGGTGAACGGCGCGATTTTGATCGGGGGCAGCCAGCCGCCGAAGAACAGGATCGTCAGCAGCGCGCACATGGTGACGATCGCCACATATTCGGCGAGCATGAACAGGACGTAGGGCGTCGCCGAATATTCGATCATGAAGCCGGCGACGAGCTCCGACTCCGCCTCGACGAGATCGAACGGCGGCCGATTGGTCTCGGCGAGCGCCGAGACGAAGAAGATGACGAACATCGGGAAGAGTCGCAGCCAGTACCAGCCGGCCATGCCATAGGACGTATCCTGCGCGGCGACGATGTCGGTCAGATTGAGCGAGCCGGCGCAAAGCAGCACGGTGATGATCACGAAGCCGATCGACACTTCATAGGAGACCATCTGCGCCGCCGAGCGAAGCGCCGAGAGGAACGGATATTTTGAGTTCGACGCCCAGCCGCCCATGATGACGCCGTAAACGCCGAGCGAGGACAGCGCGAAAATGTAGAGAATGCCGACATTGATGTCGCCGACCGCCCAGCCGTCGGCGACCGGAATCACGGCCCAGGCGGCGATCGACAGCGTCGCCATGATGAAGGGCGCGAACAGGAAAACGCCCTTGTTGGCGACGTCGGGAATGACCGGCTCCTTCAGCGCGAATTTGATGAAGTCCGCGAAGCTCTGCAGAAGTCCCCAGGGACCGACGACATTGGGGCCGCGACGCAGCTGCACCGCCGCCCAGATTTTGCGGTCGGCGAGAATGACATAGGCCACATAGATCAGCAGCGCGACCGCGAGCAGCACGCTCTTCACGAGCGCGAGAAGCAGCGGATAGGCGATAAAGAATTCCGAAATAGCGCTCATCCAACCGTCGCTCACGTCCAACGCTCCTATTCCGCAGCTTGCGCGAGCCGGCCCTGCGCCAGCGCCGAACATTCCGCCATGACCGCCGAGGCGCGGGCGATCGGATTGGTGAAGTAGAAATTCTGGATCGCCGGAACGAAGGCGTCCTTCATCGCCACCGCCGGATGATTGGCGAGCGCCATGATTTGCGCGGTTTCGCCGGGCGCGATCTCATCGACTTTCGCGACATGCGGATGCGCCTCGACCAAACGCCGGCGCAGCGCCGCGAGCGAGTCGAAGGGCAGCGGATCGCCGAGCGCGCCCGAGAGCGCGCGCAACACCGCCCAGTCCTCGCGCGCTTCGCCGGGCGGGAAGACGACGCGGAAGGCGCGCTGCACGCGGCCTTCCGTGTTCACATAAAGACCGGATTTTTCCGTATAGGCCGCGCCGGGCAGGATCACGTCGGCGCGATGCGCGCCGCGGTCGCCATGCGCGCCGATATAAACCACGAAGGCGCCGGGTTCGATCGCGAGTTCGTCGGCGCCGAGATTGAAGATGAGATCGAGCGCGCCGGCCTTCGCCATCGCGCGTGCGTCCAATCCGCCCGCGCCCGGCGTGAACTTAAGATCGAGCGCGCCGACGCGCGCGGCGGCTGTGTGCAGGATCGAGAATCCGTTCCAGCCGTCGCTGATTCCACCGAGATTTTGCGCCGCCTGAGCGGCGAGGGTGAGCGCCGCCTCGCCGTCGTCACGCGCCAGAACGCCCTGCCCGACGATGACGAGCAGCTTCTCCACCGGCTTCGCGGAGCGAATGAACTGCAAGAGCGACTCGGGCCCGGCGCCGAGATAATCATAGCCATAGGTGAGATCGGCGCGTTCGCCGACAAGCGAAATCTTGAAGTCGCCCTTCAGCCAGCGCTTGCGGATGCGCGCGTTTAGGACCGGCGCTTCCTTGCGCGGATTGGCGCCGATGATCAGCGCCGCCCCCGCCTGCTCGATGCCGGCGATCGTCGCATTGAAGAGATAAGACGCGCGGCCAAATTTCGGATCGAGCTTGGCGCCGTCCTGACGGCAATCGAGGTTCGGCGTTCCAAGCTGCTCCATGAGCAGCTTCAGCGCGAAGGTCTCTTCGAGAGCGGCGAGATCGCCGACCAGCGCGCCAATGCGCGACGGCGTCGTCGCCTTGGTTTGGGCGGCGACGGCGGCGAGCGCCTCCTGCCAGGAGGAGGGACGCAGCCGGCCGTTCTCGCGAATATAGGGCCGGTCGAGGCGCTGCGTCTTGAGGCCGTCGACGATCTGGCGCGTCTTGTCGGAAATCCACTCCTCATTCACGAGGTCGTTGACGCGCGGCAGAATGCGCATCACTTCGCGGCCGCGCGAGTCGACGCGGATCGCCGAGCCGAGCGCGTCCATCACGTCGATCGTCTCGGTCTTCTGATATTCCCATGGCCGGCCACGGAAGCTCTGCGGCTTCGGCAGCAGCGCGCCGACTGGACAAAGATCCGCGACATTGCCCTGCAGCTCCGAGCTCATCGCGCTTTCGAGATAGGTCGTGATCTCCATATCTTCGCCACGGCCGATCGCGCCCATGTCGCCGGTGCCGGCGACCTCCGCGGTGAAGCGGACGCAGCGCGTGCAATGAATGCAGCGATTCATCTCGGTCTTGACCAGGACGCCGATATATTTGTCTTCGACCGCGCGCTTGTTCTCATGAAAGCGCGAACTGTCGACGCCAAAGACCAGCGCCTGATCCTGCAGATCGCATTCGCCGCCCTGATCGCAAATCGGGCAGTCGAGCGGATGATTGATCAGCAGAAACTCCATCACCCCTTCGCGCGCCTTTTTCACCATCGGCGATTTGGTGAAGACTTCCGGCGGCGCGCCGTTCGGACCGGGGCGCAAATCCTTCACCGACATGGCGCAGGAGGCCTGCGGCTTCGGCGGGCCGCCCTTCACCTCTACGAGGCACATGCGGCAATTGCCGGCGATCGACAGGCGCTCGTGATAGCAAAAGCGAGGGACTTCGAAGCCGGCCTGCTCGCAGGCCTGCAGCAGCGTGAAGTCGCCCGGCACGTCCACTTCGACGCCATCGACGAGAATCTTGGTCACTTCGCCTTCTCCAACTTCTCGACTCGTTTGGTCAATTCGGCGAGGCGCGCCTCAATTTTCTTATGTTTTTCGTCTGCATTCACTGCAAAGCCGAGCGCAGTCATCGACGCTTCGCGAAGCGTCTCGACGCGCTCATCGAGGAAGTCGAAACGCATGGTATGATTGTCCTGCACATTGCGAACGCCGCGAATGTCATTTTGGATTCCGCGCATACTTTCACGAAGGTCCGTGATGTCGCTGCGCATCCCCCGCAGCAACTCTAGAACGAGATTTTCGGGTTCTTGGGCCATGAGCCTCACTCCGCCGCCACGCGGATCGGATCGGGATGCGGATTGGCCGCATATTGATCGATGCGCTTCTCGATCACGTCGCGGAAATGGGTGATCAGTCCCTGCACCGGCCAGGCCGCGGCGTCGCCGAGCGCGCAGATCGTGTGGCCTTCGATCTGCTTTGACACGTCGAACAGCATGTCGATCTCTTTCTTGTGCGCGCGGCCTTCGACCATGCGCTGCACGACGCGCCACATCCAGCCGGTGCCCTCGCGGCACGGCGTGCACTGACCGCAGCTCTCGTGCTTATAGAAATACGACAGGCGCGCGATGGCGCGGATGATGTCGGTCGATTTGTCCATCACGATCACCGCCGCCGTGCCAAGGCCCGAGCCGAGCTTGACGAGACTGTCGAAATCCATTGGACAGTCGATGATCTGATGCGCCGGCACGCAACGCACTGACGAACCGCCGGGAATGACCGCGAGCAGATTGTCCCAGCCGCCGCGCACGCCGCCGCAATGGGTCTCGATCAATTCGCGGAAGCTAATCGACATCGCCTCTTCGACGTTGCACGGACGATCAACGTGCCCTGAAATCGAAAACAGCTTGGTGCCGGTGTTGTTGGGCTTGCCGATGCCGGCGAACCAGACGGCCCCGCGACGCAGAATGGTCGGCGCGACGGCGATCGATTCGACATTGTTGACCGTCGTCGGGCAGCCATAAAGGCCGACATTGGCCGGAAACGGCGGCTTTAAGCGCGGCATGCCCTTCTTGCCCTCGAGGCTTTCGAGCAGCGCGGTTTCCTCGCCGCAGATATAGGCGCCCGCGCCGTGATGGACATAAAGGTCGAAAGGATAGCCGTGGATATTGTCCTTGCCGATCAGCCGCGCTTCATAGGCTTCGTCGACGGCCTTCTGAAGCGCGACGCGCTCGGCGATGAATTCGCCGCGGATATAGATGTAACAAGCATGCGCGCCCATGGCGTAGCTTGCGACGAGCGCGCCCTCGACCAGCGTATGCGGATCGTTGCGCATGATCTCGCGATCCTTGCAGGTGCCGGGCTCCGACTCGTCGGCGTTGATGACGAGATAATGCGGCCGCTTGGGATCGACTTCCTTGGGCATGAAGGACCATTTCAGTCCCGTCGAGAAGCCGGCGCCGCCGCGCCCGCGCAGGCCCGAGGCCTTCACCTCATTGATGATCGCGTCGCGGCCCTTGTCGAGCAGCGCCTTAGTGTTGTCCCATTGCCCGCGCTTTCTCGCGCCGGCGAGCGATCTGTCGCCCAGCCCATAAAGATTGGTGAAAATTCGATCTGCGTCGGAAAGCATGATTCTTCCTCTTCCCTCCGCTACTTCGCGCCGTCGCCGTAAAGCGACGTCAGACTCGTCAGTCTGCCGAGCGGCTCCGACGAGACGCGCCCGGTCTGCGAGCCGGTCTTCACCGGACGACCCGCGGCGAGATTGTCGAGAAGCTTCTCGAAATTCTCGGCCGTCAGATCCTCGTAATAGTCGTCGTTGATCTGGACCATCGGCGCGTTGCAGCAGGCGCCGAGGCACTCGACTTCGAGCCAGGAGAAGAGGCCGTCGTCGGTCACTCGCCGCTGAGGACCGACCCGGCGCTGCAGCACGTCGATGATTTCATCGGCGCCGGCGAGCAGGCACGGCGTCGTGCCGCAAAGCTGGATGAAATATTTGCCGACCGGCGCCAGATTGAACATCGAATAGAAGGTCGCGATTTCGAGCACGCGAATCTTCGCCATGCCGAGCGCGTCAGCGACTTTCTCGATCGCCGCCTGCGGCAGCCAATTATCATTCTGCTTCTGCGCCTGCCACAGCGCCGGCACGACCATGGACGCCTGCCGACCCTCCGGATATTTGGCGATTTGCCTCTCGAGCCACGCCTTGTTCCCTGGCGTGAACTCGAAGCTCGCGGGTTGATCTTCGGCGAGACGACGGACGGACATTAGCGATCGACCTCCCCGAACACGATGTCGAGCGAACCCAGGATCGCCGAGACGTCGGCGAGCATGTGGTTCTTGCAGAGAAAATCCATGGCGGACAGATGCGCGAATCCAGGCGCGCGCAGCTTGCAGCGATAGGGCTTGTCGCCGCCATCGGACACGAGATAGACGCCGAATTCGCCCTTGGGCGCCTCGACCGCGGCGTAGACCTCGCCCTCCGGCACATGAAAGCCTTCGGTGAAGAGCTTGAAGTGATGGATCAGCGCCTCCATCGAGCGCTTCATCTCGCGGCGCGATGGCGGGGTGATCTTGTGATTTTGCGTCATCACCGGGCCGCGATTTTCGGCGCGCATGAGTTTCTCGATGCACTGCTTCATGATCGAGGTCGATTGCCGCATCTCTTCCATGCGGATCACGGCGCGGTCATAGCAATCGCCATGCTTGCCGACTGGAATGTCGAACTCCATCTCCTCGTAACATTCATAGGGCTGCGCCTTGCGCAGATCCCACGCCGCTCCCGAGCCACGCACCATCACGCCCGAGAAGCCCCATTTCCAGGCGTCTTCAAGCGAAATGACGCCGATGTCGACATTGCGCTGCTTGAAGATGCGATTGCCGATGAAGAGCTCGTCGAGATCTTCGACGACTTTGAGGAACGGATCGCAGAAGGCGCCGATATCCTCGACGAGCTGGTCGGGCAGGTCGCGCGCGACGCCGCCCGGCCGAAAATAATTGGCGTGCATGCGCGCGCCAGACGCGCGTTCGTAGAACACCATGAGCTTCTCGCGCTCTTCATAACCCCACAGCGGCGGGGTGAGCGCGCCGACGTCCATCGCCTGCGACGTGACATTGAGCAGATGCGACAGGAGACGGCCGATTTCCGCGTAAAGCACGCGGATGAGCTGGCCGCGGCGCGGAACTTCGACGCCGAGCAGACGCTCGATGGCAAGACAAAAGGCATGCTCCTGATTCATCGGCGCGCAATAGTCGAGCCGATCGAGATAGGGCACGTTCTGCAGATAGGTCCGCGCCTCCATCAGCTTCTCGGTGCCGCGATGCAGAAAGCCCACATGCGGATCGACGCGCTCGACGACCTCGCCGTCCAACTCCAGGATGAGGCGCAGCACGCCATGCGCGGCGGGATGCTGCGGTCCGAAGTTGATGTTGAAATTGCGCAGGCCCTGCGATTCGGGTTTCGCTGGCGCGGTGGTTTGATCGTTCATCTGCGACGCGCTCACTTGCTCGCCTTTTCGTCGCCGGGAAGATCGTAATGCACGCCTTCCCAGGGCGAGAGGAAATCGAAGTTGCGGTATTCCTGGCTCAGCCGAACCGGCTCATAGACGACGCGCTTCTGCTCGTCGTCGTAGCGCACCTCGACGAAGCCGGTCATCGGGAAATCCTTGCGCAACGGATGACCGTCGAAGCCGTAATCGGTCATGATGCGGCGCAGATCGGGATGGCCCGAAAAAATCACGCCGAAGAGATCGTAGGTCTCGCGCTCGAACCAGTCCGCGCCGGGATAGAGCGCGGTCAATGACGCGACCGGCGTTTCTTCCGACGCCGGCGTCTTGATGCGGATGCGGCGGTTGTGCTTTGGCGACAAGAGATGCGCGACGACCTCGAAACGCTCGGCGCGCTCAGGGTAATCCGCCGCCGTCACGTCGATGAAGCACACAAAGAGGCAGTCCGGATTGTCGCGCAGATGAGTCGCAACTTCGAGCCAACGCGGTCGCGCGACGGTCAGCGTGAGTTCGCCATAGGCGACCTTCGCGGCCGTGATCGCGCCTGGCAGGGCGCCGCTGATCCTTGCGCCGAGAGCTTCCAACTCAGCCGACATTCTAAATTCCTTGGCGTGCCGCAATTCCCTCGTCCTTCGAGACGGCGGCTGCGCCGCCTCCTCAGGATGAGGGAATTGCCTGACCCGAACCCGCTCTCATCCTTAAAGGAGCCCGCGCAAACGGGCGTCTCGAAGGACGAGGGCGGCTGCTCCCTCAATTTCGCGTGCTAGCGCTCGATCGTGCCCGTGCGCCGGATTTTCTTTTGCAGCAGCAGCATGCCGTAAACGAGCGCCTCAGCCGAAGGCGGGCATCCCGGCACATAGACGTCGACCGGGATGATGCGATCGCAGCCGCGCACCACCGAATAGGAATAGTGGTAGTAGCCGCCGCCATTCGCGCAGGAGCCCATCGAGATCACGTATCGGGGCTCCGGCATCTGGTCGTAGACCTTGCGCAGCGCCGGCGCCATCTTGTTGGTCAGCGTGCCGGCGATGATGATGCAGTCCGACTGGCGCGGGCTGGCGCGCGGCGCGAAGCCGAAGCGCTCCAGATCGTAGCGCGGCATCGCCGCCTGGATCATCTCGACGGCGCAGCAGGCGAGGCCGAAGGTCATCCACATCAGCGAGCCGGTGCGCGCCCAATTGATGACGTCGTCGGTCGCCGTGACGAAAAACCCCTTGTCGGCGAGTTCGTCGTTGAGATGAAGAAAGAACGGGTCGTCCGAGCCGACCGGCTTGCCGCTGCGCGGATCGATCAGCCCTTTGGCCTGCGGCGCGATCAGGGTCTGGCGCGCGCCTTCCTTCTCGATCAATCCCATTCCAAAGCTCCCTTGCGCCACTCGTAGACGAAGCCGACGGTGAGCACGCCCAGGAAGACCATCATCGACCAGAAGCCGAAGGCGCCCGCTTCCTTGAAGGCTGCCGCCCAGGGAAAGAGAAAGGCCACTTCGAGATCGAAGACGATGAAGAGAAGAGAAACCAGATAGAAGCGCACGTCGAATTTCATGCGCGCGTCATTGAACGGGTTGAAGCCGCATTCATAGGCGGACATTTTTTCCGGATCCGGCGCCTTGAAGGCGAGGAGGAAGGGCGCGACGAGCAGCGCGCCGGCGATCACCGCCGAAAGCGCGATGAAAATCACCAGCGGCAGATATTGTTCGAGCAGCAGGGGCATCGAGTCTGTCCGACTTCGGCGGGGCGAGGGCCGGTCGCGGGAGCGTTTCCTTGGCGGTATTCCTTAGAACGACTCCAGGCCGCGCGTTCCGTAACAAAGGCCATTGTGCAAAGCAAGAGAGGAAGCGCCTGGCCAGCGAATTGGCCGCAGCCTTGAATTAAGGCGCCTCGAAAACGGGCGCGCGATTATGGGGCGTCGAATGGCGCGCCAATGTCGCCGCCGCCTCGAACTCCGCGAAACGCGACGACCGTCGCGCCATCGCTTCGGCATCTTCGCTCCAGGCGCGCATCTGCCAGTCTTCATCGACATTGGCGGCGTCCCAGGCGGCGGCCACGTCGATTTCGCCCAGCGCCGTCGCCAGCGCAATCACCGCCGAACCGGTGAGCGTGGTCATGACGCTGAGCGCCGCGAGCCTCGCCGGCGCGCCGGCGCCTTCGCCGACATAGGCGCGCAAGGCGCGGGCGATGGCGTCGAGCGCCGCCTGCGGCTGTTCGATGAACATGACGCCCTCGGCGAGCGCGAGCCTCGCGCCGAGCCTGTCGCGGGCGAAGGCGACAAGCGGGTCCCAGGCCGCCGATTGCGCCGCAGCCAGACTCTCGGGCTCCCCGGCGCGATAGCAGATGAGGTCCGAGGCGGCGTATTTAGCGACCTCCGCTTCGACCTCGGCCATTTGCGTCGCCGCCCCATCAAGCGCGCTGTTCACGAGCTTCGTCAGCGGCATTGTCGCGGGGTCGATCGCCGCGCCTTGTTTCGCCCATTCGGCGGCGATCGCTTCCGCGAGCGGCTGCGACGGGACGACCAGCGGGCGCTTCGCCGGCGTATTGACCGGTCGGCCGTCGAGGACGACGCCGTAGCCGCCTTCGGCCGGCCCGGCGATCGCCTCTTTGTAGAAGCGCTTCGGCAAAGGGCGCGCCGGTTCGCGCGCGGCCTTGACGGGATCGCGCTCTTCCGGGGAGACAAAGAACCCAGAGTCGAGGCCTTTCGGGTCTTTTGACATTAATCAATCCCTATGCACGCGATGGTCGCGAAACGCCGCCGCCTCGTCATGGCCGGGCGAAGCCGTCAAAGACGGCGTCGCTTCGCTCGCCTATGTCCCGGCCATCACGCCGGGAAGCGCAGCGCGTATCGAGGAACGGCATCGGCCTCGCTTCGAAGGACGCTTGCATCATCGCGACGTGGATGCCCGCGACAAGCGCGGGCATGACACGCTGAAGAACTCAAGCGTCGGGCGCGTCCTCGATCGGGTCGTCACGCTTCACGTCGAAACCGAACAGTTCCCAGCTCTTTTTCATATGGTCGGGCAGCGGCGCGGTCACGTCCAGAGTTCCCCCCTTAGGATGCGGAAGGACAAGACGCCGCGAAAGAAGGTGGAGCTTGCGGTCGAGTCCCTCGGGCATCGCCCGCAGCGGATCGCGCCGGCGGACCTCATCCTCGGGGCGATGGCCATATTTGGGATCGCCGAAGATCGGATGGCCGATTGCCTCCGCATGAGCGCGCAGCTGATGCGTGCGCCCGGTCAACGGCTTCATCGACAGCCAGGCGCAGCGCGGCGCGACCTTATCGACGATCGCATAATAGGTCAGCGAGTGCTGCGCGTCCGTCTCGCCATGTTTCGCGACGCGCATCTTCTCGAGCTCCTTCGCGCCGCCTCGCGCTTTCTCCATGCCGGCGCCTTTCGCCAGATAAAGCGAGATGCGGCCCTGCGTCGGCTTCGGCACGCCCTCGACAAGCGCCCAATAAATCTTCTTTGCTTGTCGCGACCTGAATATTTCGCCAAGCTCGGCGGCCATCCGCCGGTTCTTGGCGACGAGCAGTACGCCCGACGTGTCGCGATCGAGGCGATGCACGAGGACTGGCCGCGTATCGCCCCTGGCGAGCGATTCCAGCATCCCGTCAATATGGTGGGTCTGGCCCGAGCCGCCCTGCGTCGCCAGACCATAGGGCTTGTTGAGGACAAGCACGTCCTTGTCCTCGAAAAGCGTCATGTCGGCCAGCGCTCTGGCGTCCTTCGGGTCCGCGCGCTTCACCGCCGGGGCCGCCGGCGCCTCGATCCGCAAGGGCGGCACGCGAACCTTCTGCCCCTCTTCGAGCCGCGTCGAGGTTTCGACCCTCTTGCCGTCCACCCGCACCTCGCCCTTACGGCAGATTTTGGCGAGATGCGAAAGAGCGAGCGCGGGGTAGCGGCGCTTGAACCAGCGATCAACGCGCATCCCTGCCTCGTCCTCGGTGACGATGGCGGTGGAGACGCCTGATGCGGTGGCGGTCGCGAGAGAATTTGGAGGAGCGGCCATGCCGGCTTATCGGCCAAAGGCGACCGCCTGTCGATTCGCTTAGCGGCGATACAGCCAGGGGGGGCGAGGGTGTTACACAAAGCCGCATCGCCTCGCAACACGCTCAAGCGATAAGTTTCACAGGCCCATCTTGGCAAATCATTCAAGGCGCGTCGGCGGCGGAGCGCTTCACAGTGAAAAAGAATACGACGAATTTGGACAATCGCGCGCGGACGCAAGAGCGCCCGCCGCTCAGGCCCCGTTGGCTGCATCCTGCCTCGACCGCTGCTGTCGTTGGGACATTCCTCGCCTTCTTCGCCTCAGGGATTTATTGGCCGCGAACGATCGTCGATCTGGGCGGCATCAACGCGGACCTTATCCCCGAAGGCGTGTCTTTGGAGGCGGGAGATCCCGCGCCTGAAGGCGATTCGCTGGAAGACCCGCTGCCGGTCGAAGAAGCTTCGCTCACCGAAGAGGGGATGGAAGAGCTGATCGAGGATGAGCCGGCGCCGCCGCTGATCATGGAGCCCGACGAGATTCAGGCGCCGCAGAAAAAACCAAAGGCGGAAAAAAAGGAAAAGGTCGAGAAGCCCAAGAACGAGAAGCCCAGGATAGCCGAACACAAAACCCGGCAGCGACGCGAGGCTGCGACCAATGGCGGCGGCGCGGACGAGACCGGCCGGCGCTATGGGCTTCCCGGCGGAACCGGCCAAGGCGCGGGCAAAGCGCGCATCGCCGGGCGCTACGGATTGCCGGGAGGGGGCGGGCATGGCGCGGGCGCTGCGCAGGCGACCTGCCTGGCCCAGATCGCTGCGTCAATCCGCGGACATACGCCGGCCGTGACGAGCCTCGGACCGGCGTCGGTCGTCGTCACTTTCTATGTGAACGCCGGCGGCGGCCTCTCTGGCGTTTCGGTTTCGGGCGGAAGCGCCGCCCATGCGGCGATGGCGAGGCGCATCGTCGCCTCGTCGCGCGGGCCCGAGAATTGCGCGCCGGTATACGCTCGGCAGGGCATCACATTTCAATAAGGTCTGACGAGGCCTCGGGAGGCCGATGAAATGGAATTTGCTCCAATGTCGCCGTTCGGCATGTTTCTTTACGCCGGACCGGTGAGCAAAGTCGTGATGGCGCTGCTTCTGGCGGCGGCGGTCTGGACCTGGGTGCTGATTATTGACGGCGTTTTTGTGCTGGCGCGCCTGTCGCAGGCGCTGGATCGCGCCCGTATTGGCGGCGATATCGGCGTGCTGTGGCCGATCGCCAAAGCGGCGCGGGAAGCGGCGCGCGTCGAACTGCCCAACGAACCCCCGCATCTCAAGCGCGATCGCGTTCTACAGCAGATGAACCGGGCCGCGGGCGAATTCATGCTCGACGCCGAAAGCGTACTTCCCGTTCTCGCGATCGTCGCCTCGGCGGGCCCCTTCGTCGGCCTGTTCGGAACGGTCTGGGGGATCATGTCGAGTTTTTCCGGAATCGCGCAGACGCAGGACACGAGTCTCGCGGTCGTCGCGCCCGGCATCGCCGACGCTCTGGCCGCGACCGCCTATGGGCTCGCCGCCGCCATCCCGGCCGCGATCGGCTATAACCGCATGGGCATGGCCTTCGGCGACTTAAGAGAGAAACTGAGCCGCTATGTCATGTCTTATGCGAGGTCGGCCGGCTGACGGCGACGCGCCATCTTGGCCGGGGAAGCCGCCTCGGCTAGAGTTTGCCCGCTTTTGATTTGCGCGAGGCTATGAATGAGCGATCGGTCCAGCGAGCAGGCGTTGCTCGATCGAGCCAATCTCGACGCCAAAATCGCCTTCACGGCCGCGAGCTTCCTTCTGGCTTACGCCTTCGCGGCGCTGCTCGATCGCGTCGGCGCGCCGGAGCGCTTTGTCGGCGGCGCGCCGCCTTATTTCACCGTGCTCGGTCTCGCCACGCTCGGCTTCCTGCTGCATTCGATGCGCGTGTCGGTCTATTACACCGCCGGCCGGGCGCTGCCCGCCGCATATGCCGGCTTCGCCAACGCCGCGATCATAGTCGCCCTGATGCTGCCCTTCAGCGCTCGCCTCGCCGGACGCAGCTGGTCGACGGGCGCGATCGCCGGTGTCTTCATCGGCCTCGCCGTGGCGGGGCTGTATCTGGGACCGCTGCTCCGCAAGACCGGCGTGTTCTCGATCTCTGAGCTTCTGAGCGCGCGATTTCAGAGCGCGGCGGCGCGGGTCGGCTTCATCGGCGCGGTGGCCCTGTCCTCGACGCTGCTCGCCGCCGCCGGCGGCCTGATCGCGGTCAATGCGCTCGTCGACCTCACCGGCGCCAATCGCGCGTTCGCGGCCTTTCTCGTCGCCGCGACGAGCCTGATCATCGCCGGCCCGGGCGGACTGTCGGGCGTCATGTGGGCGTCAGCCGCCGCCGCGGGCGTGGCGACGCTCGGCTTCGGCTGGCCGGTCGCGGCGCTTACCGTCCGTGACGCTCTTCCGGCCGGGCTGATCTTCGGCGGCGAGGCCTCGACCGAGGCCGCCAACCTGCTGGCGAACTGGAAGATCATCCCGGCGCAGCTTGGCGTTCCGGTTGAACTGGCCACCACTTTGGCGGCGGCGCTCGGGCTCGCGACGCTCGCTCCCGTGCTCGCGAGTTCGCTGACGACGGCCGACAAGCGGAGCGCGCGGCGCGCCGGGGTCGCGGCACTGTTCTGGACCATCGTCATCGCTCTGCTGGCGGCGGCGGCGATCGCCGCCTCGGCGCTGTCGCTCGCCCGCGCGACCGCGGGACAGCCGCCGGAACGCCTGCCGCAGACGGTCTATCAGGCGAGCGCGCGCGGCCTGATCAGCGTTTGCGGCTATTCGGTGCGCGGGCCTTCCGAGGCGCAGCGGGCCTGCGCCGTGAGAGGCTATGCGCCCGGCGCGCCGCTCGCCGCATCGGACATCCGGCCGATCGACGGGGATTTTCTGCTTGGCTTCCTGCCCCAAGCGGCGGAACTTGGCGCGGCGGCCTCCGGGCTTCTCGCCTCGGCGCTGGTGGCGCTTGGGCTTGCGCTCGCCACGGCGAGCCTGCAGGCCTGCGCGACCGCTTTCGGCCATGACGCGCTGTATCGGCTGCGTGGCGAGATCGACCTGACGAGCCGGCGTCTCGCCGTCAATCGCGTCACGCTGGTGATCGTCGCGACGCTCGCCTACGTGGCCGCCGTTGCCGGAGTCTTTACGCCCGGCTCGCTGGTCGCGGCGGCGCTCGCGGTGTCCGCCGCCTGCCTTGCGCCCTCGCTGGCGCTCGCCTTCTGGTCCCGCGCCGGGGATCGCGAGGCGCTCGCCGCGCTCTGCGGCGGCGCGGTCGGCCTCTTCGGGGCCTTGGCCATCGCCGAGACGTCCAATCGCGTCGAAATCTATGCGCTGTGCGCGCTGGTCGGCGTCACGCTCGGCGCCGCGTGCGGACTGCTGTCGGGACTCGCGTCAAATAGCGAGAAGCCGGCGGCGCGCGCCTTCATCACCCGCATGCTGCGGGGCGACGCTCAGCTGCTGCAGCCCGATAAAGGCGCCTAGAGCGCGCCGCGCGCGCCCGACCTAAGCCTCAGAATGGGACTTTCGAGGAACGAGATGCACGATGCGCGCGAGCCGTCGCTCGGTGAGAAAGGCCAAACTGAAAAGCTGAACGAAGTTTTCCGCCTCGATCAGCTCCAGGCCGATGGATTTCGGCGTCAGAACCTTTCGCGTGCCAAAGATGATGTCCCAGATCGACAGAACTATTCCATAATTGCTGTCGTGCTCGCTGCGCAGCGTCGAGTGATGCGCGCGGTGCAAGGACGGCGTGACGATGAAATAGGACAGAATCCTCTCGCCGGGAATCGTGATGTTGGCATGGTGAAACAGCACGAAGAACATCCGCGCCACTTCGCATGACACCACGACATGCGCCGGCGCGCCAATAAGGACGGCGCAGACGCATTTCACGATGACTTCCAGCAGCTGATCGAAGACGTGGAACCGCAGGCCGGTCGTGACGTGAAAGCTCTTGTCGCTGTGATGTATCTTGTGAAACAGCCAGAGCGCTTCCGATTTGTGGCCGAGATAATGCCATGCATACACCGCGAAATCGAACAGCACGAAGCTTGCGATCCATTTCGAAGGCCCGTCGGGCAAGCTCGACAGCAAGCCATGGCTGGAATAATTCGCGGCGACGACGAGCAGGCTGGAAACGGACAAAAGATTCATGATGACGTTGTTGATCAGGAACGCCGAGGCGTTGGTGGAGAATGACGCCTTCAATCCGGCGCCCGCGAATTTCCTGTAAGGACGGAATTTCTCGACGATCAGGAGGATCGAGAAAAGACCGAATACCGCGATCAGCAGCAGGTTCTCGATATGTGGCGTGTCGCTCATCGCCGACCTCGCTGGTTTTTAGTGGGCCGTCCAAGGATGCGCGGCGAACGCGCGCCCGACCGGAAGATGGGCGCTTTTGCCGCCCTGAAGACAGTCAATGTTCGCCAACTTGCCTTCGTTTTTGGACGATGCGGAAGTTGTCGCCAGAATCGCCCTTGTCCATCGCCCGAAAAAGCCTAGCTCGTCCGAGGGAGCCCACCCTGTTTTGAACAAGGGCGTCGCATGCTCGGACTTAACGTCGGTCTCCAAACTTTGAGCCGGCCGCCGCCGCCAGCGGTCGGGGGCGTCGCCAGAACGGTGATCTCCTGTCAACGAGACGATGCTTTCAACTTCGTCGCCCGCGATTTTTTCGCCAATTACCCGCGATGGTGTTCGCAAGTCGTGGAGCTCGCGCCAAGCGAAGGCGCGCCGGCGCGCGTCGGCGCGACCGCGCGTCAAGTCACGATGGACCGGGACATACGCAGCGAGAGCACATTTGAAATCGTGGCCGTCGATCGCCCGCGCCTTTTCGCATTGGAAGGAATCTCCGAACCATTCTCATCGTCCTACCAATTTGAGTGCGAGTCGGATGGAACGGCGCTGATTTTCACGTTCGAATTACGCGAGATCGAATTTTCGATGCGACCCTTCGTGAAATTGATACGCGCCGCGTTGCAGGACGGCGCGGAGCAGATCGTCGAAAATATCCGGGCGCTTCTCGAATCCGGCGCGCGTTCAGCAAGAGTCGCGGGCGCGCCAGAATGAGATTGGGGTCAGAGCGATGTTCTTTGTTCAGAAAGACGGCGGGATCATCCCGAAGATTCTGACGCAGATTCTTGATTCATGCGTCAACGGCGTCACGCTGGGTGACCCGGATCAACCCGACGCGCCGATTGTTTATGCAAACAAGGCCTTCGAAAACATGACCGGCTACGGCCAGGAGGAGATCATCGGCCGCAATTGCCGTTTTTTGCAGGGCGACGACCGCGATCAGGAGGGGCTTGCGCCACTGCGACAGGCCTTGCGCAAGCATGAACACATCGAGGTGACGCTGCGCAACTACCGGAAAAACGGCGAGTTGTTCTTCAACAAACTCAATCTCACGCCGCTCCTCGATAGTCGCGGGGCGGTGATCTACTATCTCGGCGTCCAATATGACGTGACCGAGCTTGTCCGCGCGGAAGCGGAAATCAACAAGCTCGGGGAGCGGCTGAAGGCGCTGGAGAAGGCGTAAGCCCTCTATCCATCTCCCGCATTTCTGCTATAAGGCCCCCGCACGCCCCGGCCCGCCGGGGCGGCTCCGTTTTCGCGCGACCCTGCTGGACGACATCCCGGCCCTGGCCGCGGAGCGCGGATCACTCTCAAAAACAAGGGTATACGATGTCGATCACGGCGGAGCGCAAGCAGGCGCTCATCAAGGAATATTCCACCAAGGCGAATGACACCGGCTCGCCAGAAGTGCAGGTCGCGATTCTCACCGAGCGGATCGCCAATCTGACCGAACACTTCAAAACCCATGCGAAAGACAATCATTCGCGCCGCGGGCTTCTCAAGCTCGTTTCACAACGTCGCCAGCTCCTCGACTATGTCAAGGTGCGCGACGAACCGCGTTACAAGAGTCTGATCGAGCGGCTCGGCATCCGCCGCTAAGACAGGAGGATCGCGAGCCCTCGGGCCCGCGCCGGACCCCGGGCCTCAGGCCCGCTTTTGAGGGCTGCGAGCCTGGAGGCTCGCGGTCCATCTACGCCAGAGCCGTCATGGCAGGATCGCCGGACGCTGCGCCGACGCTTTAATGAAACATAGCTGCCGCAGCTTCTCGCCGTCTTGCTCATGACCAGCCGCTGGCGGCATGAGAGAAAGACCAGCATGTTCCAGATACATCGAGAAGAAATCGATTGGGCGGGGCGCAAGCTCCTGCTCGAGACCGGCAAAGTCGCCCGCCAGGCCGACGGCGCGGTGATGGCGAGCTATGGCGAGACCACCGTGCTCGCGACCGTCGTTTCCGCCAAGGCGCCGAAGCCCGGGCAGGACTTTTTTCCGCTCACCGTCAATTATCAGGAAAAGGCCTTCGCCGCTGGCCGCATTCCGGGCGGCTATTTTAAACGCGAGGGCCGTCCCTCCGAGCGCGAGACGTTGATCTCCCGCCTCATCGACCGGCCGATCCGCCCGCTCTTCCCGGACGGCTATCGTAACGACACCCAGGTGATCGTGACCGTTCTGTCGCATGATCTCGAAAGCGATCCCGACATTCTCGCGATGGTGGCCGCCTCAGCGGCGCTGACCCTTTCGGGCGTTCCGTTCATGGGACCCGTCGGCGGCGCGCGCGTCGGCTATATCAACGGCCAGTTGAAGCTCAATCCGACGATCGAGGAGATGAAGACCTCGACGCTTGACCTCGTCGTCGCCGGAACCCAGGACGCCGTGCTGATGGTCGAGTCGGAAGCCAAGGAACTCTCCGAGGAGACGATGCTCGAAGCGGTGATGACCGGCCATCGCGGTTTCCAGCCGGTGATCGACGCCATCATCCGCCTCGCCGAACGCGCCGCCAAGGACCCGCGCGATCTCATCATCGCCGACACGACGGAAGTCGCCAAGGCCGTTTCCGAGATCGCCGAAGCGGAGCTGCGCGAAGCGTATAAGCATACGGTGAAGCAGGAGCGCTACGCCGCCGTCGACGCGGTGAAGGCGAAGGTCATGGCCGCGCTCTTTCCGGAAGGCGGCGAGGCGAAGTTCAGCAAGGAACAGGTCGGCGAAATCTTCAAGGAGCTTCAGGCCAAGGTCGTCCGCAACAATATTCTCGACACTGGTCTGCGCATCGACGGCCGCGACGTGAAGACCGTGCGCCCGATCGTCGCCGAGGTCGGCGTGCTTCCGCGCACCCATGGCTCGGCGCTGTTCACCCGCGGCGAGACTCAGGCGCTGGTGGTCGCGACGCTCGGCACCGGCGAAGACGAGCAATATGTCGATTCGCTCGAGGGCACCTATAAAGAGCGCTTCCTGCTCCATTATAATTTCCCGCCCTATAGCGTGGGCGAGACCGGCCGCATGGGTTCGCCCGGCCGCCGTGAAATCGGTCATGGCAAGCTCGCCTGGCGCGCCATCCGGCCGATGCTGCCGGCGGCGGCGGAGTTCCCCTACACGCTGCGCGTCGTCTCGGAAATCACCGAGTCGAACGGCTCGTCATCCATGGCCACCGTTTGCGGCACGTCGCTCGCGCTGATGGACGCCGGCGTGCCGCTCAAGGCGCCGACCGCCGGCATCGCCATGGGCCTCATTCTGGAGGGCGAGCGCTTCGCCGTGCTTTCCGACATTCTCGGCGACGAGGATCATCTCGGCGACATGGACTTCAAAGTGGCGGGCACGTCCAACGGCGTCACGTCGCTCCAGATGGACATCAAGATCGCCGGCATCACCGAGGAGATCATGAAGGTCGCGCTCGCCCAGGCGAAGGACGGCCGGCTGCACATTCTCGGCGAAATGGCGAAGGCGATCGCCAGTTCGCGCGCCGAACTCGGCGAATTCGCGCCGCGCATCGAGACGATGAAAATCCCCACCGACAAGATCCGCGACGTGATCGGCTCTGGCGGCAAGGTCATTCGCGAGATCGTCGAGAAGACCGGCGCCAAGATCAACATCGAGGACGACGGCACGGTGAAGGTCGCCTCTTCCGACGGCAATTCGATCAAGGCGGCGATCAACTGGATCAAGTCGATCGCCTCCGATCCGGAAGTCGGCATGATCTATGAAGGCACGGTGGTGAAGACCGCCGACTTCGGCGCCTTCGTCAATTTCTTCGGCGCCAAGGATGGCCTGGTTCACATTTCGCAACTGTCCAAGCAGCGCGTGAACAAGACCACGGATGTCGTCAAGGAAGGAGATCGCGTGAAGGTCAAACTCCTCGGCTTCGACGATCGCGGCAAGGTGCGCCTGTCGATGCGCGTCGTCGATCAGGAGACCGGCGAAGACCTCGAGGCCAAGGAAAAGGCGGAACGCGAAGCCGCCGCGGCAGGCGGAGGGGAATAGGATTTCTTAAAGGGCGGCTCTCGAAGCCGCCCGATGTTTTTAGCCGCAGGCTTTTCAACCATTTCACGGACTCGCAGCGTCGCAGGCGCGGCTTCCCTTAGGAAGGCGGGAACCGCCGCCTTGCCTCGCGCGCGTCGCGCCCTGTTTATTGGCGGAACGCAACAGCAAGGCGAAAAATGCGCGAGGAACTGGAAGCGGCGGCGCTGGCCGATCAGGAGCAGAAAGTTTCGATCGACGTTTTTGTGCTCGCGCGACTGGCCGTCACGCTTGCCTTTGTCGTCGGCGCGCTGCTGGTCGCCGCGCCGTTTCTGCCGGCGCTCACCTGGGCGCTCGTGGTCGCGGTTCTGTTCATTCGTCCGCACCAGCTGTTGGAGCGCATCCTGCCGCGCTCGCTCGCGGCTGGCGTCTCCGTTCTGATCATCGGACTTGTCGTCGTCGGGCCGCTGCTGCTCGTGATCGAACGGATCGTCGGCGAGGCCGCGTCGGGCGTCGCCTATGTCCAGCAAGCGGCGCAGGCAGGCAATTGGCAAGCGATGCTCAAGGCGCATCCCTGGCTCGCCAGCCTGCAACATTGGATCGAGCGCAAATTCGATCTTCAGTCGATTTTCTCGCAGGTCGGCGCCTTCCTCACCAATCTCGCCGCGAATTTCTTGCGCGCCTCGACGGGTCAGGTGATCACCACGCTGCTCGCCTTCTATCTGCTCTTCTTTCTGTTGCGCGACCGCGCGGCGGCGCTTCAGATGGTGGCGCGGCTGTCGCCCTTTTCAAATCTCGAAACCGGCAAGATCATCGTGCGCGTGCGCGATACGGTTCATGCGATCATTTTCGGAACGCTCGCCGTCGCTGCTCTGCAGGGCCTGCTCGGCGGTTTCATGTTCTGGGCCCTCGAGTTGAACTCGCCGGCGCTTTGGGGCCTGATCATGGGGCTTGTGTCGATCGTGCCAGTGCTCGGCTCCTTCGTCATCTGGATCCCGGCGACGATCTATCTCTTGATCGAGGGCCGCTGGGCCGCAGCTCTCATTCTCGGCCTGTGGGGCGGCGTGGCGATCGCCAGCGTCGACAATCTGGTGCGACCGTTGCTGATCGGCGACAGCATGCGGTTGCACACCGTGCCGGCCTTCATCGCGATGCTTGGCGGCCTGCAATTTTTCGGCGCATCAGGAATCTTCCTTGGACCGATCGTCATGACGCTTTGCCCGTTGTTGCTGGACTTCTGGCGCCGTCGCGTCGGACCCGATCAGCCGGCGTAGAGCGCGGCGAATCAATTCGCCAAACATGCGAGCCAAGAGGCTCGCGGTCCGGGATGCGCGCCCTTGGAACGCGCGCGTCCAGGTTCGCCAAGGCTCCCGCGTCGGCTTAAAGCGCGGCTTCGAGCGCCGCGGTCAGCGCCGACTCCTCGGCCTCGAACACGCTGGCGTTCTGCGTATAGATCAGAAAGCAGCGCAGCGGCTTGCCCGGAAACAGCGGCGCGACCGCCGCGCGGTAGAGGGCGAGCTGACGTAGATGCGCGTCTTCGATCTTTCCGCGCGGCCGTCCCGTCTTGAATTCGGCGATCAGCGCTTCGCTCGTCGTTGCCGCGAGCCGGTCGATGCGGCCCGAGACGACCGCGCCATTCTCCAGCGTCGCTACGACGTCGACCTCCGGACTCGAGTCCGGTCCAAAGAGCGGCGCAAGCCGCGAGTCGCCGATGATGGCGAGCGCCGCCTGCGCCAGCGCCGTCTGCATGTCTTCGTTCAGGAAGCCGCCCCGCGCCAAAAGAAAACGGCGCGCCGCTTCTCGCCGATGATCCGGCGCGCAGGCGGGCAGATGCTGCAACAGCGCGTGAATCAGTCGTCCGCGCAGCAATCGTTCCGCTTGGTCCGCTTTCGCCGGACTCTGACCGGCGAAGTCAATCGCGTCGGCGCCGGCGAGCGCGCTCGACGGACGCAGTGGCGGCGCCGGCGCCGCTTCATGTTTGGCCTTGGTCGTGGCGAACTCGGGAAGTTCGACGGCGACAGGCGCCTGCTCCTCTCTAACAAGTCCGAATCGCGGCAGGACGGCGCTGCGTCGTAGAATGGTCGACGCAGGATTGAGAGGGTCGGGAACAGTTTCGCAGCTCGGTTCGATCGCCAGACGAATAGCGTCGTGCCAGCAGCCCTCGGCCCGCCCCTTCACGCCATGAGCGCCGCAAATATAGAGCCGCTCCTCGGATCGCGTCAGCGCGACATAGAGCAGGCGCTGGCTCTCCTCGCTTTCGCTGCGCCGATGCGCATCGCGCGCCTGTTTGAGCGTGGCGGGATCGCCGTCCACGCCGAGCGACCAGAGGAGTACCGCTTGATCCTCGGCGCCGATAACATAGAGCTTTGGGTCATGTTTGCCGGCGGGCGCGCCGCAGGTGTCGGGCAAAAAGACGACTTTCGCCTCCAAGCCCTTGGCCGCGTGGGCGGTCATCACCCGCACCGCGCCGCCGGCCGATTCCATATCGCGCTTGATCGAGAGATCGAGCGACTCGGCCATCGCCAGAAACTTCGCGAGCGACGGCGGCTGTTCGCGTTCGAAGCTCGCGGCGAGTTTTAAGAATTCGTCGATCGCGTCTTCGGCTTCTCCGCCAAGTCGTGCGACGAGCTCCGCGCGTCCGCCGTCCGAGCCGAGAGCATGGCTGTAGAAATCAAAGGGCGCGAGCTCGGCGGCGTCGCATCGCAAACGCTGGAGCCGCTCGGCGGCCACGCGGCAAAGCGGGTCTTCCGACTCGGCGAGCGCTTCGAAGAGCGAAGCGCGCCGGCCCGGCGCGAGCGCGATGAGATCGTCGTCATCGAAGCCGAAGAGGGGCGACTTCAACACGCTCGCCAATGTCAGATCGTCCTGCGGCAGCAGCGCCGCGCGTCCGAGCGCGATAAGATCATGCACGGCGATGTGATCGGCGAGATTGAGCCGGTCGGCGCCGGCGACGGCGATATGTTCGCTCTTCAAGGCGCGAATGATCGCCTCGAACAGCGGGCCGCGCTTGCGCACGAGAATCAATATGTCGCCGGCTTTGATGGGACGCAAATCGCCGCGATCCTCGACGCATTCGCCGTTTTCGGGCGCAAGCAGCGCTTTGATCTTGCGCGCGAGCCGTTGCGCCAGAAGCTCATTGGGGTCGCTCGCGTCGGCATAGTCGAGCGGCAGACGCCAGTCGCTCGGGTCCAGCGTTTTTTCCGGGCCGATCGGCTCCCAGATTTCGACGAGCGCGGCGACGTCGGATTTCCACGCCTCATGCTTTGGCGCCGGCTCCTGCGGATCGAAACTGAGGCCGAGACGATTTGTTTCAACCGCGAAAATTTCGTCCACGGCTTGCAGCACGCCCGGCGCCGAACGAAAGGATTGGGTCAGCGTCACCGCTTCGAAGCGCCGCTCGGCGCGTTTGAATCGCTCCCGAAATTCGCGCCGCATCGCCTCGAATCGTTCGGGCGCGGCGCCTTGAAAGGAAAAGATCGACTGTTTCTCGTCGCCGACCGCAAAGAAGCTGCGCGGCGGACCGCGTCTTGCTTCGCGGGCGCCTGCGCCGGCGCAGAATTCGTCGGCGATCGCCGCCAGAATGTCCCATTGCGCCGAACTCGTATCCTGCGCCTCGTCGAGCAATATGTGATCGATCTGCGCGTCGAGCTTATAGAGAACCCATGAGGGACTCGAACGATGTAGCAGTCGGCGGGCGCCTTCGATCAGATCATCATAGTCAAGCAGGCCGCGCCGCCGTTTGCCGTGCTCATATTCGGCGAGGATCGCGTCGCCGAGCGCGTGTAGCGCTAGCGACCGTTCGGCGACGGCGGCGGCCTTGCGTTTTTCGACGAGCGGAACGAGCCTGTCGCGCTCGGCCTCCATGCGCGCGAGCAGGTGCGGTTCGCGCTTGGCGAGAGCGCTCGTGACGATTTTTGTTTTTCCGACGCCGCGCGGCTCGCCGTCCTTGGTGAAAAAAACCGATAGATAGTCGTCGATACAATCCGGATGCGGCGCCAGCGCAAAGGCGGCCTCAAGCGATTCGGCGAGCTTGCCGTCATTGGTCGAACCGCCGCGCAGCAGTTTGGCGAGCGCTGGCCATGCCGCCGGCGGTTCGCCCTCATCGACGATCGCCGCTTCGATGCACGCCAGCGTTTGATCGGCGCGCAGACCGAGCGCGGCGAAAACTCTTGCTTCATAATCGTCCTGCTCGCGCATGCGGGCGATTTTCTGGCGATGTTGCAGCAATTCCTCGCAGAGCGAATCGAACCCAGCCGCCGAAGCCTCGCGGGCGACGCGCTCCAGCGCTTTTCGCAGCGGCCCGGCATCTCGCGTCGCGGCGTCGAGCGCTCGCCGGCCCGCCGAGTCCATCAGCTCGGCGCGCTCGAGATCGTCGACGACGCGGAAAGACGCAGGAACATTGGCCTCCAACGGGAAGATGTGCAGCAGCTTCTCGCAAAAGGCGTGAATTGTCTGAATCTTGAGCCCGCCGGGCGTCTCGACGGCGCGCGCGAAAAGGCGCCGCGCGGAATCAAGATCGATGTGCGATTCGATTGTCGCGCCCAACTCAGTGATCTCTTTGGCGAGCATAGCGTCATCGAGCGTCGCCCAGCGCGCGAGCCTGTCGAAGACCCGCGACCCCATATTGGCGGCGGCGGCCTTGGTGTAAGTGAGGCAGAGAATCTGCGACGGCCGCGCGCCGGCGAGCAGCAGCCGCAAAACCCGCTGCGCCAAGACATGGGTCTTGCCCGACCCGGCATGCGCCGAAACCCAGGCGGACGCGAAGGGATCGGAGGCGGTTTGCTGGCGTTTGATCGTCAGGCCGCCGACGGGACGCTCGCTCATGCCTCCCCTCCGCCGCCGCGCATCCATTCCTTCACGCGCGCGAGGTGATCATAGTCGCCGACATCGCTGAGGAACGCCGGATGCGGCCGCGATGCATAGGGCATCGACTCGTCGCGAAACTGCGACAGGAGTTCCTGGAGCTGCGTGCGATGCGTCGCGACGATGTCTGCGAAACTCGCGTCTTTCCATTCGAGCCATTGTGTCTTGCCGCCCTTGCCCAGTCCGATATAGGCGGCTCCGGCGACATCCCGCGCGCCAACCTCTGCGAAGGCGCCGGCTTCGATCATCGCCGCCTCCAACGTCAGCTGCGGCGACCAGCCGACCTTCACCTGCTTGTTGGTCGGCGGCGCGCCGGTCTTATAGTCGAAGACATAGGCTTGGCCTTCTTCGTCGACCTCTATGCGATCCGCGATCGCGGTCAAGTGAAACAGGCTTTCGTCGGAAAGCGTCAGCGCCATCTCGCCAAAGATTTCAACATGGATCTCGCAGCCGCGCGCGCGCCGCGCCCGTTCGAAGGCCAGCGCATGATCGAGCCCGGCCTCGATGCGCGGCCATTGGAAGCTGACGAAAGACGGATCGGCCATGAAGCCGTCGAGCTTCTTGCGCGCGAGATTGAGCAGCATGTCGCGTGCGTCACGAGGAAGCGCGCCGCTAGGATTTCGCGTCACGAATTCGGCGAGCGCGTCATGAATCGCCATGCCGATTTCCCGCGCGCCGGCCTCCCTGCCGATCGGCGGCAGCGGCGCGAGTTCGAGAATATATTCGGCAAAAATCGCGTAAGGATCGCGGCGCAGGCGTTCGATGCGGGTGACGCTTAGCCTTTGCGGCCGCAACGCGGGCGCGGGGCGCGGCTGCGGCCGTTCGATCGATGTCGTCTGCTTTGGCCGATCCAGCGCCGCGGCTATGGCGAGCATGGCGTCGCCGCGCTTCTTGCAGTCGGCGAAGGACTCGCCAGCGAGCGCCGCAAGACGCGCGATGAAGCGCGACGGGACGGTCGGCGAACCGTCGCGCTTGATCGCGCGACTCAGCACGACGCGCGTGGCGCCCAGCGCCATGACGAAATCATGCGCGCTCTGGCCGATGCGCCGCTCCGGCGCCATCAGGCCGAGTTGCGCGCGCATCGAGCGATTGAGAAAGGCGCCCGTGTCGGTCTGCGGCGGCCATATGCCTTCATCCAGTCCGGCGAGCAGAATGAGGTCAGCGTCGAAGAGCCGGGCTTCCAGAGGTCCGAGAATCTTCAGCCTCGGATGGGCGCGCCTCGGACCGCGCAGCATCGTCTCGGCAAGGATGCGATCGAACAGCGCCGCATAATTATGCGCGTCGAACCCCGGCGGCGCCTCGGCGCGCGCAAGCCGGTCGAAGAGTTCGAACAGCGCCGACGCGCCTTCTTCATCGAGCTCTTCGATGCCAGCGATCACCGTGTCGAGCGCGGCGCGATGCGCACGGGCGCGATCCGCGAGCGAGGCCGTCGACGCCAAAGCCGCAAATGGCGCGAATGCAGCGTCGAGGCGCGCGAAGGCGTCTTCGGTCTCGCGCCATTCATCGTCCGTAATGCGGCGCGCCGCCGGATGCGCGTGCCTCGCCCGCGCCAATTCGCGCGCCGGGGCGACGCGCGACGTCCAGTTCCCGTCAGGCTCGGCGAAGACGCGCAGCACGCCGATCTCGATCAGCGGCGCGAGCGCGGCGACGCGCTTACGCGACACCCCCAGCGCCGCCAGCGGATGGGCAAGCAGCGCCGCGACATTCACGGCGCCGGCGCCATCCGATCCGATCGCCGCGAGGAGCCGCGCCAGCGCGCCGATCGATGTCCGCGCCAATGGCATGCCGCCGGAATCGTCGATCTCGATATCGAAGCGCCGCAGCTCGGCGCCGACGCGCCGCGCGATGAGCCGATCCGGCGTGACCAGCGCCGCCGTGCGGCCGGGCGTCTCCAACGCCTCGCGCATGAACAGCGCGAGCGTCAAGGCTTCCAGCCGCTCGTCGGGCGTTTCGAGCGAAATCACGCCTGCGAGCGCCGACGCGAAGCCGCCGCTCTCCGCCGCCTGATAGTCGCGCCATGCGGAAGTCGACTGCGCCGGCGCCATGGCTTGCGAAACGAACGACCGCCGCGCCAATAGCGCCGGAGTCAGGCGCGCGAGCTCGCGCGGCTCATCACGCGTGACGCCGATCGCGGCGAGCAGGCGCTTCAACATCGTTTGCGGATGGGTGAAGGCCGGTTCTCCGGCATGGTCAGTCTGGCCGACGTTTGCCCAGGCTTCTTCGCTCATCGACTGATCGAGTCCCGGCAGAACCACCGCGCCATTATCGAGCGCGGCGATGGCGGCAAGCAGCCGCGCCGTCGCCGGCTGCGCGCCGGTCGAACCCAGCGCGATCACCGGCGCAACCGGCGGCGCGCGGGTGAGCGCCGCGATCTGCGCTTCAACCAGGCGCTTTTGATAGGCGCTGGCGTCGATCCGCTCGCGTTCAAACAGAATCCGCGGCCATTCATGCAGAGCGATCCGCAGAAACCGCGTGGTGATCGCCCAGAATTCGCTGTAGACGTCGTCGCTCAGCGTTTCGAAGGCGTCCGCTGAAACGTCTTCAATGTGCAATTCGTCGATCAGCGCGCCAAGGTCGGCGGCGAGCGCATAGGCGGCCGACGGCGTCGATGCGACAAGCAGCGGCTCGCTCTCGTGCAGATTGGGCGCGCCGGTCGGATCGATCGTGATGATCGCGCGCCCCAAGGCTTCGGCCCATTGCAAAATCAGTTGCGACAGCAGCAGGCGCCTTTCCAGCTCTTCGATCGGCGCGGCAAGCGGCGCATCGGCATCGATGTTAAAGTCAGCGCCGAACAGCGCGGCGTTCTCGCGCTCCTCCAAGGCGCCGAGCGGCAGAATGCGCGGCAGCAGCGTGGCGCGCCGGTTCAGCGCCTGTGCGAATTCCGCCGCGAGCGCGCGCGCCGCGCGCTGCGTCGGCACGTAGATCGTGGCCCGCGCCATCGTCAGCGGCGGCGTATCGCGCGACAGCGCCGGAACGATCTCGCCATCGAGCAGTGCGCGAACGAAGGTCTTCAGAAACGGCGCGCCTGGCGCGATGGTGAAAAGATTGCGCCGGCGCGCGAGCATCGCTTTCAGCCCCGGCGCGCCGCGATCGCCTGTTCGGCTTCTTCGATCGCGGCGACCGTGCCGACATGAAGCCACAGACCGCTGGAGACGACGCCATAGAGTCGTCCCTTGCCGGCGGCGTCAAAAAAGAACGGCGCGAGTTTAAAGACATCCTCCGCGACGCCGGCGAAGAGCTGCGGCTTCATCAGTCCGACGCCGGCGTAGACATAGGGCTTCGGACCATCGCGCCGGACGATGCGCCCCTCGGCGTCAAGATCGAAATCGCCCTCCCAGCCGACGCCGACGCTGCCGATCGTCGGCGCGAGCAGCAGCGCCGCATCCATCCTGTCGGCGTCGAAGATCTCGGCGAGTGCGAGAATGTTGGAGCGCGCGGCGTCGACCCAAAAGGCGTCAGTGTTGCAGACGAAAAAAGGATCGTTGCCGATCAGCGGCAAAACTTTTTTGATTCCGCCGCCCTGATCGAGCAGCAGCCCGCGCTCGTCGGAAATGACGATGCGCGGGCTTGCGCGCTGCGCGAGGTGCGCCTCGATCTGATCGGCGAGATGATGGACATTGACGATCGCCGTTTCGACGCCGGCCTGTTCGAATTCGTCGAGCGCGCGATCAAGGAGCGTTCGGCCGGCGACGCAAACCAGCGGCTTCGGCGTCGCCTCGGTGAGCGGCCGCATGCGCGTCCCGAGCCCGGCGGCGAACACCATCGCGACGCTCGGCGCAGGCGCAGGCGCAGGCCTTGGCCGATCAGGCGTCTCGAAACAAGCCGGGGATGCTGGCCTCATACCAAGCCTTAACGTCGGCCAGCGCCGGATGGCGCAGGCTTTTTCTAAGATAGGATTCAACGCGCGGAACATGCGCGAGATATTGCGGCTTGCCGTCGCGTTGATCGAGCCGCGCGAAAATTCCCAAAATCTTCGTTGCGCGCTGCGCCGCAAGGATCGCGTAAGCCTTGGCGAAAGCAGCCATGTCGAATGCCGGATCGGCGTCGCGGCGCAGTTTGGCGTAAGCGGCGAGGAGCTTCAACTCCAAATCGTCGGGCGCGTCGACGCGGGCGTCCTGCCCCAGCGACGCCATGTCATAGGCGGGATGGCCGAGCACGCAGTCCTGAAAATCGAGCATGCCGATCCGCGCCAGGCCATTGCGCTGCGCGAGCCACAAAAGATTGGGAGAGTGATAGTCCCTCAGCGTCCAGGTCGGCGCGGCGGTCGCCGCTTGGACGAGCGCCTGGCGCCAGAGATTGAGAAAAATGGCGCGCGCGCCCGACGAGATCGGCGCCTTCACGCGCGGCAGATACCAGTCGACCAGCAACTCCACTTCAATTAGCAGCGCGTCGAGATCATAGGGCGGGATACGATAATCGCCATAGCCTTCGATCGCGATCGAATCCGGCAGTCGCTGCGCGTGAAGAAAGGCGAGCGCGGCCGCCGCCTCGAGATAGCGCTCGACGATCGGGCCGTTTTCATCGACGACGCCCTCGCCGCCAAGATCCTCGATGATCAGCAGGCCGGAGTCGAGGTCTTTTGCGTAAACTTCTGGCGCCGACAGTCCCAGTCCGCGCAGCGCTTGCGACAGCGCGACGAAAGGAACGACATTTTCAGCCAAACGCGCGATGGCGCTGTAGGATTTGCCATAGCGAATCGGCGGTCCGTCGGGACGCGCCGGCGAGATCATCAGGATTGCGCGGCGCCCGTCCGGCTGTTCGAGCCGCTCATAGGCGCGCGTCGAGGCGTCGCCTTGCAGAAAACCGCGCGCGGCCCCGGCCCAGCCCGACTTGCGCAGAAGTTCGCGAATCGCCTTGAAGGACGCAAGCTGCGAGACGAAGCGGCCATAGCCGGAAATCGTCAGACGCCGCGCCTCGCGGTTGTCGCCATCGACGAAGCTCAATCGCACTTCGAGCCGATCGGGCGAGAGCGCTTCGCGTGCGCGTTCGGCCCATTCGACAAGCACGATCGACTCGTCGGTCGCCTCTTCCCAGCCAAGACTTGCAAGTTCCGCGGCGTCTTCGAGCCGGTAGAAGTCGGCGTGGACGATGCGATTCCCGGCGCCCTCGTAAATCTGCATCAGCGTGAAGGTCGGGCTTGGCGCCTCGAGCGCCTGGTCTTCGACCAGGGCGCGAATGAGCGCGCGCGCGAAAGTCGTCTTGCCGGCGCCAAGATCGCCGGAGAGCATGATGGCGTCGCCCGCGCGAACGAGCGTCGTAAATTCCTGCGCGAGTTCGATCGTTTCGGCTTCGCTGCCGATGTCGAGACGCCAGACCGATTTTTGCGATGATTCCTCGCTCATTCGGCGCCTCCCGCGCGCGCCGCCGCGAGACTCGCCGCTTCATGCGCGGCCGGCGCGGGAAAAATGCAGGTCACTGTCGTGCCTTCGCCGGGAGCGGAATCGATGAAGACCTTGCCGCCGTGAAGCTCCATGAAGGCGCGCACGATGGAGAGGCCCAGTCCCACGCCGCGGTGACGCGAGCCGGCGGTGTGCGAGGCGAACCGATCGAATACGCGTTCGAGAATCTCCGGCGACATGCCGCGCCCGCGGTCGGTGACCTTGAAGACGATGTCGTTCTCGCGCCGCATCGCGGCGAGCGTGACCGTCTGGCCCGGACGCGAGAAGCCGATGGCGTTGGAAAGAAGATTGAACAGAATTTGGCGCACCCGCTTGGCGTCGCCGCGGAAGGCTCCAACGTCGTCCATCGGAACGATCTGCACGTCGATCGAATTTTCGACGAGACGGTCCTGCACGCCTTCAATCGCGGCGCGCATCGTCGCCTCCACGTCGACGTCGGAAAACTCAAGCGCCATCGCGTCTTCGTCGATCGTCGCGAGATCGAGAATATCGTCGACGATGGCGAGCAGCGCCGCCGAGGATTTGCTCACATAGCCGAGATATTCGCGCTGGCGCGGATTGAGCGATCCTGTCGACGCCTCGCCGAGAAGATGCACGAAGCCGTTGATGTTGTTGAGCGGCGAGCGCAATTCGTAGCTGACGTGATGAATGAAGTCGTTGCGCAGCTTTTCGGCGGCGAGCAACGCCTTGTTGCGATCCGTCAGCGCGCGTTCGACATTCACGTCGGCCGAAACATCGACGAAGGTCAGCAGCGCCGCGCCGTCGAGCAGAGGCTGCGCCGCGCAGTCGAGGACGACGCCGTCATTGCGTTCGATGCGCCGGTTGAAGCCTTCGCGCATTTCGTTGAGGCCGGTGACGAAGCCCTGCAGCGCCGCCCATGTCGCCTCGTCCGGATGAAGCGCGCTACATTTGGCGGCAAGCGCCTCGAAACGCGGCCGCTTCGCCAGGTCTTCGGGATCAAGCCGCCACAGGCTGGCGAAGGCGGGATTGCTGAACGTCAGGCGCCCGTCGGAGCCGAACACCGCGACGCCCTCATGGAGCGTGTCGAGCGTTTCGCTCTGCATGCGAGCGAGCGCATTGACCCGCGTTTCGAGATCATAGGCCTTGGTGGCGTCGTCATAGAGATAGGTGACGCCGCCTTTCGGGTTGGGATGCGCGACGACGTCGATGATCCGGCCATTCGGCAGATGCCAGGTGTGATGGATCGGCTCCGGCGACTGATAGGCTTCGAACAGCCGTTCTTTCCACGCCCGGTAATCCGATTCGACCGGGACGCGCTGCTCGGCGCGCAGCCGATCGAGAATCTGCCCGTCGGTCGGCTGCTGGTCGAGAAAGTTGGGATCGAGCTGCCACAGCTTGGCGTAGGATTCATTACTATAGATCAGCCGGCGCGCGCGATCGAAACTCGCAACCGCCGTCGGCAGCTGATCGAGCGTGCGGACATGCGATTGCATCTGCCGTTCGAGATCGGCGCGCACCGTCTCGATCTCGCGCCGGTCGATGGCGATGGCGGCGGCGGCGCCCGAAGCCGCCGCCTGCGTCACATCGAGCTGATGGCGTTCGCCGGCGACCACGGCGTTGACGCGCTCGCGCCAGACGCTGTTCTTCAACCGCGCCTGCTCGGCCGCGCCGCGCGCCGACTGGTCGAGCAGCTCCAGCTTGCGGGAGACGGCGTCTTCCGGGCTCTTCGCTTCGACCGCCTGGGCGTAAGCGTCGTTGACGAAGACGAGTTCGCCCGCCTCATCGCGAATCCAGAATGGCGCCGGGAGCGCCTTGAGCATCGCGCGCAAACCGTTGAGCTCGGATTGCGCCGCGGCGCAACGCTCGCGCAGGCCGATCAGCTCCAACCGGTCGCCGGAGACTTCTCGAATACGCAGCACGACTCCGCCGCCGACCGCCCGCCCCTCGGCGTCGAAGCGCCGCGCGGCGACGCCCGTGAGCGCCAAGCGGAAGCTTTCGCCGCTCTTGCGCAGACGCTCGACGGCGCTTTCCAGCTCCTGCGCGTGCTTCGGCGCAAGCCAGGCGTCGAAGTTCAAAATGCGGCGCGGCGCTGTGGCGGCCCCGGTCATGACGAGCGATGACGAATGAATGTCCGGTTCCGCGTCGGGCGACTTCCAGGCGATGAAAATCTGCGGCTCGGACGCAAGGAAGTTTTTCGCCCGGTCGAGCTGGGCGCGCGAATCGTCCAACTCGGCGCTCAGCACGGCGTCACGGCGGCGCCAGACGGCGCGGTCGCGCAGATAGCTGATCGCGATGCCCGCGGCGAAAATCGCCAGGCCGCCGCTCAGAGCGAAGCTGACGATTTGCGGATCAATCGGCGGATCGTCGAGAAAGCCAGCCGCGCGCGCCGGCGCCGCAGCGAGAAGCAGGAACCCCAGGGAAACGCCGGCGCAAGAGGATGCGCCTGAGTGGATGCTCGCGCGCCGCCCTTCCATCATTGCGACGACGACTCCGCTTGATTTCGATCGGCTTGGCGCATCAAGAGAACCTGTCTCCACGGTCAATTGCGGGTGCTCATCACAATGCCGCCTAAGCGTTTCACGCAGGACGGGGACGAGGCCTGCGGCGCGCAGGACCGTAAGGCGAGAGTCCGACCGGAAGGCGGATGCTCCCTCAAGCCCCGTCGCGCCGGATACGAATCAGCCTCAATCTAAAGGGCCGAAGGCCAAAACGGAATCCTTGGAGCAAGGAAAGACCTTAAATGAATCGGCCTCGCTCCAGGCGCGAAGCGAGGCCGCACTTTTCACAAACCGCCGAGGCGGTTCAATACCGGTAATGTTCCGGCTTGAACGGGCCTTCCTTCGGCAGGTTGAGATATTTCGCCTGCTCGTCGGTCATCTGGGTCAGCTTCACGCCGATCTTGTCGAGATGGAGCGAGGCGACCTTCTCATCGAGATGTTTGGGCAGCGTATAGACTCCGACCACATACTGGCCCTGCTTCGTCCACAGTTCGATCTGCGCCAGCGTCTGATTGGTGAAGGACGCCGACATCACAAAGGAGGGGTGGCCCGTCGCGCAGCCGAGATTGACGAGGCGCCCTTCCGCCAAGAGCAGAATGCGCTTGCCGTCCTGGAACTCGATCTCATCGACCTGCGGCTTCACATTGTGCCACTTCAGATTGCGCAGGCCGGCGACCTGAATCTCAGAATCGAAATGGCCGATGTTGCACACGATCGCGCGGTCCTTCATGGCGCGCATATGTTCGATGGTGATCACGTCGACATTGCCCGTCGCCGTGCAGAAAATGTCGGCGCGCGGCGCCGCCTCCTCCATCGTCGTGACTTCATAGCCTTCCATCGCCGCCTGCAGCGCGCAGATCGGATCGATTTCGGTGACGATCACGCGGCAGCCGGCGTTGCGCAGCGAGGCGGCCGAGCCCTTGCCGACATCGCCATAGCCGGCGATGCAGGCGACCTTGCCGGCCATCATCACATCGGTGGCGCGGCGGACGCCGTCGACCAGCGACTCGCGGCAGCCGTAGAGATTGTCGAACTTCGACTTCGTCACCGAATCATTGACGTTGATCGCCGGCCAGAGGAGCTTGCCCTCCTTATGCATCGTATAAAGGCGATGCACGCCGGTCGTCGTCTCCTCGGTGACGCCTTTGATCGCCTCGGCGTTGCGCTTGTAGAAGCCCGGATTGGACTTCAACCGCTTCTTGATCGCGGCGAAGAGGACCTCTTCTTCTTCATTCGTCGCTTTGTCGAGGAAGGCGACATCGCCCTGCTCGGCGCGCAGGCCAAGATGGATGAGCAGCGTCGCGTCGCCGCCGTCGTCGAGGATCATGTTCGGGCAGCCGCCGTCGCCCCATTCGAAAATCTTGTGGGTGTAGTCCCAGTAGTCTTCGAGGCTTTCGCCCTTCTTGGCGAAGACCGGCGTGCCGGCCGCGGCGATGGCGGCGGCGGCGTGGTCCTGAGTCGAATAGATGTTGCAGGAGGCCCAGCGCACGTCGGCGCCGAGCGCCTTCAGGGTCTCGATCAGCACCGCCGTCTGGATGGTCATATGGAGCGAGCCGGCGACGCGCGCGCCCTTGAGCGGCTGCGCGGGCCCGAATTCGGCGCGGGTCGCCATCAGGCCCGGCATTTCCGTCTCGGCGATGGCGATTTCCTTGCGGCCCCAGTCGGCGAGCGAAAGGTCGGTGACGGCGAAATCGTTAAAGTGATGTGCGGTCATGCGAAATCCTTCTGTTTCGTGCGGCTCAGTCTCGGCTGTCTTTCCCAAAGCGCGATCGGGTTTCGTCGTGGCTGTCATTCCCGACGCGCGAAGCGCGATCGGGAATCCAGAGCAAAACCAGCATGGCTGGAGCTTCTCTGGATTCCCGGTCGGGCCTGCGGCCCGCCGGGAATGATGCGCCCGAACGGCTCAACCGAATTCGCGCCGCCGGCCCAGGCCAGCGGCTCGGCGCAAGCCTATAGCAGGGGCGGCCGAGAAAGGCAATAAAGATATAAAGATTTCTTTATGTCAAAGTGTGGTTGGTCTGACCGCCGGGAAGAAAACCCATACAACCGCGCCGCCAGGGGCTTGGGCGGATCATCGGCTAAGCCACAAAGGGAGCTTCGGGCCAGATTCTTTGCCGGTGGTCAGGCTATGGAAGCTTTTGGAATGTCCCCATAGCGACCATCGCAGGAAGAAGGGGGACGTAAGATTGACGCGGATACAAAGATTTTGCGCGTATTGCTTTTCTAGCATTAATTAATATCTCCCCATTTATCTTTAAATTTAGTTTCGAACGCATTGAAATTCGATAGCCTTGAAAGCGTGGATGCTAGCGAAATAGCGCGCAGAAATCCAAGAAAAATAGAAATTTGCGCGACCGTTAAGCTTAATATCGATAAGTAACGCGAAAAATCTTGAACTGAGCTTATCATTTCCATATCATCTTTTCTTAAATCAAACGCCACCATTAGTCTTACTAACGCGGCTTTAGTACCAAGTTCAGTAAACATTGAAGCTAACTGTAGCGCTATAACACCCATTAAAAAATATAATATAACGAATATCATGACACGAATAATTTTCGACATGGCAAATATTACGTCTTTTTTCATGCTAATGATATTTCTATATTCTGCTAATGCCTTATCTCTCCTTTTTAAGATAGAAGCATCGCGTCTTTTAGAGAACCAATACTCGATATATGTTTGATTTTTATTGATAAAGTAGGTGGAGATAACACCGACTACCAAGCTAATGGGAACGGCTATGTAATTGGGAATGTCAGTCATCATTTTGCCCGTAGAGTTGCTCGCCACGCTAGCAAATCACCTATTCGGTCAGGCTTCACAAGCTATGTCGCTTAGGCTCCGTTTGCCAAGGGCGGGTTGTATGAATACGGACCATAAAAAATCATTCCTCGTATTAAAGCCCGATGAGACACAATAGTTTTTCTCGAGAAAGAGGGTTGCAAAAGTCGGTTGGTTTTTGTGTCAAAGTCGGACGGCCCTTGCGCTTGAGTACTTGCTTCGAGAGACAGCTCAGGGTC
>Ga0233425_10001036_pt1 | contig 65892 bp, 45 predicted proteins | sample Watercolumn_Towu_2_FD_181712 | JGI IMG/M metagenome (GOLD analysis project Ga0233425, IMG submission 181712) | Freshwater microbial communities from Lake Towuti, South Sulawesi, Indonesia - Watercolumn_Towuti2014_140_MG | ecosystem: Environmental > Aquatic > Freshwater > Lake | place...
CTCCGGCAGGCCAGTCTTCCGACACCCGCGCCACGGGCAGCGACGCTCCGCCAGCGAGTCTTGCGCAACGTCCAGCCCCTCAACGGCATACACCCTGACACTACTTCTCCGTCCCCTTCACATCCCGCCGCAAGCCGCCGGTGGCGTCCAGATTGGCACTACTTCTCCGTCCCCTTCACGTCTCCCGTGGCGTCATCCCGAACAGGCTCGATGTCCGCGATCATCGCCAAACCACCCCGCCATCCGCTGATGTCAAATGGTGTTTGGGACTCGGCTTGCTGCTCGGGTATTGCTGTCACGGCGGCCGACACACTTCTTCCGTCCTTGATTTCGGCCATCTGACGTCCTATCGCTCGCGGTAGGGCCACCGCATATGAATAGACAGAACCACGGTACTTGATCGGCTGTCCGAATCTCAGAAGAGCCTGGTCTCTTCCTTGGACTGCTGCGAATCGAAGAATCTGGCCGGGGATTTGCCGCCAGTTCACGGCTTCGCCCGCGTCCCATGGATCGGTGACTGTGATTGTTACTGGAATTGCTTTCATAAGAGTCAATACTCCATTACACGAAGAATCTCCACTGGTATCTCACCGCTTGCGGTCCTCTGCATGCCTCCGCCTGGCATCCCGTAGTCTGCGCCAACACGAGTGGGTGTTGAGAAGCGACCGGACGGAACTCTCATTGTGACGCGGACTTCTGGCGTTTGAGGCAAAGCTAGTCTTTGGCGTGCTCGAAGCGCATCCGAGTTTACCGCATCGCTAACGTAATGTGTTCCCTGACGACCACCTCGCATCAGTCCAGTCGACCTGGTTGCCTTAAGTTCGGCCTGCGACATTGCACGCTGCACAATCTCGCTGCCTCTTCGTGCGCCGCGCCTTGCCGCCGCATTCATCCCTCCAAATACCCCCGCCGCCTCCAGCCCAATCTGCCCCGCCGCCAGGGCGCCGTATTTCCAGGCGTTGGCTTCGCAGCCGTCGAGGCCGGCGAAGTGGCCGGAGAGGGAGGCGCTGTCCTCGATCTTGCGGGTGCCCCACATGTCGATGATCGCGCCCATGACCGATGCCCCGGCGGCCTGCAAGTTGCCGCCGATGCCGCCGGCGGCGTGCCCGTTGCGCGCGGTCTGCATCCAGAAGTCGTGACTCGCCTGCGCCTGCAGCAGCCCCTCGGGGTCCACGTAGTTGACCGGATCCTGCTCGCAGAAGATGAAGTCCGTGAGCCCGCCCGCAATGCCGATCGGATCGGGCGAAAGCCAGCGCGCGGTGACGGGATCGTACCAGCGCGCGCGGAAGTAGTAGAGGCCCGTGGCCCAGGAGTACTCGCGCCCCTGGAACAGGTAGCGGTTGCCGATGAGCGACCTCTCGACCGTCTGTCCGTCCGATCGCCTCACCGCCAGCACCCGGCCCCAGGCGTCGTAATCGTACGATTCCACCACGTCGCCGCCGGCGTCGGTCCAGCCCCAGACCGTGTTCTGGTGGTCGCGGATGGCGTAGTAGACGGCGGCCGCGGCGCCCGCGGATCCCGGCACGATCATCGCCACAAGTTCGTCGGTCCCCGGCCCGTGCACGCACACCCGCCGCAAGCCGCCGGCGGCGTCCAGATCGGCCAGCACGTGCCCGCCGTCGTACAGGTGCCGGGTGGTGTCGCCATCCGCGGCGACGGTGACGATCCGCCGCCCGAACGGCCCGTACACGTAGCGTTCGGCCTCGGCGCCGTTGGTCGCCACGCCGGTCAACCGCCGCGTCGAGTCCCACGCCAGCGTGCTGGTCCAGCCGCAGGCCGGGCCGCGGTAGACGACCTGCGTCACGCAGCCGGCCTCGTCGCTGGCGTATTCGCCCGCCGTGTACGCGCTGTAGACGAACGTATTCGTGCCCGCCCCGACGTTGCCGGCGGCGTCGCTGATCGCCACGACGACCGTCTGTGTGCCCGGCGCCTCGGCCGGCAGCGTGGCGCGGAAGGCGCGGCCGTCCATCGCCGGCGCCACGCTGCCCGCGGCGTTGCGCGCCTCCTCGAACCGCCGGCGCGGGTTCGCCGCCGGATCCTCGCTGCTGCGGCCATGGATGTCCACCGATCCCAGGTCGGCGCGCGTGACCTGCCAGCCGTCCAGCCGGTCGCCGGCGCCGGCCGTGTAGGCGACGTCGAACCGCGGCGCGATCTTGGCCGTGCGCCGGCCGGCGTCGTCGTACGCGTAGCCGGCCGCAAAACCATCGCCGTGTGCCTCGGCCACGAGGCGATCCAGATCGTCGTAGGCGTACTGCCGCGCCGCCGCGACACCTGCCACGCGGTCCACACGCTGCGTGATCCGGCCCAGAACGTCGAGCCCGTAGAGGATCTCGCGCACGGTGCGGCCGCGGGCGCGCCACACCACGCCGGTCAGCCGGTCGAGCCGGTCCCAGTGCAGCCGCTGCTCGACCGCGCCGCCGTCGGCGTGCACGCGGCTGGGCAGACCGTTCCACGCGCCGTACTCGCGGCCGCACGCCACCGCGGTCTCGCCGCAGGCCACGACGATGCCGGCTTCGCGGCCGGCGGCGTCCACGGCAACCCGCCGCGCCACGCCCGCGGCGCGCGCCAGCGTCTGCGTCAGCCAGCCGGCGGCGTCGTACGCGAACTCCACGCCTCCGGACCAGCCGCCCTGGCGCGTCTCCTCGGCGGCCAGCCAGCCGGGAGCGGCCCAGGTGTTGCCGATCGCCGCCGTCCCGTCCTCCGCGCCGGCCAGCAGGCCGTTGGGCAGCCAGGCGAGCGTGTTGGTCCGGCCGGGCCGCGCGATCCGGCGCACGTTGCCGTCGGCGTCGTAGACAAAGGTCTTGCGCGTGCCGTCGTACCGCTGCACGGCCAGAGGCAGGCCGAGGGCGCCGTATTCCACCGACGCCGTGCGGCCCTCGACGTTGGTGACGGCGACGACGCGGCCGGCGTCGTCGCGGGCATACGACGCGACCAGGCGGCCGAGCGTGTCGCGCACGCCCACCGGCTCCATCTGCAGGTTGCGCTCGACGCTGACGCTCCAGGCGCAGTTGGTGCCGTTGGCGCGGCCGAAGCGCGTGCACCGCAGCGGCGCGCCGCCGGTGCCGTAGGCGACGGCCGTGCGCCGTCCGGCGCGGTCCACGATGTTCGTCACGCGGCCGGCGGCATCGAACGCCAGCCGCGTCTCGATGCCATCCGGATCGGTCGCCGACGCGAGCCGGCCGAACCCGTCGCGCGTAAAGCGCCACTCGCGCTCGCCGCCGTCCTCGCCGGGCAGGCTGGCGCCGACGACGTTGCCCAGCGCGTCGTTGGAGACCGTCAGCGCCGGGCCGGCGGGCGGGACGAGCCGGCGCACGCCGCCGCGCGCGTCGTATTCCAGCGCCGTGACGCGGCCGAGCGGATCGCTGGCCGCGCGCAGCAGGCCCTGCGACCACACGAGCGCGGTCGTGTGCCAGCCGCCGGAGGCCGACGGCTCGCGGATTTCGGCCAGCGCGCCGTTGGTCCAGGCGTACTCCGTGCGCCAGCCGAGCGGGTCGGTCGCGGCCAGGGGCAGGTCGAGCGTGGCGTGCCACTCGGTGCGGTTGGTGCCGGCGGCGGCGCCGTCGAGCCCGAACGCGCAGGACACCGGCCGGCCGAGGTCGTCGCACGCGCTCCGGACGCTGGCCGTGTGGCCGCCGGAAATCCAGTCCATGCCGTCCGGATCGAGGCTGACGGGATCGTAGCGGAACACGGCCGTCTCACCGCCGCCGTCGGTCCGGTCGAGGCGCGGCACGGTGCTGAGCCACTGGATGCGGTCGGTGCGGCCGGTGACGGCGCAGTAGGGAATCTGGATCGTGACCACGCGGCGCAGCGCGTCGCCGTCGGCCGCGCAGACGGGGGCGGGAGTGACGCTGGCGAGCCGCCGGTAGGCGCGGCTGCGCTGCGCGCCGCCGCCCAGCGGGAAGCGCACCTGCATCTCGTTGCTGGCGGTGTCCCACACGGCCTGGGCGCCCAAGGTGCCGTCGCCGAAGGCGGCACCCAGGCAGCGGCCGCCGGCGTCGTACGCGTGGACGATCGTTTCGCCGAGCGGGTTGACGGCGTTCGTGAGCAGGCCGGAGGCGTTGTAGCGGAAGAGCCGCACGTCGCGTTCGCCGCCGGCGGCGCGCCGCACGACGGAGGTGAGCAGGCCGGCCGGCGAGTAGGCGTAGTCCACGCGCAGGGAGTTGTCGGGCAGCGCCACGGCCAGCACGCGGCTGCCGGACCACGTCACGCCCAGGAACAACCCGCACGAGTGCGCCAGGTTGGTGATGCGGCCGGCGGCGTCGCGCAGCGCGCTGAGGCGGTTGCTCCAGCCGTCGTCCGTCCACTGCCAGCGGCCGGCCGCGTCGCAGTGCATCGCACCGCCGCCGTCGCGCCGGTCGAAGGTCCAGCCGCCGTCGGCTTCCAGGCGCGCGCGCAGGCGGCCGTCGCGCTCGCAGGTCAGCTCCGCGCCGCGCCGATTAAGGAAGTACGTCGTGCCGTCGCCCGACCGCAGCCGCACGTGCGGCACGCTGGCGTTGGAGCTGATGGCGGCCCAGTCGGTGGAGGCGCGCCAGCCGGGACCGAACTCCGCGCCGCCGTTGTCGCGGCTGTTGTAGCAGCGGCCGAAGAAGAGCGGCAGGTCGGGCGCCGGGATGACGAGGTCGGCCTGCCGGCACGACGCGTTGCCGTTGAGGACGTTGAAGGGCTCGCCGACCTCGGCATCCTCGGGCTGCGGGTTGATGTTGTCGGCCCCCACCCCGCTCACGCCAATCGTCCAGGTGGCGACCGGCCCCGCGGCGGGGTAGGTCACCGTGTCCTGCACGATGCCCTGCCAGTAGGTCCAGTAGCGGTTCTCGTCGCTGACCGCCAGATCCACGCGGTAGTTGTAGACCCATGGCGGCGAGGAGGCGGAGGCCGCGTGCCGGACCGACCGGACGAACCAGTCGCAGCCGGGATACACCGTGCTGCCGAAGGTGTTGTAGCCCAGGTAGTCGGTGGTCGAGTAGGCGCCGCACGTCTCCTGAATCTGGAAGTGCATGGAACCCACGAACAGCGCCACGTCGCCGCGGTTGACGACGTGGATGTCGCTGCAGCTGTACTCCTCCTGGGCGCGGACGCAGCCGGCGGCGAGGGCGGCGGCGAGCCGCCAGGCGAACGGCGCGGCGGTCCTCATGGCAGCAAGACCCTCCGCTCGCCGACGGCCGGGGAGTCGAAGACGATCGCGGGCGGCGTGGTGTCCGCATCCCGCGGGTCGGTGGCGCAGACGTAGAGCTCCTTGAAGTCGCTGCGTCCGTCGCCATCGCTGTCGTTCGCGAGCGGGTCGGTGCCGAACAGCAGGATTTCGCGGCCGTCGGGCACCCCGTCGCCGTCCGTGTCGCTGTCGGCGCGGGCGGCGCGGAAGAAGGCGCTGGCGCCGGCGGCGGCGGTCTCGACGGCATCCAGCACGGAGGACATCCGGACCGTTTCGAGCAACGACCAGCCGCCCGCGCCGAAATCGGACCGGCGCAGCAGGTCCACCGGAATGCCGGCATCGGGCGCGTAGATCCAGACCCGCAATCCGGCGGGCGCGACGCCGAGTTCCAGTCCGGCCAGGGCGAGGCGGCCCGGATCGGCCGGCCGCACCGGCGCGCGCGGCGCGGAACTGCCGCCGGCGGCGACGGCATCGCGCGCGGCCTGCAGCAGGGGCCAGTCGGGCGCCGCCACGAGGGCAAACTCCAGCCGCACCTGCGTGCGGTCGCGGTCGGCATACCAGCGGTCCAGCGCGGCGCCGGCCAGATGGCCGGGAGGCGGCGCGCCGTACGCCGCCAGCACGAACGCATGCTGGTCGCACGCCGGCGGCGCCTCGTTGGTGCGGAAGACCGTGCCGCGGCTGTCGGCAAAGAGCCACGTATGCGGATCGGCGGTCTCGGCGACCGACACCTGCCACACGCGCACGCCGAACCAGGTCGTGGCCGCGAGCCGGCCGGTGACACTGGCGAAGTCGCCGTCCGGGTCGAACGTGCAGAACCCCTCGTGGATGCGCAGGGGCGGCTCACCGGCCAGGTGACGGTCGCAGGCGTTGGTCAGACCGGCGAAGCCCGCGGCGGCCACGGCGTCCAGGTCCGCCCAGGTCTGCACGCCGGGCGGCCCCTCGCTGCCGGCCGCCGCCTGAAAGACAAGAGCAAGAACCGCTCCCTCCACGCTTCGCCGCCACATGCCCACCCCCATGCGCCGAAACGGCAAGAACGCACGCCAAACGGCACACCCCTGCGCCAGCATTGGAGATCGGTTACCACATTCGACGACAACACCGCAAGTGTGAAAATCCTCAGGCTTGGGTCTCGCGGTCGGTATCGGGATCGGCAGGCGGACGCGCGGGAGGGTCGCGCGCCTGCGCGACCGCAACGATCCGACGTGCTGGACACGGACGCGCCGGAGCGCGTCCCTCCCAGCGATCACGACGGTGCTGGACGAAACCTCTCGGCCTGCACCAGGCGGTGACCGTCCGCGACATCCTCAGCGATCACCCCGCCTCGGCGCGCTCGACGGCTTGCAGGCGGCGGATGGCGGCGCCGGGATCGGCGGCGCGGTTGACGGCGCGCACGACGGCGTAGTTGCGCGCGCCGGCGGCCAGCACGTGCGGCAGACTCCCGGCGTCGATGCCGCCGATGGCGACGGCCGTCAACGGCGAGGCGCGAACGATCGCGCCCAGCGCGGCCAGGCCGACCACCGGGTCCGGGATGGCCTTGGTGGGCGTGGCGAAGACGGGGCCCACGCCGATGTAATCCGGCGCCAGCGCCACGGCCGCCGCGGCCTGCGCCGCGTTGTGCGTGGAGAGCCCGAAGAGCTTGCCGGGCACCGGCCAGCGGCGCCGCGCCTCGCGCAGCGGCAGATCCCCCTGCCCCAGGTGCACGCCATCGGCGTCCAGCGCGGCGGCAAGGTCTACGTCGTCGTTGACGATGAAGCGCGTCGCCGTGCCCAGCGTGATCGCGCGCAGCCGCGCGCCCACGGCCGCCACCTCCGCCCGCGGCGAAGCCTTCATGCGCAACTGCACGTACCGCACCCCGCAGGTCACCGCCGCCTCGGTACAGCGCTCGTAGCCGGTGACCGGATCGGTCAGCACCAGGTAGAGACCAAAGGCCTCAGGCATCTTCGCTCCTCTTGTGGCCGGCCTTGCCGCACAGCGGGCAATCCGCCCGGCGCGCCACGCGCACGCAGCGCGCGGTCAGCCGCCAGGCGTCGTATACGAAGAGGCGGTCGGTCAGCAGCGACGCCGCGCCCAGCAGGAACTTGAGGGCCTCGGTGGCCTGGATGGCGCCGACCACGCCGGGCACCGCGCCGAGCGGTCCCTGCGGCGGGCCATCGGACGTGGCCGGCGGCGCCTCGAAGACACAGCGGTAGCAGGCAGTCCGGCCGGGCAGCACGGTGAGCGCCTGGCCGCAGAAGCGCGCGATGCCGGCATGGCTGTACGGCTTGCCGGCCGCGTGGCACAGGTCGGCGATCAGGAACTTGCTGGCGAAGTTGTCCGTGGCGTCGATGATGAAATCGTAATTCGCCAGCAGCGCCGGGCCATCGCCGGCGGTGAGGCGCGCGACCAGCGGCCGCACCTCGATGCCGGGATTGATCGCGCGCAGCGTGGCCGCGGCCGAGAGCGCCTTGGGCTGTCCCAGGCTGGCCGTCGGGTGCAGGATCTGCCGCTGCAGGTTGCTGGCGTCGACGACGTCGCCGTCGACGATCCCGAGCGTACCGACGCCCGCGGCGGCCAGGTACAAGGCCGCCGGCGAGCCGAGACCGCCGGCGCCGACCACCAGCACGCGGCCCGCGGCCAGGCGCTGCTGGCCGGCCTCGCCAATCTCCGGCAGCGCCAACTGGCGGGCATAGCGTGCCCGTTCCTCCGCGCTCAGGCGCATGCGTCCTCCGTGCGAAAGGCGGCGTCCCAGTTCTTGAAGACCGGCTCCAGGCCGCGGCTGCGCAGCGCGGCGCAGAAGCTGGCGACATCGCGCTCGTCGGAGACCGCGAACTGCCGCGGCGCCTCGGCCTGCGCGGCGGCCGCGCGGTAACCGCCCACGGTGGTGCGGCTGGCCACGCTCATGCGGTTGATGCCCACCCCCGCCAGGCCGTCGCGCAGCGCCGGCGCCTCGCGCGTCGAGAGCACCAGCGTCGTCTCCGGCAGGCTGATGCGGAAGGCGAAGATGATCTGCGCCAGCAGCCGGTCGCTCACCGCCTGCGGCGGCTCGAAGCCGCCCGCCTCCGGGCGCAGGCGCGGGAAGGAGACCGAGACGCCGGCGCGCCAGAAGCGCCGCTGCAACTCGCGCGCGTGGCGGTACAGCGCCAACGCCTCGGCGCGCGGCTCGGCCAGCCCGAGCAGGGCGCCCAGCCCGACGGTGCGCATGCCGGCCTCCAGCGCGCGCGCCGGCGCCTCGAGGCGGCTGGCGTAGTCGCGCTTGGGGCCCCAGCGGTGCCAGCGGGCATAGGCCTCCGCGTCATACGTCTCCTGGTAGAGCGTCACGCCCGTGCAACCGGCCGCGGCCAGCTCACGGTATTCGGCGACCGACATCGGAAAGGCCTCCACGGTCACCTCGTGGAACCGGCGCGCGGCCGCGCGCACGGCGGCGTGCAGGTAGCCGAAGTCGGCCTGCGGCGTGCGCTCGCCGGTCAGCAGCAACACCTGCTCGAAGCCCATGGCCTTCAGCGCGGCCAGTTCCGCGTCCAGTTCGACCGGCTCGAGGCGCTGCCGCGGCTGGCGGCGGTCGGCGGCGAAGCCGCAGTAGGCGCAGCCGCCGCAGCAGTAGCTGGAGAGATAGAGCGGCGCGTAGAGCGCGATGGTGCGGCCGAAATGCTGGCGCGTCAGCAACTGCCCGCGGCGCGCCAGCGCTTCCAGCCGCTCGGGCGGAGCGCGCAGCAGCGCGGCGAAGGCGGATTCCTCGTGGGTCACTTCAGAAACTCCGTCAGCGGACTGGAGGCGCTGGCTTCGCCGGCGTCCATCAGGCCGGCGCGCCAGGCGGCGCGCCCGGCCTGCACCGCCTGGGCGAAGGCGGCGGCCATCGCCGGCGGGTCGCCGGCGGCGGCGACGGCGGTGTTGACCAGCACCGCGGCGCAGCCGAGCTCGAGCGCGGCGGCGGCCTGGGCCGGCGAACGCAGCCCGGCGTCGACGATCACCGGGATCCGCGCGTCGCGCACGATCAGCCGCAGCAGCTCGGCCGTGGCCAGCCCCTGGCCGCTGCCGATGGCTGAGCCCAGCGGCATCACCGAGACGCACCCCACCTCCTCCAGGCGCTTGGCCAGCACCGGGTCGGCCGGCATGTAGGGCATCACGGCAAAACCCTCGCCGGCCAGCACCTTGGCGGCCTCGTAGGTCTCCAGCGGGTCGGGCATCAGGTGATGCGGATTGGGATGGATCTCGACCTTGATGAAGCGGCTGCCGCACAGATCGCGGGCGATGTGCGCGGCGCGCACAGCCTCGGCGGCGGTGCGCGCGCCGGAGGTGTTGGGCATCAGGGTCAGCCCGGGCCGAGCCAGCAGCGGCTCGACCAGGCTGTCGCGCGGCCGGTCGCGGTCGAAACGACGCAGTGCCACGGTCACGATCTGCGCGCCCGCGGCGGCCACGGCACGCATCATGGTTTCCGCGTCGGCGTACTTGCCGGTGCCCAGCAGCAGGCGCGAGGCGAAGGACTGGCCGCCCAAAACCAGGGGGTCGTCATGGCTTGTCATGCGTTCCTTCTCAGCCGCCGCCCGCAAAGGCCAGCAGCTCTACGCGGTCGCCGGCGGCCAGGCGCACCGCCGCGCGGCCGGCCGCCGGCAGCACGGCGTCATTCAGCACCACGGCCACGCGCGCCGGGTCGGCGCCCTGCTCGGTCAGCAACTCGAGCACGGTGGCGGCCCGCGTCTCGCACGCTTCGCCGTTCAAGATGACCTGCATCGGTTCACTCCTTGCGCGCCGCCGGAAAACAAAAGGGAACGCGCCCGGGCCGGGTGCGTTCCCCTTGCAGCTCCCTTCGCCGGCATGACCCGGATCAGGTTCTACGGGTGTGATCTCAGCTCTTCCGCGCGGGAAGAACACCCCGGCCGTCAGGAGATATTGTCGCATGGCGGCGGACCGGCTGTCAACCGCAGGGCTCTTGCAGTTTGGGCTTGTAACGGGGTCGGCCTTCTCGCGGTCGGTATCGGGATCGGCAGGCGGACGCGCGGGAGGGTCGCGCGCCTGCCACTACTTCTCCGTCCCCTTCACATCCGGTCCCCTTCACATCCGGGCGCGGAGCGACGTAAAATGCAGGCGGTTGTTGGCCGACTGCTACTTGCCTGATTTGATCAGAACGAAAGGTTCGTCCCAGTTGAACAGCACGCCATTCGTTTCCGACGTGATCAGGGCAAGGTGGTTTGAGGCAAGACTCCCGAGAACGACATCGCTACCGTCCACTTTGCCGGGAATCATCCCGTCCCGGACAAGAGTCTTGAACTTCTTCACGTCTGGCCCCCAGAGGATCGCCAGTCTTTCCTTCTTCTCGATCCTTGCCCAAGTGTAGCGGTTTTCGTTGGTTTCGCCTTGCGGCTTGATGCTGGCAAATGTCCACCCTCCGCCGTCCCGCAAGAACACGGATGCGGTCTCATGCTTCAAGTCGCCTTGTTCATCCTGAATCCATCCGACTTTCAAGACGCCATTTGACCCATCCATCACCTTGACGGTCATCGCGCCGTCCGTGTGCATCCACGTCCCCTCCCATTCCGTTTGCGCGCGCTCAATGTTTGTCGGCTTGTCTCCGACCGGCACAGGGCTGTAGACAGCGCTGCACCCACCGACGAGGATCGCCGCGCATAATACGAGGATGTGTTTCATTTCAGCATTCCTTTCTGATCGGCCAATCGGGGCGCGGGTCAGCGGCGGAGCGGGAGCGCGCTTGCGCGCGGACGCGCCGTCCGCTGAACCCGCGTTGTTGGCCGGCGCTTCGCGCCGGCCGGCAACGCGGGTGTGCCCGCGCCCCCGATTGCCCGGCGTCAAGGTGGCGAAATTGCGAGCCTGCCATGGACGCCGTGGTTCGGATCTCATTTCAGGCGGTCTTCAATCAACTCCGGATCACGACGGCAGTCCAGAACGGCGCGGACTCGAGCCATGCGGTCTTCGATTCGGTAGTAGACGGCAAACGGGAACCGCTTCGAGAGCAGCCGATGGTAGCCGTGGTGCACGGCGTGAATGCCGGCGTACATGCGCAGGGAGTTGATGTCGGACCAGAGAGAGTCCAGGAAGTACTCCCCAAGGCCCTCGGCCTGGCGCTCATAGAAGCGGTAGCCGTCTGCCAGATCGCCGGTTGCCTCATCAAGGACCTGAACTCTCACTTGAGTTGCTCGCGCACCGCTTGCTTAGCGTCCGTAATATCAAGGAAACGGGCCGTACCGTCGGCAATGCGCCGCTCACGGGCGCGCAGGACGTCGCCGTGCCAGGCTGGCGACGGCACGTCCTCGGATTCACGGGCCAGATCTGTCCAGATTTCCTCGATCGCCTGCAATTTGTCCGTGGCGGTCATCTCCTGTAACGGTATCGCAAGGTGCATGACATCGCTCCTTCTTTTTGCCGCATTGTATCCCATCGCGTGCACAGAAACAATTCCCCATTCATTCGTCGGGCCTGAAACTCCTTAGGCCTGGGCGATCATGATGGCGCTGGGGGGTTCCGTGGGCGATCCCTCCCGGGAGGGTCGCGCGCCTGCGCGACCGCAACGATCCGGCGCGCGTTCCGGCGGCGTGCCGGCCGCCGTGCGTGGTGATTCACCGCCGGCCGCGGCGGCGCTTGGGCGCGCCGCGGTCCTCGTGGCGCCGCTTGTGGCGGGAGGGCCGGGCGGAGGGAGGCGGCGCTCCCGCCTTCTGGGCACGGTCCTGCTCGGACCCGCGCACGACGGCAAAGTCGGCGCGGCGCTGGTTGAAGTCCACCCGCGCCACGAACACCTTGAGCTCCATGCCGACGCGGTAGACCGTGCGGCCGACGCTGAGAGTGTCGTTGGCGCCGTTGTAGCGCACGAACTGGTCGGAGATCATCGAGATGTGCACCATGCCGGGCATCTGGAGGTCGAGCACGTCCACGAACATGCCGTAGTTGGCGACGCGCGTGACCACGGCGCGGTACTCGAGCGGCTTGCGCTCGTCGAGCTGCTGCTGGAGGAAGCGGAACTTCTTGATCTCGATCAGCGCGCGCGAGGCCTCGTCGGCCCGCTGCTCGCGCTCGGTGGCCAGCGCGGCGGTCTCCTTCAGGTACGGGACGGGCAGCGCCCCGCCCTCCCCCGCCACCAGCCCGGCGAGCTGACGGTGCAGCACCAGGTCCGGGTAGCGCCGGATCGGCGAGGTGAAGTGCGCGTAGTGGTGCTTGGCCAGGCCGAAGTGGCCGGCGCGGTCCGCCGAGTAGACCGCGCGCTTCATGCTGCGCAGCACCAGCGCGTGGGCGTGGTTGCGCAGCGGATGACTCGCGGTCTCGCGGACGAAATGCGCCAGGCGCTGCGGATCGCCCAGGTTGCCCGCGTGCAGGCCGATCGCGCCGAGGCTGGCTCGCAGTTCGGCCATCTTGTCCTCGTCCGGCGGCTCGTGCAGGCGCGAGACGATGCGCACGCCGCGGTGGGCCAGCTCGGCGGCCACGGCCTCGTTGGCGGCGACCATGCACTCCTCGATCAGCGTGTGCGACTCGTCGTGCGGTACGGCCTTGACGCCGGTCATGCGGCCGTCGGCGCCGATCACCACCTCGCACTCGGGGACGTCCAGATCCAGCGCCGCCTCCGCAAAGCGCCGCTGGCGCAACTGGCGCGCGAGGCCGCGCACCCCGGCCAGCAGACGGCGCGTCTCGGCCGGCACCTCCGCCAGCCCCTCGGGCGGGCGGTCCATCATGATGTCCATGGCCTGCTCGTAGGTCAGGCGCTGGCGCGAGTGGATGCGCGTCCTGGCGAAACGGCGGCCGACCATGCGGCCGGATTCGTCGAAAGTCAGGAACGCGGAGAAGGTCAGGCGGTCCTCGTTGGGCCGCAGGCTGCAAACGCCGTTGGAGAGCTGCTCGGGCAGCATGGGGATGACCTTGTCGGCCAGGTAGACGCTGGTGCCGCGGTCGCGCGCCTCCTCGTCCAGCGCGCCGCCGGGGCGGACGAAGTGGGAGACGTCGGCGATGTGGACGCCGAGCACGCGGCGGCCGCGCTCGTCGTGGGCGAACGAGATGGCATCGTCGAAATCGCGCGCGCGCACCGGGTCGATGGTGATGATGTAGGCGCCGGTCAGATCCTCGCGCTTTCCGGGCCGCTGCATGCGGCCGGCGACGGTCTCGGCCTCGCGCACGACCTCCTCCGGGAACTCGCCCGGCAGGCCGTACTGGCGGATGACGACCTCGGTGTCGAGCGACGGCGTGTCGGCCGGGCCGATGACGTCCACGATCTCGCCCTCGGGGGCGACGTGGCGGTTGGCCCAGTTCACGAAGCGCACGACGACGCGGTCGCCCTCCTGCGCGCCTTTCGCGTCCGGAACGTAGAAGTCGAGGCGGTAGACCGGGTCGAGCGGCACGACGCACAGGAAGCGGCCGGCGGTGCCGAGCGTGCCGACGATTTCGCGCGGCGAGCGTTCGACGATGCGGATCACCTTGCCGCGCCATTCGTCGCCCGCCAGCCGGTCGAGGCGCACGGTGACGGTGTCGCCGGGCAGCGCGGTGCCGAGGTCGTCGCGGCCGACCCAGATGCTGTTGCCGGTGGCGGCGTCGGTGACATAGCCGGCGCCGGAGCGCACGATGCGCAGGCGGCCGGTGACGAGGTCGGCCGGCTGGCCGAGTCCGTAGACGCCGGGCCGGAGCTCGACGACGGCGCCGTCGAGCACGAGGCGGCGCAGGAGGCCCTGGAGCTGCTTGATCTGCTTGCCGCGGAAGTGCAGGGCGGAACAGATTTCGGCCGGCCGCCAGGTGCGGCCGGGCTCGGCGGCCAGGAGTTTCTGGATGGATTCGCGGTCTTGTTGTGTGTTCATGAGAGCGGAAAGGGGGCTCGTGCGGCGCAGCCGCGCGGCGGAAGGGGACGGAGCGGGGAGGCGCGAGGTGCGCGCGACGGTGCCGTCCAATGGCGCAAAACGGGAGTAGTAAAACCGAAAACGGGGCGAAGGTCAAATACAATGGTCCTTTGGGGTGGCTTTAGGGTGAGCCGCCCAGGTGAGCCGCCGTTTCGCATTGCCCCGGCCCGCCTTCCGTGCTATCTAACCAGCGCGCATGGCCGAGGCGGACGGATTCCTGCCGCGTGCGGCGGCGCGGGGATTCTGCGTGTACCTGAAGGCGCTGGAAATCAACGGGTTCAAGAGCTTCGCCGACCGGACCCGCCTCGTGTTCGAACCCGGCATGGTGGCGATCGTCGGCCCCAACGGCTGCGGCAAGAGCAACGTCTCCGACGCCATCCGCTGGGTGCTCGGCGAGCAGCGTCCCACGGCGCTGCGCTGCGCGAAGATGCAGGACGTGGTCTTCAGCGGCACCGACGCGCGCAAGCCCCTGGGCCTCGCCGAAGTCAGCATCACCTTCGCCGACTGCGAGGGCGTGCTGGCCACGGAGTTCAACGAGGTCACCGTCACCCGCCGTGTCTTCCGCTCCGGCGAGGGCCACTACTTCCTCAACAAGACGCCCTGCCGCCTGCGCGACATCCAGCGCCTGTTCATGGGCACGGGCATCGGCACCACCAGCTACTCGGTCATGGCCCAGGGCCAGATCGACGTGATCCTCTCCTCCAAGCCCGAGGACCGGCGCGGCATCTTCGAGGAGGCCGCCGGCATCACCAAGTTCAAGGCCGACCGCAAGGAGGCGCTCCACAAGCTCGAACAGACCGACGCCAACCTGCTGCGCCTGGCCGACGTGATCCGCGAGGTCAAACGCCAGATCGGCTCGCTCCAGCGCCAGGCCGGCAAGGCCCAGAAGTACCGCGAGCTGCGCGACCGCCTGCGCGGCCTCGACCTGTTCGTCACGCGCCGCCGCCTCGCCGCGGCCGACGTCCGCATCCGCGACCTCGACGCGGAGACGCTCGCCCTCGCCGCGCAGCTCGCCAGCCGGCAGACCGCCGTGGCCGAGGCCGAGAAGGGCACGGCCGCCATCCACGCCGAAATCCTGGGCGTCGAGCACCGCATCGGCGAGCTGACCCAGGCCGCGGCCCAGGCCGACAACCAGTTCGTGCGCGCGCAGGAGGTCATCCGCGTCAACGAACAGCGCATCGCCGAGTACCGCGCCTGGGCCGAGCGCGACACGCGTGAAGCCGCCGCCACCCGCGGCCAGATCGAGGCGCTCACCGCGCAGCAGGCCGATCTCGCCCGGCGGCTGGCCGCCCTGGCCGAACGCCGCACGGCGACCGAACAGGCGCTGGCCGCGGCCGACCGGCGCTTCGAGGAGCACCGCGCCGCGGTCGACGCCGCCCGCGCCGACGTCCAGCGTCTGCGCGAGGACGCGGTTGAGCGCGAGCGCCGCGCCGCCGCCATCCAGAACCAGCTCGCCGAGATGGAGACGCGCCAGCGCGAGAGCCTGCTGCGCCGCGAACGGCTCGCCGCCGAGCACGGCCAGCTCGGCCGCGCGCTGGAACAGGCCGACCGCACGCACGCCGAGGTCCGCCTCCAGGCCGAGACGCGCGGGCGCGACGCCGCCGGGTGCGTCGAACGCCTCGCCGCCGCCGAGTCCGCGCACGCGGCCGCCGCGGCCGAGGTGCGCGCCGCGCAGGAGGAGACGGCGCGCATCCAGGCGCAGATCGCGGCGCGCCGCGCGCAGCTCGATCTGCTCGCCGACCGCGACGAGACCGCCGGCGATCTCCCCGAGGGATCGCGCCAGCTTCTCGATCCCGCCAATCCGCTGCGCATCGACCGCGCCGCCGTCGTCGGGACGCTGGCAGACGAATTGAGCGTCCCGGCCGAACTGCGGCTGGCGGTCGAGGCCGCGCTGCGGCCGTGGATTGACGCCGTGGTGGTGGCCGGTCCGGCCGAGGCGCGCGCGCTGGTCGGCGCGCTGCTGCAATCCGGCCGCAGCCGCGCCGCGCGGCTCGTCGTGGCCGGAGGCCCGGCGCCGGCCGCGGCGCCCGCCGCACCCGCGGGGCTGGAACCGCTGCTGGCGCGCGTCCGCCCCGCGGCCGCGTTCGCGGACGCCGCCCGCCGCCTGCTCGGCCACGTCTTCCTGGCCGAGACGCTTGACGCCGTGCCCGACCCCCTGCCCGCCGGCTGCACCGTGGTCACGCGCCAGGGCACGGTCTTCCACGCCGACGGCTGCGTCGAGGTCTGGGCGCCCGGGCACGCCGTCTCCAGTCCGCTCGCCCGGCGCGTGCTGATTGACGACGGCACCGCGCAGCTTGCCGCCTTCGAGGCCGAGCTCGCGGCCGTGCGCGCGCGCGCCGCCGACGCCGCCGGCCGCGCGGAGACGCTCGCCGCCGCCATCGCCGAGGCGCGCCGCGTGGCCGACGAACACCGCCTCCAGGCGGCCCAGAAGGAGGGCGAACTCCAGACGGTCGCGCGCGAGGCCGGCCAGGCCCGCCAGCGCCTGGAGATCGTGGCCCACGAACTGCAGGCGCTCCACGCCTCCACGGAGGGCGACGACTCGCGCAAGCAGGAGTCGGCGGCCGAACTGCAGCAGCTCGTCTCCTCGCGCGCCGGTCTGGTGGACGCCATCGCCGCCCGCTCGGAGCAGTTGCGCGACCTCGAAAGCCGCTTCGGCGCCGTCACCACCGAGGCCACCGAGGCGCGCATCCAGGCCTCGGCCGCCACCCAGCAGACGGAACACATGCAGGCGCAGGCCGACGCCGTGGCCGTGCGGCTGGCCGAGCTCGGCCGCACGCTCGAGGGCCGCAACCAGGGCGTGCAGTCGTACGAGGACGGCATCCGGCGCCTGACGGCCGAAAACGCCGGGTTGACCGGCGGGCTCGACGGCATGCGGCAGGAGGCGGAGCGGCTGCACGCCGAGGTCGAGGCCGCCCGGCAGTCGCGCGCCGCCCGCACCGCCGATCTCGAAGCCGCCGAGGCGGAGCTGGCGGGGCAGCGCCAGACGCTCGAGGCCGGCCGCAGCCGCAAGGCGCAGGCCGACGTCGAGCTGGCCGAGGCGCGCATGCGCCGGCAGAACCAGCTCGACCGCATCCAGAACGAGTACGGCCTGGCGCCCGCGCAGCTCGTCGCCGAGCCCGACCAGGCCTGGCCGGACGGCCGCGCGCCGGCGCTCGAGGAGGCCGACGCCTCGATCGCCGAGCTGCACAACGCCATCCAGGCCATGGGACCGGTCAACCTGGTGGCGATCGAGGAGTACAAGGAACTCGAGGAGCGCCACGCCTTCCTGCGCGCGCAGGAGGCCGACCTGGTCAAGTCGCGCGAGCAGATCCTCGACCTCATCCGGATGATCAACAAGAAGACCTCGGAGATGTTCCAGGCCACCTTCGCGCAGGCCAACGCCAATTTCGAGAAGATGTTCGCCAAGCTGTTCGGCGGCGGCACCGCCCGGCTCGTGCTGCTGGAGGACAACGAGGACCCGCTCGAGTGCGGCGTGGACATCGTCGCCCGGCCGCCCGGCAAGCGGCCGCAGACCATCTCGCTGCTCTCCGGCGGCGAGCGCACGATGACGGCCGTCAGCCTGCTCTTCGCCATCTACATGATCAAGCCGGCGCCGTTCTGCATGCTGGACGAACTCGACGCGGCGCTGGACGATTCCAACATCGGCCGCTTCGTGAACCAGCTCAAGGAATTCCTGGTCCACTCCCAGTTCCTGATCATCACCCACAACCACCAGACCATCGCCAGCGCCGACATCGTCTACGGCGTGACCATGCCCGAGAAGGGCATCTCGCGCATCGTCTCCATGCGCCTGAAGGAGATCGGCGTGCGCGAACTGGGGCTGGAGGCGGAGGCGGGTGAATCGGCGGAGCCGACGGAATCGCCTCCGTCGATGGAGTCGCCTCCGCCTCCTCCCGCCCCGTGATCCCTCCGCTTCCAGCGCTGCTCGAGACCGCGCGGCAGGCGGCGCAGGCGGCCGGCGACCATGTCCTGGCGCGGCTGCACCGCCGTGACGACGCCGCGCTCGTCACCCGCCACGACATCAAGCACACGCTCGACCGCGAGTCGCAGGCGGTCGCGACCGACGCGATCCGGCGGGCGTTTCCCGGCCACGCCATCCTGGGCGAGGAGACCGCCGAGGCCGCGCTGCCGGCGTCCGACGTGCGCTGGGTGATCGACCCGATCGACGGCACGATCAACTTCGCCCACGGCCTGCCGATGTGGTGCGTCTCCGTGGCCGCACAGGCCGGCGGGCGCAGCGTGGCGGGTGTCGTGTTGGCGCCGGAACTGGGCCTGCGCTTCGAGGCGCTGGCGGACGGGCCCGCCACCTGCAACGGCCGGCCGCTGCGGGTGTCGTCCACGGCCCGCCTCGACCACGCGCTGGTGCACACCGGCGCGGACCGCAGCGAGGAGGCCGCGCGCGCCTTCCGCTTCCTCAACCGCCTCGCGGGGATCGTGCAGCGGCCGCGCGTCATCGGCTCGGCGGCGCTGGACATCTGCTGGGTGGCGGCCGGACGGACCGACGCCTACTTCGAGTCCGGCGTGTTTCTCTGGGACATCGCCGCCGCCGGCCTGATCCTCGAGCGCGCCGGCGGAACCGGCGAGGTGCTGCACGCGGGCGACGGCTACAAGGTGGCGTTTCTGGCCACCAACGGCCTCCTCCACCACGGACTGCGCGGCGTCCTGGCGCCGCTGCTGTAATCCGCCCGGCTTGCGCCGTGAGGGGGTGGCGCCCGCTGGAAACGGGCGCCTCATGCCGAAGTTGACATCCCGGCGGTTCGCAGGCACTATCGGCGCCAACGCGGTCCGGTGCGCCGGGCCGCCGGGCAACGGAGGGACGGAAATGGTCAACCGCAAGCTGCGCATGGGCATGGTCGGCGGCGGACTCGGCGCCTTCATCGGCCCCGTGCACCACATGGCCGCCACGCTGGATCACGAGGCCGAACTGGTGGCGGGCGCTTTTTCGCGCGATCCCGCCAAGGCGGCCGCGAGCGGCCGCAAACTGCGGCTCGACCCGCGACGCGTGTACGCAAGCTGGAAGGAGATGATCCGCCGCGAGTCGCGGCTGCCGGCCGGCGAGCGCGTGGATTTCGTCTCCATCGTCGTGCCCAACAACGCGCATTTCGACATCGCCCGGGCGTTTCTGGAGGCCGGGTTCAACGTGGTCTGCGACAAGCCGATGACCACGACGCTGGCCGACGCCAAGGCGCTGGAGCAGGTCGTGCGGCGCTCGAAGCGCGTCTTCGCGCTCACGCACAACTACACCGGCTACCCCATGGTCAAGCAGGCGCGCTGGATGTGCCGCCACGGCCGGCTGGGAACGATCAACAAGGTCGTGGCCGAGTTTCCGCAGGGCTGGATGGTCAACGCCATCGCCAATCCGAAGAACGCCATCGGCGGCTGGCGCGGCAAGGCCGGGATTGCCGGCGGCTCGTGCTGCATGGGCGACCTCGGCACGCACGCCGAAAACCTGGTGCGGTACATCACGGGCCTGGAGATTGATGCGCTCTGCGCCGACCTGGGCCACTTCGTGCCCAGCAACGAACTGGAAGACGACGGCAACCTGCTGATCCACTACAAGGGCGGCGCGCGCGGCATCCTCTACGCCTCGCAGATCTCGGCCGGCGAGGAGAACCCGCTGGCGATCCGCGTGTACGGCACGAAGTGCGGCCTGGAGTGGAAGCAGGAGGACCCCAACTACCTGTGGGTCAAGAACACCGACGGCACGATCACCCGCCTCTCCAAGGGCAACGGCAACCTCTGCCCCGACGCCCAGGCCGCCGCGCGCCTGATCTGGGGGCACCCGGACGGCTTCATCGAGGCCTTTGCCAACATCTACCGCGCGGCGTACAAGGCCATCCGCGCCCAGTTGGCCGGGCGCAGGATCCCGGCCGGCGACTTCCCCGACGTCCACGACGGCGTGGCGGGCCTGGCGTTCATCGAGACGATTCTCAAGAGCGCGCGGTCCGGCAGGAAGTGGACGAAGATGGCGAGGTAAGGAGCAACCATGGGCACCAGGATCGGGATCATCGGCGCCGGCGGCATGGCCGGCCATCATATCGCGGGTTTCCGCCAGGCCGGGGCCGAGGTCGTGGCCGTCGCCGACGTCAACGCCGACGCCGCGGCGCGCGCCGCGAAGAAGTTCGGCGTGCCGGCGTCCTACCGCTCGGTCGGCCGCATGCTGGCGCGCGAGCGGCTGCACGCCGTCTCGATCATCACGCCCAACCGCTTCCACAAGCCGCTGGCGCTGCAGGCGCTGGCCGCGCGGAAGCACGTCTTCTGCGAGAAACCGCCGGCGCTGAACGCCGCCGAGATGCAGGCCATGCTGGCGGCCGCCAAGAAGGCGCGGCGCACGCTGCTGTTCAACTTCAACAACCGCGCGCGGCCCGAGGCGTACGCGATGATGAAGTACCTGCGCGCCGGCGCGGTCGGCCGCATCAACTCGGCCCAGGCCCTCTGGATCCGGCGCACGGGCATCCCCGGCTTCGGCGGCTGGTTCACCACGAAGGCGCTGTCGGGCGGCGGGCCGGTGATCGACCTGCTGCACATGGTGGACCTGGCGCTCTACTTCATGGACTACCCGCAGCCGGACTGGGTGCTGGCGCAGACGTTTGACGACTTCATCGGCGACAAGTCCTTCAAGGGCCCCTGGGGCCTCCCGGACAACGCCCGCGGCGTCACCAACGTCGAGGCCGCGGCGCACGGGTTCATCCGCTTCCAGTCCGGCCAGGTGCTCTTCCTGCGCAACTCCTGGGCGGAGATGAACCGGCGCGAGGAGGTGAGCGTCGCCTTCCAGGGCACGAAGGCCGGCGGCCTGGTGCGGCGGCTGTTCGGCCGCGACGGGCTGGACGAAACGGCGGAGGACGTCTGCGAGCTCTACACGCACGAGAACGGCCGGCCGGTCAACCGCGGAATCGTCGTCGAGCCCGACCCGACCATGGGCCGCGTGCGCTCGGCCGCCAACTTCGTCCACGCGCTCGAGGGCCGCGAGGCGCCGCTCAACACGCCCGAGCAGGCGCTCAGGCTGATGAAGATCATCGACGCGCTCTATCTCTCCGCGCGCTCCGGCAAACCGGTACGAGTGCGGTAGTTGCAGCCCCCTCCGCCATCGTGTATCGTAACCGCGTCGGAAGCGCCGCCGCAGGCCGGCGCGCCCGCCGATCCATGAGTGCCGCCGCCAGCCCCGCCCCGCACGCTCCCGCCGCCACCGGCCGGCGCGTCTGGCGCGTGCGCACCGACAAGGGCGACGTGTTCGGCCCGGCCGACATGGAGACGCTCAAGACCTGGGCGCGCGACGGCCGGCTGGCGCCCACCAACGAACTCTCCGAAGACGGCCGGGAGTGGCTGCCGGTTACCTCCTTCGTCGAGCTGGAGATGGACTGGGTCGTGCAGGTCAACTCCGGCTCGTTCTACGGCCCGATCCATCTCGACGCCCTCGCCGAGCTGGTGCGCGAAGGCTCGATCAGCGCCGCGTCGCCGGTGTTCCGGCGCGCCACGCCCGGCGCGACGGTCGCCAGCGAGCGCGAACAGCAGCTCGAGACGCGGCTGCACGAACTCCAGCAGCAGCTCTATGCGCGCATCGGCGATCTGGACGCCCAGCTCGCCACCGCCCGCGGCGACGCCGAGCAGTCGCGCTCGTTTGTCAGCGCCAAGGACCTGGAGTTCGACGCCGAGCGCCAGGAGCAGCGCGCCTCGCTGGCGCGCGCGCAGGCCGAGCTGGTCAAGCGCGACGGCCGCCTCGCCGTGCTCGAAAAGGAGGTCGCGCGCCTCGAGGCGCACGCCCGCGAACGCGCCGCGCTCGAGCCGCGCGTGGCCGAGCTCGAACGCCAGGCCGCCGCGGCCGCCCGCCAGGCCGAGGAGGCCCGGCTGCAGGCCGAGCAGGCGCGGGCCGCGCAGCGGGATCTGGAGCGCACGGCCGCGCCGCTCCGGGAGCGCCTGGCCGAGCGCGAGCGCGAGGCCGACGGGCTGCGCGAAGCGGTGCGCGGCCTGCGGCTGCGCGCGGAGTCGGTGCGCAAGCTCCTGCAGCAGGCCGCGGCCGCCGCCGGCGCGGCGGAGGACGTCGAGGCCGCGGAGGTCATCGAGGCCCGGCCCGTGACCGCGCCGCGCGAGGGGGCGCCGCCGCCGGCCTCGCCGGCCAGCGGCGCCAAGCCCGCGGTCTCGCTGGCCGAGCTCGAGGCACAGGCGCAGCGCGAACTCCGCCAGCTCGGCGGCAAGGGTGCCGCGTTTCTCAAGGGACGCGCCAAGGGGTAGAGGGAGTCCGATGTCCACGGAGAAGACGGACCACCGGCAGTGGTTCCTGCGCATCACCGGCGGAACGGTATTCGGCCCGGTTCCGACCCGGGGCCTGATCCTCTGGGCCGAGCAGGGCCGCGTCGTGCCCGGCAACGAGGTCTCGACCGACCGCGAAAACTGGATTTCCGCCGCCGACGTGCCCGAGCTCGAAATGCGCTGGTTCGTGGAAGACGCCGACGGCAAGCGCATCGGCCCCTTCAACCGCGCGGCCGCCGACAGCTTCCTCAAGAGCGGCAAGGCGCCCGAAGGCGCCCGACTGGTCGAAGGCGGCGAGGCCGCGCCCGCACCGGACGCCGGGCAGCCCGCCGCCGTCGAACGCGCCCCCGCCAGCACGGTCCCCGAGAAGCCGCCGGCCGAGAAGCCGGCCGCGCCGCGCGCCGCGCGCCGCAGCCCGGAGGCCGCGCTGCCCCTGGACGAGCCGCCGCCCGCGGAAGCCGACGGACGCCTCCGCGAACTCGAGACGCTGCTGGCCAGCGTGCGCGCGAACGCCGAGAAAGACGCCCGCCAGCGCGAGCGCAAGCTCGACGCCCTCAAGCACGAGGTCGCCCGTCTCCAGGAGGAGATCGAGACGTTGCGCGCGCAGCCGCCGGCGCCGGCGGACGACGCCACCGCCGCCCGCCGGCTCGAGGAGCTGCAGCGCGCCGCCGCGGATGAGCGCGCCGCGCTGGAGCGCGAAGCCGGCGATCTGCGGGCGCGCCTCGCCGCGGTCGAACCCCGCCTGGCCGAAATCGCCGCCCAGCTCGGACAGCGCGAGACGGAGTGCCGCAAGCTCGCCGCCGAGCGCGAGACGCTGCAGCGCCAGCTCGGCGCCGCCATGAGCGCCGCCGCCGACGCCACCAACGACAGCGAGACGCTCGCCGCCGACCTGCGCCGCCAGCTCGAGGCGGCCGCCGCCGCGGCCGGGGAACTGCGCGGCCGGCTGGCGCAGAACGAGACGGCGCTGGCCGCCGAACGCGCCGCCTATGCCGACCTGCTGGCGGAGTCCAACAGCCGCGACGTCGCCAGCGCCGGCCGCGCGGCCGATCTCGAGCGCCGCCTGCGCGAGACGGAGGACCGCCTCGCCGCGCTGGAACAGGCGCCGCCCTCGGGCGACGCGTGGGTGCGGCAGTTCGCCGCCGAGGAGGTGGCCGCGCTGGACAAGGCGCTGCAGGACGAGCGCGCCAGCCTCCAGACCTTCCGCCGGTTGAATGCCGCCCGCCAGGAAACGCTCCAGACGCGCATCCAGGCGCTGGAGCGCGTGCTCGCCAACGATGCCGTCGAGAGCCGCCTGCCGGCCGGCCGCGACCGCATGACCGGCCGCGACCAGGCGCGCCTGCAGACCGAGGTCGAGGACCTGCGCCTCTCCCGCCAGAAGGAGACGCGGCAGTTCGAGGAGCGCGAGGCCGAACTGCTGCGCCGCGTGCGCATCCTCGAATCCGAGGAGGCGCGCCTGCGCAGCCAGCTCGAAGCGCCCGAGGCGCACGCCGGCCGCGTGCAGGAACTGCAGGAAGCCCTCGGCTGCCGCGAACAGGAACTGGCCCAGGAACGCCGCGGGCGCGAGCAGGACCGCACGCAGTCCCAGACGACCCAGCAGGCGCTGCTCACGCGCATCGAGCAGCTCGAGCGCGCGGCGGCCGACGCCGGCGCCGGCGACGCCGCCGCGCCGGCCCCGTCCGCCGCGGCAGAGCAGAAGCCGGCCGGCCTACGCTCCTGGTTTCACCGGGAAAAGTAGGCTCTCCCGCGCCGCGGGGCGATTCTTCATGCCCTCGCCCGCTGGCGCAGCGCCTCGAAGAGCAGGATCGCCCCCGCCACGCCGGCGTTGAGCGACGCCACCTTGCCGGCCATCGGGATCCGCGCCACGAAGTCGCACGTCTCGCGCACCAGCCGGCCCAGCCCCTCTCCCTCCGCGCCGACCACGATCCCCAGCCGGCCGCGGCAGTCAACCTCCGTGTGCGGCCGCTCCCCGCCGCCGCCCGCGTCCAAGCCGACCAGCCAGATCCCCGCCTCCTTCAGCTCGCGCATGGCGCGGGCGAGATTCACGACGCGCGCCACGCGCAGATGCTCGGAGGCGCCGGCCGACGCGCGCACCGCCGCCGGGGTCACGCCCGCCGCCCGGTCCTCGGGCAGCACCACGCCGGTCGCGCCCGCGGCCTCGGCGCTGCGCAACAGCGACCCGACGTTCTGCGGATCCTCGACGTGGTCCAGCAGCAGCACCAGCGCGTCGGCCCGCTCGCGCACGTCGTGCGCCACCTGGTCGAAGCCCACGTAGGGATACGCGCCCGCGCGCACGGCCACGCCCTGGTGGTGCCCGCCCTCGGCCAGGGCGTCCAGCTCGCGCCGCGTCAGCGACCGCACGGGCAGGCGCGCCGCCAGCGCCAGGCGGCGCACCTCGGCCAGCTCGGCCGACGGCCGCTCGTCGGCCGGCAGCGCGGCCTCGTAGATGTGGCGCCGGCCGGCGCGCAGCAGTTCCAGCACGGGCCGCCGCCCATAGATCCATTCGCCGCGGGTGGGTTCCATGGCCGCCACAATATGGGGCGGGCCGGCGCCTTGTCAAACCGACGGTGTGCGCGCTATCCTCTGGCGGCATGACGGCGACCACCGACGACACCTACGCGCTGCTGGACAGCGGCAACGGGCGCAAGCTCGAGCGCTTCGGCGCCTGCACGCTCGCCCGGCCGTGCAGCCAGGCGATCTGGCGGCCGCGCTGTCCGGAGGCGGCCTGGCAGGCGGCGGACGCCTCCTTCGACCGCGAGGAGGGCCAGCGCTGGCACAACCGCGGCCGGCTGCCGGAAGAGTGGATCATCGCCGTGGACGGCCTGCGCTTCCGCCTCTCGGGCACCGATTTCGGGCACCTGGGCATCTTCCCCGAGCAGCGCGCCAACTGGCGCTGGCTCGGCGCGGCCGTGCGCGGCGCCGCCAGGGCCGGCCGGCGCGACGTGGGCGTTCTCAACCTCTTCGCCTACTCCGGCGGCGCGACGCTGGCGGCGGCCGCGGCCGGCGCGGCCGTGTGCCACGTGGACGCCTCGGCCGGCATGGTGCAGTGGGCGCGGGACAATGCGGCGCTCAACGGCCTCGCGGACGCACCGGTGCGCTGGATCGTGGACGACGTGCACAAGTTTTTGGGCCGCGAAATCAAGCGCGGCCGGCGCTACGATGCCGTCGTGCTCGACCCGCCCTCGTTCGGGCGCGGCGCGCAGGGCGAGGTCTACAAGTTCGAGCGCGACGTGCCCAGGACGCTCGAACTTTGCCGCCGGCTGCTCGCCGACCCGCCGCTGGCCGTGCTGCTGAGCGCCCACACGCCCGGCATCACACCCACGACGCTGGCGCACCTGCTGGCCGACGCCCTCCCCGCCGGCCGGATCGAGTCCGGCGAAATGCTCCTGACCGGCGCGGACGGCGCGCGCCCCGTGCCGAACGGATGCTTCGCGAGGTGGGGAACTCCTGTCATTGACACTGCGGGGGATGCTTTGCGATAGTGTGCGCCGTTTCACGGTCCCCGTGGTGGGGTACTCAAGTGGACAACGAGGGCAGACTGTAAATCTGCTGGCCCTGCGCCTACCAAGGTTCGAATCCTTGCCCCACCACCAGCTAATAATATCGCATATTTCCAAGATATTCGCCACTTTCTGACACTCCCGGCCGTGTCTTTCCGTTTCCCTTGTGTCTTTCCGTTTACCCTCTATCCGGGGCGAGAAAAGCAACATAAAGCAACAATCGGTTCGCGGCGCGTGTCGGCCGCGGGCCTCGTCAGCCGCCCCGCCAGCCTCACCAGGATGCCCGCCACGGCGTTTTCAGGCGTCCGGGGCGGGGTGAGAGCGCGCGGCCGGAACGCCAAGCGCGTCCTGCAGCATTCTACGCGGTCGGGCGGCTGGTTCGGTACGTTGGCGAGCATCGGCATGGGCGGGCGGCGGGGGCGGCCGGCGCCAGGGCGTGCCAGAGGATCGCGTAGTGGGCGATTGGCCTGAATTGCTTCTCCCTTGCCCGCCATCGCTTTTGGTCGTATTTTCGGGTCGTTGCCGGTTCGCAACGTTCCGTAGCGGGGGAACAGGCCATGGCTGACTTCAGATTCCACTGCCCACATTGTCAACAGTCACTTGAGGCATGTGAGGAAATGTGCCACTTGGCGATTGACTGCCCGACGTGCCACAAGACCATTCGGATTCCGGCGGCGCTGGGTCAACCGCAGGTTGCCGTTACATGCCTGCAATCGGCTAATGGTCCTTCCGGGATTTGCTGGTGAATTCTCATTGAGCGAAACGCGGTTCGAGGTCGAGATCGCCGAAGTGGAACCAGACGTCGTTGATCAGGCGTAGCGGGTTGCGATAGCCGCAGGCCTTGGAAAGCCGTCTGGGCATTACGGCGCAGTCGATGGAACTCAATGCGCTGGATGCAGCCGTGCAGACGGTGACCGACGGCGAGATCGAGCAGGAGATGGCCGCGGACCGCGCGCGCTTTGCCTGCGACCTGCCGGCGGAGGATCATCGCCGCTCCGTGCGCGTCGGGCTCGGGCTGCGCCGGCTGCTGGCAGCCGAGCAGTGCGAGGCTTTCAGCGTCAACTTCCAGGCGTTCGACCGCGCCGATCGACCCGCCGACACCATGCCGTTCCTGGAGATTTCCAAGGCCATGGCGCGGGGGCTCGGCTACGCGGGCGAGGGCGACGTGCTCACCGCCGCACTGGTCGGCGCACTCCAGCGCGCTTTCGGCGCCACCACCTTCACGGAAGTCTTCTGCCCGGACTGGGCAGGCGACAGCCTCTTCCTGTCGCACATGGGCGAGATCAACCCCGACGTCGCCGGCGACCGGCCGCGCCTCACCGTCCGCCCCTTCTTCAGCGGCCGCGCGCAACCGCCGGCGAAACTCACCTGCGCCGTTCGGCCCGGGCCGGCGGTCCTCGTGAACCTCGCGCCGGGGCCGCACGACACCTTCGGGTTGCTTGTGGCGCCGGTCGCGGTGCTGGACGAAAGCCCCGCGCTCGACCCGGAGATGCGCGCCACGGTACGCGCCTGGGTGCGCCCGGCCGGCGGCGTGGCGCCATTTCTCGAAGCCTACAGCCGGGCAGGCGGCACGCACCATAGCGCGCTCGTGTTGGGTCCGCGCGCGGAAGCCCTGACCGCCTTCGGCCGGTTCGCCGGGCTGGACGTGACGCGGCTGTAGACCCGCAAGACCGGACTGACCCTGCTGGCCCGACGTTCTCAACACGATCAGGCGTGAGGGGCGGACGGTGGTTGTGGGGGCGGAGACAACGGCTTCTCCTGCAACCAGTGCCAACAACTCTGCCCGGACATTGCGCCACGTCTTCGGCGTCATGCCTTCCGCCAGGCGGCGGACGGTACCGGCGTCAGCCATGCGGGTGGCGGCGCCGGAGTCCAGCGCGCAGAACGCCGCCACGCCGGCCGCCTCGCCGGTCTGGTTGGTGTTGACCATCACGCGCACGGCGCTGAAGGCGGTGATGTCCGCGTCGCTAAGACACCGGCGGTTGTGCTACCATCCCGCGCATGACCGAACGCGACATCGTCCGCGACCTGGGCCGCCGGACGCACGCGCTGGCCGTGAGCGCCGAGTACGAGGCGCGCCGGCGGCGCTGGCGCGACGTCAACGCCCGGCGCCGCCCCGACCGTCCGCCCGTGTGGTGCAAGCCGGTGGACTGCTGGCAGGAACTGCTGCCGGCCGGCGAGATCCGCTGCGCCGATCCTGGCGCAGTACGGCCTCGCCGCGTACGGATGCTGCGAGAACCTGACCCACAAGATCGCCGGCGTGCTCTCGATCCCCAACCTGCGCATCTTCGTCTGCTCGGCCTGGAGCGACCTCGGCCGGGTCGTGGACGCGGTCGGCGGCCGCCATACGATCATGTGGCGGCGGAAGGAGCCGCGTAACATGAGCATGGCCCTGCAGCCCCATCATCTCGAACTCGCCCGCGCGCTGGTCGCCGAGGCGCACGCCAACGGCGGCCTGGCGCCGCTGGACGTGGAGCGCTTCTGGGCCGACGACCGCGCCGCGCATGCCGACCCGTTCGGCGCCGCCGCGCCGCAGGCGGCGCTCGGCCTCCGCATGTCGCACGAGTGCCTGTTCGCCGAGCTCGGCCTGGCCGAGGACTGGCACCGCTACTATCACGACCCGGCCTGGCCGCGGCAGCTCGCCAAGGCGTACAACGACAAGGCCGAGCGCATCGTCGGCCGCCGGCTGCTGGACGAGAAGCCGCCCGCGCCGGCCGAGCGCTGCTGGCCGGCGCCGAAGGAGCTGTACGACTTCTTCGATGCCAGGAACGTCTTCCACCACGAATCCTACTGGCTCCAGTCCGGCGCCGACTCGCCGGCGGCGCTGGCCGCGCTGCTCGACCGCGTGGAGAAGCGCCTGGAGAACCCCCGCGCCTTCCTGCTGCCGCCGGAGTGGGACCGCGAGAAGTCCCGCCTGCAGGCGCTCGGCATCCCCTCGCCCATCTACCGCTGGCAGCGCGGGCCGGTGACGTTCGCCATGTCGGTGTACGGACCCGAGAAGCTGATCTTCCTGATCCTCGACCAGCCGGACCTGGCGGCGCGCTACCGCGACACGATCCTGCGCGTCATGCTGGAGCGCGCGCGCGTGCTGGACGAGGAGCGCGGCTGGCGCACGCCGGCCGAGGCGCACCGCGGCTGGGGCTGGGCCGACGACAACTGCTGCCTGCTGAACAAGGAGATGTACGACTTCTTCGCGCGTCCCATCCTGCAGGCGATGTTCGAACGCTATGCGCCCGGCCCCGGCGACTCGCGCTACCAGCACTCCGATTCCGACATGGCCCAGCACCTGCCCACGCTGGCCGAACTGGGCCTGAATGGCTGCAACTTCGGCCCGAACCTGACAGTCGCGCAGATCCGGCAGCACCTGCCGCGCGCGCTGATCCACGGCCAGATCGCGCCGTTCACCTTCAGCCGCAACGAGGAGATCGCCCTCGCGGCCGAGACGATCCGCGACTGCGAGATGGCGCGGCCTGCCCGCGGCCTGTCGCTGACCACGGCCGGCTCGATCAACAACGGTTCCCGCCTCACCGGCCTGCGCCTGATCATGGCGGCCATCCAGCGCCACGGGAGATACGTACAGGCGTAGCGGCTACGGCGCCGCGGCCTCGTCCATCGCCGCCGCCACGGCGGCGCCGGCCGGCGCGGGCAGTTGGGCGGCGAGCGTGCGCGCGCGGTCGGTCGCGTGCGACCGGTAGGCCCAGACGGTCTTCAGCAGCGTGGCCCCGGCGCTGTCGTTGCGGCCGAGCAGCCGCAGCCGTTCCTGCACGTCCAGGTCGTCCACCCCGAAGGCGCGTTCGCTGCCGTCGTCCAGCGCCAGGTGCACCTTCTGGTTTACGTTCCGGACCGTGCCGCGCACGGTGCCGGTCGTCAACGGCACGGCCACGCGCTGGCCCTTCTGCCGGCGGTACGTTTCCAGCAGGTCGCGCTCGACGCCGACTGCCTGTTCGACGAGGTCGCGCAGCGCGGCGATGCGCCCGTCGGAGGCCACTTCCGCCGGCGCGGAGCCGAGGTTGCGGAGAATACGCTCGGCTTCGGCCGCCCCCTGCCGCAGGAGCGCCGTGGCCGCGCGGCGCAGCGCCTTGTCCGGCGTCAGGGCCGGGGGCGTCGCGGGCGGAGGCGTGGCCGGCGGCGGCGCCACGGTGTCGTCCGGCGGCCGCGTGCGCGGCGCGGCGGCGCGGATCTCGGCGGCGTGCTGGCGCCGCCACTCGGCGGTCTCCGTCTCGTTCCGGCCGCGGTACTGCTCCAGCATGCGGGCGGCGTCCTCGCGCTGTCCCGCGGCGATCAGATCGCGGCAGGCCTTGTCGAGCATCTCGCGCGTGGCCTGCACGTCCTGACCGTGCCGCACCTGCAGCCGCGAGAGGTCGTCCCGTGCCCGGTCCACGCAGGCCGCGTCGCCGCAGGCATCGATCACCTCCTGCAGGCGGGCGCGGCCGCCGGCGAAATCGCGGGGATGCTCGGCAACGTACGCCCGCGCCTCCTGGAGCTGCCGTTCCGCCTCGGTCGGCACCGCGCGGCCGGCCGGCGGCCGGGGCGCGGGCGCCGGCGCGCCGGAGACCATGGCCCAGACCGCCAGCGCCGCGGCCACGGCCGCCAGGCCGGCCACGAGCCAGACGATGCCGTGGCTGCGCCGCTCGTCGCGCCGCTCGGCCTCGGCCAGCGCCTGGGCCGCCTGGCGCTTGACCGTCTCGATGCCATCGCTGCCGACGAACAGCGTGCTGGCGCCGGGCGGCGGCACCTCGCCCAGCGGCATGTGGTGGCCGCGCACGCGGCGCACGTTGACCAGCACGCTTTTCCAGTCCGCCGGCCGGTACTTGCGGTCCTTGGCCAGCATCTGCGCCAGCAGCATCACGAACCCGCGCGAAAGCCCGGCCACCTCGCGGGACGGGCTGGGCACGGAGGAGGCCAACTGGCTCTGCATGGTCTCGTCCACGGAGCCGCCGGCGAAGAGCGTGTGGCCGGTGACCATGTGGTAGAGCGTGGCGCCGAGGGCGTAGATGTCCACGCGGCCGTCCAGGTCGGTCTCGCCGCGCACCTGCTCGGGGGCCATGTAGGCCGGCGTGCCCAGGATCTCCTCGGCCGGGGCGCCCTTCATCACCGAGATGGCGCGCGACAGCCCGAGGTCGGTGATCTTGAGCGTGCCGTCCGCATCCACCATGATGTTCTCGGGCTTGATGTCGCAGTGGATGATCCCGAAGCCCGTGGCGGCGTAGTCCAGCGCCACGGCGACGCTCTCGGCCACGGTCAGGGCGTCCTGCTCGGTCAGCTTCCCCTTGCGGCGGATCCACTCGCCCACGGTGCAGCCGTCCACCAGCTCCATCACGAAGTAGTAGCTGCCGTCCCTGAAGTTGGCGTCGTAGACCTGGACGATGCCGGGATGCTTGAGGCGGCCGGCGGCGCGCGCCTCCTCGCAGAAGCGGGCGATGTCCGAGGCCTCGGTCGCGAAGTGGGGCGCCAGGACCTTGATGGCGACGAGGCGGTCGAGCGACGCCTGGCGCGCCTTCCAGACGGTGGCCATGCCGCCCTGTCCGAGACAGCCGACGATCTCGAAGTTCTCGATGTGCGGCGGCTCGCTCATCGCGGCGTGCAACCCTCGCCGCGGCAGCGGGCGCAGAGGCGGTCGTTCTGTCCCTGGCAGTCGGGGCAGACGCTGCCGTCGGCCTGTTTGCCCGCGCCGCGGCAGCGGTTGCAGGGCGTCCAGCCCTGTCCGCCGCAGTCCGTGCACGGCTGGTTCCGGCCGGTGCCGAGGCAGGTGCGGCAGGGCACGGTGCCGGCGCCGCGGCAGTCGGGACAGGCCATGAAGCCCGAACCGTTGCAGACGGCGCAGGTCTCGCGGCGGTTGAGCGTGACCTTGCTGGAAAGGGTGTTGGACTCCTTGCGCACGACCCAGCCGTTCTGGCAGCCCTCGCCGGTGCACTTGAGGCGCGTCGCGCCCTTGCAGCGGCCGCAGTCCTGCACGCCGAGGCCCATGCAGTCCCTGCAGGGCGTCGGACAGGCGGTGCGCACCAGCGCCTGCTGCCGCACGGTGAGCCGGGTCGCCAGGTCGGCGGGCAGCCAGGCCCGGCCGCAGGATACGCGGCCCATGGCCTGCATGCGCACGTCGTAGTCGCGGCGTCCCTGCGCGATCAGCACGCGCAACTCGTCCGCCGAGCGGCCGGCGCGGATGACGCCTCGTCCCTCGCAGGTCAGGCACGCCAGGCCCCCGGCCGACTGCGTGCTCTTGTCGGCATTGAGTTGCTGGAACTGGATCGCGCGCTTGCCGGCGCCGTTGCAGGAAGGACAGGTGCGCGCGGCCTGCGTCAGCGCCAGTCGCGCCTGCTCGATCTCCGCGGCCAGCCGGGCGCCGGCCGCATCGGCCGCCGCGCCTTCACGCCGCACGAGACGGCTGGCGGCGATCGCGTTCTCGCGCAGCGCGTAGGAGAGCGCCGGCCGCTCGGCCGCGAATTCGGCGGCCAGCTTGCGGTCCACCCGCACCGTCTCGGCCGCCAGCGCGGATACGGGGTCGGCAACCGGTTCGTTTGTCGCCGCCGGCGCCGGCTCGACCGGCCTGGCGGCCGGCAACGCCGCGCCGCAGTGCGCGCACGCCGCGGTGCTGCCGTCCCCCTCGTGGCCGCACTTGCGGCAGATCACGAGTTCCGCGGCCCGGACCCAGCCCGCGAGAAGACAGAGAACGATCGCGCCCGCCAGCCGCCATTCCGAACTGCCACGTCTCATGACGCCGCCCTCGTGCGCGAACTGCCCGCATGCATGGCCATATCATCCACCGGCCATGCCGCACGGTTCAAGCGCAATCCGTGCCAAGGTGCGCGACGGCGTCGCGGATGAAGCGCGCGACCGCCTCGCGGTCGGCCGGCAGGCGCGCGCAGCGCACGGGCAGGCCGGTGAGCGCATCCAGGATGGGATGGTGCGCCAGATCCTCTCCCGTCGCCTGCCGGATCGCGTCGCCGAACTTGGCCGGGTGCGCAGTGGCGAGGCAGATCATGGGCGCGGCAGGGTCCAGATGCTGCAGCGCGACGTGCACGCCCACCGCGGTGTGCGGGTCGAGCAGGCAGCGGTGACGCGTCCAGAACTCGCGGATCGTCGCCAGCGTCGCCGCGGTGTCGCCGCGGCCGGCGGCGAAGGCGTCGTCGCCGCCGCCGATCTCCAGCCGCCCGTCGCGGCGGAACGCCTCCATCCAGCCGCACAGCCGCCGGCTGTCGCCGCCGGCGCGGTAGTGGAGGTAGCGCTCGAAGTTGCTGGCGACCTGGATGTCCATCGAGGGGCTCAGCGTCGGCACCACCGGCCCCGTGCTGTACGCGCCGGTGGCGAAAAAGCGCGCCAGGATGTCGTTCTCGTTCGTGGCCAGCACCAGGCGGTCGGCCGGCAGGCCCATGCGCCGCGCCACGAAGCCGGCAAAGATGTCGCCGAAGTTCCCGGTCGGCACGCCGAAGCGCACGCGGCGCGCGCCGGTGCGCTCCAGGACGCGGAAGGCCGCGTAGAAGTAGTAGACGATCTGCGCCAGGACGCGCGCCCAGTTGATCGAGTTCACGGCGCCGAGGCGGTGCCGGTCGCGGAAGGCGAGGTCGTTGAACAGCGCCTTGACGATGTTCTGGCAGTCGTCGAACGTGCCGGCCACGGCGAGGTTGTGCACGTTGGCGTCGAGCACGGTGGTCATCTGCCGCTCCTGCACGGCGCTGACGCGGCCGCCGGGATGGAGCACGAAGATGCGCATGCGCCCGCGGCCGCGCACGCCGTGGATCGCGGCGCTGCCGGTGTCGCCGCTGGTCGCGGCGACGATGTTCAGCTCGCCGCCGCGCCGCGCCAGCACGTACTCGAACAGGTTGCCCAGAAACTGCAGCGCCACGTCCTTGAACGCCAGTGTCGGGCCGTGGTAGAGCTCCAGCAGGTGCACCGGGCCGGCCGCGGTGACGGGCGTGACTTCCGGGTGGCGGAAGACGCTGTAGCTGCGCGCCACCAGCGCGCGCAGGTCGCCGGCCGGCACGTCGTCGGCGTAGAGCCGCAGGATCTCGCAGGCCAGGTCGGCGTAGGACAGCCGCGACCACGCCGCCAGGCGGTCGCGCACGTCCGGGATTTCGGCCGGCAGGAAGAGGCCGCCGTCGCGCGCCAGCCCGGTCAGCACGACGTCGAGGAACGCCAGCGGCTCGCCGCCTCCGCGTGTGCTGATGTAGGTCATCGCCATGCCTTCACCGACCCGCCCGCTCGCCCGCCCAGTCGTCGCGCTGCAACGGATCCGCCACGCGGACGCGGCCGAACGTCTGGCCGTCGCCCATGTCCTCGCTCAACAGCACGTCACAGTCCGCCTCCTCGGCGGCCGCCACGATGAGCGCATCCCAGAACGAGAGGGCGTGTACCGCGCGCAGTTCGATGGCGCGGCGCAGCGTCCCGGGGGAGTTCTGCACCACTTCCTGCCGCTCGAACAGCGCCACCTGCCGCAGCACCGCGGCCGGCGCCTGACCGAGTTTGCCGAGCGCCGTGCAGGCGTATTCCTGCAGGACCTGCGTGGAAACGACACACGCCCGGCGCCGCATCAGCCCGGCGATGACCTCGATGGCGCGCTGCTGCTTGGCGCGGTGTGCCCCGTCGTTGGCATAGACCACGATGTTCGTGTCCACGAAGCAGCGTGGCGTCATGGGGACCTCCGGTCATGCGCGGCGTCCCGTCGAAACACGAATCCGGCCGGCGCGCGTCCCGCCTGGGTCCGCGCGATGGTGGCGAACTCGGCCGCCGTCTGCGCGGCGCTCCGGTCGGACACCAGGCCGTCCAGGTACGCGCGCACCAGGCCGTTCAGGGTGGTGCGGCGGCGTGCCGCGTAGTCGCGGGACCGCCGCGCCAGCCGCTCGTCGATCGCCAGCGTCACGTTCATGGTTATGTGTTAACACATACGTGCGGGCGCGTCAACCGGAATCGGGCCGGCGCGGCAAGGGGTCCGTCTCGCGTTGGCGGCCCCGGCGGCGCCTTCGCGGCGGGCTACGCGCGCAATCCGTCGAAGAGCGGCCGCAGGTGCCGCTCCAGCAGGTTGGCGGCCACGTTGCGGCCGACAACCTCCGCGTGCTTCTCGACCGCCGCCAGGTAGCGCGGGCCCATCTCGGCGGCCACCCGGAAGCTGACGTGCACGAACTGCCGGAAGTCCGGGTTGAACTCCGCGCAGCGCGGGTCGTGGCGCAGCGCGCGGGCGAGGCGCGGCCCGTCCCACTGCATGACGGCCTCCACGGGCGGCAGGCGCTGGGTCTGGACGTCGATCACCGTCGCGTACGGCGCGCACAACTCCTCGAAGCGGCCGCGCGCCAGGCGGTACACGTCGCGCGCCGCCTCCAGGCCGTCGCCGCCGGCCTCGGCCAGGCCGATCACCTCCTCCAGCCAGGTCGTGCCGGCGGTCTTCAGATGCACGCCGGCGCCGAAACGGCGCAGGGCGGCGGCGATCGGACCGTAGAGCGAGAACTTGTCGCTGCCCGAGTGCACGCTCAGCTTCAGGTTGGCGGGCAGGCCGAAGCGCGCCACGGCATGGCGGATCACGCAGACGTCCGCCGCGAACTCGGCGGCGAAGACGGCCGGGTCGCCGACGTAGTCCACGCCCTTGTTGAACCGTCCGGTGAACTTGGGCGCCACGGTCTGGGCCGGGATCTTTTCGTCCGCGATCGCCGCCAGGATCACCAGCATCTCGGGCGGCGTCTGCGGCGCGTTGGTTTCGTCCATCGAAACCTCGGTCACGAACGTGCCGGCGCCCTTGGCGGCCTCGATGTGGCGGTAAAGCCGGCCGGCCTCCCGGACGGCGTGCAGGTACTTGCGCGCGCTGGCGGCCAGCAGCTCGGCGGTCAGGACGATCGGCTGCGGCATCCCGGCCACGGCGATGCGGCCGACCAGGTCGCGGTGGCGGCCGGCAAACGCCTGGATCTCGGCCTCCGGTGCGGCCACGCCGATGTGGTCGGCCACGTCGAGCGTGAAGAAGTCGCTCGCGTCCAGGAAGCCGTCCACGTTCTTCAGGCTGATGTGGTCGGCGTCCACGTGATGGCCGCCGGCCCAGTTCGCGGCGGCGACGGCGGCATCGGCCGCGCGGCGCACGTCCGCCGGCCGCGTGCCGATCAGGGAGTGCTCGCGGAACGACTTGTTCCAGACCGGCACGACCGTGACGCCCGCGTCCCGCAGCGCCTGGAGCGCCCGCAGTTGCGCGCGTCCCTCGCGGCCGAACCGGTCGCCGACGCCGATGGAGTACCTGGCAAGAGTGAGAGGCGCTTTCATCCTGTGTGTCGTTCCTCGCGGGGCATGGCGGAGGGAGAGGGATTCGAACCCCCGGTACCTTGCGGTACTCCGGTTTTCAAGACCGGCGCTTTCAACCGCTCAGCCATCCCTCCGGTTCGCCGCGGCGCACTTCGGCCGCATGGATTGGCTCCAGAGTAGAGTCTGGCGCTGTGCACGTCAATCACGCGCCCCGTCTAGCAGCCTTCTCATAGAGGGCTGCTGGGCCCGGCGGCGGGCGAGTGCCTCGTTCAGGCTCCCGGTGCGGTAGCCCTGCAGGTCGAGGGCCGGGTAGCGGAGGCCGGCGGCCTGCAGCGCCGCCACGACGGCCGCGCGGCGGGAGAAGGCGCGCCGCAGTTCCGCCGGCGGCACTTCGACGCGGCCGACATCGCCGTGCAGCCGCACGCGGCACTGGCGGAATCCCAGGCGCTGCAGCGCCGCCTCGGCGCGCTCCACCGCCGCCAGGCCCTCGGCCGTGATCGTCGTGCCGTACGGCACGCGCGAGGCCAGGCACGCGAGCGCCGGCTTGTCGGCCGTCGGCAGCCGCAGCCGGCGCGAGGCGGCGCGGATCTCGTCCTTGGTGAAGCCCGTTTCCTTCAGCGGGCTGCGCACGCCCAGCTCGTGCACGGCGCGCTCGCCCGGGCGGTAGTCGCCGGCGTCGTCCACGTTGCCGCCGTCGCAGACGCAGGCGATCCCCTGCGCGCGCGCCAGCCGGCGCAGGTGCGCGAACACGCGCTTCTTGCAGTGGTAGCAGCGGTCCGGCGGGTTGGACGTCAGACGGCCGTCGGCCAGCACGTCCACGCGCACCACCTGCCGCCGGATGCCGATCCGGCGCGCGAGCTCCGCCGCCGCGCGCATCTCGGCGCGGGTCATGAAGGCCGAGTCCACCGTCACCGCCCGCGCCCGCCGGCCCAGCGCCCGCACGGCCATGGCCGCGAGGAAGGTGCTGTCCACGCCGCCGCTGAAACCGATCAGCACGCCGCCCTGCCCGCGCAGCCAGGCATCCAGCGCCGCCATCTTCCGCTCCAGTTCCAATCCGTTGCTCTTCATGCGTCCTCCCGTTCGATCCAGCCGCCGCCCAACACCTCGTCGCCGTCGTAGAACACCGCCGCCTGTCCCGGCGTCACCGCGAACTGCGGCTCGCCGAACGCCACCCGCCACGCGCCATCCGGCAGCGGCTGCAGCGTGGCGTCCGCACCCGCGTGGCGGTGGCGCAGTTGCACGCGGCAGGCGGCGCCCGGCGGCGGCGCTTCGCCCGCGATCCAGCTTGCGTCCCCCACGCGGCAGGAGGCGCGCAGCACTTCGTCGCGCCGGCCGACAACCACGGTGTTGGTCGCGGGGCGAAGCTCCTTCACGTACATCCGCGTGCCGGTCGCGAGGCCCAGGCCGTCGCGCTGGCCCACGGTGTAGCGGACGAGCCCGCGGTGTTCGCCCAGGGCGCGGCCGGCGGTGTCGACGATCGGCCCCGGACGGCAGTCCGACGCGCCGAACAGGATACTGTAGTCGTCGGCCTCGATGAAGTCCTGGCTCTCCTCGCGGTCGGCGATGTCGGCGAAGCCCGCCTCGCGCGCCATCCGCACCACCTCCGCCTTGCGGCGCTCGCCCAGCGGAAACCGCACCTGCCGCAACTGCTCCGGGGTCAGGCGCGCGAGGAAGTAGGACTGGTCCTTGTCGCGGTCGGCGCCGCGGCGCAGGACATGGCGGCCGCGGGCGGCGTCGAACGCCGCGCGCGCGTAGTGGCCGGTGGCGAAGGCGTCGAAGGCGACGCCCAGGCGCCGCGCATGTTCCCAGAGCAGGCCGAACTTGAGGCGCTGGTTGCAGAGCACGCAGGGATTGGGGGTGCGGCCGGCGCGGTAGGCGGCGCGGAACGGGTCAAGCACGCAGCGGGCGTATTCGGCGGCCAGCGGCACGGCGACATGGCGGATGCCGAGGCGCCGTGCGGCGGCGGCGGCGGCGGCGAGGTCGCGCGCCTCGCCGGGGCCGAAGCAGCCCGAGCGGCCCTCGTCCGGCATCGGCACGGAGCCGTCCCAGATCTGCATCGTGAGCCCGACGACCTCGTGGCCCTCCTGCCGCAGCAGCCACGCGGCCACGGTGGAGTCCACGCCGCCGCTCATGCCGACCGCGATAGTCATGGTAGGCGCGCAGGACCGCAAAGCCGCACGCAGGATGGCGGAGAGGGGGGGATTCGAACCCCCGGTACCGGCTTTAGACCAGTACCGCGGTTTAGCAAACCGCTGCTTTCAGCCACTCAGCCACCTCTCCGTGGATCGGCCGGGGCGGATTCCGCCGCCGGCGGGCTTGCACACGATAATACGCGAGCCGCGCGCGCCGCTTCAAGGTGAAACCGCGTTCGGGCTTGAACTCCCCTCCACCGGCGTCTATCCTGTGACGGTTTCCACGCGCCTGTAGCTCAATTGGACAGAGCGTCAGCCTCCGGAGCTGAAGGTTGTGGGTTCGATCCCCGCCAGGCGCACCACGTTCTTCCGGGCATAAACCAGCAAGTTCACTAGCAAACACTGGATATTCTGCCCGTTACGCTTGCGCGTGTTGGCTCGTGCCGTCTCTTGTCCGCTCGACGCTTTCTTGCCACATTCTTGCCACACCGTCAGGAAGGCTGACGCGCGGCTGAAGGTGGTGGTATCCTGTCGCCCACGCCATGAAAGCTTCTGCCCCCTCGCCTTCCGCGGAACCCCGACTCCTCCGTTTCCTGGTCGACGGCCGGCCGTGTTACGCCATGAAGGGGCGCGATGAACGTACCGAGAACCGTCGGGAAGTCGATTACGTGATCCGAGAGGCGGGCGAGGATGTGTTCCTCTGCCTCCTGGCAGACGCCCCGTTGCGGATCGCCGGCACTCCCGACCTGGTCTCGGTCCGGTTCCTCGGCCGGACGGTCCCCCGCGCTGACACGGTCTGGGAGTGCGCTGCCACGGTCTGGGAAGGTGGGGTCGAAGATGATGAGGGGCTGGTCCGCCTCTGCTGGCCGGTGGTGCTGCCGCTTGGCGTTCTGGAGTACCATGGCGACCATCTGCCAGTGGGGATGGACACGTTGGCCGTGGTGAAGGCATTGGAGCTTCTGGAACAGGAGCGGCCGCTCGTCATCCTGCCGGCTTTCTACTATGGCGCCGCCAGTTACGCCGTCGAGCCGCCCGAGGGAAAGGGAACGGTCCACGTCGATGCGGATTACCTCCAACCCATGGCGCGCGGCCTCTTCCGCAGCCTGCTCCGGATCGGGTTCCGCAACATCCACTTCTTCATCCACCACCAGAGCGAGAACTTCGCCGCCGGCATGCCCACGGACCTGGCCTTCAAGTTCGCGGCCCGGCAGGCCATCTTCGAGTATCTGGAGCAGGAGCGCGGCGAGGGCTGGTGGGGCAAGAGTCAGATGGCCGACTACTACGCCCAGCAGGCCGCCGGTGACGACCCGTTCAACTGGATCAAGGGTCACCCCCTCATGACGCCGGAGATCATCCGGCAGTATCCCTTCGACCACGCGGGAGCAGGCGAGACGGGACTGATGCTCGCGCTCTGCCCGGAGACCGTGGACCAAACGGCGGTCGATCCCGCGGTCTGGTACAGCCGCTCCGCCACGGCGGCGACACGAGAACAGGGGGCCAAAGGCGTCGCCCTGATTCTCCAGGCCATGCGCGAGGTCCTGCGGTGAGCGCCTCGGCAGACTGGACCCAACCCGGTGCGCCGCGCATCTTCCGGCGGCCGGAATCGGACTTCAATGCGGATGAGCCATTGCAGGCGGCTTCGGTCTACACTGCCGAAGCTCTCGGGACGTTGGTCGAGCATGGTTTCAACGGCATCTGGCTGCGCGGGCGGTTGCGCGAGTTGATGGTATCGGTCGTCCTGCCCGAATTGAACGATCCCCGACGTCAGAAGCGCATCGACTCCCTGCGCACCGTGATCGCACGCGGTCGCGCCGCCGGCATCGGGGTCTACCTGTTCTTCAACGACCCGCTGGCCTTGCCGGCCCATGACCCGTTCTGGCGCGCGCACCCTGACATGGCCGGCGAACCGCACCATGAGTGGTCCGGCGACGACGTGGTGGCGCTCTGCCTGTCCACGCCGCACGTGGCGCGTTTCTTCGAGGAGGCCGCGCAGAGCGTGCTGCGCGACCTGCCGTGTCTCGCCGGCGTGATTCTGATCACCGCCAGCGAGCATCACAGCCACTGCTGGTCGCACTACGTGCGCTACGGGTTGGACGACGGCGTCACGCCTCCGGCGACGGCGCCGTTGCGCTGCCCGCGCTGCGTACGACGAGAACCGGCCGAACTGGTTGCGCAGATCGCGCACGTTTGGCGGGCGGCGGCCGACGCGCACGCGCCGGCGTGTCGCGTGATCGCATGGAACTGGAGTTGGTCGATGTGGTACCGCGATCCCCAACGGGAGGTGGTGGATGCCCTGCCGCCCGGCGTGGACGTGATGGCGGATTGGGAGCGCGGCGGGCAACGCGCCTGGCGGGGGCGAACCCTCGCCGTGGACGAGTACTCGCTGGGATATGCCGGACCCAGCGAGCGGTTTCTCGGGACCCATGCGGCCGCGCGGCAAGCCGGTCGAACCGTGCTCGCGAAACTCCAGATCGGGACTACCCACGAAATCGCCACCGTTCCCAACCTGCCGCTGTTGACCAACCTGCACCAGAAACTGACGGGCCTGCACGAACACGGCATCGCGGGGTTCATGGGCGCGTGGAACTTCGGCTGCAGCTTGACACTGAACACGTATGCGGTCCGCCATTTTCTGGAACACCCAACAGAGTGCCGGGACTGTGACCGCTTCCTGGCCTCGCTGGCGCAGTCGTACCTGGGCGTGGTCGAGCCGGCGGCGGTCATCCGGGCCTGGGAGCGGTTCGCACAGGCATTCGAGAACTACCCGTTTCATATCCAACTGCTCTACTTCTCGCCGTTGAACGACGCCCCGGCCCATCCGCTTTCGTTCCGGTACACCGCCACACCGCTGGGCCCCTCGTGGATGCCGCACGTCTTCGGCGACCGGTTGGAGGATTGCCTGGGCCCGTTCGCGATGGACGAGGTGGCCGACGCCTTCGCCGATCTCGCGTGCGGATGGCAGGCGGGACTGCGCGAATACGAACACGCCCTGGGCCATCTCCCGGCGGCCGCCAGTGGTGAGCATCGCCGGCACGCGGCCGAGGAGCTCCGCTGCGCCGAAATGATTGGCCTGCAGTTCCGCTCTGTTGTGAACCTCTTCCGGTTCCACCTGGAGCGTCAGCGACTCATGGCGCAAGACGGACTTTCTGCACCGTGCGACCTGCCGCGAACAGATGCGCTGGAAGGCATCATGCGCGACGAAATACGCAGCGCGCGCGCGGCGTTGCTGCGGGTAGACGCCGACCCCCGCCTGGGCTTCCACCAGGAAGCGCGCGTATACATGTACGATGCGACGCCGATCCGGAAGAAGATCGAGCAGATGGAGGGGGAGTTGGGGATCGCATCACGCTGACCGCGGTCCCAAGCAGGGCCAGCGCGAACAGCGGGAAACCTCCGTCGTCGGATATCACGCGCCCCAAGGCGCAACCGCGGCAGCAGGGGAAACGCGGCATCGGCGCACAACCCGGCCATGAACGCCACGAACGGCCGGCCTTCCCGCAAGCGTGGGGTTGAAGTGCGGCGACGAAGTGCAGGCGCAGAGTGTGAGCGTTCTTCAGCGGACACTTACTCGTGTTCTTGACCGCCACCCTTCGCCGGATACCCTTAACCGACGCGCTTCATCGAGGTCAACGCAGCCGTGGTCATGATGGCGCAACGTTGGCCGATGCACGTCGGTAATCCTGCTTCTGCCCCCGTGAAAGGTTACGTCTGTTCTTCGCCGGTGTCTCTGACACTGCCGCGCCCTCCGAGCCGCCACGATCCGAATCGGGGCGGCTCGGAGGGCGCTTGGTCGTTCGTCTTGTCCTATCCACCCCGACTTTGCTACCTTTCCCCCATGACAGCGCTCCTTCAGGCCGGTCTCGGCGGGCGTGTGCCCGCGTCGCCTGAAAAGCGATTTCTTATCACTCACCCTGCCGATCATGACCAATGAGCTCGCTCTGTTCGGCGGCCCGAAGACGGTGACGCGCGATCCCGGAGACCTCTTCACCTGGCCGATCGTGACCCAGGAGGACGAGGACGCGGTCCTCGACGTGCTCCGCCGCGGCGCCATGAGCGGCACCGAGATCACCAAGCAGTTCGAGGCCGAGTTCGCCTCCTGGACGGGCGCCCGGCACGCGCTCGGCGCCTGCAACGGCACCGCGGCACTGCAGGCGGCGATGTGGGCCTGCGGTCTCGGCGCCGGCGACGAGCTCATCTGCCCGGGCATGACCTACTGGGCGAGCTGCACGGCCGCGCTCTGGCTCGGGGCGGCGGTGAATTTCGCCGAAATCGATCCCCAGACCCTCTGCATCGACCCGCGCGACATCGAACACCGGATCGGCCCGCGCACCAAGGCCATCGTCGCCGTGCACTATGCCGGACACCCCTGCGACATGGATCCCATCCTCGCGATCGCCCGGAAGCACAACCTCAAGGTGATCGAGGATGTCTCGCATGCCCAGGGCGGCCTCTACAAGGGGCGGATGCTCGGCACGCTCGGAGACATCGGCGCCATGAGCCTGATGGCCGGCAAGAGCTTCGCCATCGGCGAAGCCGGGATGATGGTCACGAACGACCGTCAGCTCTACGAGCGCTGCATCGCCTTCGGCCATTATGAGCGCACCGGCGTCGCGTCCCGCTTCAACGCCGCGGACCGTCAGATCACCGACCGCGAGCTCGAGCCCTACATCGGCCTGCCGATGGGTGGCGTCAAACACCGGATGAACCAGACCTGCGCGGCCATGGGACGGGTCCAGCTCAGGCACTACCCGGCGCGCATCCGGGTGATCCAGGACGCCATGAACCGGTTCTGGGACCTGATGGAGGGTGTGCCCGGCATTCATGCCATCCGCGTGTCCAGAGACGGCGGCTCCACCATGGGCGGCTGGTACTATCCGACGGGCGCCTACCGGGCGGACGAACTCGGCGGGGTCACGGTGGAGCGCTTCAGCGAGGCGGTCCGCGCCGAGGGCTTCCCGGGCTGCAACTACGCCGGGAACCGGCCGCTGCACCTCCACCCCCTGTTCCACACCGCGGATCTGTTCCGCATGGGCAAGCCCACGATGATCGCCTTCGGCCAGCGGGACGTCCGGCAGGGACCGGGAAGCCTGCCGGTCACCGAGCGGATCCACTCGATCACGATCACCGTGCCCTGGTTCAAGCACGACCGGCCGGAGGAGATCCGGGAATACGCGGCCGCGTACCGCAAGGTGGCGGAGCGCGCGGCGGAACTGCGAGCGTAGCGGGGGAGGGGATCCATGAAAGCCGGTTTCGCCAGGCGGAAGATCACCCCGCCCCTCGGCACGCGCATGGCCGGCTGGGGCGCCCGCGACGCGGCCAGGGGCTGCGAATCGGTCCACGACGACCTGTTCCTGCGTGCGCTGTACTGCGAGCACGGGGGCGAGGAGCTCTGGATCGTGGGCATGGATATCCTCTTCCTGAACCGGCCCCAGGCCGACCGGTTCAAGGGGGCGCTCGGCCGGAAGCTCGATGCTGCGCCGCGGCAGATCCTGCTGAACTGCTCGCACACGCACTCCGGGCCGCTTGTCGGGGTGTGGGGCTATGCCGCCTATTTCCTCGACACGGATAGCCGGTACGAAGACGCCTTGGAAGTCGCGCTCCTCGACGCCGCGGCCGACGCCAAAGCCTCGGCCCGGGAAGCCGTGCTCGTCGCGGGCTCCGGCCGGACCCGGATTCCGCTCAGCCGGCGGCTGCTGAACGACGCGGGCAAGGCGGCGTTCAGGCCGAATCCCGCGGGGGAGATCTGCGATGCGTTGCCGGTCTGCCTCTTTCAGGACCGGAGCGGAACCCCCATCTCTCTCGTATTCTCCGCCTCCTGCCACCCGTCCACGGTTGGCGGCTGGGCCGCGTCAGCGGATTATCCGGGCGCGGCCATGGCGGCGCTCGACGACTACCTGAAGGTCCCGGGTGGCAGTCTGTTCCTGCAGGGCGCAGGCGGGGACAGCAAGCTCCGGATCATCGGCGACGGGAAGGATGCACAGGGCCAGGCGTGCTGGCGCGCCGGGACCTGGGAAGACTCGGCCGCCGCCGGACGGCAACTCGCGCAGGAGGTTATCGATGTAGTCGAGAACGGCATGGCGCGGGTGAAGCCTGATTTCGTCTCCTGCCTGATCGACCTTGACTTCCCGCTGGAACCGCCGGCGACGCGCGAGGAATACGCGGCGCAGGCGGCCGCGGCGGGCGACAATGAGATCCAGCGGCGCTGGGCCGAGATGCAGGTCGAAGCGCTGGACCGCGGCGACCGGCTGCCGACGTCGGCGACCGTGGCCCTGCACGGCCTCCGGCTTGCGCCCGAGGTCCGGATCGTCGGCGTGGAGGCCGAAACCGTGGCCGGGATCGGCAACCGCATCGTCTCCGCGTTCGCCGCTTCGGGCCGGCGGCCGAGCGTCACGTTCCCGCTCGGGTATATCGACGGCACGCGGTTGTACCTGCCGACCACGCCGATGCTCGCGGAAGGCGGGTACGAAGCGGAGAGCTTCTACGAATACGGCTATCCGTCTTCCCTGACGCCGGGAATCGAGGCGGTCCTGGACCGGGGGCTCGGGGAGCTGCGACGGGCCTGGGTCGGCGACGGCGACACCAAGAAGAAGGAACCTGCGGCATGATCGATTTCCACCTCCACTTCGGCAACCTTTCTCGCGAGAGCTATCCGCGCCGAACCGCCTTGGGCACCGAGGAGCCATCATGAACGCATTCAAGTACTCCATCAACACGAACGGCCTGCGGAAGAAGTACAGCCCCGCGCAGATCGTGGCGATGGCGAAGAAGCTGAAGGTCGACGGCATCGAATGGGGGCTGCCGCCGCTCGCCGAGGCAGGGGCGGCGATCCGCGAGATGGACGCCCTCACCCGGGATGCGGGCCTCGAGGTGGCGGGCTACATCAACGGCGGCAAACTCTGGAAGAAGGACGAGATGCGGCGCTGGGCCAACGTGGTGTCGTCGGTGGGCGGGAAGTCCCTGCGGGTGGCGCATCCCTGGATCGCCTGGAACTTCGAGGAGTCGCTCCACCAGAAGGCCTCGTACCACGACATCTTCAAGCTCGCCCGCGATGCCATGCCGGCCGTGGTCGCGCTCTCGAAGGCGAGCGGCGTCCGCTTCCTCGTCGAGATGCATTCCGGCGCGCTGACCGCCTCGGCGCTCGCGGCCGCGAACCTGTTCCAGGGGCTCGACCCGCGGCGCGTCGGCGTCATCTACGACCCGGCCAACACCCTCCTCGAGGGCAGCATGCGTCCCCGGAGCGAGGTCGAGGTGCTGGGGAAGTACCTCGCCTACGTCCACGCCAAGAATCTGATCTTTCTCTTCGACGGGAAGTTCAAGCGGGAACCGGTCCCGCGCGCCAGCTGGAGCCACAAGCTCACGCATCTCCCCTATGGCATGGTCGATTACGTCGAGATCTTTTTCGCGTTGCATGCGGCCGGCTTCCGCGGGTACATCTCCTCGGAGGAGTACTTCCAGGACGGCGACGACCAGTTCGAACAGCTCCGGGACGGCATCGCGTTCCTCAAGGAGTGCGCCGCGCGGGCTCCCGCACGGCCCGAGCCGCCGTACACGACCTTCAATGATTGAGGCCCAAGGCTTATCGGAGAACCGGTTTCGCCGGCAGGAACAGACATGAGAAGAATGCCCATCCCGGACGGCACCGGCGCCCTGCGCGCCGGCGTGGGCCGGGCCGAGATCACCATCCGCGGCCCCAGGGAGCGGATCCATGATCCGCTCTGCGCCAAGGCCCTGGTCCTGGACGATGGCCGGAAACGGGTGGCGATCGTGGCCATGGATGTCGTGGCCATCGGGGGGATCTGCGATGTCCGCGACTCTTTCCTGCCCCGGCTGCGCCGCCGGATCGAGAAGGAACTCGGGATCCCGGCCGCCAACGTACTCGTGAATGCCTCGCATACGCATCCGCCCGGGCGGATCCTGTGCCGGGACGCCGAGCAGATCTCGCGGACGTTCGCGGCGGTGCGCCAGGCGGCCCGAGGCCTGACGCCGGTCCGCGTCGGCGCGGGCCGCGGCCGGGAGGAGAGGTTCATCATCAACCGCACCCTGCGGCTCAAGAGCGGGCGGCAGTGGACTATCCGTCAGGCCAACCCGTGCCCGGCGGATGAGAAGGTCGCGGCGCTCGGTCCGGTCGACCCGGAGATCGGCATCCTGCGCTTCGACCGCCTCGACGGCCGGCCGCTCGCGGTGGTCTACAACTTCGCCTGCCATCCGCTGATCGGCGTGCCGCACGGCCGCGTCACCGCCAACTACCCGGGGTTCGCCTCGAAGGTCATCGAGGAGACGCTCGGCCACGGCGCGCTGGCCCTATTCCTGCAGGGCGCGGGCGGGGACGTCACCGAGGTGCTCTACAAGGACGTCAATCGGCCGCGGGATGCCGAGCCGCTCGGCACGCAGCTCGGCTTGAGCACGCTTCGGGCCTGGCGCCGCATCCGGACCGGAGCGGCGGACCTGGAGGTCATCAACGAGAGCGTCGATCTCCCCCGCCGGACCGACATCCCGCGGCGCATCAAGGGCCTCGAGCGGGAAGAGGCGAAGCTGCTTGCGTCCCTGCGCTTCACAAGCCTCAATTTCCGAACGTTCCTGCCGCTGTATCTGCGCTACTCGCTCAACCCGGATTTCCCGGCGGACTATGCCTATCGCTATCTCCAGGCGAAGAGCATCGGCTCGGACGAGCTCGCAGCCATGGACGCCGAGAACCGCGCCCATCTCGAGAAATATCTGGCGAACCTGCGGGCCATGGAACGCCTTGCGCATATCCAGGACGAGATCGCCACGCTGGCGCATCATCGGGAGATCAACCGCCGGGCCGGCAAGCCGACGATCCGCGCCGAAGTGCAAGGGATCCGCATCGGCGACTCGGCCCTCATCACCTCCCCGGCCGAGTTGCTCGTCCAGGTCGGTCTGAACCTCAAGAAGGCTTCGCCGCATCGGCACACGCTTGTGGCCGCCTTCTCGAACGGATACATGCACTACGGCCCGGCCGCAGCCGACTACGGCAAGGGCGGGTACGAGGTGACCGAGTGCCTGCTCGGACCGGGCTGGCAGAGGCTTTACGAAGCCAAGGCGAAAGGGATCATTCGCAAGCTGTAGCGATTCCAGCGGGCGACGCAGGGGAAGGACGCCAGGCATGCAGCCAGAGCTCTTCGACATCCAGGCCGGGTTCGGCGGCGGCCGTCCGGGGCAACGGCAGCCGGCCGGCGTCGAGGAACTCCTCGACGACATGCGGCACTGCGGCATCGGCCGGACGGCGGTGCGGATCGCGCCCGCGGACCTGGACGTCAGCCTGCCGCGGTCGCTCGAGACGCTCTACGCGGCGTGCGCGGACCATCGCGAACTGGTGCCCTGCCCGGTCGTGGTCCCGAATGCGGCGCGCGATCTGCCGGACGAAAAGGCGCAGATCCGGACGGCCGTGGAGCGGGGCGCTGCGGCCGCCGTGATCCGGCCGGCGCTGGATTCCTGGTCGCTCGAGCCCTGGTGCAGCGGCCGGCTGTTCGCAACGCTGGAGGAGCGGCGTCTGCCGGTCCTCTGCCTTGAGGAGATGGTGCCGCTCGGCGAGGTGGCGAGACTGGCGGAGCGCCATCCGCGCCTGCCGTTCATCGTGGCGCATACGAACTACCGCGCGCAACGCCTGCTCCTGCCCCTCCTGGAACGCTTCGCCAACGTCTTCCTGTCGCTCGGGAACAACTACGTCGTGCACCGCGGGATCGAGCAGCTCGCCGCGGTGATCGGCGCCGACCGGTTGCTGTTCGGCACGGGCTGGCCGGATGCCGAGCCGTTCGCGGCGGTGACGCAGCTCCTGTACGCCGGGATCAAGGCGGCGGACCGGAAGAAGATCGGCGCCGGCAACCTGGAGCGCCTGCTGCGAAAGGTCCGGCGATGAAGAGCCTCCTCGAACGCGCCCGTTGCGGTGACAGCCTGGCCGACCTCGACATCGTGGATCTGCACGGGCACCTCGGGTCGATCTCCTTCGGCGTCCCGGAGACCGCGCCGGTAAGCCTCGTGGCCGTGATGGATGCCGTCGGGGTTGCGCAGTCCGTGTGCAGCACCATGTCCGCGTGGTCGCCGCAGGCCGCGGCCGGGAACGGCGAGATCCTCGATGCGATGCGAGCCCATCCGGGGCGGATCCTCGGGTACGTTTCCGTCTGGCCTTCTGACGCTGCGGCGGTCCGGCAGGAGATCGAGAAGCGGCTCGGCCAGGGCTTCACGGGGATCAAGCTGCACAACGCGAACGGCTTCGAATACGACGACCCGGCCTATGAACCGGCCTTTGCCATCGCCCACGAACGGCGACTGCCGGTCCTCCTCCACACCTGGGGCGCGGAGAAGACCTTCAAGGCCGTGCGCGCCCTTGCGCCCAAATGCCCCGATGCGGCGCTGCTCCTGGCCCACGCCGGCGCGAACGGCGAGGAGGCGAAGTACATCCAGAGCGCCCGGGACTGCCCGAACGTCTGGCTGGACCCGACGCTCAGCACCGCGCCGCGGGGGCTGTTCGCGCGCTTCGTCGAGGCCGTGGGCGCGGACCGCGTGGTCTGGGGGTCGGACGCGCTCTTCTTCGCGCTCACGCCGCAGATCGGCCGGGTTCTGGGGGCGCGGATTCCCGACAGGGACAAGCGGAAGATCCTGTCCGGGAATGCCCGGCGGATCCTCGGCCGCATCCGGCGTTGACCCGACTTCATCGCGGCCATCACCCAGCACATCCCCGACAAGAGCTTTCAGCTCGTCCGGTATTACGTTTGGTACAGCAACAAGATGCGCGGCCAGCGCGACAAACGCGCCGCCGAAGAGGCCAAAGCCGCGGGCCAAGCCCTCGAAGTCATCGATGCGTCGAAGCTTTCCGGACATCCAAGAGCGACCTGGCGCTGCGCCCGGTCTTCCACCACAAGGAGCACCGCGTCGACGCGCACATCCTCGTCTGCTTCCTGGCCTTGGCGATGTGGCGGACGCTGGAACAGTGGCTCGCGTCAAAAGGCCTGGGCACCTGCGCCCGACAGTTCCTGCTGGAGATGGATAAGATCCACTCCCTTGACGTAATCCTGCCCACGGACACCGGCACGCCCATTCATCTGCGCACCGTCTCCAAGCCGGAGAAACCGCTCGCCATGCTCCTGGCACATCTGGGCCTTCAGGTGCCCCAGACCCCAAAACAACTCGAAAATGTAGTCTAGAATTCGAAGAGCGTTTTGTTGATTTCCAACGACTTACGAGCAAGGAAAGTGCAAGACTGACGAACTCGGGTTAAGTGCCTCGGCGGCTTTCTCGGTGGCTCCCAGATGGTTTACGCTCGCTGTGCTTGCCCCATCCAGCCCGCCTTTGCTACCTTCGCCACCGTGAAAGCGCTTCTTATAAGGTCTGCCGGGGTTTGTCCCCGGCGGGACGCAGCCTGAAACTTCCGAGAAACCAGTTGGTGTCATCATGAGTCCCTGCCAGAAAAAGTCGGTCTTCAAGTACTCGGTTAACACGAACTCCATTCGGGCCTTTTTCAAACCGGCCGAGATGGCCGCGATGATCAAGAAACTCGGCTACGAGGGCGTCGAGTGGGGGCTCCCCGGGGTGGCCGAGGCGGCCGCGGCGGCGAAGGAAATGGCCCAGGCGGCGAAGGACAACGGGCTTGAGGTTCCGGCCTACATCAACGCGGGGCATCTCTGGAAGACCGACGTCATGCGGCGCTGGAGCGAGGCGGTCGCCGCGGTCGGGTGCCGGCACTTGCGTGTCTCGCCGCCCTGGGCGGCGTACGATTTCGCCGAGTCGGTCCACCAGAAGGCTTCGTTCACGGACATGATGAAGATTTGCCGGGACGGCCTCGCGGGCCTCGTGCCGCTGGCCAAGGAGTACGGCATCCGCTACGTCGTGGAACTGCACAAGGGCAACGTCGCCGTCGGGGCGGCGGAGGCCCGCCTGCTGGCCGATGGGATCGACCCGAAGGCCGTGGGGTTCATCTATGACGCGGCCAACACCGCCACCGAGGGCTTCCTGCGGCCGCGGCACAGCGTGGAACTTCTGGGCGAATACATGGCCTATGTGCACCTCAAGAACCTGGTGCTCGAACCGACAGCCGACGGCGAGGATCCCACCCCGGGCGTCCGCCGCCTGCGCTACACGGCCCGTACGACCAAGCTCAACGCCGGCCTGGTGGACTGGGCGGAAGTGATGTTCGGGCTCAAGGCCGTCGGCTGGTCCGGCTGGCTTTCGATGGAGGAGTTCTTCGACCGCCGCGCCCCGGAGAAGGACCTGACCGAGGCGCTGGCCTTCATCAAGGCCTGCGAAGCCGCGGCGCCCTGCTGTCCCCAGCCTCCGTTCACCACGTTCAACGACTGACGGAATCGGAAAGGCGACCCCGTGAAGATTCTGATCATGACGGACCTCGAAGGGTGCGCCGGGGTGGCGGTCGACCGCCAGTTGAGCGGGATCGACAATCCCTACTACCGGAAGGCCCGGGAGTTTCTCGCGGACGAAATCCAGGCCGCGGTCGAAGGGGCGCGGGAGGCCGGTGCGGAGGATTTCGTCATTTGCGACGGGCACGGCTCGGGGTTCGACATGATGCTCAACACCGACCGGATCGGCCCTTCGGTCCGCTTTCTTCCGGGCCTGGGCGGCGGGTGCCCCTACGTGAACCTGGCCGGCGAGGGCTTCGCGGCGGGGTTTCTGGTCGGCCAGCACCCGAAGCACGGACCCCGCGGCTCGCTGGAGCACACGGGCTCGGACGTGATCGTCCAGGGCCTGTGGCTCAACGGGCAGGAGGTCGGGGAAGCGGGGGTACATGGCGCGGCCTTTGGGGCGATGGGCTTCCCGCTCGCGCTCACGACCGGGGATGAGGAGGTGGTCCGCGAGGTCGAGGCGCTGGGGTGCGGCACGGTCGGCGTGGCGGTCAAGCGCGGCCTTGCCCGTGAGCGAATTCTGACGCTTCATCCGGCGGATGCCTGCCGGCTGATCCGCTCGGGCGCGGCGCGCGCGGTGCGGGAACTGGGCCGCATGCGGCCCTGGGTCCTGCCCCCCCCGCACCGGCTCCGTATCCGGTATGCCTCCGCGAAATTCGCTGAAAAGTACGCGCCGCTCGGAGAGGCGGACAACGCCCTGTTCCCCTACATCGCCCGGGTGGACGCCGACACGGTGGAGGTCTCGGGCCGGTCCGTGATCGAAGTCGTGCGGCGCTACGATCTCATGAACCGGGTCCTCTAAGCTCCCCGACCCGCCGCAAGCGGGTTTGACAGAAGCTCCCGGCTTTGTCAGGGTGAAGCGGCGCGCGGCTCCTGGCCGATCGCGGCCTGCGCGTCCGCCTGCGTCAGCTCGCCGTCCGACGCGAGCGCGTACACCGGCCGCCAGATCCCGCCCTGGAAGGCCGCGTTGTAGACCCGCACCGCCATGAGATTGGGGGCGCCCGGCCGCAGCTTGCCCGTTGCCTCGAACAGGAAAGGCAGGTTCCAGATCTGGGCGGGCATCAGCTTCGTCGTGGCCAGCGTGTGTTCGAAGGCCGGCTCGGACGCGCCGTTCAGGTGGATCCAGCCCTCCTCGTCGATGGCGTCGAACAGCACGTACAGGCGCTTGTGCGCACCCCACGCGGCGGGCAGGTCGAAGCGTTGCCGGTACCAGCCAAACCCCACGTAGCCCGGGAAGCCCTGGCGCTCCCATCCGCAGTCGAGGTCCGTCCGGTTGGTCGCCCACGTGACGTCGCTGTAGTCCGCGGCGAACCAGCGGCCCGGAATGCCGGCCTCCTTGGGATCCGGGCTGAACTTCCACGCGGCGCTGAGGCGGATCACCGCGACTTCGCCCTTCGCCAGCCCGGCGGTCCAGGCTGTCTGCGGCAGGCTCCGGCCGGTCGCCACGCCGCGGACGCGCTTGACCCACTCGGGCAGCCGATCGCCGCTTTCGGCCACGTGCGTCACGTCTTCGCGGGAGGCGATTGCCTCGAAGCGGGCCAGGCGGGCCAGGAAGGCGGCGGGGTCGGCGATCGCGCCGGAGCGGATGAAAACGTTGAAGTCGCTGACCAGCCGCGAGTACAGGACGCACAGCTCGACGCGCTCGACGCGGCGCAGGTAGTCCGGCAGCCGCGCGGCGGCGGCCTTGGCCTGCTCGATCAGCGCGGCGGCCCGGGCCGTGACTTCCGGCGCCAGGTAGGGCGCGTCGGGCGGAGCGGAGATCGTCATGGTGAACCCGGCGACCAGCGCCGGATCGTGGACCAGGTCCAGGTACGCGCGCAGGGGCGCCGCGGCCGGGCCGTAGTAGCCGTCCAGGAACTCGTCGATCAGCTTCCGGTCGTCGAGGTCCGGGTTCCACAGCAGCCTGGCGAGCACCCAGCTCTTGAGGGCGCCGCCCCAGGCCCCGAGCGACTGCCGGTTGCCCTGCTCAAAGATGCCCTTCACCGCGTGGTCGCGGAAGAACCGGATATTCGGGCCGAGCACGCGCAGGTTGGGATGGGCCTGAAGGTAGTGTTGGAAGTTGGTCACGTAATCCCAGATGATCAGTTGCTTGCTGATCCGTTTCCAGCCCTCCAGGTCCTCGCGGAACGCGCGGTTCGCGTCGTGCGACAGCGGGTGGGCGAAGTCGCACTCAATGCTGCACAGCCTCACGACCACGTTGTCGCGCGGCCGGGTGATCCTCGGCGGCTTGCGCGTGTACTCGTAGGCGAAGGTCTCGACCCACACGTCCGGGAACTCCTTTTCCAGCGCCTCGGCCACGGCGTTGGCAAACCGCAGGTTGGAGCCGGACGGGCCGCCCTCCGCTTCGTCGACGGCCCTGCATGGGGCGCACGTGCACCAGGTCTGGTAGTCGTTCTGGGTGATGGAGATGAGCTTCGCCCGCGGGTTGGCCCGCAGCCACTCCCCCGCGGTCCGGGTTGCCACCTTCAGCACATCCGGGTTCGACAGGCAGAGCTGCGCGCCTTCCGGCGCGCGTTTGCCGTTCACTTCGGAAAACCACTCCGGGTGCTCCGCGAAGTACTTGGAGGGCGGCACCAGGAAATAATGGGTGTGGCAACTGCGGCCGGCGAACTCGATGGCGCCGCCGCGCGCGTCGTCACTCATGTCGATGCAGCCGGCGTTGAGCTTGCTGCGCGCCGACCAGTCGGGGTCCAGCCCCTCCCGGAAGCTCATCTCGCGCCGCCAGATGGGCGGGACGTAGCGCACGCCAGGATCCGCCGGAACCGCCAGCGTCGGCCGGCGCGGGATCGCGCTCTCCGTCGCCGTCCACCACCGGCAGCCGACCTGGTCCTCAAGGAAGGTGTACACGGCGTACAGCGTGCCGCGCGGCGCGCCCGGCCCGCCCGTGAGCGCCAGGCCCGGGCGCGGGCCGGCCACGCCGCGGATGACGATGCCGTCCGCCCCGAGTCCCTCGAGCGCGAGGTCCGGCGCCAGCGCGCGCGCCGCGCCCGGTCCGACCGCCAGGCAGAAGGCGCCGCCCGTTTCGTCCGGCGTCTTCAGGGGAAAGACGCCGCCGGTGACCTGCTTCAGAAACACGGCCAGTTCATCGGCCGCGTGCCGCTCGGATGGCGACGCGTCGCGCGCCACGGCGATGACCGCGCGCGCCGCGCCGTCCCGCGCGAGTTCGCAGGTCGCGGGCGTTGCGGCCTTGCCTGCTGGGGCGGCGGCCGCGGACAAGATGGCAAGCGCAAGCATGGGAATCCTCGGGGCTCGGGTGGTTGGGGGTGTCATGGCGTCGGTGTAGGCGCCCGCTCCACATCCGTGGCGAACCCGGTGTATGTGTTGTTCTCCAGCGTGACGCGGCCGGCCTCGGGGCTGATCCGCATGCCCACGCGCGCCTTGGCGCCGTCCGTGTTCTCGAACGTGCAGTTGCGCACGGTGACGTCCCGCGTCTTCCACTGCACGTCCACGCCGACGCCTTCGTCCTTGCCCCCGTTGTTGCGGATCGTGCAGCCTTCGATCACGTTGCGGTCGCCGGTGCGGAACTCGTTGACCTCTTTGCGGAAGATGACCCCGACCTTGCCGTTGCCCTCGATGAGGCAGTTGCGGATGACGTTGTCCGTGTCGCGGTGGCCGAAGTTCACGCCGTACCAGGCATTGTTCGTCAGCCGGCAGTTCTCGGCGATACCGTCGCAGGCGCCCCAGCAGAAGAAGAGGCCCTCGCGGTTGCCCGTGGAGAGGCAGTTGCGGAAGACCGGCCGCTGGGAGCCGCTGCCGGGGTGGAACCCGAGGTCGGCGTTGTTCACGGACTGGCAGTCGAAGAAGTGCACGTCGTTGCACACCTGGAAGCTGAACCCGTCGCCGTTGAAGTTGCGGGCCTGCACGTTGCGAAACGTCCAGCGGTCGCAGGACTGCAGGAACACGCACGCCCCGAAGTTGTCGTCGATGTTGTCGTTGCGCTCGCGGTCGCCGTCGAGCACGAGGGATTCGACCGTGACGTCCGACGCGTTCCAGCCGTAGATCAGGCTGTGCAGCTTGCGCACACGCGCCTCGTTGAGCGGCCAGTGGTTCTTCTCCGTGCGGCGGTCCAGGTGGAGCACGTTGCCCTCGACGGCCGTGACCGTGTAGAACATCACCAGCGGCGGCTTGTCCTCCTTGTCGGTGAGCCCGATGCCGCACCCCGGCGCGAATCCCGCGGAGTCCGCCACCTGCAGCGCGTACTCGAACCAGTCGGCCTCGCGCGCCACCGTGGTGGCGGCCATCGGCCCCTTCTTCAGGACGGTGGCCTCGCCCGCGCCGCGCAGCACCGTGCCGGGGCGCGGGAACAGGGCGTTGTCGAGGACGTACGTGCCCGGCAGCACCTGCACAACGCCGCCGCCGAGGCGGTCGACGTAGTCGATGGCCGCCTGGATCACGCGGTGGTCTCGGCCCTGCAGGTCGCCCTGGCCCTGGCCGACGGTAACCACGAGCGGCTTTCGGTCGCGAACCGGCCGCGCAGACTCGAACGGCGCCGGCGCGCCAGACGCGGCCGGGCCTGGCGCACACGACACGAGAATCGGAAAGGCTGCCATAGCGATCCTGCTGTTGCCCCATGTTCTCGGACGGCTCAACATGCTACTTCCTCCCGCGCGTTTTCTCAATACGCGCCGTCTCCTGTGCCGCCAGCCGGCCGCGCAGGTGCAGCAGCCGGAAGCCTTTGCCGGGCACATCCACCGCGAGCGGCAGGCGGGCGCGCAGCGTGCGCCCGTCCCGGGCGTCGGTTGCCGCATCGAGGCCGGCGAACGGGAGCGCGGGGCGGACGGTCACGGGGCGGGAGTCGTCGTAGTTGCCAAGCAGCAGAAGCATCTCATCGCGCCCGTTCCACCAGGCGGAGACGAGCACGCCCTCGGCCGGCGCGGCCGGCGGGGGCCGCCGCCAGAACCGCCACCCGGGCGGCCGCGGCCGGCCCAGTTCGGCCGCGGCGGGCACCTCGCAGGGCCGGCCCTCGCGCAGCAGGGTCTGGTGCGGCGCCAGCGCAGCCAGCGCGCGCGCGTGGGCCTGGAAGTCGAGGGGCGTGTCGAACGTCGCGAACTGGAAGTAGGCAATGCCGCCCGCGCCGTTCAGGAAGCACTCCAGGACCAGCGCCTCGATGGCGGAGGAGTCCGCCTCGCCGTAGGTGCCGGCGGTGATCCAGGGCACGATCAGGCCGCCCTTGCCGCCGAGAGCCTTCAAGTCGGCGCGCATGGAGTCGTGGGCATAGCCGAGGCGGTTCAGGCAGTAAAGGCTCGGCTGGCTGCGCTGGATGACACGGGGGAAGACGTTGCTGAAGGAGTGGACAAGCTGGTAGGCCGGTTCGGACGCCCGCAAGTCGTACATGGCCACGACCGGCATCCGGCGGCCCAGCTTGGCGCCGCGCGCGCGGATCTCGCCGTCCATGTCCTGCAGCATCTCCGTGCCCATGTCCACCAGGCACGCGTCCATGGGCTTGCGGCTCTGCTGCTGCCACGCGCGGCAGCGCGCGCACGAGGACGCCTCGGAGGCGCCGGGCCTCCACAGCTCGATGTCGTAGAAGACGAAGTCGGGTTGGGTCTTCTCGAAGCAGTCGCCGACCCGCGCGATCTCCTCCCGGTAGAACCGGCCGCGGTAGGCCGGGCAGGGATTCTTGGACGGCCCGCCGGCAAGCTGGCTGTAGATCTCGGGCTCGTTCCGGTGCGCGTTGACCATCATGTGGAAGGGCGAGTCGTTCTGCAGAACCTGGAAGCCGCGCTGCCGCGCCTCCCGCAGCCACGCCTTGAACCGGTCCACGAAGGGAGCGACGTCGGAGGCCGTCCACCAGTACGGGAAGGTGCCGACCGCCGTGAACCCGAGCTGTTCCCAGGCGTCGAGGAAGCCCGGCCAGCCGACCGCCTCGCGCTCGCTCATCCACGCCAGGCTGACGTGGAAGCCGTCCAGGCGGGGCGCCTTGGGGATGGCGATCGTCCGCACCGGCACCGTCATGCGGTTGGGGGCAAAGCCCTTGCTCTCGGCGTAGAACACGGCATGCGGCTCGGGCGGCAGCCGCCCCTCGACGGTAAGGTAGAACGGCATGCAGGAGAGTTCCCGGTTGGGAACTTCCCTGGCCGGCAGCGGGAGGCGCCAGCGCCGCCACGGCGCCCCCCCAGCTGCGAAGGACTCCACGGCGATGTCGCGGGACGCCTCGGTGGCCAGGATCGTCACCGCCGCCGGCAGCTCGATCACGCACCGCGCCTCCGGGCTGCGCTCCGCCGCCGGCCGGCCGTCCAGCAGCCGGAAGAAGTTGGGCGTGACCACGTTGGTGGAGATGGCCAGCACCGGCTTGGAGGGGCCGAAGATGACCCCTTCGGTTACAAACGAAACGCACTGCGCGCGGTCGGGCGCCGGCGCGTCCTCAGCCCGGAACGCGCCCTTGATCACCGCGATCTCGTCGCAGAACAGGCTGTCCGTGGCCGCCCGCACGGCGAGGCCGATGTAGCGGGCCCGCACCTTGACGGGGAACACGAACGGATGGACGTAGGCCGTTCCCTTCTCCTCGAGGTAGTAGAGCCCCGGCTCGCCGGCCCGATCGCGCTCCGGCGGCAGCAGCTTGCACAGGCTGGCCGCCCGGTGAAAGTCCTGGCCGTCCTCGCTGACCACGACCGTACACTCGGCGGGAAACAGCAGGTTGTTCTGCTCGCCGCCGCCGAGGAATCGGGCGACGACCTTGCCCACGGGCTGGACCGCACCCAGGTCGATGAGGATGTTCACGCCCTCGGCGGGGCGCCCTGCCTCGTACCAGCCGACCGCGGCGGAATCGAACCAAATTCGCTCGTCCTCGCGCGCCGACAGCCGTCCGTCCGTCAGGTCGCGCGTGTCGCTCCCGTCCGCCCGGGTCAGGTCGTAGTCCGGCGGCACGGAGTAACGCGCCGGCCGCCCGAGCGCCAGGTTCTCGCCCGCCGCTTCCGCCAGCCAGAGCCGGCGGCTCTCGGCCGCGGGGGCCCGGGCCTCGCATTCCGCGGCCCCGGCGCCGCCGGCCAGGAGCGCGCCGCACGCGGCCGCCGTGATCGCACCTGCCTTCATCGTCTTCTCCGCTGGCCCGGCCTACCGGATGATCAGCAGCGTGGACTCCAGCTGCAGAACGACCGTGTTTCCGGACAGGATCGGAATTCCGTACGAGGACGTCCAGCCGCTGACCGTGCCGACGATCGGCCCCGTGCAGGCGATCAGCACCGGGCTGCGCGACGGCCCCGCGCCGCTGCGGCTCACCGCCACGTGCAGCGCCGCCGGCAGCGTCAAGCCGCCCTGGACGCTCAGCAGGTCGCCCGCCGTCGGCCCGCAGTCGAACCGGTACGTTGTCCCCTCCTCGATGGTCAGATTGGTCACGGTCAGCGTGCCGAAGGCACCGGTGCCGCCGGGCGACAGGCAGGCGCCGCTCCGCAGAAGCGTGGCGAGGCTGCGCACCGCGCCGCTCCCGCCCAGCGTGCTGCCGGCCAGAACCTCCAGCGTGTTCGAGCCGGCGCCGCAGCCCGCCGTCCCGTTCACCAGCAAGGTGGTGCCGTTCGTCACCACGGTCGGCCCGCCGTACGTGTTGGTGCCCGCGAAAACCACCGTGCCCCCGCCCGACACGATCACGGGCGACTGGAAGGCAAAGGCTTTGTCCTGGTCCCAGTCCCCGTCCAGGATCGGGCCGCTGAACGTAGCCGTGCCGCCCGGCGGCGCCGTGAAGTGCATGCGCGTGCGCAAGGTGGGATTGTCCTTCGAGAGCACGCGGATCTTCCCGGAGAACGTCACCGCGCCGGGCCCTTCGAGCCCGACCATGCGCACCTCGTTCGACCCCGCCGTGCTGTCGCCGTTCTCGATCATGCCGCTGACGTGGTTGCCGCTCGTGGCCTTGATGGCGCAGGGCCGCCCGCTCGAACCCGTCGCCCCGTAGCCCAGCGCGATGCGCCGGCAGTTATTGGAGCCGAAGGCGTGCGGGTGATCCAGCACGAAGTACCCCTGGCTCGCGACGACGAAGTGGTGACTGCTGTCGGCCCCCGTTTCCGTCAGCCGGCTGCCGTCGCCCTGGAACACGACCCGCACCTGCCCGAAGCGGCCCAGGTCGGCGCCGGCGCTGCCGTAGAGGACCAGCGCACCGGGCCAGTTGGGGTTCAGCGGCACGGCGGAGGCGAATCCGCCGGTGCAGTTCACCACGTATTGCGTGCTGCCGGCGGCCATGTCGGCGGGGAACACCAGCGACAGCCGGTTGCTGTAGCCGGCGGACCCGGAGCCGGCCAGGACGATGGGCGTGGGCAGGGTGGCCGTGATGTTGCTCAGCAGCGTCGGGTACTGCAGGTACAGCGTCGTCGGGTAAAGGTCGTCGACGACCAGGGCGTTGGTGGCACCCAGGCGCGCGTACACCGCCGGGCCGTTCAGGGCAACGACGTTGCGCAGGAGGTACATGCCGCCCAGGAAGCCGGCCGAGCTGCCGCCATAGAAGCGCAGGTCGCCGCTGCTGGACAGGTCCAGGGTCAGCGTCATGCCCGGCGGGGACACGAAGTTGGCGCTGACGATGCTCAGGACGCGTCCGCCGACGGTCGTGATCGCCTGGTTCGTCGTGAACTCCAGGTTCACGGGGGAGTAGTCGCTCCAGAGGTTCCCCGGGTTGGCGCTGCCCTTCACGGTCAGGCCGCCCGCGCCGATCTTCAGGCCCGCGATGCCCACCGGCTTCAGGTCGAGCTTCGTGCCGAGGTCAAAGGTCAGGCTGCGCAGCGCCCCGTTGGTGGCCCATGCGGCGTCGATCGTCGACTCCGCGCCGGAAACGATGTTGGAAAGGACAACATCCGCCTTCCCGTCGGGCGGCGGCGGCGCGCCGACGTCCCACTTCGTCGGGTCGCTCCAGTTGCCCGTTCCGGCCTGCGGCAGCCACACGTAGGTGCCGCCCACCGTGTCGGGCCGGTTCTCGTCCGTGCGGAAGTAGTAGGGCTCGGCGGACGTCGTGAGCGGCAGCGCAAACGTGCCGTTGGTGACGGGGGCGATCGCGCCGGTCTTCAGACTGTGGACCTGGCCGGTCGGCGCCGGCAGGCTGACGGCGTAGCTGCCCGTGCCGGCCGCCTTGATGCCCGCGAACCACGCCTCCGTGGTGAGCGCGTTGTCGCGACGGATGTAGAGCGTGTCCGCGCCAATCGCCGGATCGCCGTACTTCTCCTCGGTCAGCGTGCTGCCCGCCAGGCCGTTCGCCGTGGACTGGAACCACGCCGCCGCCTGGCACATGGCGTAGAGGGAGTCGGCGTTGAAGTCGGCCATGGCGACCGGATCGCCGTCCAGCGCGGACGGGCCCAGGTGGCCGTTGGACATGCCCGTGAACACGACGAACCAGCGGTTGCCCTGCAGGACCTGCAGCGTGATCAGGTCGTCGTAGTCCGAGGCGGCCGGCGGGTTCGTGCGGACCTCGGTGCCCAGGTAGGCCTGGTTCCAGGCGGAGCCGTCCGCCCAGGCGAACCGCGTGGGGTCCGATCCGCGGCGGACCAGGGACATCACGCGGTTCTCGTTCGTGGCGAGGGCGGGGTTGATCCAGTAAGCCTCCGCGCTGCCGTGCGTGAACCCCTCGCTCTTCCAGGCCGCGAGGCGGCCGGGCGTGTCGCTGATCCGCCAGTTGTTGATGATCTCCGGCGCCGGCTTCCCGGCCGCGGCGCGGGCCGCCAGCAGCTCGTCCACCAGCCACTGCTTCGCGCTGCGCCGCGCCGCCGGCTCGATCCCGCTGACTGGCCACAGCAGGTAGTTGCTCTCCCGTCCCGCCGGGGTGTAGAGGTCGTGACCAAGGCCGCTGCGGTCCGCCACGGTGCCGATCGGCGCCGCGTTGGTGACGTCGCCCGGCACGGCGGGCTCGAAGTCGTACGCGGCAATGGCCGTTCCCGCCTCGTCGCGCAGGGTCACGTCGTCCACGTCGCGCATCTGGTAGGCGGCGGTGGATGTCCGCGTGGTGAGCAGGAACAACTGGTTGCTCGCGGGCATGGCGGGCCGGCTGACCGTCGTGGTGCGCGCGTACACGCTGCTGTCGCCGACCGGCGTCACCTTCACCTCCACGTCGAGTTGGGAGGCGTCCCCCGCGCGGGCCGTCGCCACGACCGCGAGGTTCAGCCAGTCGTGCGCCGTGCGGTAGCTGAAGGACGGCGCAGCCGCGGTTTCAGCCACCCCGTTCTTGTATGTGACGAAGCGCACCGTGTTGCTGCCCTGCCAGCCGGTGCTGAGGAACTCCAGGCGCCAGCCGTTGGTCGTGTTGCCGCTGTACACAAGGGGCGTGCCCGGCCAGTTGCCGTACAGGTCGTTGCCCACGAACAGGCCGAGCTGAAGCCCAAAGGAGCGCATGCGCCCGTTGGTGGAGCAGTCGAAATCGGCGCTGGCCGCGGTGTACAGCGGCGCGTCGTTGGTGGTATTGACGGCCGACGTCGTGCCGCGCAGCCGGCCGTACCCGCTGCCGCCCGCGACTTGGTCTATCCCCTCCTCTTCCGCGTCCTGGAAGTAGTAGGCGATGTTGAGGCCGTGCGACTCGCCGTAGAGGCTGCGCACGCGCGTCTCCTGCACGCTGTTGGTCGGGATGCGGCCGATGCCGCCCGCAGTCTGCCGGCCGGCGGCCTCGGCGGCGGCGAGGCCGATGTCCCCGCCGTACCCGTTGTTCCACGTGCCGCCCCAGTACGGGTCCATCAGGACATACGCGGACAGGTGTCCGACGTGACCGAACACGGAGGCCCACTGCGCCTCGGTCATCGTGCCGTGCGTCTGCAGCCCGTACGTGTAGTTGTCGAGTCCGGGCGCCGCGAACACGCGCACGAACGCATTGGAGGGGTTGGGGATTGCCGCGCGGGCCAGGAGGTTGGTCACGAACGTGGGCGTGGGCAGCGCTTGGAAGTTGGCCGTGACCGCGACGTTGCCGGTCACGCTCTGATCCGTGCGCGGGTTGGCCGTGGAACTGTCGCTCCAGTTCCCAAAGGCGTAGCCCGGGCCCGGCACGGCCGTCACCGCCGTGCCGCCGCCGCCGTAGCTGACCGTCTGCGTGGGCGCGCCGGAGAGGGTGCCGCCCGCGCCGGCCGCGTACGTCAGCGTGTAGGTGTTGATCGCGAAGGCCGCCGTGACCGTGACGTTGCCGGTCGCGTTGGTGTCCGTCCGCGGGCTGGCAGTGGACCCGTCGCTCCAGCCCACGAAGTGGTAGCCCGTGGCGGGCACGGCCGCCACGGCCGTGCCGCTGCCCCCGGCCGGGACCTCCTGCGACTGGATGCCGGTGAGGCTGCCGTTTGCACCCGACCGGTACGTCAGGACATAGTAGCCGGCCCGGTTGGTGGCAAAGCTGGCCGTGACCGCGATGTTGCTCGTCACGTTCTGATCGGTGCGCGGGTTGGCCGTGGAGCCGTCGCTCCAGTTCACGAAGTGGTAGTTCGTGTTCGGCGCGGCCGTCACGGCCGTTCCGGCAGCGCCGTACAGCACGGTCTGCGGCGTTGTGCCGGCGATGCTTCCGTTCGCGCCCGCCGAGTAGGTCAGCGTGCGGGTGTCGAGCGTGAAGAGGGCCGTGGCCGTCAGGTCGCGCGCGACGCTCTGGTCGGTGCGCGTGGCGGTCAGCACGCCGTCGCTCCAGGCCGTGAAGAGGTAGCCGGTGTCCGGCACGGCCGTTACGGCCGTGCCGCTGCCGCCGGTGGCGACTGTCTGCGTCGTGACGCCGCTCACGCTCCCGCCCGTGCTGGGCATGTAGGTGAGGGTGTTGGTGGGGGGCGCGGCCTGCGCCCGCAGACCGAAGGAGAAGTTGTCGTACTGCGCGGCGGCCGCCTCCACGTCGTAGTTGGCGACGGTGAACGTGTCGTAGCGGGTCAGGTCCTTGCCCGCCGTGTAGTGCATGGGGACGTAGGAACCCCACGCCTTCCCGGCGATCGTCCCGAAGTCCAAGGTGACCCACTGGCTGCCCTCGGTCGCGTTGCGGATGGCGATGGTCCCGCGCCCGAACTCGCCCGCGAGGTTCGCGGGGTGCGCGCCGTTATCAATGACCATCCGGACCTCGTACCAGGTCCGGTCCCACGCGCTGGCAGCCGTGTTGCTTGGGTTGTCCGGGTTCCAGCCCTTGCCCGCCACGGCAAAGCCGTTCGCGGTGTCCAGCGGCAGGATGACCGTGGTGCTGTACGCGCTGGCGGCGCCGCTGCGCCGCCCGTAGTTGAAGCCCAGCTTGACGGCATTGGTCGTCGTCTGCCCCGGCGGGGGCGTGTAGTTGTACCCACCGTACGCCCCGCGCCCCACGATCTGGAATGCATGCAGGTTGCGATCAATCGCGTTGGTCGCCCAGGCGCCCAGACCGCCCAGCGTGTCGCCCTTCTTCGCGAGCCCCGCGCAGACGCCGTTGTCGTTGACGATGCCCCACTTGAAGTCCATGTTGAACATGAAGCGGAAGACCGCCGTGTCCGTGGCCCGCAGGCCGGGATTGCCCTTGTAGCCGTAGGCCGCCGCCACGGCAAAGCCATTGGTCCTGTCGGGCTGCTGGCAGGGGATGGGCTGCAGCGCCTTGCTGCCGACGCCGGCCAGGCCGGCGACGGAATCCGGCGTGATGACCTTGTACCCGTTGTTGGTCGCGGCGACTTCGTCGCTGCGGTACGTCCACTGGGCCACCACGGGGCTGAGGATCCACTCGGCCGTCCACGTGGTCCAGGCCGTGCCGTTGGTGGCGCCAAGCGCATAGCCTTCGAAGTCCTCCGTGATCGGCGAGCCGTCGGGCAGCGGCACGACCGTGAAGCTGCGCGTGCCGGACCACGGCCCCGCGCCGGCGGCGTTGGTCGCGCAGGAGCGCCAGGTGTGCGCGCCGAGGGCGCCGGTCACGAGGCTGTACTGGCGGTTGGCGTCCATCGGGCTGCCGCCTGAGCCGTCGAACTGGATCTGGTAGCCCGTGGCGCCGCTGACCGCGCCACACTCGAAGATCTGCGCCGTGTTGCTGTACACCGTGGCCCCGTCCGCCGGCGACGTGAGGCTGGGCGCGTTCTGCGGCGGAACCGCGGCGCTCGTCACGCCAGGCGCCACGTCGTAGTAGGTCTTTCCGATGCGGATTTCGTCGAGGTTGGCTTCGCAACTGCTCTGCAGGTCAAGGGTGTTGGCCGCTGCGGCCACGGGGCTGAGGATCGCCCGGTTGATGGCGGGGGTTTCGGCGGGGGCGAGCGTCGCGCCCGACAGCGCCGGCGTGGGATTGACCCACAGCGTCGTGCGGTCCTGGTTGGAGGCGAGGTACTCGACCCGCATGACCAGGAACACGGTCTGGCCGTAGACCAGGGACACCGCGCTGGTGGTGGCCGGCGCCTGCACGCCCCAGACGAACTGGCCCGGGTTCCGCCCGTACCAGCCCTTGTACGTGGCGTCGTACTTGACCATCGCGCCGAGGCGCCAGTCGATGCCCGCCGCCGGCGCGACTTTGTGCGCCGGGTTGTCCGCCAGGCAGACGAGCATGGAGAACCAGCGTGTCGTGCCGTTGGTGCCGACGCCGGCCGCCGGAGCGATGCGGCTCATGCCGTCGTACTGGTTCGTCGCCACGCCGAGCTGCGCGTACAGGCAGTTGCCGGTGACCACGAGGTCAACGCCGCCTTTGGAGTAGGTCAGGCCGAAATTGTCCACGCCGGCCTCCAGCTTGCCCGTGGTGGTGTACCATCCGCCGGCAAACCCTACGCCGCCGCTCCGGCCGGCCAAGCCGGAGGCGGGCTTGGAGCCGTTGGAGTGGTAGTCGAAGCCCTCATAGACCAGCGGAGCCGCCGCAGCCAGGGATGCCGCCAGCCATGCCAGCGCCAGCGCGACACGGCTTACGGCAGCACGCGGAGGCAAAAGGCCGCGCATGGCAGGACCATCGGGCGGACCGGGCCTACCGCACCGTGACGACCGTGCCAAGCCGCAGAACCGTCAGGTAGACCGAATTGGCGCTGTACGTGATCCGGAAGTTGTAGGACCCCGACGTGAACGTGCTCTGGTCCGCACGGTTGGCGAAAAAGCCGGTGCGGCCCGTCGTGCACCCGATCAGCTTGATCGTCTCCATGTGCTCGGCCGAGAAATCGCTCGCCACGCCGACGTCGAGCGTCGGCGTCCCCGATGACAGGTTCAGGTTGGCCACGGACAGGTAGTTCGACGCATGGTTGCGGGCTCCCAGCTCGATCCGGACCGTGCACGCGCCCTCCGATGTCAGGTCGCCGTTCGCCGTCACTTCCGCGTCGCTGATCGTCAGGTTGCCGCCGTCGCGCAGCTTGAGGTAGCCGTCCGCGCCCGCGCCGGTAACGTTGAGCTTCGCCTCGTCCATCACTTCGACCTTGCCCTTGCCGTAGCGCCCGATCTCCACGCGCCGGATGGTGCCCAGCGAGTTGGCGTTCGACACCGAGAACAGGCCGTAGGCCGCGGTGTTCGTCGAGCTAAACTCTCCGCCCATGCCCAGCACCATGCCCTCGCCGTTGCCGGTCGCGATGAACGATCCGCCGCTGCTGACGTAGACCAGGCCGGTGGCTTGGTTGCCCACCAGAGCGCCCCAGTACCCCGCGCTGTAGCTCGAGTTGGCCCCCACGACCCGCACTTCACCCACGGCGCTCGCGCTAAAGCCGGCCCCCCCCAGGTTGCCGCGGCCGATCCATGTGCCTTCAGGAGTCGAGCCACTGCCGCCGTTTTCGATAATGAGCAGTCCCTTGCCTTTGCCTCCGATCCAAATGCGACAGCCCGGAGCCACCAGCGTGGATCCGGCGCCGGTGACCTTACCGTTGCCGATGCACCCGGATTCCCGACCGAAGTAGATCGTTGCGCCGGACCACTTGGCGCCGTTGGACACCACGAGGTCGCCGATGGCCTCATTCGAAACCGTATGGGAGCCATAGCCGCCGAAAAAGGCGCCTCCGACGGCGGGCGGGCAGTACCAGACCGTGCCCGTGTCCGACAGGTAGATGCCGCCGTGCGTCTTGTCGCTGCTGCCGACGAGGACGCTGTGCGCGCCGTTCGTTACCGTGGCGCCGCCGCGAACGCGGAACCATGATCCGGCGTTGAATGGCGCGGAGTCCACGTTGACTCCGTTCAAGTAGCAGTCGGACACATTCCCCGTGAAAGCCATCCGCGTGGAGGAACCGTAGACGTCAAGCAGTCCGGACGAATTGGCGCCGGCGCCGACGGAGAAATCCGCGCCCCATACCGTGCCCGTGCCCGTGATGGTGTTCGTCGAATTCTGACTGCTGGTGTTCAACCACCATGCCGGGCTGCTGTCCCAGGCATCCGGGTCGTCCAGGAAGAGATCGAATCCGCTCAGATTCAGGTCATACACATGCCAACCCCACCCACAACTCCAGCGTTTGGCCGTCAGGTTGGCGTTGAGCGTAAGCGGGATGGTCAGACCGTTGGGGGGAAGGTTGCTGCTGGGTCCGTTCTCATAGAACTTCATCGTAACACCGGGCGCCGGTGTGTTGCCATACCAGTTTCCCGCATCGTTCAAGGCGCCGCCGGCGCTATTGGTCCATCCCGCCGGTGTCTGCGCGAACGAGAGCGTCGTGATCAGGCTCAGGGCCGCCATCT